>Ga0208375_1004248_pt1 | contig 11437 bp, 19 predicted proteins | sample RifOxyD1_FD_184038 | JGI IMG/M metagenome (GOLD analysis project Ga0208375, IMG submission 184038) | Soil microbial communities from Rifle, Colorado - Rifle Oxygen_injection D1 (SPAdes) | ecosystem: Environmental > Terrestrial > Deep subsurface > Rock core/Sediment | place: Rifle, Colorado... | reverse complement strand
AAATAAGGCTGATTTTTGGAGAATATCTGGAAAAATATCACAAAAACCAGCTTTCAAGCTGGCTATAATTGCAAATGTCAAAAGAGTTTAGGGAATAGAATTAGCGAGAGCTATCTCGCTAGGTGGCGAATTCAAGTAAATGGTAGAATAATGAGAATTTTTAGGGGCGAACATTTGTAAATGTTCTTGTATTTTCCTTAATGACATTCCAGCATAATACATATTCATGCAAGAAGTTATCTTATCCTCATGGTTTTTCATCTTCCAGAAACCATCATCTATTGAAAACCTTTGAGAACAATCTTTACACTTGTATCTTTGAACTTCGCCTCTATTTTTAGTTTCTCTAACCCCATCTTTCTTAATGTTCTTTCCGTTGCATTTTTCACATGAAATGTCTTGTATACTCATAGTATATTATTATAGGTATACATCTATTTAAACCTTTCGGTTATGCTCTATTACTATAGTAAAGTATTTAAAGTAAGACATTTATTAGATAGTTATGGGTAAAAAAGAAATAAAGATGTTTGAATGCAAATGCGAAAGATGTGGGCATGAATGGATAACAAGAACAGAGGAAGCTCCTATTGTATGCCCTAAATGCAAAAGTCCTTATTGGGATAAGCCACTAAATAATAATAGGAGTAAATAATATGGAATTTGAAAATCAAATAATAAACGGGGATGTCTTAGAAGTAATGAAAAAAATACCTTCTAATAGTATTCATTTAGCCATCACTTCCCCACCCTACAATGTCGGTAAAAATTATGATAATCATAATGACAAAATGGATTATCAGGAATATCTGGATTGGTTAAATGAAGTTTGGAAAGAAACCCAAAGAGTTTTAGTTCCCGGTGGTAGATTTGCTTTAAATATTGCTCCAACAGGAATAAAAGATTTTGTTCCAATACATCACGATTTTACAAACCAGTTAAGAAAATTAGGCATGAAATTTAGAACAGAGATTATTTGGTATAAACAAACCATGCTTAAAAGAACAGCATGGGGAAGTTGGAAAAGCCCAGCAAATCCTCATGTAGTTCCATCTTGGGAATATGTTTTGGTTTTTACTAAAAATGGAGATAAATTATTTGGCAACCCTAAAGAAGCCGATATTACAGCAGAGGAATTTAAGGAATTTTCAGATGGATTTTGGCAAATCCAACCCGAAAGACAGAGAAACGGGCATCCTGCTCCATTTCCAGAAGATTTAATTTATAGATTAATAAAATTTTATTCTTATAAAAGAAATATTGTTTTAGATATGTTTGGTGGAACTGGAACAGTTGCCGTAGTTTCACATAAAACTGATAGAAAATTTATTCATATAGACATATCAAAAGAATATTGTAAAACTGCTAAGGATAGATTAGAAAAGATTAAAGGCGAGATGTCTCAACAAAAAATTAACCAATAAGCATCTTCTTTAGGTCTGATGGCAACTCATCTAACTTCTTTATTTTCCCACCATAAGAACTACTATCATGCCTAATATAAACTCCATCTAAATATTTTTCTGCTAATGCTCTATCTTTCGTTGGTTTTTCTTGAGTTCCCCATTCTGATTGCCATTGTTTTTTAGATTGCCGACCTTTATCGGGCGTAGCAAAGACAACTGCAATCTTAGGTATCATTTGTTTCCAAACAACAGAATAAAACAAAGTTTCTGAAAATCTACCGTGCAAACTTGTTTTACAACTAATAACTGCAAGAGGGATATGTGGTTTTTCTGTATGGACTACAACTAAATCAACATCTCCCTCTACTTTTCCATCTTTTACTGGAATGGCTAAATTATTCCATAACTCTTTATGTTTATTTTTCAAACCTCTTCCACGAATTACATTCAAAGGGATACTATTTTTAGAGAAATGGTCATTAACAAAATCCATTACCACAATCTCCCAATTTTTACCACTGGTAGAAACATAACTTTGTCTGTCTTCAATACCGCTATATTCTTTATCCATGACAAAACAATTCTTTTCTAACTTAAAAAGTTATCTAAAAACACCCGTAGATACAACAATGCACTATACTGGCAGATAATTTATTTTATATTAAAACAAATAAAACTTCCCAAATTCGCAACTCTTTTAAAGCATCTTTTTTTAATAAAAAGATGAAAAACAAAAACGTTGGATTCTTAATTATCGGTATATCAATTATAATTGGAATAATAATCCTTATTTTTAATCATGGTATGACTTCTATTGTAAATCAATCCTGTTCTCATGGTTCTGAATGCACTATGTATGGGACAATAAAATCCCAAACTTATCTTTCTTTTGCAATAGCAGGGATGATTTTTGCAATAGGCTTATTTTTCATTTTATCAAAGGAAAATGAAAAAATCATTTACAAAAAAATAAAGGAAAAAACAAAGAAAATTGATATTGAAAAAATGGATGATGATGAAAAACCAGTTATCAATCTTCTTCAGCAGGAAAATGGGGCAATGTTCCAGTCTTCATTAATGGAAAAATTAGAAATTGGAAAAGTCAAAGCCACAAGATTGCTGGATAAACTGGAAGCAAAACAGTTAATTGAAAGAAAAAGACGAGGCATGAATAATATTGTTGTGTTAAAAGACAATTGAATCAATATAATTATTAAAAAAATATTTAAAAAGAATATGATAAAGATTAATGAACCAGCAATAGATTTTGAAGGTGATGCTTTTGTAGATAGAGAAATAAAAAAGATTAACCTGAATGATTTTAAAGGAAAATGGCTTATATTGTTTTTTTATCCTGCAGATTTCACTTTTGTCTGTCCAACTGAACTCGGAGAACTTGCTGACAAATATGAAAAATTTAAAGAACTGAATGCTGAAATAATCTCCATAAGCACAGATACAGCATTTGTGCATAAAGCCTGGCACGACTCTTCTCCGATTATTAAAAAAATAAATTATCCAATGCTTGCAGATCCCACTCACAAAATCTGTGAAGAATATGGAACTTACCTTGAAAAAGAAGGAATATCTCTGAGAGCAACTTTTTTAATAAATCCTGAAGGGATTGTAAAGGCCTTTGAATTTCACAACAATGATATAGGAAGAAGTTCGGAAGAGTTAATAAGAAAATTACAGGCTGCAAAATTTATTTCAGAAAACACTGGGAACGTATGCCCGATGAATTGGAAACCAGGACAGAATACAATAATACCTTCAATAGAATTAATAGGTAAAATGTAATGAAACTAGTTTCATCAAATCAATTAAAAAGTAATTTTTTCTAATAAAACTAGAAAAATAGATTAATAATTCATAAGTTATATAAAGCAACTAATTTGATAAAAAATAAAATGGTAAAGAAAAAATTTTACATCAAAGGAATGAATTGCAATTCCTGCGCAACTTTAATAGAAAAAGAATTACAAGATAAGGTGAATAGTGTATCAGCTAGTTTTGCAAAAGAGAAGGCTGAAATAGATTTTGATGAAAACAAGATTTCTGAGAATGAAATAAAAGAAATTATTAAAAAATTAGGATATGATATTGAAAGCGTTGAAAACAGGGAAGAATTAAAGGATATTGCAAAACCCAGAGTTATTGCGTCTAAAAATGAAAAATCTAACTCTCCAATGGAATCCTTTAAAAATAGGATTATAGAAAATAAATTCTGCTGGGCTATGATTATATTATCTTTAGGTCTTTTAATCTTTTTATTATATTTCTTTGTATTAAGGCATTTAACAATGCCTGAAATGAGTGTGCAGGATTTAGGGGATAATGCAAGTATTTTTTTATTATTTTTAGCAGGAATCTTAACAGGATTCCATTGTATTTCAATGTGCGGAGGCTTTGTTGTCTCATACACTGCAAAAAATGCAATAAATGGGCATAAAAGCTTTAAACAGCATTTAGTTTATGGAAGCTCAAAAGTATTTTCCTATGCATTAATTGGAGGAATTTTTGGATTAATCGGAGGATTTATTGCATTTAGCACAAAATTAAGAGGCTATGTTGCACTTCTTGCAGGAATTTTTATGATATTTTATGCATTGAGTATGTTTGGAATAAAATTTTTCAGAAGATTTCAGTTTAATCCTAAATTTTTGACTAAAATGACTTCAGATGCAACTAAAAAAGCAAAAGGTCCATACAAAGGCCCTTTTATAACAGGATTATTAAACGGCTTGTTTATTGCCTGCGGTCCATTGCAAGCAATGTATCTTTATGCAGCAGGAACTGGAAGTTTTATAAAAGGTGCAACAAGCTTGGCTGTCTTTGGATTAGGAACATTGCCTATAATGATAGGATTTGGAAGTCTAGCGACAGTTATAAGCCATAGCACAACTAAAAAAATATTAAAGCTTTCTGCAATAATTGTTTTAATATTGGGATTAGTTATGATTAATAGGGGGCTTTCTCTTACAGGAAATTCATTTACTTTTGATTCCATAAAAGAAAAAATAACTGGAATAGGAACAAATACAATAAATCCAGGTTCAAATTCTCAGGTTAATATAGTGAATGGTATTCAAGAAGTTAATATGGATGTTGATGCATCTGGTTATTCTCCAAGCTCTTTTGTTCTCAAAAAAGGAGTTCCTGTTAAATGGAATGTAAACGTAAAACAATTAACCGGATGTAATAGCGAATTAGTCTTAAATGACTATGGAATTGATGAAAATCTTAAATCCGGCTTGAATGTAATAGAATTCACGCCTGATAAATCTGGAACTATAAGGTTCAGCTGTGGCATGGGAATGATAAGAGGAAGTTTTATTGTAACAGACACAGGAACTGCAAGTCAAGAGCAAGTTAAGTCTGCAACCCCAAAATCAGGGGGAAGTTGCAGCATGGGTAGCGGAGGCGGAGGATGCGGATGCGGAATGTAAAAATTTCAGCAAGCATTGTAAAAAGAGGAAACAATTAAAAAAAAATGAAAAAAATATATAGTATAAAGGGGATGCATTGTGACAGCTGCAAAAAATTAATAGAAAGCGAATTAAAAGATAAAGTAAAGAATATATCTGTTAATGTCCAGACTGGAAAGGCTAATATTGATTTCGATGAAAATAAGATTTCAGAAGGAGAAATTAAAAATATGATACTGGAGCTTGGATATCAAGTATTTTAATTAAATAATTGATGAATTTTATTCATTAACAAATATCATCTGGATAAATATTTTAATATTTATCTATATAAAAATGAAATTTTTAATAACAAGTATTTTAATAATGCTTTTGATTACAAGCATGTTTGGATTTTTTTATCAAAGTCACAGCCATAATAATGGTATGCAAAATTATCAAATAAACAGCCCTTGGACTATGAATAACACCAGCTTGCATCATAATTATAATATGATGAATAATAATTTTAAAATGAACAGGGGAATGAATCAGAATTCAATGAGATATAGGTATTATAAAATATAATATTAAAATGGAAAACAAAAAATTAGGCACAATTCTAATAATAATTAGCTTGTTTTTCGGATACCTAGCTATTCAGTATAGTTTAATTTTAACCCAGCAAGGAAAAGAAATTGGGTGTTCCACCTCTGAAAAATGTGAAGGCATTGAAAAACTTTTGAGTTTCAGCCATATAGCTATAGGAATATTTACATTTTTATTGGCTCTTGGATTCTATATTCTTTTTTTTAATAAAACTGAAAAAGCAATTTTAGAAAAACTTGAACAAGAGAAAGAACAGAAAATTGAAAATATCAAGTTTAGTATAATTGCGAAAGCTCTTGACCCTTACGAAAGAAAAGTAATTGAAGCTGTTAGAGAGCAAGAAGGAATTACTCAAAATACCTTAAGATTAAGAACAAATATGTCTAAGGCAAAATTAAGTTATGTCCTTCAAGAATTAGAAAAAAGAGGTCTTGTTAAAAGAATAGAAAAAGGAAAAACATTTTCAATTTATTTAAGAATATAGCTTTATGAACGTTCTAAAGCTAAAATTCAAGGTTTTTAGACGTTTATGGGTTTATTGTTCAAGAGATAAACTCTATATAGAATACAAAATTAGAAATTTAATAAAATGGAACAAAATAAAAACAAACAACAATTAAATGAATGGAAAATTTTATCCATGATACTTGTAATTATCGCGGGAATATTATTAATCACAATTTTTAATGGAAGAGGATTTGAAAGTAAGAATATTGTTTCAGAAAATGATGCTAATACAAAAATTGTAGATTATCTTAATTCAAAAACCGGTGGAGGAGTTTCACCTGTTTCAACAAAAGATATTGGAAACTTATATGAAATTACGGTTTCTTATCAGGGAAATAATATCCCTGTTTATATAACTAAAGATGGAGGTTATTTTGTTCAAGGCGCTGTTCCAATGACAGATCAACCTGTTATGGGAAATAATGTGGCTAATTCTAATACAAATGCTAATGCTCCTCAAGATGTCGTTAAATCAGATAAACCTGTTGTAGAAGCGTTTATATTCTCATATTGCCCTTACGGATTGCAATTTGAAAAAGCTCTTTTTCCTGTATATGATTTATTAAAAAACAAAGCAGATATAAATATAGTTGCAATTGGAGCAATGCATGGAGAATATGAAAAAATTGAAACTTTAAGGCAGATAAGTATAGAGCAGTTATATGGAAAAGATAAATTATTCTCATATTTAAAAGAGTTCGATATTAATGTAGATATAAGCTCTTGCAGAGGAGATGATGCTTGTTTAAACAAATATCTGCCTAATATCTATAAAAAACTATCCATTGATAAAACAAAGATTGAAAGTTACATGAAATCAGGTGCTGAAAAATTTTATCAGGAGCAGAATACAAGAGCAAGTGGACTGGGAATTGGCGGTTCTCCAACTTTTGTGATAAATGGAGCTGAAGTTCAAGTTAATAGAACTCCTGATTCAATAAAATCTGCTGTTTGCAATGCATTCACAACAACTCCTGGTGAATGTTCAACAACACTTTCAACTGCATCAGCAAGTGCAGGATTCGGATAAATCAAAAAAAAAAAATGGCAGAAAGAACAAGATGTGAAATATGCAGCAAGGATTTTCCTAATCAGGATGCTTTAGCTATGCATAACTCTGCAAAGCATCCAATTATTCAAGAACAAAAAAAGAGTTATAAAAAAACAATCTTTATAATTATAATCATATCTGCATTATTAATAGGAGGATTCTTTTTATTTAATAATAAATCAATTAGTGGGAATATTATCAATGATAATTCTAAGAATACAGAAGAAATCCAAAAAATAGTTATAGGTTTTAAGGGAAATTATTATCCCAACACAATAAGAGTAAAGCAAGGCATTCCTGTAGAAATAACTCTTGATAATAGTGTGAAAGGATGCTATCGTTCATTTAACATTAAATCACTAGGTGTCTCTAAATCTTCATCAAGCCCTTTAGATACAATAAAATTTACTCCAAATAAAAAAGGCAGTTTTGAATTTGCATGCGGAATGAGAATGGGAATTGGAACAATAATCGTGGAATAAATTAATTGAAAGGAGGAAATAATAGATAAAAAATGGATAAAAGAATAATAGCAAGTATAATAGTGATATTAATGTTAGCAGGAGCAATATTTCTGATAAAAGCTTCTGCAGCGAAAACAGGAAACACAATCAAAGAAATTTCTTCAAAAGAAGTAAAAGAATTTACAATAAAAGCTTTCCAATATGGATATTCTCCAGATTCAATTGCAATAAATAAAGGAGATAAAGTAAGAATTAAAATAGATAATACAGATGTTCCTCATGGGATAAGGATTCCTGATTTAAACCTAAAAGGCAATGATATAATAGAATTCACAGCAGATAAAGCAGGGGAATTCACATGGTATTGTACTAATTATTGCGGAGAAGAACATATGGCTATGAAAGGAAAGATTGTTATAAAATAGTTATCCATATTTTTTTGCCCAATTATTAAGATTCTTAAAACATCCTATAAGATATTTTCCAGAATTAGTTAAATAATATTCAACTCTCGGGGGAATCTCATTAAAATGCTCCCTTTTTATTAGTTTTATTTTTTCCAGTTCCTTTAACCTTTTTGAAAGTGTCTTTGAGCTTATTCCATTTATCTCCTTAATTAATTCATTAAATCTTTTTTTAGTATTTTCACCGCCATTTAACTGACGGATAATCAAAAGATTATATTTCTTGCTCAAAACATCAATGATTTTTGCAACAGGGCATTCTTTTTCCATTTTTTATATGACTTTACTTTGAGATACTACTATATTTATAAATCTACTTTTCTAGATAAAGTATAATAAGTATATAAAAGTTACTATTAATGAGGTTAAAAATGGCAAGACTTGTAAAACATGAAGAAAAAGTTCCAAAAGAGATAAAAACAAGCGATGAAAGCAAATGGATTTGCATGTGTGGGTTAAGCAAAAACAAACCATTTTGTGATGGCTCACATAAATCTTGCAGTGGAGAAGAAGAGGACAAGATATATGAATATGATGAGCAAGGGCATCGAAAAGAGATAAAATAAATAGCAGGAAGTGAAAAATGAAAAAAATATTAAAAAATCCTTGGATATATCTTATCGTAGTTTTAATTTTAATTGCAGGATTTTATGGCTACAAAAATATTACAGGAAAAGCAGTTCAAGGTCAGTATGACGAATTTTCAAAATACCTCACAGAACAAGGAATTAAAATGTATGGAACAGAATGGTGTCCTCACTGTAAAAACCAAAAAAAGTTATTTGAAAACTCTTTTCAGTATATTAATTTTATAGATTGTGATAAAAACCAGAAAGCTTGTTCTGAAGCAGGAATTTCTGGCTATCCAACTTAGAATATTAATGGACAAAACTATCCAGGGGTACAATCACTTGAAAGATTAGCTCAGTTAAGCGGATATCAAAATGATAACAATAAATCTAAAAAATGAAAGGAGGAAAAATGAAAAGATTAATTGTTGGAATTATAGTAATCCTTATATTAGCAGGAGCTGTAACTTTAATAGCAAAAACAACTGCTAAACCAACAGGAAATGCAATAGATGATAATGCGCCTGTAAAGGAATTTGTAATGCAGTCTTTTTATAATAATGCCGGGATTTGGTTTTCACTTAAAGAAATAAGCGTTAACAAGGGAGATATTGTTCAGATAAAAGTAACGAATATTAAAGGCACTCATGATTTTGTTATTGATGAATATGGGATTAAAAAAATGACTCCCTTAAATGAAGAAGTAGTTATAAAATTTAAAGCGGATAAAGCCGGCGAATTTATTTATTACTGCTCAGTTCCAGGACACAGGCAAAAAGGACAATGGGGAACACTTAAAGTACTTGGATAATGAGGGTTAATAAATAAGCTAGATTAAAGGTTAATTGAGTTCCAATGAATATTAAAAATAAAGCAAACCTAATAAAAGGAATTTTATTTATTTTTTTAGTTTTTATATTTATTATTTTTATTAATTCTATACTTATTTCAATAAATTTTAAAAATATATCTATTGATTCGCTGTTTTATTCTTTAGGAAAATTAGCTGGTTTGATTGGGTTTTCCTTTCTCTCGCTTCTTATAATATCTGGAGATACAGCAAGATTTTTTGATAAATTTTTTGGAATAGACAAAATAATTATTTTTCAAAGAAAATTTTCATTAATAACTGCTTTATTTGTTATTCTTCATCCAGTATTTTTTATTATATCCAGCAAATCAATATTAACCTACCTAATTCCGGATTTTTCAGTTATCCCATCAACATTAGGCATAATTTCCCTTTATATCTTTATTATAATAATGATTGCTTCATCATTATATAAAAGAATTTCCTATAAAATATGGCAATATCTCCATATTCTTATTTATATATTATTCTTTTTCAGCCTATATCATGCTGTTAATTTGGGGTCAGATTCTAATTATCTTCCAATAAAATTAATTTACTTATCTTTTTTAATAGCTATGTTTATAGGAATTATATACAGAACTGGCTATAAATTAAAACAAAGCTCTAATAAATTTATGGTTAAAGAAATAAAATGGGAAAATGAAAAGATTTTTACTTTAATATTAAAGACTAATAAAAAATTTAATTTTAAATCAGGACAATTTTGCTTTTTAAGGTTGAATAAAGATAAATTATATGCAAGGCATCCTTTTACAATTTCCAGCTCTCCTGCTGATGAAGACTTGCATTTCACAATAAAATTAAATGGCAGATTTACAAAATCTGCCTCAGAATTAAAAGAAGGTGAAGAAATTATAGTTGAAGGCCCATTTGGAATATTTGTTCCAGAAGAAAAAAATATTGTTTTAATTGCAGGAGGCATAGGAATAACTCCATTTATAAGCATGATTAGAAATAATATAATATCTGAAAATAAAAAGAATATCCTTTTATTTTATTGCTCTAAAACAAAAGAAGATTTAATCTTTAAAAAAGAGCTTGACTCTATAAAAGAAAAATGGCTTGAAAAAGTCTATATATTAAGCGGAGAGGAATCAGAAGTCTGTGAAAAAGGGCGTATAAACAAAGAAATCATAAAAAAATATATAAAATCTGAAGATTACACTTTCTATATCTGCGGTCCTGAAGAAATGAAAAATTGCTTGATAAGAGAATTAAAAGAAATAGGCATAAAAAAAGACAAAATAAAAACTGAAAGTTTTTTCTGGTGAGCAAAAGCATTTCAGTGTATTCAAATAAAAATTTGAAATGCCTTTAATTTGTGAGATTGAGCGAAAAAGATAAAGCTTGTTTTATCCTCTGAATTCAGGCAGAGAATTACTTTTTGCTCTGCATTAAATACCTTATTATCTATTTTCCTTTAACCTTGCAAAATCTTCTTTTTTCACGCCACATATTGGGCATTCCCAATCATCAGGAATATCTGCAAAAGGGGTTCCTGGAGCAATTCCTGAATCAGGGTCTCCAAATTCAGGGTCATAGATATACCCACAAGGTATGCATTCATATTTTGACATATCTCTGATTATAAGTGTGGTATCTTTTTTTGGACTATTAGATTCAAAAAATGTAGGACAGCTGTCAGGACTTCTTCCTTTTTTAACTTCATGATAGAATTCATAAGACATTGGAAATTCATTATTATAAACTTTAGAAAAAACAACATTTCCTATAAATAATGTATGAGTTCCTAAATCAATCGAATCTTTTAATTCTGCTTCAACATAACCTATCGAATTGTCTAAAACTATCGGCGCACCAGTAATTCCAGTTTTTATTTTTAGTAATCTTAATTTATCTTCATCATAACCTGACTTAAATCCAAGAGTTCCAATTAATCTCATTGAAGAATCTTCTGACAGAATAGACACTGTGAATACTTTAGATTTCTCTATTAACTACACTACGTCTTAAATAATAACTATTAACTTCTTAAGTGCTATATTCTATTTTATCAACGAAAGCTTTATAAATATGTAGCCCTTAATATATTTGGAGGTGTTAACAAAATGACACATATTGAAAT
>Ga0208375_1004247_pt1 | contig 11438 bp, 16 predicted proteins | sample RifOxyD1_FD_184038 | JGI IMG/M metagenome (GOLD analysis project Ga0208375, IMG submission 184038) | Soil microbial communities from Rifle, Colorado - Rifle Oxygen_injection D1 (SPAdes) | ecosystem: Environmental > Terrestrial > Deep subsurface > Rock core/Sediment | place: Rifle, Colorado... | reverse complement strand
CGCTTGATCTGGCAACATCTGCCGCTTGGGAAATAATTTCCGGTTGTGCCTTGGTAACTGAAGTCTCTGTGGAACCGATAAATTCCGGTGGTTCATAGGCCACAAATGTCGGTTTGAGTTCTGCTACACTTTTTAATTCCTCAAGACTGTCGGCAAAAATTAAAGTCTTAAGATTTGCCTCTTTTGCTTTTTCGTTTGCGTTGGCAAGGGCATTAAAATCATTAAATTTATGTTCCGAGTGGTTCAAAAATACTCCTGAAACTCCAATTTTTGCCGCCTCCTGGGGTAATGTCCAACCTGTGTGTGCGCCATAGTTCACCGGATCTACATGCTGTATCCAAACTTCCAAAGTGGTTGATGCAACAACCATTTCAGCATCAATTACCTGAACAACCGGGATTATTTTTACCTGAGATTCATGAGCTACTTCTTCAATGCTGTTTGTTAAGGCGACTGCTTTTTCGCCGGAGCTTTCCTCGAAGGCCTTGTAATTTACAAATATCATTTAATTGGTTGACCAATAATCTGGTCAATCTTTACCTTGTCAAAACCGATTACCGTCTCCGACCTTCCGTCATCAAGTGTTATATGAACAAAGGGAACGCCCAAAAAACCACCGGATAATTTTGACATTTCGTCTTTGGCATTTTCATCCAAATCTACAAGTTTTTCAACAAAAGAAATTTTCCTCTCGTTCAAATAATCTTTGAGCATCTTACAGTAAGGACAGGTTGTTGTGGAGAAAATTGTAACTTGCATGCCTAAACTAATATTAACTCAAAAATAGGTGTTTGGTCTAGACTAAAAAGAACCTTCTAAAATACGTTTAGATCCTTTAACAATAATAATCTGATTGTATCCCGGATATTTTGAGGAATCATATTCCAAAAGGTATCCCCCTTTTGCCTGTCTCATTGTTCCTAAAATTATGGTTTTTGATCCGTTACCCAAAAGCACTTGATAATTTTCCCCTTCTTTCAAAGCGGGAAGGTCCGCCAGTATTTCATTTCTTGTTGCGATTCCGATGCCCGGCTCTCCGGAAACATTTTTAAGTTCAACTTTTTCTGCATCAACCGGAATTTCCAAACCTTTAAACTTTTCTTTGATTTGTTCCTCTATCCCGGGAGTACTCGAAGGAATGTTAAAGGAAGGGTTATTTTTTCTGAGCTTCGGGGAAACCAGAAAAAACAAAACAACAACTACCACCAAGGCTAATAATATGGTTGCAATCTTTTTAATAATCACCTTGAGCGAAAGTTTACACCAAGTCCCGGCAATGTCAAGATTAGATCCCTGGGCAATTACCGCAAAATTAACGCAGTTTACCCGCAGGGGAAATTATTTTAAATATATACTAAAAAGTGCCATCACGGCAGCCACCAATAACCATTGCGTTGAGGCTAACCAGATGTCGCTTCCTATCCAACCGGAGATCGAAAATAAAACCGCAACGACAGCCCCGAACATCAATGTTTTGGAAACCAGTTCCTTATTCTTATGCAAAATTTTCAACTTACTCACCCCCTCATTAATAATATACCACTTGACCAAAAACTTTATAAAAAGTAAATTGGACCAATTGGTGAATTACGGTGAAATTCCGTAGATGTGCCGCAACTGTTTATCCCCACACCAAAAGTCTAATTAGACCAAGGTTGGGGACGCCCCACCGAATTGGTGTGGGGATATATCCAGAACCCAATTTAGTAGTCCCGAGCAGGAATATGACATATATAGAGTCTCCCACAAAAACAATCGAAAGGTTTATCCCCTCTTGGAGACATACCCAAAAAGATCGTTTAAATCAGGAAATAATCAGTGCTTTTAATGAAACACACAGGCATCCCGACAAATATAAATTTAAATTCAATAATGAAAAATTGGTTGACTACCTGACAGACACAGAAATAAACATCGACTCTTCAACATATCTTGGTAAGAAAGATGCCGAACTCTTGAATGTTCTTACTTCCTGGGTTTCTGAAAACGAATCCGGAACCGCAATTTGGATCAGTCCGGCATACGAATCAGCTTACCCTTGTAATAAGATCACAATGTATAAAATAGAGGCCGATTCCCCAAATGAAAAAACAACATCTAACATAACCGTGCTATTTGATTCCCCCAAAAATCATACTTTACAAATCGCCGCAAAATTAAATCCGTCTTTTGATGATATAAAAGATCCCGAGACGTTAAGAAATAAACTGTTTGTGGTTGACGGGGACTTTAATCTTGCTGGTTTACTTGAGCTCGTTGGGGAAAAGAATAGTGAAATTCCCACACCGAGCAGTCAATTGGTTGATTATTTTGTCGGCCTAATCCAATCCGGTATGGATGCCGAATTTGTGGCTCAGCAAATGGATCAAAAGGGGATTGTCGGCAGTTTTTCAGTGAGCTGTGGAGGTCTAGAATCCTCATCAAGTCTTGAAAAAAACTCTCTAACTATAAATCTGACAGGGCAAGAAGACAGATATGGTTCACTGAGCTTTACCTGTCCCAAATGCGGAACTACAAATATCAGACCTTTTGGTAGGCTTCTTCAAAATTGCATGCACTGCGGCGGGGATGTTAGATGCTAAGCCCGATTAAACCCAGAAGTCCGATACAGATGAGGCAGGGCACAATCACGCCTTTTATTACATCTTTCTCCCTATGTTTTATACCAACCACAGCTTCCGCAATAAGAATATCGGCCAGTGCAATCATGTTACCTACCGCTCCCCCGACAACCGCCAGGGCCAATATTTTATCAACATTGAAATTTAGTTCCCTCGCGGCAGCAGCAAAGAAATTGCCAAACATCAAGTTGGATATTGTCACACTGCCCGTCAAAAAGCTGCCGAAAGCCCCAATTAGAGGCGCCCAAAGAGGCAGGAAGGCGTTTCTAACACCAATCACCAGAAAATCTATCATGGACTTCATGCCGGAAATGTTTTGAGCGGAATTTACCATTATTTGAGCCATTGAAGACATAAAGACTATAACCAAGAAAGGCTCTATAGATTTTTCCAAGGCAATTTTTGACGAATTGAAAAATGTTTTTGTTGAAACTTTGTAAAATAATATAGTCACTATTCCGGCCAAAATTAGTACAAAACCGGGGTTAAAAAATGAGAACGTGTGTTTAACCATTAGTGGCACTGATAAACCGGAGGGTCCCAATACCACCTTCCCGATGATTAATAGAGAAATTAAAACTATATAAGGGAAAATTGTTTTTTTAAGAGGAATTTCGGGAGCGGCTCTTCCGGAACTTATAAAACCGGAGTTTCTTTTTGGAACAAAAAGACCTGTTTTAATCGACAAAAGAATAATGACCAAGCTTAAAGCCGAACCTAAGATTGACGGGAATTCCGGACCCAAAAATACGGTTAAGACGGATGAGGCGGCAAATACCAATCCCGACCATAGCGCAAAAGGAAGCATCTCAAGAAAACTTCTTTTTTGATCTTCTTTTCCTTTTACCAGAAACCAAAGCATGAAAACCGGAATTATAATTCCCACCAAACCATACAAGGAAGCCTTAAAAGGAAGTTGGCTACCGGCCAATTCTCCGAATCCTATTTTGATTGGGGCCCCGGCCGCACCAAAAACTCCTGCTGTACTGTTACCCAACAGTGAAAGAATAACTGCACTTAGAGGGTTAATTCCCAGTCCTATCAAAAGGGGTGCAACAACCGTTGCAGGAGTTCCAAACCCGGCCGTCCCTTCCAAAAAATTTTCAAAAAACCATGCTAAAAGTATTACCTGTATTCTCAGGTCCTTTGAGATGGATTCCAGATAAAAACCAATATTTTCCGTTACTTTTGTTTCCTTAAGAATTTCAAGGAAAAAGATTGCACCAAAAATGATAAAGAATATATCAAGAGCCACGAAAAAACCTTTTCCAACCGAGGCAATAAAAAAGTCTGGTTTTATTTTCCAATAAAAACCGGCTGTCGCTCCCACAAAAATAAGCGCTATCAAAGAAATCCAAATCATTTTTAGTTTTCCCCAAAAAAGAAGAACTATAAAAACAAAAAAGGGAAGAGCAGCCAATAATATCGGCAATAAAGACATTACCAATATCATAACGCAAAAGGAACCTAAGAAGAAGATTTATTTCACCCGGTTAAGATATTCACCGGTAGCCGTATCAAGCATTACTTTTTCCCCCACCTTAATAAAGAGAGGTACTTGGGCATCTATCCCCGTTTCAAGTTTAACGCTCTTCTTGGGGGCGTTGATGCGGTTACCCGCAACATCGTCGGGTGATTCAACCACCTTAAGGGTTACATGGGCCGGTAAATTTACGCCAATGGGACTACCTTTATACCAAACAATCCAACACTTTAGGTTTTGGATCAAATATCCGAATTGATCCTCAACCAAAGCAAGCGGAATATTTACTTGTTCATAGCTTTTGGGATCCATAAATACGAGTTCTTCCCCATCGCGATATAGATAATCCATTTCTCTTTTTTCTATTTCGGCAACTTCAACTATTTCTCCGGTTTTGTAAGTAAACTCCCCCGCGGAACCCGTTTGTACATTCCTGAATCTAATACGCATAACAGGACTCCCTTTTCCGGGAGACATAAATTCTGCTTTTGTTATAAAAACCGGTGCTCCCTTAAAAATAATGAAGCTGCCTTTGGTGATGTTTCCTGCGTTAATTGTATTCATGGCCTGCGTATTTTAAATCTAAAACCATCTAGAGGTCAAATAGCTCTTTTCCCGGAAAAAGTAGTGTTTCTCCGATTGAAGCGAAGTCTCCGGCAAGCATTACAAGCCTGTCCACACCTACAGCAATTCCCGAAACTTCCGGAAGACCGGACTCCATTGCATCAATTAAGTCGGTATCTATCGGATAAATTGTTTTTCCTAACTTTTTCCTTTCCGCCAAGTCTGCTTCAAAACGTCTCTTTTGTTCGGAAGCATCCGTTAATTCAGAAAAACAGTTTCCAAGTTCCACTCCTCCGAGGAAGACCTCAAATCTTTTGGCAAACCGGTAATCTTTACAGGGCTTCGCAAGCGAGGCTTGAGAAATCGGATAGTCATAAATAAAGTACGGCTTTTCCAATTTCAAAAGTTCGGGTTCTATTTCATTAAAATAAATTTTATAAAAATCGGCATCCGACACTTCCAAAACATCCCGCTTCGCGTATTTCTTAAATGCATCCGCAATTTTTATTCTCGGCCAGGGAAGAGAAAGGTCATAGACTCCACCTTGATATTCCAATTTGCCTTTACCGATAATATCCAAAAATAAGTGTTCAAAATCTTTCATAATATCCTTGTAATCGGCATTTATTCTGTACCATTCAAGCATTGTAAATTCGGGGTTATGAAGAAAACTTACCTCCTCTTCGTTCCTAAAGCATTTAGTAATTTCAAAACAGTTTCCGACTCCCGCCGCAAGCAGTTTTTTGATTGAAAATTCGGGACTCATTATTAAATAGCCATCCCTGCGAACTCCTTTTGCAGTCCTCAGTTCCGTTTTAAAAACCTCTAAATTTGGTTCAATCGAAGGAACGGGAACCAGAATGGGCGTAAAAACTTCACGAAAACCATCGCCTTTAAAGAAAGTGCGGATTTCGTCAATTACTTTTTCCCTAATCAAAGACTGATTTATCAGGTTGGGATCATTTTTGATTCTTTGCCAAGTTCTCATTACAAGGTATTATATCTAATATGAGGCGTCACATAATGGTCAAAAGCGTACCGAAAAAAGGCCGGGGTGTATTTGCTCTGAAGGATTTCAAAGAAGGTGAAATTATTGAAAGTGCGCCGGTTCTTATTTTTACACCCAAAGAAAGAGAACATTTGGAAAAAACTCTTCTTAACTACTACGTATACCCTTGGAGATCTACACGCGGAGCCGCAATAGCGTTGGGCTTCGGTTCAATATATAACCACTCCTACTCCCCCAATGCTGACTGGAAGCAAAACTTTAGAACCAAATGCATGGTCTATAGAGCCGTTAAAAACATAAAAAAAGGTCAGGAGATTACTGTTAATTACAATGGTGAACCTGACGACGAAACCCCGATTGATTGGTTTGAAGTGAAAAAATAACCACAAAGTGCCCCAGCAATAGAACACGGCCTGTGATATGATAAACACTATGGGAAATTTTAATAGAGATGATAACAGGTCCGGCGGATATCGTGGTGGGTTTGGTCGAGGCGGAGGAGGTGGCGGGTTTTCAGGAAAAGGCAGGCGCGAAATGTTCCAAACAGTTTGCAGCAACTGCGGAAAAGAATGCCAGGTACCTTTCAGACCGACAAACGGCAAACCGGTTTATTGCAGTGAGTGTTTTGAAAAAATGAATGGTGGAAGATCAGATTCTAGAAGGTCCGAAAGAAGCGATTTTAGGTCCCCCGCTCCAGGTTTTGATCAAAACAAGGCTCAGCTTGATGCAGTTAATGCCAAGCTTGATAAAATTTTAAGCATTTTGACCCAGGCACCTGTCATAAAAGATGACTCCGGTGATGTAAAAGAAGTAAAGCCTGAGAAAGTCAAGAAAGTAGCTAAAAAAACAGCTTCAACAAAGAAAAAATAACTCTTTATTTAGATCGCTGATACAAAAATATATCCAAACCCGATTCTTTTTCAGCTTCAGGGTTCCCTGTATGAATCTGGGTAAAACCTGGCACGTTTTTAAGAGCCGGGCTATTCGCATCAATAAACACAAGCGCAATGTCATTCAAAAAGTTTGAAAGGTTTTTCTGAAATATTTAATACATCTTTTGGCCCGTTCCAATTCACCATCAAACAAAGGCCCTTCTTTTCCTTTAACGATAAACCCTAAATTGCTGTATAGCGACTGTTGGCCTACCGTCTTGTGTTGGTGAACCTGACGACGAAACTCCGATTGATTGGTTTGAAGTCTCCTAAATTTACAATTTATTTATAGAAGTGTTGCCAAACTGTTATAGCAACTAAAGTGACCGGAACGGCTAAAATAGCCCCGACAAGCCCAAAAGTAAGAGTGCCGAGAATTACGGCAAAGAAAATAATAAGTGGATTAACTTTATTGGCAGCTCCCAGAAATATCGGAGCCAACAAAAAGTCGACTATTTTATTCAAAACAAAAAGAGCAAGCAAAAGAAGTATCCCTTCAACGATTGCGGGAGCATTATTTACAAAAACGACTTTATCAAATATTGCCACTATTGCAGCGGTAATTGATCCCAAAGCCATTCCAAAATGAGGAATAACTGAAAGAATAGCTATAAGAATAGCCAAAAGTATGGCGTATTGGACCTTAAACCAAACCAATATTCCCCAAGCCGCAAATCCGACTATGATCATCAAAATAAACTGTGTTGTGAAGTAATTAACCAAAACTTTGACGATCTTTTTACCTAAAGATTGTTCTGGTATCTTTTTCTTGGTTTTGACTTTTACTTTAGCCATAACATCATTATCGGTATTTAATAAAGAAAACACAAGGGCACGGGTCAATCTTAAGTTACTCGGAAGAAAACATACGTTCAATTTCCGAAGCAACTCTAAAATCTCTTTGTGTTACTTTTCCTCCGACACTGAAGCGCTGTAGATCAAAAACTACTTTTTTGTAATAAATATGCACGTCGGGGTGGTGGTCTATCTTGTCGCAAAACGGGGCAAGTTTCTTTATAAACTCCACAGCTTCACCAAAACTCTCAAACTGGAACTCTCTGGTGATCTTGTCATCACGATACTCCCACCCGGGATAGTCGATTAGTGTTTTTTTGACTTCTTCAGCCGATAAAATTTTTAAATCTTCGTCCATGATTGCACTGCTATTATATAATAATATTTCATGAGAAATAAATTAATTGTCGGAATAATTACGGTTATCGCATTGGCTGGTGGAATTTTACTTTTCAGTAAAAACCGCCAAACTGTGCCTCAAACTTCACCTACTCCGTCTCCCGTAAGCGCAGTAACAGCAATAAAGGTGAATGTTGTCACTCTTTCGGAAAGCGGATTCTCGCCGGCATCATTAACAATTAAGGCAGGAGAAAATGTTACTTGGGAAAATAAAAGTGGCGTACGGGCTACTGTGGACTCCAACCCCCATCCTGTTCATACCAGTTATCAACCACTTAACTTGGGTGAATTTTCAGATGGGCAAAGCGTTAACCTTACATTTGATACACCCGGCACCTACAATTATCACAATCACTTCAATTCAAACCAGTCGGGAACAATTATAGTTGAGTAAGGGTTAAGCGCATTACTTTCGCAGAAGTTTTTTTATGACATCTTCCCGCGACCTTACGGTCGAGGTTTCCTTTCTGTTCCAGAGGATGTCCGTCAGCGTCTAATTCATCTGTGAGCTCACGCTCACAGTTTTCTTGAACGCTGTCATAAACCGAATCCCTGATATTTAATCTCTTCCCCGAGATTGTTCTGATAAGAATAACTGGCTGTGTAGTATCTGTCGACGGAAAAGTGGTTTTCTGCACTATCGTTTCTAACCAGCTCAAAGAATAATACGGGACATGTGCCGTCGGTTCTGCATTCATATACGCGGACCCTGTATCCCCCGTTTATTGTTTCCACTGCCAATTTATAATTTGAATCTTCAACAAATTGCCATGACTGAAGGCCAAAAGACAAATTTTTCGTTCGTATACTTTCATACTTTGCCTTGGCTGAGCTAGTTTGGGCCGGAGTAAAGAAACTAAGCGCTCCTGCCGTGTTTTTTGCACCAATATACATTTCAAAACCTGCCAAGGTTTTTCTCATCGACATCTCCTCTTCTTCAAAAGACCTTACAACAGGTGTTGCGGTGGGTGTGGGAGTGGGTTTAACGGTAGGTGTAGGAATGGAAATCTTTGATGTGGGAGTAGCATTTGGAGTACTGGTGGCAACAGGAGAAGGTGTTTGAATAGTCACCGGTAAAGAATTTCCCTCCATCATACCGAAATAATAAGCGCCTCCAATTCCTGCTAAAGCAAGAATTATAACTATCAAAATCGGCACGAAACCTTTTTGCCTCATAATTAAATTTACAATAAAGAAAATATTATTACAATCTCAGGAAAGTTTACTCCCCCAAAGCTTGGCTCTTTCCAGTTCACCCTCGGCCATAGGGCCTTCTTTGCCGCTCACTATAAATCCCTCAGGTGGAATAATCAGTTTTCCACCCTTACTTTCCAGGGTCTTTGCGATTTTTGGAGCAGCATAGTCGAATGTTCTAATAATCAGTTTTAAAAGAAAATTGGAATTTTTTTCTGAAAAGCGTGTATCAAAAGCGGCAACTTTGGTATTGGTCAATGTCCCCGTAGGAATACTTTCCAGGAATTCTTGCAAAGCAACTGTTGCCCTACCCCCTTGAGTCGGAGAGCCGATAATCAATAAACCAACCCCTTTTAAATCTTCCGAATCCGTTTCGCCTACCCGCAGAGCTTTTGCCGAAGGGATACTATTTGCAATTGCTCGGGCTATTTTTTCCGTATTACCAAACTGCGAATCATAAATAACAATGCTTAACATATAGAAATATTAGCAAACATTGCCAAGATTTTATACACGAATGAAGAAAATACTCACGGCCTCGTTATTTTAAAGTCAAGCCGAAAATTATTCCAATAACCAGCATTTCAAAAAGTCCCGTTAAAAACACATAAACCAGTGTCCCTAATGGCACCTTAAACATCATTAATTGGGAAAAAACGTGCATCAGAACACTAAAGAAAGATGTTATTAAGCCAAAAGTAATCCCTTTAACAAGCCCCGTCGAGCCCGGTAAGCTTTTATATAACAAAAGAAATAGTCCCGCCATTACAAAGCCATAAAATATATCTATTCCAAAACCCAGAATGATGTTTACAGAAGTTTTAGATATGGGCTTATAGACATCAAAAAGTTTCTGTGCGTACGGATTTGCATTAATAATCCCATCAAGTACACCTAAAAGTAGTCCGCCGAAGAGAGAAACCACAACATACCTCAACATATGCTTATCTATATTATATCAAGTTGCGAAACCGTACCACCCTTTGGTGGCAGATTGGGAACAAAATTGTTATAATATAGGCGCATGTTTAAATCGAATAATAGTAACCGAGATTTTGCCGTAGTCAGGCATCTTTCAGATGTCTGACCTGTCGCGCCATCATTTCCAATACCTCGATAGGAACTAAACACAGAAACCACTGTCCGCTATGTTTGTGGTCCAAACACTTAGATCTCAAAACTCCGGGAGACAGAAGATCTTCTTGTTGCGCTAGAATGGAACCGATCGGATTAACTCGTAAAATTGACGGTGAATTAATGATTGTCCATCTGTGCCTAAATTGCAATAAAATTTCATGCAATAGAATAGCAGGTGACGATAATTCTTATATCATAACTTGCTTATTGAAAAACCCAGAAAGCCTTACTAGAGAGATAATTACCCGACTAGCCGGTCAGAGTATAGAACTATTGACTCAAATAGATAGTGAGGAGGTTCTCGTAAGCCTTTATGGTTATGATTACAGGAGGTATCAAAAGTAATAACTTATTAATAGTTAAGGGGTTTGTCTACCGTGGACTTTTTCACACCCTTCAAAAAATAATTACTATCGACAAACTCCCGAACCGGATGAGGGAGATGGTGCAATTCCGGGGCCGGTTACTTTTATAAACTGCCAAGTATATGTACCGTTATCGTTAAGATTAAATACAAGCGGTCCATATGCCCCACTGCTCCTTGAAATAAGGTTGGGGCCTATTCCTGTAAATGAATACGGACTTTGTCCGCCTGTGGCAGCCACAAATGCTTGGATACCGTTTATGTCATCTCTCACGTTGGAAGCGTTCTGGGGATAGAATGCTTCAAAATTTCCATTCTGGTGCCCGGCAGTCAGAATGTCTGCGTGCGCAGCCAGCAATGCGTCTAGCCACGGACGAGTATCCAAATCTGCAGGATGACTGGACGTTGGGCTTGTAAAGTATGGTTCATGCCAATACGCGAATATGCATTTATTCGGATGGGCGGCCAGGTCAGCCTTAAGCCAGGCCGTAACACCGGCAACATCACATCCGTAGCGCGTAGCAGCGCTTGGGAGGCTTATAAAATGCCAGGCTCCCAGATCAAAACTGTACCCCTTAAAGGCGTCCTTCCCCCAATAGGAACTATAGCCAAGTTGGTCAGTGCAGCTTGCAACGTCGTGGGTTGGTCCCGCTGCCGGGTAAATCTTGGGATAAAGTCCACCGGGTTTCGGCCCGTATAATTTATCCGGATATGCAAGAATATCAGACAGTGTTCCGGTCCCCTGATCATAATCACCGGTCATGATAATTGCTTCGGGATTTAGTGTTTTAATTGAATTCGCAACATCCAGACTTGGCGAACCTGTTGTACGACTAATATCACCAATACTTATTATCAGATGATTACCGGCAGCGGGAGGAGTTGAAACCGGCGTGGCCGTAGGTGTAGTTGTGGTTGGTGTGGGCACAATGGTAGGTGT
>Ga0208375_1004246_pt1 | contig 11439 bp, 10 predicted proteins | sample RifOxyD1_FD_184038 | JGI IMG/M metagenome (GOLD analysis project Ga0208375, IMG submission 184038) | Soil microbial communities from Rifle, Colorado - Rifle Oxygen_injection D1 (SPAdes) | ecosystem: Environmental > Terrestrial > Deep subsurface > Rock core/Sediment | place: Rifle, Colorado... | reverse complement strand
TATTCCAAAGGAGAGGATAAATGACGTGGTGATATTTGATCCGGCGGATTTTGAAATGCCGGTAGGTTTAAATATGTTGGAATATAATAAGGCGCGGCCGGAAGAAAAAACTTTTATTGTTAATGAAATGCAGAGTATTTTTAATAAGTTGTTTTCGCAGGAAACAATGGGGCCGATGTTTGAGCAGTATATGAGAAACACACTTCTTTTGTTGATGGAAGATGCGGTGAATGAGCCGGCGACGTTAGTGGAGGTGCCGCGTGTTTTGACGGATGAGGAATACAGAAGGCGGAAACTGGCGCGCATAGCTAATCCTTCGGTGATTGATTTTTGGACGAAGGAAGCGGAGAAGGCAGGTGGAGAAGCGGCGCTCGCAAATATGGCGCCTTACATCACTTCTAAATTTAATAATTTTATAGCGAATGATTACGTGCGTCCGATTATCAGTCAGCCAAAAAATTCTTTTAACTTTAGGGAGATAATGGATCAGCAAAAGATATTATTGGTAAAATTATCAAAAGGAAAGATTGGAGATATAAATGCCAGTCTTCTTGGAATGGTGGTGGTGGGGAAAATTTTAATGGCGGCTTTGTCACGGGTGGATTTGCCGGAGAGTGAGAGAAAAGATTTTAATTTGTATATAGACGAGTTTCAGAATTTTACCACTGATTCTATCGCTACTATTTTTTCAGAGGCGCGCAAGTATAGACTTGGTTTGACGGTGGGGCATCAGTTTATCGCCCAACTTTCGGAAAAAATTCGCGATTCTGTTTTTGGGAATGTCGGTTCTATTATTTCTTTCAGAGTGGGGGCGCAGGACGCGGAATTTTTAGTAAAACAATTAGCGCCAGTGTTTAATGAAGGAGATCTTTTAAATATAGAAAATTATAATGCGTATGTGAAAATTTTAATAAACGGACAGCCGTCTACGCCTTTTAGCGTAAAAACTTTTCCGCCGGAGTTTGGAAGTTTGGAAGCGGCGGCGGCAGTAAAAGAGATGTCGCGGCAGAAATATGGCAAAGACAGGCAAGAAGTGGAGGCGAGTATATTGAGCAGGTTAAGGAGTTAAAGTTTTTTATGCAAAGAAGATTATATACAGTTATTTTTTGTTTGATTGTGTTTTTGATCGTTGCTAGTTCGGTTTCTTTTTATTTTTATTTAGAGGTGAAGAAAGAGATGGACCAGAAAAATGTGCAGATTTTTTCTCCGACGGAAGGAAAAGAAGTTGTTTTGCCGTTTGAAATTATTGGTAAGGCGAGAGTGTTTGAAAATGTGGTAACGGTGGACGTGTCAGACAGAAAGGGAAATATTTTGTTTAAGAGTTTCACGATGGCGGGTAGTCCGGATGTAGGAAAATTTGGCGATTTTCGTTCGCAAGTTTATTCATTTAATAAAATTCCGGAAGATGGTGAGGTGATTGTGCGTGCTTATTATGATTCGCCGAAGGATGGAACGCCGCAGGATATTTTTTCGGTGCCAATTAAAATAGATTTAGGAAAACATTCCAGACTTAATATTTTTTATGGAAATAGCATAAAGGGAAATTTAAACGATTGCCAATCGGTTTTTGTAGTGGAAAGATTAACAGCAAAAACGCAGACGCCAGCGGCGCAGGCTTTAATAATGTTGTTTTCCGGAAGCTTTAGCCTTGAGGAAACGGAGGCGGGATATTTTTCTAGTATTCCGGCGGGAGTTCATTTGCGGGCGGTAAATATAGATAAAAAAGGGACAGCAAAAGCAGATTTTTCTAAAGAGTTAAACCAAGGGGGCGGTTCTTGTAAAATGACATCTATTCGGGCGCAGATAGAAAATACCCTAAAGCAGTTTGAAATAGTAAAAAAAGTTGTGATAGCAGTAGAAGGGGAAACGGAAACGGTTTTACAGCCATAGATTTTTAGTTTTAGTTAATTATTTATTGAGGATTGGAGATATAAAGGTTTTTTTGTAAAGGACTAAGATTAAAAAAATAATGGTGTTTTGTTGAAATTAATATTCTAACATTCTGCAGAATGTTAGAATATTAGATTAGGGGAGGGAAATAAGTATTAGGTAATAAAAATGAAAAACAGTAGGCAACTGGAAAGACATTTTAAAGGCGTAGCTAATCATTGGAGAATAGATATTCTTTTATTAGTGTCTAAAAAAGATAGTATTACTTTAGAGTCGGTGGCTGAAGAATTGGGAGGAAATTTAAAAACTATTTCTGTGCATGTAAAAAAGCTGGTGGCGGCTGGTCTTCTAAATAAAAAATATAGAGGGAGGGAAGTTTTACATTCCCTTTCTCCTTATGGCTGTAAGTTTATTGAGTTTTTTAAAACATTCTAACATTCTGCAGAATGTTAGAATGTTTTAAAAGGGAGGATAAGGGAGGTTGGCGTTGGTTGACGGGATTTATTGTGTAATGTAGGATAGAAGATAATAAAGTGTTTAACAAAAAAATAATTTTTTTAATTATTATTGTGATAATCGCGGGGGTGGGGGTTTTGGGGTATTTGGAATATAAAAAAAATAGAGTGGAAAATCCGGGTGGACAAACAACTGGGATTAATACGAGTGATTGGTTGACTTATAGAAATGAGGAGTATGGATTTGAGTTGAAGTATCCGGGGGATTGGGAGGTTGATAGTAGAAGTAGAGAAAAAGAATTTGTTCATTTAAAACAAAAACAAGATAGAGCGGTTTTTATAGATATTGGATTAACAAGTAAAATTTATAAAGATATTCCTTCCCCACAGGAATGCAAAATTTTAGTTGGTAATGTAGAAGGATATATTTTTTGTGATGACGCTAATTTTATAAGTGATGATGATTATAAAAGTGGGATTTTAGTTAATTTTGTGAATGATGATCACGTGTTTCAAATTTATTGGTATGATCAAGAACACAAAAACGAAAAAGCATACAAGGATTTTAAAGATATAATAAAAACTTTAAAGTTTGACAAATAGTTAGATAGTTTTATTCTGTTAGTAGTATTTTGAAAAATAATTAGCTTTAGCTAATTAAAAATTCTGAAAGAAAGGCTGAAAGAAAATGAAAAGAGTTGCCAGATTGTCTGTTTTTTTCGGTTTGTCTGTTGTGTTGTTTGTTAATGCTGTTTTTGGGTTTAATTTAGGAGATCCAATGGGAGGGAGTTTTCAAGATGTTTATGCTATCAGTAACGGCGATGAGAATATGGGAAGAACTGATGATCAATATATATATCAGTGTGTTGATTATGTGAAGCGTTATTACCAATTTCGTAATGTATTACCTAATCTAAATTTAGATTATAGAATTTATGTCGCTCGCAATTATTATGTTAAGTATGACGACCCAGGCTTTTCGTTCATAAAAGAATCAGGATTTCTTCGCTTTAGTAACGGCGGTGATGTGGCTCCAGAGCCTGGAGATATTTTAGTTTACGATGACCCGAGTGGCAGTTATGGCCATGCAGCAATAATTACTAATCGCACGGCAAATTCATTAGAAACTATAGAACAAAATTGGAGTTTAGACGGCAGATTTACTCTTCCTTTGTCTGTTTCTAGCGGGCATTATAATGTTATTTGTAACAGGACTGATAAGAATGGTAGTTTTTATAACGTTCTTGGATGGCTGGGTTTACGAGTAGGAATGTTTCAAGACGGGTGGCATAACGAGAATTATTCTCTTTCTTTCGGAAGGTCGCAGGCTTTTGTTAATATCTACAACGAGATGGGGGGACAGAAGAAGATGGGGGTGCCGGCGGATAATAATGGAGGGGGAGTTTATGCGTAATTTATAAAATTATGAAAAATAAAATCTATCTTATCTGACGATCGTCAGATAAGTGAGGTTTTGGTGCAGTTTGGTGTTTTTTGTTTTTAATTGACGCTGCCTCATAAAAGAGGTATTTTTATATAAATGAAAAAGAAACTTATTTTTTCAGTTATTGTTGTAATAATCGCGGGGGCGGGAGTTTTGGGGTATTTGGAATATAAAAAAAATAGAGTGGAAAATCCGGGTGGACAAACAACGGGGATTAATACGAGTGATTGGCTGACATATAGAAATGATGAGTATGGATTTGAGTTGAAGATGCCAAAAAACTGGGGGGAATTATCAACTTATGATGGCGGTTGGAGTAAGCTTGATTTGTTAAAAGCTCGGGGCCTTATCTTTGTGGGTGATGAGGAAAATAGTAATGGAATTAGCTTGGATATTGATATTGATAATAAAAATTTTAATTCTGTTGATGATTATATTCCTTTTGTGTTGGGGGGGTATGAGATAGTAAAGAAGGAGAATTTATTAACTAATAAAGGACGTGGACAGTTGGTCGATGTTTTTTACAAAGATTTAAATAATATAAGGCATGATTATTCGTTTTTTTTCTTTGAAAGATTGAGTGGTGTGAAGATTATGGTTTGGATTAGGAGTAGTAATGATTTAGGAAATAAAGTTGCTTCTTCTTTTGGTTTTATTGACTAAAAGCAGATAGAAGTATAGTTTTATAAGTAAAGTTAAAAAGAGTTAAGTTTTTGACTCTTTTTTGCTTTATAAAAGGACTTTGAAAATTAAATAAAAGGATAGAAAAGAAAGGAATTTTGTCATGAAAAGAAAATACGTATCTTTCTGTTTTGTTGTATTTCTTGTTGTTTTTGTTTTTTCTGAAGTTTGTGCTTTAGAAAGGTCTTCTATAGGATTTTTTTATCCTACTGGGAGAGCTCTATTAAGTTCGGATTGTGGTTGGTTAGCAAGTGGTAGTGATTATCTGCCGGGTTTTTGCCATATTGGTCATGATTTTGCGGCTGGTTTTAATAGCCCTGTTTATCCTATTTCTGATGGGGTTGTAGTTTATAAAAGTGAGGGTGATTGGGGATATGGTAATATTGCATTATTAGTAAAGCATACTGCTGACAATCAGGAATTTCTTGCACTTTATGGTCATATTACAACTGATTTATCAGAAGGAAGTAAAGTTTATACTGGGATTCCTTTTGCAAAAGTTGGGTGGCTGGATACTGGTTGTCATCTTCACTTTGGAGTACTTTCGGGAATTATTGTTCCGGAAAAAAGTGGATGGGGTAAACTTCCAATATCTTCTCCTCAAAATACAAATGGTTTTCTTGATCCTATAAACTGGATTAATACAAAAATACCGAAAGTTTTGTATTACGAAGGGCTTTACGGAGATGGGACTCATAATGAAGCGATTGTTAATATCTACAATCAGATGGGGGGACAGGAAAAGATGGGAGCGCCGACGGATAATAATGGAGGAGGAGTTTATGTCCATAGATGGGGAGATGAACAGGGAAATTATGTGATTATTCAGGATTACAAAGATTCTATTTACGGTTCTGATACAAGATGCGCTCTAATATATAATGAAGACCAAGATTCCGCTTGGCTGATGCAGGGGGGATTTTGGGGAATCTATAAAGTTTCTAAAACCAGCGTCTCGTATAACAACTTAAAAGATTTTTTTGGTCCGAGAGATTTAGGACCGCCGGAAACGAATGAAATTGGAGATAATTCTTCTAGCCTCATCGCGCAAAATTTTCGGAAGGGAATTTTAGAGTTAAGCACGTGGATTGATACCTATTCTATTACTTGGAAATCAGGTTTTACTTCATCTGGATTAAAAAGCGGGGAGAGATATTTAATTATTCCTCCGTGGAAACAGTCTTCTGGAATGAATAAAACTAATTCTTATGTCTCGCGTGTTTTGGTAAAGAATTTTTCTCCAAAAGGAGGCGCGGGAACGGCAAGTTTGAAAATAAGAAGTAGAAGTATAAAAGACGTGGAGCCGATGGCGGAAAATGTGATTCAGCTTAACTGGCAGATAGACAGTCCGCCAGCAGGAGGAAAAACTTATCTTTATTACACGACCGTTTCCGGAAATACTAATTTTACTTCAATCGGAAGTGTTGATGCCAGTCAAAATACTTTTAACTGGCCGGTTAGTTTTTCTAATGGGACAAATTATTGGGTGAGAGCGGAAGTGAAAGACACAAACGGTATGACAGTGGAAGATAAAGTTTTTGGAATGTTTACTTATACCGCGAGCGCTTTATTAACACCGACGCCGACTTTAAAACCGGGAGTGCCAACTTTTACGCCAGCGCCGACAAAAAATATCACAGCTCCTAATCCCTATTATATGGCAGATAGGACAGGCAAGTTTCAGCCAATCGGGGGAGAGCCGCCGGAGCTAACACAGAATTTTACAAATTATCAAACAGTTTTTTCTTGGGTGAGATTAGGAGGAATTTATCAGGCGGTGGAAGTAAAATGGGATTGGCACGGACCTTACGTGAATGGGAGAATGGGAGACGTAGTTCATTACAGTAGTGCAATAATAGGAAGTCCGGCGAATGAAGGATTATCTTATTATGAATACAAAAGCGCTTATTCTTCCATTTATCTTCCGGATTATTGTTCTTATGAGATGGTAAAAAATGGATTGGTGACTTTTGCGGTGGAGATTTATGCCAGAAATTCCGGTTCGGTTAGTTGGATTAAGATGGCGGAAAATAGTTTTATTATTTCTTTGGATCCGAGTATGATACCAATGCCGACGCCGACAAACACGCCAACAGTAACGCCGACTCCGACTTTCCCTCCGTTTAATATGGATTATTTTGAGGTGAACGGGTTGAGTATTTTGAAGTCGGTTTCTCCTGGGGAGGTGGTGCCGATTATGCAAGGAACGAAGCCGCTCGTTGATGTAACGATGGCGAACTTCAGTAATTTCCCGATTTATTTTTCGGAAGTAGTTGTGGAAGGAAGAAATATCTATAATAATTCGGATTCGCTGTTGTTTTGGTGTATGTGGATGCCGGAGCAGGGAATTTTAACTTTGAAATCTGGGATAACAAAATATCTGATTAAGGAAGCAGATGAGCCGATAGAAAAACCGGCGGGAAATATATACAAGCTTTTTGTGAATGTTTGCCTTGATACCGGGGGGTGGTTTGTTGTTCCGGAAAGAAATATAATGCAAGGCGAAAAGAAATTTGTGATTGCAGAGAGGTCAACACCGACAGCAACGCAGACGCCAACGTTTACACCAACTTTTACCCCGACTCCGAAAACGGTGATAAGTAAGATGACGCCGGTTGTTAATCCGACGGATACACCAACTAAAACGCCGACGGCAACGTTGACAAATACGCCGACAGCGACATTTACATTTACGCCAACTTTGACTCATACGCCGGTGCCGCCAACTTTTACTTTCACACCGACAGCAACTTTAGCAGTTACTTTTACGGCGACGAATATTCCTACAGAGACAAGAATGCCGATGTTTACTTTCACGCCAACAGTTACTTTCATACCGACGAGAACAAATACGCCGACAAAAACGCCGACTTTTACAGCGACTAGTACACCGAATGTAAATAACAAGCCGCCGGTTTTATTAATTTATAGTCCTGAAGACGCTATACAAAACAGTCCCGCGAGTTTTAATTTTAAGAAGTACGAGACTGAAAAAAACGTAATCGGGATTGAGATAAAAGATGATTTAAAAGGACCATATTCCGTTTTTGAAATGGCGAAGCCGGAAAATTGGAAAATTACTGGTGACACGGATGAGATTTTTAAGACGAGTTATTTTACGCATTATGGCAAGGCGCGTTTGCTTGTTACTTTAGGAACTATAAGTTTAGGAAGATGCACTTTGTCATTTCAGGTTTATGACGGAGACAAGATGAGCGATACTTTTATTATAAATTGGACTGTTTGGAACGAGTTACTGGTTTTAACTCCGACGCCAACGATTACACCAGCACTTTTATATCCGGTGATTATTTCTGATAATTTTTTTTCTGAAGCTGATATAAGCGGCGCGACTGATTGTGATGATTTTTTGGCTAGGGAACTTGTAATTCGCTTTACAATACCTAATCTTCTAGTAAAAAGTATCCACGTATATGTTTCAAAAAACGGGGATTTGCCTGTTTATCTTGGCCAGCCGGAAAGTTTAGCGGATAGTTATTTGATTTGGCGGAATAATAAGAGTGGTTTTAATATAAGCAGTGATTGGCGCGGCGGGCCGGAAAGCGGAAATAATTACCAGTTTTATGTTTACTTTGTTTATAATTCCCGCGCTCGTAATGGGCCGTTTACTCATAGCAATCCAGTTTATTTTCAGACAAGAGTTTCATTAATTCTGGAAAATAAAGCGATTATAACGGACAGTATTGATAACTCTGAAGATTTTAGCGATTTCGGAGTTATGAAGTGTGGCGCAGATGATTTGTTTGTAATAAAGTGGAACATAAATTATTCGGATGTTGTTTACGCGAATGTTTATGTTTATGATTCGGTTAGTAATACAGAATCGTATCTTGGTTACAGCCAGTTAAATTATTTTGTCTGGTTGCCGAAAAATAAATATGTAAGCATGGAATTTAAAGGCGGACCGCAAGAGAGTCGTTTTTATCAGTTTGTAGTATATCTAATTAGACCAGGCCATCGTTTAAAACTTCCGAGTTTTTATAAGCTTGAAACGGGACGAGTGTTATATCTAACGGATTAATTTAATTTGTTTTTTTGGAATTATTTTGCCAGAGGCAGTGAGCTTCTGGTTTTTTGTTTTTATCCACAAAGGGGGATTTTTAGTTTTATATTAGACTCATTTTTTAATAAATGATTATTAAAAACTCAAAAAAAATGCGCGAGAGAAATCTAAGAAAATCCTAGAAATCTCTCACGCGAATTGAGGGCTGTAAAATCCAAATCCTACGAAGTCGGACTTCGTAGGATTTTATGCGAATAAGATTCTCCAGACGAGGAAATCCGGAAGCCCGGTTAAAAAAATTTAAAATTATAAAGTTTGACACTTTACATGATTATTCATATACTAGAATCAGTAAAAAATTAAAAACTTAATACAGAAAGGAGGTGAAAAGTATGGAAGTCCAGAAAGTACCATTTATTCTGTTGTTTATAGAAGAAAGACCGGAAGCAATGTCTTTCACGACAAGCGGTACTCATACAGATATAGACTGTAGTGATACCGATGACGAATAGTAGCTGATTTTAAGGCAAAGAGGAGAAGTAATTTACTTGCTTCTCCTCTAAATTACTTACTTGAAAGGAAAAAAAAATGATCCTTGGTATTGGTAATTCTGGATCTTATGAATTAGAAGCTTTTCAATCAGTTTTAACAGAACTAAGGAAAAACGGACATGACGCTATACTTTTTAGGCAGGATAAATGTTTGGAAAAAGATTTTTTATCTTTTGAAATTAAATCGAATAGGTGTTTATTTTTTGTTTATGTAGATGGAAAAAAGTATGACGTGAACAATTTTCATGCTATATGGTATATGAAACCAATGTTACCTGATATACTTTTAAACTTTAATCCTCCCGAATACAGACAATTACTAGCTAAATCTTTTCTTCAAATGAGAAAATCTATCTGGTTTCTTTTTGGTCATAAAAATTGGATAAATAATCCACTTGCATGTGATACAATGGAAAATAAAATTTTGCAGCTAAAAATTGCTTCAGAGGTGGGATTTCATATTCCAGATACAGTTATTACTTACAATCCGGATGATGTTCGTGATTTTTATAAGAAGAACCAGAAAAAAATTATTGTTAAACTTTTGACTTCTTCTTCTATAAAAGGAAAGATTATTGGGACAAATATAGTCAAATCTGGTCATTTAGACAAGATAGATTCTGTTAAAATGTCTCCTTCTATATTTCAAGCTCTTATTCTAAAAGAATATGAACTTAGGATAACAATCGTTGGAAAAAAGATATTCGCGGCAAAAATATACTCTCAAGAAGATGAGGGGACTTCCATTGATTGGAGGAGAAAACCAAAAGTAAATGACTTTGACGTAAGAATGGAAACAACACGTTTACCGCCTGAAATAGAAAATTTAGTTTTTAAATTTATGGAAAGATCTGGCCTTAAGTTTGGATGTATTGATATGATTTTTACCCCTGATAAAAAGTATGTTTTTTTAGAAATCAATCCGAATGGCCAATGGTATTTTGTTCAACTTAGAACTGGAGAAGAAATAGCTTTAGCTATTGCTGATTTATTAATTTTTGGGCGGTAATCATTTACCGCCCTTTGTTTTAATCTTATAATAAAGATGAATATGATAAATAAAATATTGATTAAAAAAATAGAAGAGATGGCTGATGTTGACCAAAAAACAAGAAAATTATGGCTAAAAAGGAAAGATAAAGATTTTTTACAATCTATTGTTTATTGTCTTGATATTGCCAATAATTACTTAATAAATAAGATTATAAAGGAAGACGGATTTCCTAATGAAAAAAGTATGGGTGTGAAGGCGTTAAAAAAGTTTTGGATTTTAGTGCAACATCAAGATATGGATGTTGAACTTCAAAAAAAATGTTTGGAAAATTGTGGTTTTGGTTTAAAGGAAAAAGCTTATTTAATGGATAGAATTTTAGTTGGAGAAGGTAAAAAACAAATTTATGGCACGCAGTTTTATAAAAACAAGGAAGGCATGTTAGTTCCTAGACCTATAAAAGACATAAAAAATATTGATAAATTAAGAAAATCATGCAATTTGGAAGCTTTTTCAAAATATTTTCAAAAGATGTCAAAATTTAAATAATTAGGAATATAGTTGTTAATATAAAAATTTTAACAGGAGTAATTAATTTATAATTAAAATTTATATTTTAAAAATAAACAAAAAATATCTAACGCACTATGATTATTTTAGATCAAAAACAGTTATTTTATTTTTTGATTTTGAAGAGAGAAATTTTTCTATTGGTTGATTATAAAGGATTGAGAGAAAAGCAGCGATAAAAACGCTGTGGGAAACTATAAGAATAGTTTTATATTTTTCATATTTTTTAAGGTTGGCGGAAAACTTTTTCGCCCTTTTTATAACTTCCTGAAAACTTTCTCCGCCTTTGTGTTTACGTAAGAGGAGAGGCTTTTTTTCATAAGAACTCCAGTCTATTTCTTCTTCTTTCTTGCCTTCGGCTATTCCCGCCTTTCTTTCTGCTATGAGTTTATCTATTTTTATTAGAATATTCTTGTCTATTTCTTTTTTGATTATGCTAGCAGTATCAAGAGCTCTTTTTTGATTACTTGAAATAATAATATCTGGAATAAATTTTTTAGTTTTTAATTCTTTGGCTATTTCTTTTGCTTCTTTTTTTCCTTGAGTTGAAAGAGTGCCCGGAAGGCTTCCTAAAATTATTCCTTTCTTTCCTTCTTTTGTTGCTCCGTGCCTGGCTATCAGTATTCGCATTTTATTATTTTAGTTTAACGGAGTTCATTTAGCAAAGGCCTGTACTGATTTATATAATATCCCCATCCCAAAATCCTTTATACACGTCGCAGAATACTCCCGCCTTTTAAGGCGGGAGATGAATGCGACACCATTCTTAGCACGGCTTACGCCGTGCTAAGATAAAAGAGTGAAAAAATCTACTCATAACGCCACCTATGACA
>Ga0208375_1004245_pt1 | contig 11443 bp, 17 predicted proteins | sample RifOxyD1_FD_184038 | JGI IMG/M metagenome (GOLD analysis project Ga0208375, IMG submission 184038) | Soil microbial communities from Rifle, Colorado - Rifle Oxygen_injection D1 (SPAdes) | ecosystem: Environmental > Terrestrial > Deep subsurface > Rock core/Sediment | place: Rifle, Colorado... | reverse complement strand
GGTACGCGAAGACGCAACAGCGTCTGAGCGAGTGGTTTCAACCGCCGTAGGCGGTTCGCAACCTGCTTTGTATCTTCCAGCTGATTTAGATGTTCTTAGAGAAGTAAGAAAAGGAAATGTTGCTCCAAAAGAACTTGAAAAAATTCTTTCTAGATTTTCTTAAATAGAGAACATAACAAAAATTCTCAATAATCTTTTTAAAAGAATTTACTTCTTTATTCTTGTCCCGACAAGCGCCAATGGGCGGAGTTGGACTACACGCCAATTTATTAGCGCATTATTTAGATTTATTTTAAGCCATTAAATTCAATCACGACATTAAGTACTAGTAAAGTTCCGGCTTTATCGACGGCTTATCTAATGTTGAGGCACGTCGAGGGAAATATGAAGTGATGGTGTCGGCTTTGTAAATTGGCTACAACTTTCCCTGTGGTTCAGGAATCTCGACAACCAATCCGAGTTGAATGGCAACAATAGGAATCTTTACAACGACAACAACAGGGTTCGTGGAATAGTTCATAACGTCGGGGCGAATATTCAAATGAAGACATACAATCAATTATATGAAGAAATTTATTCAATGAATAATTTAGCGAATGCTTGGAAAGAAGCAAGAAAGGGAAAAACAAAAAAGATTTATGTTATTGAATTCGAGAAGGAATTAAGAAAAAACCTTCTCGAATTAAGACGGGAATTATTAACTCAAACTTACAAACCAAAACCTTTAGTAACTTTTATTGTCAGAGACCCAAAATCGAGAGTCATTTCTAAGTCAGCTTTCAGAGATAGAATTGTTCACCATGCCCTCGTTAGAATTATTGAACCAATATTTGAAAAAATATTTATCTACGACTCTTGCGCAAATAGAAAAGGCAAGGGAAATCTGTTTGCGTTAAATCGATTTGTAAAATTTAAAAGAAAGGTAAGTGAGAGTGGCGATTGTTTAAGAATAATGGAAAAATTTCGAAATAATAATCTTGTTTTTGGATATTGTTTAAAAGCAGATATTAGACATTATTTTCAAGAGGTTAATCAGGAAATCTTGCTGAAAATAATTAAAAGAAAGATTGCCGACGAGAAAGTCATTTGGTTAATAAAACAAATTCTTAATAATTATTTTTCTGAAAAACAAGGAACTGGTATGCCCCTCGGAAATTTAACCTCACAATTTTTTGCTAATATTTATCTAAACGAATTAGATTATTTTGTAAAGCATAAATTAAAAGCTAAACATTATATTCGCTATGTAGACGATTTTGTGATTTTGCATAAATCTAAAATTCAGCTTGGAATATGGAAAGAACAAATTGAAGAATTTTTGAAAAATGAATTAACCTTGGAACTTCATCCAGATAAATCAAAAATTCTCAATTTGTCTAGGGGAATTGACTTTGTTGGTTTCAGAAATCTTTATTATTTCAAGCTTTTAAGAGAGAGAAATATTAGAAAAATGAATCATAAAATAACTCAATTAAAAAATGGAGAAACTAGCGAAGAAAAATTTAAGGCAAGTTTTAATGGATGGAATGCTTATGCAAAATGGGGGGATAGTTATAGGTTGAAGAAAAATTTATTAAACAAGATTACTCTCAATTAAAATGAAATTTCAAACCCTCATCTCACTCGTCTCGTCCTTGAAAACCCATCCAATCAAAAAAACGATTGATGCTCGAATGTTTGAATTTCAAAAATTCCAAAAAGCATCGTCGCCGGAAATTTTCAATGAACTTTGTTTCTGTTTGTTAACTGCAAATTTTTCTGCTCAAGGCGGAATTAAAATTCAAAATGCAATTGGTGACGGATTTTCTCAACTTTCAGAAAAAGCCCTTGCAAAAAAATTAGCCGAACTCGGACATCGCTTTCCGAATATGCGCGCAAAATTCATTTACGAAGCGCGTCAGCATAAAGATTCAATAAAAGAAACCATGAATTATCACGACGACGATTTACAAAGACGCGAATGGCTTGTAAAAAATATTAAAGGTTTAGGCATGAAAGAATCTTCACATTTTTTGAGAAACATTGGATTTTCCGACGTGGCGATAATTGATTTTCATATAGTTGACATTCTTGCCGAACACGAACTAATTGATAAACCAAAGAACAAATCTCTTTCATCAAAAACTTATTTAGAAATAGAAAATATTTTACGCGAACTCGCCGAAAAAACTCAAACTTCTCTTGGAGAACTTGATTTATATTTGTGGTTTAATGAAACCGGAACTGTGTTGAAGTAAGGTTAATCTTATAAATTATAAAACTCTTATGCCCTTATGAAAAAGAAGGTGATTGGATATATTTATTCTGAACAAAAATTTACTAAAGACGAAAAAGCGTTTTTAAAACAGGCAAAAAAGAAAGATATTGATTTAGTTCTTATAAATATTTTAAACGAAATAACGGAAGAAGAACTTAAAGAAAAAGTAAAAGATTGCGACGTGGTTTTCAACAACAGCGGAGAAGATTTTGCAATAGAACTGATAAAAACAATTGAAGAAATGGGAACAAAAGTAGTCGAGCCATCAAAATCCTATTACTATTCCGAAGATAAATGGATGTTTTATTTAGAATGTGAAAAAAACAAAATCCCGACGCTGAAAACAATTCTTCTTTCAGAAAACGTCAACATTGCAAGAAAAGAACTTGAAGAATTCGCTCACTGGCCAGTTATTCTAAAACGAGTTTGTGGAACAAGAGGAGAGTATGTTGACAAAGCAGATAATGTGAAACAAGCAGTTGCAATCATGGAAAGGTTCTGGAAAAAAGGAAGCGAAAAACTCCCAATCATCGCGCAGGAATTCGTTCCATCTCATTCATATCGAATCACAGTAATAAAAGGAGTTCCAGTTCAGACAGCAATTAAAAAAAGTCACGGATGGAAATCTACGGGGGTTTATGCTAAAAGAATTAGCAAATTCAAATTAGATAATACCTTGAATTCAATTGTTTCAAAACTAACAAAATCTTTTGGAATGACTGTTTATGGCGTCGATTTGTTAAAGAAGGGAGATGACTGGCTCGTTCTAGAAATTAATTGCGAACCGGCATTTGACTTTTTTGAAAATCAAAGAGAAAAAATTATTGGGCAGGTTTTGGATGCTTTAAAATTAGCATGTTAATAATCTTTTTCTGACTTGTTAATATCTAATATTTGAATGTGAATATATTTTCTTGAACTTTTTCAGCTCGTTAAAATTAAGTTTCGCAACAATCATTCCTTCTTTTTCCGAAATTTCTTTTAAAATTTTATGTGGAGAACAAATTGCCGAATATGAAACTTGATCTTTTCTTTCTCTTACAGGGTTGCACAAACAAACAAAAAACAAATTTTCAAATGCTCTTGTCTTTACTAAGGATCTTAACAAATGTTCTTCTTGTTTCTTGTGATCTTTGTCATATGCTTTCAATTCATAACACCATGCCGCCGGACAAAAAACAATTTCTGCCCCTAATTTTTTCATCTGTTTAAATAATTCCGGAAACGCCAAATCCCAGCAGATAATAATTCCAATTTTTCCAAATTCCGTTTTTATAACTTTTACTTCCTTACCCGGTTTAACTTCGTCGCTATCTCCATACAAATTTATCTTTTTAAAATTCTCAACAATTTTTCCTTGTCGATTAATCAGCAACGCCATATTGTATGGAACACCCTTCAATTTTATATCGTCGTTAATAATACACCAAATTGAATTTTTTTTACATTCTTCTCTTATTTCTAGAATAAACTCATGATCAGGATGAAGTGTTTCAGTTCTGTGAATTACTGATTCCGGAAAACATACAATATCTGCCCCCTTTTTCTTAGCCAGTCGAATATACCTTTTTATTTTCTCAACATTATTGTCTTTGTGGACATCAAAATATTTTATCTGTGCTAACGCGACCACCGGACTTTTCATAAATCACCAACGTTAAATTAGTTAATAAATCTTGTTAGAAGAAGTCTGTCTTTTCTTTTTCCATCTTATAACTTAATATAAAAGTCTCTTCCTTCATTTAATCTTTTAACAAAATAATTATATCTTTCTCGCTGTTCTCCGGCAAAATTATCTCTGTCTTTTCTTAAATAAGAAACTGCTTCTGTGAGTTCTTCTAAAGGAATATAACACTTTAAGAAATTATTAATCGTATCGCCAAATGCTGAAATTAAACCCCACGTTGATTTCATGACTGCTTTAGCTCCCTCGCCATTTTGTAATCTTTTTAAAATTTCATCTTTTTCATTTTTTTGTCTTTGGTAAAATTCTTTGTGCCACTTAGAAATATCTTTCTTCTCTATCAAAGTCAATTCTGTCCAGATTAACTCTTCTACCCAACTTGTGATTTTTCTCAAACTTTCTTCTTCATTCATAATTTGTATCAGGACTCTTTTGGTTTACAATTTTACTTTTTCTGTTTTATGCGAAGCGACTGCGTCGGCGAGCATCTATGAAAGATTACTTCTTCTGAAATTATTCGCTTGAACGTCCGCCCTGTTTTCCCTTGCTATGATCTTTTATCTTGGTATCTTTCTTCGCTTCAGTCTCGTGTTTCATTTCTTTAGACAATTCTTTTTCTATTTGTTGTTCAGCAACTGCAGAAGTTTTTTCCTTTTCAGCAACATCAGATTTTTCTTCTTTCATTTCTTTCGCTTTTTCAAGAAGAGATTTTTTCTTTCCAACAGCTTCTTTTGCTACTTTTTGTAATTTCATTTCTCTATCTTTCTTGAATTTTAAATTAGTTGGATAATCAACAAGTTCAACTCTAACAACATCTTTCTCTCTTACTGCCTTAACTTTTATTTTCATTGGCGGATTCTTTATTCCTCTTGCCCATAAGTATTCATTTACATATTTGTCCAGCCTTACATTTCTCTTGTCTCTATCTGGCAATTTCATGTGTTTAGCGATGAATTCTTTCAAAGTCGTGATTGCTTTTTCGGTCTTTCTATATCGAGGAACCCCATTAACTTTCTTTCTCAAATTAACAGTATATTCTCTTTCAAGCTTTTCGTAATTGACTTTATTTTTTTTGTTCATTTTATTTTTTTCGCGGTTCTAATTTTAATTTATTCTTTTCAAACATTCTTTCCAATGCACTTGCAAAACTATGACAATCTTCTAATTTCCCATACATTCGTATTGATCTTTTCGGAAACGACGAGGATGCATTTTCATTTGCTCGATCCAAAGAGAATGAAACATTTAATGTTTTATCATAAAAGATTCCATCTGAACTGCAATGTCCTTGACTCTGATTCGGATGTCGTACTATTTCTTCTACATCTTTAGAGTCTTGAAAGTACACAGCCAAAGTTATAAATGGTTCTCTTACTAAAGGATGTTCTTCTTCAAATTGGGTAATTACATATCTCATCATTTTATTTATCCAAGGTGTTTCTTAATCTCTTTGATTGGTCCAACTCTCAATTTAGTTCTTCTCCAATGTCTCTTGTGTCTTGTCATAGCCGAAGGATGAACTCTTTTTCCTTTTCCATACTTCTTCAGAACAGCCCAAATTGGCGCCCACTTTGTTCGTCTTCCGTGCTTTGCAAGCTTGGTTTTTTTTCCAAAATTTTTTATCGGCATTTTATTTTATATTCTCCATAAATTCTTTTCCTCTCTTTGTCAAAACTCTTCCGGGTTTTCTTTTCTTTAATCCTTTTGTATATTTGACTATTTCCGTGAAACCTGCCTTGTCTGATTGCTGAAGAATTGTTCTCAAAATTTTTCCCGAAGCTCTAACAAAAATCGGCGGCTTTGCTCCTCTTTTCTTCTTGCTACCATATCTTGTTCTTAATCTGCTAACACCGACGACACCACGCTTGTATATCTGTTTCAAAACACTTGCAGATCTTTTATACCAAAAATCTAAATCTTCAATCGGTCTTTGTTTTCCAGTTCCAGATTTAACAAGCTCAATCCACGCCGGTGATTTAAATTCCGGAATTTTTTTCAAAGCTTCAGCTAATTTAATATTGTACTCTTGTTGATCTAATTCGTATACCATTTTGTTGTGTGACCACACCATGACGGTGTTAGACAACTCGTTTCCGAGTCAGTTAAGTCAAAACTCTTGATGAAAGATAGTTTTTAAACCTTTTCCAGAGAAAAGTTTGAAGTCCGAAATCCAAAAGATTTGAAAGACTTTAAGCCTTTTGAGAATAATTTATTATTAGAAAATTTAAACTTTAAAAGCAAATTTTTTTATCGTCTTATATTCAGTCTAAACTCATTATATCTTCTTTCTTGTTCCATATAAGCTTGACAAATTGCAACGTGAATTGAATCTAAAGTCAGTCCGCTTTCATTTAAAGAAGGGGTGAATGTAAAATTAGTTATCCTTTCAATTAACTCTGGAAATCTATCTCTGCTAGTTCTTGCGCATTGTTCTAAAATTCCTCTTTGTAGGATTAAATACGGTCCGTCGCCATCATCAGTAATCAATTCATGGTCTTCTATCGCGTTTGGGAGATAATCTACTTTTATTCTGCTATCTTGATATAATGGTTTTCTTTCCGATGTAAGACTATCATCATGTGCCCTAAAATACTTTCTTGTCATTCAGAGAAAAGTTAAATTCAGTTTATATTAATTATTGTTCTAGAAAACATATTTTTTCACAAATCAAATAAATCCAATTCTTTTTTCCTTCTTTCCTCTTTCCTTTTTCAAAGCTAAAATTTCCGTTTCCAGCTCTCCCTGTCTTACTCCCATTTTGTTAAAATCAATCATCTTGTCTCCGCCAACTTGTAAAAAACTATGAATTTTATTTTTAACTGCTCGCCTTGAAATGTCTGAAATTTCCGCATTATTCATTCCATCAGAAATTTCCGCGAGAGTATCCAAATTATAATTTTTTATCACTCTGTATTTTGAGCGGTTATTTATTTTGGTTACTTCATATTGAAACAATCTTTTTCGTGATTCATAATCCGGCAGATTAAACTTGAGATATTTGTCTATTCTTCCAACTCTCGTCGCTGCTGCATCCAAAGCTCCCTCAAAGTTAGTCATGAAAAAAACAAATTCATTTGTTCGGTCATTATGGATTCTCTGAAGATTTATCATAAGTGTGCTTAAGAGTTTTTCATCTTCTTTATGGCTTCTTTTGCTTTCCTCTCTTTGAGTTAAAATGACGTCACATTCATCAAATTTATAGATTATTCCACCAAACTTTCCTTGATCCAATCCCTTTTTTCCCTCGTCGAAAAATTTCTGTAAATTTACTGAACCCACATTGATAAACGCAGTCCCATGAGTTCCAATTGAATATTCTTTCAAGCCAAAATATCTATTCTGCTGAAATAATTCCCAATACATACAATCTACTAAATGAGTTTTTCCGGTTCCAGGCGGACCGTAAAAAAGATAAGATTTGTCTGGTTCCGATCCGGCAACTCGAAAAAGATTTGCATTCGCAATTTCTCTAAATATTTTTCCAACTTCAGAATACATTTCTGCCGAACCGATAAAGTCATCAAGACTAAGAATACTATAATCGTCAACTCCTTCTTTAAGATTTTCTTTTTCCATTCTCTTGAATAGTCTAATGGTTTTTAACTATTATTGTCCTAAGAATCAATCTTTCGCGTTTCTCCACTTTTTCACGACGATGGTGAACCCAATAACTCTTGAAGTGTAATTTTTTCCAAGTTTGTCGACTATTTTTTGTGATATTTCTTTTATATTTTTTCTTTCTTCTTCCGCCCCTGGAAGTATTGCGATTTTAACGTTCTTATGATTCTTGAAACAATTCATCAACATTTGGAAAAAATTTTCAGTCAAACCTTTTTTCCCAAGCTGGATTTTTGGTATTTGTGAATATGACCTTGCCATTTTATTTTGTGAATCCTCCCGTCGGCAAAGCATTCAAAACTTCATCCAATGGTTTTTTTAATTTTTCAGAAATCATTTTCGCGAATTCATCTTTAGGAATTTTTCCCGGAATTATTTTAAATAAAACTTTGTCTTTTTCATCCGGGCTATTTATTGGCACTGCTCTCAAAAACTTCTTCTGATTTATTAAAACTAATTTTGTCTCGACTTCTTTTCTTTCAATTTTGCCTTTTACTCCCCATGTTCCAGCCTTCATTTTAGGATTTTTGTAAAGCTGATTTTTTGTAAAAATATCAACCACTGATTTTTTCTTTCCACTTCTCCAGGCTCTTGAAAAACATGCAGTCCACGTTGCTGTTTCTTCTATGTCCCTTTCTGAAATTTCTCTTATCGGAGCATTAATCACTGCAAACGGACTTCCAGGATCCATTGTATGCATAATAACAAAATCTTCTTTTTTACTAGCCAGATTTTTCAATACTTCTTCATTCTGTTCCGCACTTTTCCCACCATAAACCAGCTTGCCTGAATGGGTAAAAAACCATCGATATTTCCGATAAAATTCTTTTTCCATAAAGCGGGAAGGATTTGTGGCATTTTAAATTTTTCTTATTCAATATTTTAAGAATTATATTTTATAATATCCCCTCAATGAGGAAATTATTTTGTCGTAATCTATTTTGTCATTTCCCCAATTTTCGTCCCCAATTCCACTCTTTTCACAAATATTACACCAAGTTCTTCCAGTTATATTCTCTCCCCAATATTCCGGATGAGCACAAGAAATTTTTTTGCGCTTGACTAAAGAAACATATTCTTTGTAAAGTGTATCTAGCTCTTTCTGTCTTTTCTTTTTTAACAATTCACGCGAATCCTGTAATGGTTTTAGTTTCAAACTTATATTCCTGAGTTCTTCCTCGCTAGAAGAAATACTTTCTAATTTAGAAACAAGAGTTCGTTTTTGCATTCAGACAAAATTCATTTATTCCTTTTAAATATTATTGTGATTTTCTCAACCAATCATCAACAACTTTCAGGCATTTCTTTTGGTCTTCATGGGTTATTTTTTTATACGCTTTTTCGAAATTCAACCATTCATATCCAGCGTGTTCTCTCTTGTCAAATTTGATTTTTTGCTTTTTTATCTCAACTGAAAACAAAGTATATTTTTGTCCAATAAACCCTGGTCTGTCTGGATATTTTCGTGCATAATCAAATTTTCCTCTAACATTAAATTTTTTTATTTTTTCTTTTCCAAGTTTTATTCCAGTTTCTTCTTTCAGTTCTCGTTTAACTGCGTCGAAAAAAGTTTCTCCTCGCTCAATTCCACCTTTTGGAAATTCCCATCCAGTCCAGTGAAGTTTTCTTTTTAACATAAGATATATCAAATTTCCTTCGAAGAAAGAATAAGTTACAATAAAAACCGACGGGCGATATTTTCCTTTAGAGAACTTCTCTTTCATTTTTATTTATCCAAAATCGATTAATTTATTTTTTTTCTCTTCTTCTTTTTTCTCTTCTTTCTTTTCCTCTTTTTTCGGTTTTTCTTCTTTAGGTTTTTTACTTCCAGAACCAAAGAACGCCCAAAGAACCCCCCCAATAATAATTACGGGTAAAATAAAGTAAGAGATATACTCTTGCCAGTTAAATCCAAAATAAGGCACGAGAGTTCTCGCAACGGCAAATACCCCTCCAAGAATAAGTAGAATTGCGAACATAAAGAATCGGCTTCTATTTCCTTGAATCATTCCCATTAACAATACCGAAATTAGGAGAATCGCAATTGCCATTCCAAACTTAGGAAATGCGACGGAAAAAAATTCAGGCACTGCGTTAAACTGAATAGTGATAAGTCCGGTTACGACGGCAATTACTGCATTTATTCTTTTTGTTTGTTTTGGATTTTCTTTCACTTCAAAAAGTTTCATCTTCTCAAGCATTCCAAAAATTACTGCGAAAATTAAAAGAAACGGAAGAACATAATTAAAAATTCCAACATCGCTCCATCGTGAGAGAATTTTTCCAATACCCGTCTGGTCTGGATTGTATCCCACCACTAAAAAAATAAATTTATCTATCATCTTTTATTCTTCTCTACCTCTTTTACTTTTCTTTTTTCTACCATTGTAGTTTCTTTTTTGGTAAAAAGAAACCCACATTTATATAGTTTTTCAAATTTGAAACCACTTTTTTACAGCCGGGCTTTGGTTTGTTTTTGAAAGATAAGTTCTAAACATAAGCTCAACATTTTTTTCGCAAACGTGATCATGATGTCTGAATCCCCCACCAAATGCGTGAGGAATGTGCATGAGTTCATGAATTATCACTTTAGTTTTTTCATCTTCAGGAAGTCGGTCAAAAGCTTTTGAAATAAATTCAATCCCATAATGTGCCGGAACACCAATTGTTTTCTGCATTAATTTTCCGATGGTGTGACAACGCGCAATTGTTCTTCTCGTCGAACTTCCTTCACTTACAAAACATTTTACTCTTGTTGTGTCTATATGCGGAAAAAGAAGCCGACAAATTTCTTCGGCTTTTGCCTGAAGTTCGGGAGAAAATATGTATTTCATTTCTTCTAAATCAAAGTAATCTTTATATAACTTATTCATTCCTTAAAAGTTTCCAAATGTTCAGAAATTCTCCCATCAACAATCATAATTTCTTTGATTGATTTAACACTTTCATGTTTTATGAGAATATTTTTCTTTTTTATTTTTTTAGCAATTTCTTTATCAACACAAATTAACCATTTATCAATCTTATGGTTATTATTGTCTAAGTATATTTCCTTTATTTTTCCTATTTTGTCTCCATCTGATGAATAAACCAGCATTCCTTTGGTATTACTTAATTTTGTTGTGTCTTTAATTTTTCTTTTTTTAGTTTTTTCTAGAATGATTATAAATCCTAAGACTAAAACAATTAAAATTACTGATTCAAAAATCCAGTTATTTTTTACGAAGTTTCCGACGCCAATTGCTCCACCAGTTATATTTAATTTGAATAAAAACAAAACAGCACCGATTACTCCACTAATTCCGATAAACAAAAACACTTTTTTATTTTCAAGAAGATTATTAATTTTTTGAAGTAATTTTTCTCTTTCTTTATGGTAGAATGAATTTGTTATTTTTTTTCTTTCATTTAATTCTCTGAGGTGTTGCAGTTTGAATTTTATCTTCGATATTTCCCCGTATTTTCTTTTTCTTCTGAAAAATATTATTAAACTCACTGTAAATAATAAAATTAATATTAATACAATAAACCCTATGAATAGATAATTCTTATTTTTTGGTATTCTTTTTCCAATTGAAGAGAAAAAGCTTCCAATCTTGCCTGTAAGATTTTTAATGCTTTCAAAAAGCCGAGATTCTTTTTTAGGGGTTTCTTCGCCTGCGATTCCATCTTCTTTTATTTTATTTTCTTCTTCTGGAGATTTCTGTATCTCTTCATCTCTATCACAAATACTATTATTGTTTGAATCTAAGCAGCATCCTTTTTCATATCTTATATATGGAGGATTACATACAACTTCTTCTGTTGCTCTTCCTGTTATACTTCCGCCCCCAGAACTGCCTCCACCTCCACCACCGGTATCTCCAGTATCCGAAGAAGGAGCA
>Ga0208375_1004244_pt1 | contig 11443 bp, 14 predicted proteins | sample RifOxyD1_FD_184038 | JGI IMG/M metagenome (GOLD analysis project Ga0208375, IMG submission 184038) | Soil microbial communities from Rifle, Colorado - Rifle Oxygen_injection D1 (SPAdes) | ecosystem: Environmental > Terrestrial > Deep subsurface > Rock core/Sediment | place: Rifle, Colorado... | reverse complement strand
TGGGGTATAGCCTTTTAGTATCAAAGACCCTGCTCTTGATTCAACACCTTTTACGCAAATGCAATCCTTGATTGAAACTGGCAATCCTGCTAACCTGCCTTTTGGATTCCTTTCCTGAAGCTCTGCCAATTCCAAAGCTAAGTCTTCAGAAATAACATTAAAACAATTGTATTTTTTGTTTAGAGTTTTAGCTTCTCTTAAAACAGCCTTAACAGTTTTTGTAACAGAAATGTTTCCTTTTTTTACATCTTTTAAATAATGCTGGATCATTGTTTTATGAACTCCGATATCTCTTTTGTTATTATTTCCGGTCTTTTAAATACTATTGCATGAGTTCCGGTTAAAACCTTTAATTTGCTATTTTTTATATATTTATGCATTGTTTTAGCTACTTCTGCTGGGAAGAATTCATCCAATCTTGCGGATATAATCAAAGCTGGAACATTTATTGTTTTTAGAGTATTAAATTCATTAAATCTCATCATGTTTCTCAAGCACATCAATTGTATTCTTGTAGATGTTTCGGAAAGACCCATAATCGCGGTTATTGCGTTTGGATGATATTCCAATTTTGTAAAATCAAATTCTTTATTGTTTGTTTTTTTTATACTTAATTTCGATATTAATCTTAATATTGTCATATTTATTGCTTTCATCAAAAATCTTGATACTTTAATTCTAGAAGTTTTTACAGGATTTTTATAAGTTGTTGTAAGTAAAACTAGTTTCTTTACCTTATCTTTAAATAGCCTATAAAATACTAAAGAAATCATACCTCCTAAGCTATAACCTATTAAAACAATTTTTTTATTTATTTTTTCTTTTACTAAGATATCATTAATATCTTTTGCAAAATTTTCCAATTGATAATTGCTTGTTTCCTTTAAAGCCTCACTTTTTCCATGACCTCTTAAATCCAAGTAAAGGACAGGATAGTTTAATGCTTTAAAATGCTCTATCTGATATTTCCATACGGTCCAGTTAACTCCTAATCCATGCACGAAAACTAAAATATCTTTTTTTGAGTTTTTATTCAAATATTCATAGTATATCTTATTTTTTTGGAGGAACATTTTTTTCACCTTTTATTAAGTAAAATGACACTAAAAATGCTAAGATTATGACAGATACTACCGAGTATAATGACCAATAAGCCCAGAATTCTTTAGGAGCTAATGGCTTGTTGATTAAATCTGCTATGTAAAAAGGCGCTAATGCTATTTCATCTACTATCAATCCTAGAGCTACTGCTATAATACTATTATTCTTAAATATGAAATAAAGAACTAATAAAATAATTCCTATGTATATATGATGGAAGGAATCCAAGTAGATATAATTACTTCTAGGGATAAAGTAAAGGATGAATCTAGTTATGATTATTGTTGCTAAAAATATTATTAAGAATTTTGATTTCATATTGATTTTGGGCCTTTGAAATATCCATCCTGCTTATGCTTGGTATTCATTAAAGCTTCTTCCTGAGACAAACACGGCTTTACTTCATCTTCCCTGAAAACATTTTTAATTTCTATCGGCTGAAAGCTGGATTCTACATTGTTTGTCGGGGCTTTCTGAATTGTTTCAAAATTATCCAAAACATCCTTTAACTGAGGCAAGAATTCTTCTACTTCTGAATCGCTTAGATTCAACCTAGCGTTTTTTGCCACTTTTTTTATTAATTCTTTATCTAGTTTCATTCTTTAATTGTTTTTGGAACTTTCTTTAAGCCTTTCCACCAGTCATTATAAGATGTCTTTTTTAACTGCTTCATTAATTCCTTTGCAGATTTTGTTACTAGAACTTTATCTACATTGTCTATCCAAATTTGTGCGTCTTTATAACCTTGCTCCATATATTCTTTAGCCTGGAATGCTACTTCTAAATAATCAGCCTCTTTTGCTATAATTGCCTCTTTTGTTTTTCTTTCTTCTAATTCCATAAATGGCTTTCCTTTTTTTAATTGGGCTTGCTTATCATTATTTAGAATTACTATTAACTTGCCCCCCAGTTTTTTTGCTAATTTTAGATATTCTATGTGCCCTTTATGTATTGGATCAAAATATCCACTCGCCACCACTACTCTCATTCTTTTTTTAGATTTTGCTGGTTAAAATAGGTTATGCAAGCAAGGTTTTTTATATCATAGGAGATATGATTGGATATGAGATATTCAGAGTTCGTTGAGGTGTATGAAACTTTATCTTCGACGACAAAAAGGCTGGAAAAGGAGGATATTCTTTCTGAGTTCTTGAAGAAATTGGCTAAAAATGGGGAAAGTGAATGGATTTATCTTTTGAGAGGAAGAGTTGTTCCCGATTATGATTCGCGGGAATTTGGAATTTCTGTTCAGTTGGTGGCTAAGGCAATCAGCAAAAGTTTGGGAATAAAACCAGATAAAGTTGTTTCTGAATTCAGAAAGGTCGGGGATTTGGGGGAAATTGCCGAGGAATTTGCCAGAAGGAAAAGGCAAAGTGTTTTGTTTTCTTCTAAGCTGACTGTTAAAAAAGTCTTTGAGAATTTAAAAAAGCTTTTAGATGTTGAGGGGAAGGGTGCTGTTGATAAAAAGATGGGTTTGATTTCTGAAATATTGGGTTCTGCTGAGCCGTTGGAAGCCAAATATATTGTTAGGACTTTGCTTAATGATTTGAGGGTTGGAGTTGCTGATGCTATCTTGAGAGACGCCATTTCTGAAATTGCTTTTGGGGAGGATAAAAAGGAAATGGAAGATAAAGTTGAAGAAGCTTATGACTTGGCAAATGATTTTGCTTTGGTTTTTGATTCTGCTATGGAAGGGAAAAGAGCCCTTGAAAAAATAAATATCTCTCCCGGGAGGGCTGTAAAGGTTATGCTTCCTGTTAAAGTGACTGAAATTGGAGATGCCTTTAGAATTTGTGGCAAACCTGCTGCTATAGAACACAAATATGACGGATTCAGGATGATTATTACAAAAGATAATGGGGAGGTGAAGTTGTTTACCCGAAGATTGGAAAATGTTACGAATCAGTTTCCTGATGTTGTTAAAGAGGTAAAGAAAAATGTCAAAGGAAGCAGTTTTATTTTGGATTCTGAAGTCGTAGGATATGACCCAAAGTCAAAGAAGTATATGCCTTTTGAAGCAATAAGCCAGAGGATTAAAAGAAAATATCATATTGAGCAGTTGATTAAGAAACTTCCTGTTGAGATTAATATTTTTGATATTCTTTATTATAATGGCGAGAGTTTGCTTGATTTAGATTTTGTTAAAAGAAGGGAAAGAATTAAGAAAATTGTCAAGCCAGAGAAATATAAAATTAGGCTGTCTTATCAAATTGTTACTTCTGATGAAAGAGAGGCAGAGGAGTTTTATAAGAATGCGTTGAAGATTGGGGAGGAGGGAATTATGTTTAAGAAATTAGATGCTAAATACAGGCAGGGCAGGAGAGTCGGATATATCGTGAAATTGAAGCCTGCTGTTAATGATTTGGATTTAGTTATTGTCGGAGCTGAATACGGGAGCGGTAAGAGGGGAGGGCTTCTTACAAGTTATATTGTTGCCTGCAAGAATAACGGGGAGTTTTTGGAAGTTGGAAAAGTTGCTTCTGGTTTGAAAGAAAAAGAAAGCGAGTTGGGGACAACTTATGAAGAGATGACAGAATTGTTAAAACCCTTGATTTTAGAGGAGAAGGGAAAATATGTCAGAGTAAGGCCAGAACTTGTTGTTTCTGTTACTTACCAAAATATTCAGAAAAGCCCTAGTTACGATTCTGGTTTTGCTATGAGGTTTCCAAGAATTACTGCCTATCGCCCTGACAGGTATATTGAGGATATTGCTACTTTAAACGATATAAAGAAACTCTTGTAAAATAATGTTTAAATAGTTGATTTGTTTTGAGGAAGCAGAAATGGTGAAGAAAAAAAGAGGGAAGAAAAGAGAGGATTTGATTGTTCTTTATATTATTCTTGGGATTTTGCTCGGGCTTTTGGTGATTAGTGTTTATTTTTTGGTTCAGGAAGAGGAGACGCCTTTGTATGCTCCAGGTTCCGAGTATTTGGTTTGGTTTGATGTTGATGGAAATGGGGTTATTGAGGAGAGTGATAAGGTTGCGATTAGTGATGCTCTTTATAATCAGGTGGCGGAAGATGGTTCTGGGACGATTAGTGAATCTATTTATGAGGGTATTGTTGCTGGGAAAAGAGGAGATTGCAGTGTCTCCTGCGATGATAATTTTAATTTTAATGATGATGGGCTGATTGAAGCATTGGATTTAACTATGTTTTATCAATCCGCTGGACATCCTGATAATATTTATTTTAATGCGGTTTATCCCAAAATAATGGCTGCTGTTACGGTGAGGATTGGGGCGGTTGATACAGATAGAGACGGGATTGGAGACACTGTTGATAATTGTCCTTCTATTTCTAATTCTAATCAGTTAAATACAGATGGAGACGGAATTGGGAATGTTTGTGACAATTGTCCTAATGATGCAAATAATGATATTGATGGCGATGGAGTTTGTGGTGATGTTGATAATTGTCCTTCGGTTGCCAATCCTGGACAAGAAGATACTGATCTTGATGGATTGGGGGATGCTTGTGAAATTGTTTGTGTGGATAGTGATGTGAATGGAACATATCCTGATGGGAAGAATTATAATTTGAAAGGGGATGTTTGTATTGGTGTACAGTGTCAAATAGATTCTTGTTTGAATAGTGCAGGATTAAAAGAGTATTATCTCGAAGAAGGTTCATGTAATTTATTAACTGATATTTTTTCGGTAGATTATGATTGTCCTTTTGGATGTGTTGATGGGGCGTGTTTGTCGGTGGCTCCTGTTTGTTCTGCGAATTACACTTTAAACAACACCTCTTGTGTAAATGATGAAGTTGTTAGATATCCTTTTGTTCTTGGTTTTTCCAATATTGGTTGCGGTCTTGCTAATGTTAGTCTTCCTGCAAACGCCACATTACACAGGAATTGCGGGAATGACAGCTTTATTGGAGACTTAAATGATATTGAAGACGAAAGGGTAAAGATAGATGAAATATTGGTTGATGATGATAATATTGATTTCGATGAGAACTTCAGCGAAGATGGAGAATTGCCTGTTGAATTTGTTGATGAAGATGGGGTTGTCAGGATTTCTTTTGATTTTGATTTTGAAGATGAAGAATTGAATTTGAAGGGCGTTTCAGTTAAGAAACAATCTTCTTCTGCAAATTATGGATATATGATTGTCGGGGGAATTGATGTGGAGAAAACTGTTGTGATAGATAAATTAGTTTCAAGTAGTAATAGTGTTTGTATAAGGGATAGTTCCAGCGTGACAAGTACTAGTTCATTTACTGATAACTGCGGTTCAAGTTCTGAGGAATTGGTTAAATGTGATGGAGAATGGGATTTTGGGTATAAATGTGGGATTAGTGGCAATCTTATTACTGTTTATGGGTTGGAGCATTCTGCTGTTAGGGAATATACTGTAGATTATAGTTCTGATGATTCTGATGGTAGCTCATCTAGTGGAGGGCGTTCTTCTGGTGGGGGCTCTTCTGTTACTGGGAGCCAGGATACTTCAAGGCAGACTCTTCCAACCAGCAGTTATGATTCTGGTGATGGTTTGGGTTTGGATGATGAAAAGGATATAGAAGATGGTGTTGGAGACGATAGTAAAACCTTCTTGTGGATTGCTATTGTGATATTGGGCGTTGGTGTTTTAGTTGTTTTGTTCTTAATTATAAATTTCTCTTTGAAAAAAAGCGAGAAGAAAAAGTTTTTTCCCAATAACAATATAAGGTTTACTCCTTCTAATCAAAAGCAGTCTTCCTACGGTTTTTCTGGGAGATAATTGGTTTGGGAAACCTTTATAAAGGAAATTTATTTATAGACGGTAATGGCTACATCAAAATCTAATTTGAAAGTCCAGAATATTGTTGCAACTACTTCTCTTGGGAAACCTGTTTCTCTGACAAAATTGGCTAGAAGCCAGAGCAATACCGAATATAATCCTGAGCAGTTTCCAGGTTTGGTTTTGAGAATCAAGAAACCCAAGTCTGCTGTTTTAGTTTTTAGTTCAGGTAATTTAGTCTGCACTGGGACTAAAAGCGTTGCTCAAGTTAAAGAAGTTATTATGCAGGTGATTAAGCAAATTGCAAAAATTGGAGTTAAAATAACTGACAAGCCAAAGATTACTGTTCAGAATATTGTTGCTTCTGGAAGTATCGATTTAAGTTTGAATTTGAATGTTTTGGCTCTGCAATTGGAGAATACAGAGTATGAGCCGGAGCAGTTTCCCGGATTGGTTTACAAATTGGTTGATCCTCCTGCTACTTTTTTATTATTTAGCAATGGGAAGTTAGTTTGCACAGGAACTAAGAACAGACAGCAATTGGAAGAGAGTATGAAACAATTGAACAGAAATATTAAGGAAGCTGTTTCTAAAAATTGATTAACCCTTTAGGTCAGAAATGCCCAAGAGAATGAACAAGATTCCTATCATTGCTATAAACCAAAATGCTCCTCCCTTGAGGAATTCCCATGCAGCGTGCTTGAAATTCCAGAATGAACCCCACCAAACTCCAGAATACCAAGCAACTATGATGGCTCCAAGGAGAAGGATTAATCCAAATAATAATTCGGCCCATTTGTTCATAATTTTGAGAGAGGAATTTAGTATTTAAATATTTTTGTAGGGGATTTCACTACTTTTTTAGATGAAGTTAATCTTTTTAATGGGAGTGTTCTGCGGAATCTGCTTCTTCCTTAGTTTTGTGAATTGTTCCTTCTGGATGTTCAGGGGGAGCATATATTGAATATAATTTTAGGTCTTTTTCTTCAGAAGTATTTTTTACATAATGTTTTTTTCCTGTCGGAATGATTATAATGTCGTTGTCTTTTAACGAGAATTCTTCTCCTTCAACTATTACTCTTGCTTCGCCTGATTCAATTCTAATAAATTGATTTGTGCCTTCATGAACTTCTTCCGGGATGTCTTCTTCTGGCTTTAAGCTCATTACTACCAACTGCATCTGTTTTTCTGTTGAGAGGACTTTTCTGTAGTATTCGTTGTTTAATGTTTCTTCTTCAATATTTGTTTTGTAAGCTTTCATCCTTTTTTGTGTTTTTTGGATTATATAATATTTTCTGTTTTTGTTTTATGCCCCACCCACCCACCCTAAAAGTCCCAAAAACTTTTAACGATGTTTGGAGATAATTCGCTCACCTCCCTAAACAGAAGAGAATTAAATAAATTTTTGGCAGACTTCTAATGGAATGGAAGTCTTCGGATTGTTTATAAAGAAGTTTTTTCTATAAATATTATGACGAAAAGTTCTATAATGATTGATCTTGATGATGAAAGAACAGGAAAGATAGCTGAGGTAATATCAAATAAAACCTCTAAGAGAATCTTGATTTCTCTGGCTGAAGAGGAAAGAAGCGAGACAGAAATTGCCAATATTTTGAAGATTCCTTTGAACACTGTTCACTATAATGTTAAGAAGCTTGAAGATGCAGGGTTGATAGAAAAGATAAAAGGATTTTTATGGAGTGTTAAGGGAAAGAGGATTCATAAGTATAAAATTGTCGATAAGAGAATTATTATTTCTCCCAAATCTTTGACAAGAGGGATTGTTCCTGCTGTTTTGATTTCTGGAATTCTTGCTTTGGGAATAAAGATTTTTGTTGGAGTTGAGCAGGGAGTGAGAGCTATTGGGCAGGATGCTAAAGTTGTGGCTGAAAGTGCTGGAGAGATTGCTGTTAGTTCAGGAGTTTCTGATTATTCTGGAACTGGTTTGTATGAAGCTTTGGCAAATGCTCCTAACTCCTGGGCATGGTTTTTGATTGGAGCATTGACAGCTTTGCTTATATTCGTTCTTTGGAACTGGAGGGGAAAATGAAAATGACAGAAATGAAAACAGGAAATTTTCAAGCTTTCATTTTCCAATTCCAAAATAGGAGGAGAAAATGGCAGAAATGAAAACAGGAAATTTTCAAGCTTTCATTTTCTCAAAACACGAGAAGAAAATGGCAGAAATGAAAACAGGAAATTTTCAAGCTTTCATTTTCTCAAAACACGAGAAGAAAATGAAAGGAGGCAATGCGAAAATGGATAATAGAGTAATTGCTGGAATTTTGATACTTGGAATAATTGCTTTGGGTGTCTTTCTTTCAGGAGATGGAGGGGCTGTTGTTTCTGCACAGGGAGATTCTGTTATAGAAGTTGAGCCAGATGAAGTTTCCATCAACTTGAATTTGATGGCTAGGGATGATGGTGCTCAAGCCGCAAAAGACAAACTTGATAAGATTTCAGATGACGTGTATGTCGCTTTGATTTTACTTGGACTTGATAAGGAGGATATAAAGTTGCAAAGCTATAACATTTATCCAGACTATAAATGGATTAATGGAAATCAACAGGAGAATGGGTTTGTCGCAAACCAATATGTTGTTGTTACGACAGAAAATTTTGATTTGGTTCCTGGGATTGTTGATGCTTCTGTTGATAATGGTGCTTTGGTATCATATATCAACTTTGAGCTTTCTGAAGAAAAGCAGGACGAATATAAAATTCAAGCATTAGAGGAAGCTGGAAAAGATGCAAAAGCAAAGGCAGAGGCAACTGCATCAGGTTTGGGAAAGAAGTTGGGCAAGTTAGTTTCTGTTAGGAACCAAGACTATTGGTATGGGCCCTATATGGCTTATGAATCTTCTGTTGCAGAAGGCTCTGGAGATAGTGCCAAAACAGCATCGTATAGTTTGTCACCTCAGGATGTGGAAGTAAGAGCAAGCATCTCAGTTGAGTATAAACTTAGAAGATTTTGAATGGGGGGAGGTTTAACCCGTCCACCCATCCAAAACGAGAGATGGCATAACATATTTAAGTTACGAAGAGGTAAAATGTTATGGAAAAAAAGTCATTTCTTCTTCTTTTTTTGGTTGTGGCAATTGTTTTTTCTTTAGTTGTTTTTTTCTTTCTCTTGAAGGGGGCTGGATTGAGCCCTGCTGAATTGGAGGAATGTAATACCTTAAAATTTAATGGCGATGATAAAACGAGTGTTGTGTTTTTTTCAGATAAGAAAACTTCTGAAAGATATGCAAATTCTTTGCTGAGTTTCAGTCCTTTTTCTGGGAATAAAGAACAATTTAATTTTTATTATATTGATTATGAGCCATCATGTGAATTATATAAGGGAATTGCTTTGCTTTGCTATTCTAAAGATTTAATTAAGAAGGCAGGAAGCTGTCCAAATGATTATATTGTTGTTGTTGAAGAAGAATCTGGAAATATAAGAAGTTCAAGTTATATGAATGTGATAAGCCTCAATTCTCGGCAATCTCTTAATGTTTTGCCTCATGAGTTTGGGCATGCTTTTGCTAGCTTGTCTGATGAATATGTTCCTGCCAAGGTTCCGAGAGGTGCGAAAAATTGCATTTCTAATTGTGATAGTTTTGGGGAATTGGGAGAAGGATGCTTTGAAGGCTGTGGAGAAGAAGAATATTTCCGTTCTATAGAGTCTGGAATTATGAGGACTCTGAATTCCAATAAATACGGAGAATTTAATGAGAATATTATCTTGGGTAGACTCGGGGTATCTTCTGGCGGTTCGGTTGCTGGAATGGCTGTTGGAGATTTTGAGAGCTGTTCTGATGAAAAGTATTATTTAATTGATTTATATTATGATGAAAACGGAGAAATATCTGTTGTTGATAAAAAGATGGAATTAGGATGTGTCGGAAGTAACGGGTATGGGGATTTTGAATTACAAATTGTTTTGGAAGACGGAAGAATTTTGGATGGAGGCGAGTTTAATCCAGAGTTAATTTTTACAGATGCTAATGAAGGAGGGGATGTGTATATTTATGCTGGGGAGTTTGTGTTAAAGGTTCCAGCTATTGAGGGAGCTAAGTCCTTAGAAATAAATGACGGGAAAGGAGGCGAAGTGCAGGTTAGTCTTTTGGGAATGGATGCACGTCCTTGCAAATTATGATAAAATTCAAAACTGGAATTTCAGGAGTTGTCAGCACAATGCTGATTATTTTATTTGCAATTGCTGTTGTTGGAATTGTTTCTGTCTCTGTTATAAAGGTTGTTCAGAGCCCTGCTCTTTCTCCAGAATTAGATTGTTTGAAACTCCAATTGGATATGCCTATTACAATAACCAGCTCCTGCTACAATTCTATAAATGACGAAACAGAGGTTAAATTGACGAGGGAAGGGGACGATTATAAAATAAATAAGATAAATTTTATTATCGAAAGAGAGAACGGGACTATTGAGAATTACTGCTGTGGGGGAAGTGAATGTTCTTTGTGCAATGTTTTAGATAGGGGAAGCAAGACATATTATTTCAATGAAGGAGGTAAGAAGGTTACTTTGATGGTTGAGGAATGTGAGCTGGATGAGAGGATGATTGGAGTTTGTTGATGGAATGCCAATTTTGTAAAATTAATAAGGAAAAAACAAGGATAGTAGATGAAGGAGAATACACTTTAGTTATTTTGAGCAATCCCAGATTAGTTGAAGGGCATCTTCTTGTGATTCCTAAAAGACATGTTGAAAAACTTTCTGAACTTAGTAAGGAAGAACGGAATGAATTGTTTGGCAAGATTATTGAATTTCAGGAGAAGATATTATCAAAATTTTCTAAAGGTTGTGATATTAGACAAAATTATAGGCCTTTTCAAACTCAGGATAATCTTAAGGTTAGCCACTTACATTTTCATTTACAACCAAGGGAATTATTTGACGAGTTATATAAAAAATGCCAAATTTTTGAGAAGGATATTTTTGATGATTTGAGTGACAGCGAGAAGGAGAGATTTTTTAATTTGTTTAATGAGAAGTAAGTTTGCTAAATTTTAAATAGGCGGTGTTTTAGGTTTAATGATGTTAAGTGAGAAACAGATATCTGAGATAAAGGAACATTTGGAGAAGGCGCAAAATCCTATTTTTTACTATGATAACGATGCAGATGGGCTATGTAGCTATGTTCTTCTTAGGAAGTTTTTGGATAGGGGAAAGGGAGTATGTGTTAGGAGCTTTCCTGGAGTAGATGGGCAATATGTCCGTAAAGCAAGCGAGCTGGGCGCAGATTATATTTTCATTTTGGACAAGCCTGTTGTTTCCAGAGAGTTTGTTGAAGAAATTGATAAAATGGGATTGCCAATTGTTTGGATTGATCACCATGATGTTGATGGAGAGCCAGATTTTTCAAAAGAGTTTAAGAATTTTTTTGAATACGATTCTTCCAAGAGTTCTAAAAATGGAGATGGGGAACCAGTTACTTATTTAGTTTATCAGATTACCGGAAAAAAAGAAGATTCGTGGCTCGCTATGGCTGGGTGTGTTGCTGATCATTTTTTACCTGATTTTGTTGATGAATTTAAGGAAAGGTGGCCAGATTATTGGGGAAATGTCGATAAGCCGTTTGATGCTTATTTTGGGACGGAGATAGGGAAAAT
>Ga0208375_1004243_pt1 | contig 11444 bp, 10 predicted proteins | sample RifOxyD1_FD_184038 | JGI IMG/M metagenome (GOLD analysis project Ga0208375, IMG submission 184038) | Soil microbial communities from Rifle, Colorado - Rifle Oxygen_injection D1 (SPAdes) | ecosystem: Environmental > Terrestrial > Deep subsurface > Rock core/Sediment | place: Rifle, Colorado... | reverse complement strand
CGCAAAATAATTCAAAGACCCAGTCATCCAATAAAATGATTGGATGATGTTGGGAGAATTTATTAAAAAGAAGATTGACAAAAGTGAATAAGGAAAACTTGCTATAAGTATTAATAAATATTGGATCAAAGGTAATACCTTTGCTCCCATCAAACCAAAAAGTTCAAAAAAATCCAAAAAGGCAATATATGAGTATCTTCCTGTCCACCCCTTCCACCATATAAGTTGTGATTGCCAATAACCATTGTTGCGCAGTAGTACTGATGAACAAAAATCATCTGCCCAAAACCTAACCAAGCTACTTGTTGTAATAACATAGAAACTAACTATTCCAAAAAGAATTAAAATTGGAGCTATGATATACCAATTTAACTTTTTCATTTTATCCTCTTAAGAAGAATGGCGCGTCCCGATTCTCTTTCATAATTATCTTTCCCACTAAATTCATACTCTCCTGCAAATTTATAATTTGGTAAAATATTTTGTTCTTTGGGGTTATTAAATATTTCTCTCCACTTCTCTCCCATGTAATAATTCTCATCATCCATTTTGTATGAAGTTAAATAAATTGCATCAATTTCGTTTTCTTTAGAAATAATCATTTCAGGTTCTAGCGGAAACCAAACGGTTTTCCTTTCACCATACCAACTCCCCCACGTATCAAGATTTGTTAAAATTACATCATCCGGATTTGTAATATCTTTTAATTTATACGACATCTCAACATAGATTGGAGCTTTATCAATATTGTGCAATTTTCTCTCAAATCTTGAATCTAAAAACAAAACCCCTAATGTTTGTCCAACAGCAAAAAACAAAACCAAAATAGTAGAAATAACCACCACGTATCTTGACTTATCTTTTAGTTTCATGTTTTCAGCGAATGAAGAAATTATTTGAACCAATGTGGCAATTCCTAAAATATAAATAAGTGGAACAATTGGGTGAAGATAACGATAAAAAGGAATTGTAAGTGCTGTTACCAAAAATGTTAAACCAACCATAAACAAAACAGAAATTTTAAATGGTGATGGTTTTTTAAATAAACCAATTACAAAAAGCGCAAACAAATAAGGATTCATTATTTCAGGAATTGCTTTATAAAAATTGTAAAGATTGTAAAAGACTTTCTTGAAAATGTCTGATAAAGTTAAGGTTGAGCTTACGGCCCCTCTTAATCCATCAGATACTGCCATACCACTTGAATAAGTTAATATTGACTGTAATCCCCTCATAAAAATTGGAGTTAGTGGGTATTTAAAAGAAAGAGGATAAATTATAAATTTATCAATTAAAAATCCAGATATTCCCAGTCCTAGAAAATAGAGTATTCCTTTTTTAAACCCCCATCTTAAGATTACGAAGAAAAATAGAATTCCAGCTATAAAAATAAACGCCTGAGGGCGACTAAAGTACATGATCCCAAGGGTTATAAAACCCAAAAAATTAATCCAAATTTTTTTGAAGGATAAAAGATAAAGAGCTAAGACAATCTCAAACATAAATAATGTCTCAGATGCACCAGATGTTGCATAGTCAATAAAATTTAAGTTAGCAGCAACGGCCAATGCAGAAATAACTCCAACTAACTCTCCGAATAATTTCTTTCCGAGTAAAAAGACAAAAATTATTAAGAGTAAATAGAAAAAAAAAGAAAACGAAACCACAGCTAGATCATTTACTCCCATGAACTTGAAAAACAAATTCATTATTTGTGGTATCAAATAAGGAACTCCACTGGTACCAAAAAATGGACTACCCCAAAAACTGAAGTCCGTTATAAACCCATTCCCATTAAACAGGTTTCTTGCAATAACTGCAAACTTAGCACCATCTGAAAATGTTAAAAATAAATTATTCAAAGAATTTTTTTATAATTCCACAAACATAATCAACATCCTTGTTTTCCATAAAAGGGTAACACGGTAATGACAAGATCTCGTTTACCAATCTCCTAACAACCGGTAATTTATCTTTTTTATATTTATTTTGAAACATTGGTTGATCAGGAATTGTGATTGGATAATGAACCAGTGAAGGAATACCGTTCTTAAGTAAAAATTCTTTTAATTCATCTCTCTTTTTAGTTTTTATAACAAACAAGTGAAAATTTGGATTTTCCAAGTTGTTTGGTAATATCATCTCAATTTCTTTTATGTTGGAAAGATTTTTTATGTATCTTTTAGCAATTTTTCTTCTTTTTGAATTATCATCTTCTAAGTATTTTAATTTAACACGCAAAATTGATGCCTGAAGTTCATCTAATCTACTATTTAAACCATACCTAGTATGTTTATACTTTGATTCCTGTCCATAATCTCTTATTTGATAAATAATTTTGGCAAGATCGGTATTGTTCGTAGTTATTGCACCACCATCTCCAATGGCACCTAAATTTTTGGTTGGATAAAAACTGTAGCAAGCAATATCACCAAAAGAACCAACAGTTTTATCATTAAACTTTGTCCCATGTGCCTGACAAGCATCCTCAATTAGAAAAAGCTTTTTGTCGTCACAAATTTTTTTGATCGCTTCAATTTCCAAAGGTTGACCATATAGATGAACTGGCATAACTACCTTTGTTCTTTTAGTAATTGCCTTTTCGATTAGTTTTTCATCTAATTGGCCGTTTTCTTTAACATCAATAAAGATTGGTTTTGCCCCAACTGCCATAATAGACAATGTTGTTGCGACGGCTGAAAGGGGGGTTGTAATTACTTCATCACCTAAACCTATCCCTAAAGCCATTAACGAAATTTGTAGAGCTTCTAACCCATTAGCCACACCAATGCAATATTTTGTACCCAAGTATTTTGCAAATTCAGTTTCAAAAGCACGAACTTCGTCTCCCAGAACATAAACACCTTTTTCCATTACTCTGTCAAAAGCAGCCAAATACTCCTTTTTTCTGTTTTTGTAATCCTTTGGAAAATCTAGATATTTAACTTGCATATGATTTTAAGAAATCTTCATAACTTCTCACATAATCATTTTCTTCATGTCTCTTTGAAGCTAGTACTAATAGTATAGTATTTTTTTGAAAATCTGCCATTTCGTGCCAAATTCCTGGTTCTAAAATTACTCCAATATTTGGTTTATTTAAATGTATTTTTTCTTTATTTTTTCCGTCGTCCAAAACAATATCTATTTCACCTTGAATACAGAAAATTATTTGAACAGTCTCTTTATGAGTATGGGCTCCTCTGACAGCACCTTCTGATACACCATATATAAAATAAACTCTTTTTATTTCAAACGGAATTTCCGGAGATTGTAATTGACAAAGGGATCCATCCGTAGTCCGAAGTGGAGTCTCTACTAGTTTTATTAATTTGTTAGCCATCCTTTGATCCTCCAATACGACGGACCGAAGTATCTAGCTAGTTTCTGTCTAATAACCTGTAACCTATTTTCCTTATTTTCAGCAGATTCTATTTCAAAACTACTATCAAATTTCTTAACAATTTTATATTGATTTCTCAGTTCTTCTTCATAGGGTTTATAAATATGTTCAACCACATCTTTAGAAAGAGTATAACCTAATACTCTACTAAAATTGTTTGGCCCTAATATTTGAAATTGATGAAAATGATAACAAACCAATTTTTCATTATCAATGTAAACACTACTTCCCCTTTTGGAGACTTCATATTGGGAAATATTCCAAGGAGCAGTATCAACCCCAATATTTTCAGAAATAACTAAAGATTTCTTGTAAATCTTTGGCCACTCATCTAAATACATCTGATCCCCAAGTTTTCCATCTTCATGTCTCCAATAACACCAATCTAGACATTGATCTCTCCATCTTCTCAGACACTTAATTCCCTCTCCGTCATTTTTAAACACATTAAAAGCTACGTTAAAATATCCTGAATCCTTGGCTATGTGCTCCATACCTTTTGGAAATCTATGTGGAACAGCAACAATTGATTTTGTGCCGATTTCGCTAACAGCCGGAACAGATGATGAGTAAAAATAGAGATCCCCGTCTAGATAACATACATATTTTGTTGTTGGTGACTTTTTAAATACATACAACGGAAGTGATGGTGTGCAGGTCCAAATGTATTCAACTTTGTTTCTGGTTCCTTTTACTGCAAGTAACTCCTTGTCCTCAAATTGTTCTAATGAAATTACAGTGACACCCTTAAGCTTCATCTTCTTTAATATCTTTTCTGTATATTCATCGAAAGCTAAAATCCAGAGTTTGGCATCGGGATTATATTTAATCAAAGATGAATGGAGAGCTAAACCCTTTAATAAAAAATTCTTATCAAAATACGTGCAATAGATAATATCACTTTTTTTCATTACTTGATTATAACATCATTTTTTAACTATTTTCTTAATTTTAAGTACACTTACAAGTATTAGAGAAAACGGATATACATGAAACAAATAATGGACCATTTTGGCACAAATCATTAAATAATTCAGCGGCTTATATTTTAGTGGTGAATGTAATCTGACAAAATTATACTGATCAATTACATTTAATTTTGATTTTGTTGAAAACATAAGATTCAAGTATTCTTTGAATGATAGTTTTGTTATTGTTTCTCCTCCCATACCTGTCCTTGTCACATCATTAAAGACTTTTGCATTATAATTTACCACAAGACAATATCCACTTTTTTTTGCTCTATAAAAGAACTCATAGTCAGAAAGATAATGCGGAAAATTTTTCTGATCAAAATTTCCTATATCGCTAATCAATTTGACTGGAAAAAGGGTTCCTTTTGAAGGTAATGTGTCAAAATTCACGCTAAATTTTTGTTTATTTATAATATCGCTCCTCATTTTATTTTTATCAAGATAGAAGCTTAGATAATTCCATTTCATTGTTATACCAGCATCCCATATCTTTTCAGTTTTATTATCTAAAATACATGATCCGATAATTGACTCCTTGAATTCTCTGGAACTACTCATTAATTGAGAAATATAATTTTTCTTAAAAGTGCAATCATTATTAATTGTCAGAATATAATCATCTTTTTTTGCTTTTTCCAAAATCAAGTTTATCCCCTTATTAAGAGATCCTGTCCACCATAAATTTCCGTCTCCGTGAATAAGAAGTATTTTTTTGTAATGACTCGAAATAAATTCAGAGGTACCATCGTCCGATCCATCGTCGACGATAACTATCACTGTTTTTTTATAATCCTGATCAATAAGGCACTTAATAAATTTTTTGGTTAAATTTAGATAATTATGTACCGCTGTTAAAGCATATACAGTTGGTTGTTTCATCTTATTTTGAATTCTACAAGAACACTTTCACCGCAACCCAAGGCATCAATGATTCTATTAGTTGGCAAGATAACAAATGGGGCAAGTTTGTTCACAAAATAAATTATTAGATTAAAAATTTTAGAGATTGACTGCGTTTTGGTAATATGTCGGATGGTTTTGCTGGACCAAATGTTTGAATTTTTGCCCATCTGTGTAGGATTAAATAGACAACGGATTTGTAATAGAGTCCATAAATTTGGGGTTATTGTCTTGAACTCTATTATTTCCAGTTTTGATTTTTTTGCAAGCTTAACAACAGATTTTTTAGAAAAATGATTTATATGATACGGCACGTGCCAGTGAATCCATCTTTTACCGAACAACTTCCTATTTAGTGAATCTGTGTTGGGGAATGTCAGTATTATTTTTCCATTTGATTTAAGTTTTTTCTTTATATCGAGCAAAAACTTCAAGGGATCTGGCTCGTGTTCAATTACTTGACTTGCTGTAACAAAGTCAAATGTAATATTAGGAAAAGGATTGTCTGAAATAAACCCACCGTGGACCTTAAGTCCTAATTTCTCAGCAAAAAACTGTGCTGTTGGATCTGGTTCAACCCCGAATCCTTCTGAACCCAATGCTTTTATTTCTAGTAAGGATACACCACTTGCTGAACCAACATCCAATACTTTTGAATTCCTAGTGATGTATAAATGCGCAATGTTATTTGTTCCCGTAAGCCATTTTATAAAATTGTTTTTACTATCGACACTTTTTTTAATTTCAATCAAATTTGTTTTACCTAAAGGGTAATATTTTTTATAAAATGAACTAATTTCATTTTTTTTAAGCGGTGGTTCTGTTCTTCCAAATCCACACTTACTACACCTAAAAATATCATAATATCCTCTAGCCCCGTACCTATCATCAAACATTTTTACTAACCACGGGTCCATTTTGGATCCACATAACGCACATTTCATAGAGTAATATTATAATATTTAGTCTAGTAATTAGATAGGATAATTACTATTTTAAAATACTATCTACATATACAAAGAATATGACCAATTCGAAGCATGAAATGAAAAGAAATATATTGTTAGTAATAGAAAATTAAGAGGTCAAAAATATTGCCATACTAGCGAACAAATTGGGACTTTTTCTCATCCATTTTGATCCTAGTGCGAAATTCCTAGTAACCATGAAGCTTGATCCTGGATATATGTGCTTAGTTACTATTATTTTTAAATTATTATCTGTGCAAAAATCTTCAAAATCTTTGATTGAAAGTTGATGAATATGGCCAGTTGAATACCATTTATATCCAGGAATCATAACCCGAGGCATTTTGCCATTCAATAATAAATCCATTCTATTAGGTAAAAAGGCAAAGTTGGGAAATGTAATGATTTGTTTCTTAGCTATTCGTCTCATTTCCACAATAAGCTTTTCCGGATACATTACCATTTGTACTGTTACGTTGCATATTGCAAAATCGAATTCTTTATCTTTAAAAGGTAGATTCCTATCGATTCTTCCCAATGATACTTTTATCCCCTTCTTTTTTGTTGATCTAACACCGCTTTTGCTTATTTCAATACCCTCAACAATTGCTCCTTTATCCTTTAAAATTTTTAACAATGATCCATCACCACATCCCAGATCGATTACTTTATGACCCTTCTTAATCCATTTAGATATTAATTTATACTCTTCTCTTGTAGCGTAGGAGGCTAATCCATATCTATAATTTCTATTATCATTTTTTCCCTTATATCCAGAGATCCATCTATTGGCCAGCCAATCCTTAAAATTATTTAACATGTTTTTGAATTATTTTAATTAACTCTTTCATCCTCACATAGTATGTATGATCCTTCAGTGTCCTTAGTTGTCCCCTCCTGGCTATTCTTGTTCTTTCATTCTCATTTTTTAAATAATGTTTAACTTTTTTAACAAGATCTTGAGGGCCAGAATATTCTACCACCTCTATCCCAGTTTTAAACAAATCTCCAAGATTATCTTTTTTATCTGTTAAAAGCATCGTACCCATTCCCGTAGCCTCATAAAGTCTCATATTGTTTGCGTAATTTTCAGCAGCATCAATATGTCTGTTTATAGTAATCTTACTTTGCGCCAGCAATCTATACATATCTAACGACCACGCTTCTCCATGATGATATTTATACAAATTACTTGTGGGTAATAGAAATTCCTTTCCATAACCCCACACATCTATCTTAATTTTACTTGCAACATAATTCAGTAACCTTAGTCCTTTTTTGTGAGAAGGACTGATACCTCCAACAAATGTAACATTGTATTTCTTTTTTTGCTTTTCTATTTTTTTAAAAACCCGTTCATCAAAACCAATTTTGAAATACTCCGATTTTATTCCCATCTTCGTAAATTTATTAACATAGTGAGGAAATGAAGTAAGAATTAAATCAAATTGTATTAGGTTGTTAACACTGGGTAAGGGGCAAGCTATTTGTCCAATTAGCAATTTAATGTATTTCTTTATTTCCTTTAAAGTATCAGGATTTAAAATACTCAAATCCTGCATATAAACAACATCAGGCTTATATTTTTTAATTTGGGCTGATGCAATCTTCTGAATCCAATCTGGCCGACCAATAAATTTATGGAAAAAAGGAAGCATTTGAAGTTTTGACCATAGATTGTTCTGATTAAAACTATATCCATTTTCATTTGCCCATTTTGATTGCAACTTATAATCATTAACAATCAACTCATCAGCTTTATGACCTATTTTTTTAAGATAATACGAATAACTATCCCCAGTTCCAAAAAACTGGTCGAGCAATAATCTTCTCTGTTTCTCGAAACTAAGTTTCTTTGTGTAGTGTTTGTTATAAAAACTATTTAAATAACCTTGGTAATATGTATCTATTATTAAAATGTTCATTTTATTGCTGTAATATAAATTGACGAATATCTGATATTTCTATCTATCTTCTTGTTTTTTCGCCTCTCTTTTATTATTTTAAATCCAGATATCTTTAGCTTGTGTACAATTGAATCTCTGTCAAAAAAAACTTTATGATCACCATTTCGATATAAAAGCCACATTATTATATCAAAAGGGGTCGCAAGAATATTTTCATATTTTATCGGGATGTCGTTTATCTTTGATTTTAAAAATATTAAATCTTTTTTTAAATAAGCTTCGATGTATGGATCGATATGCGGTACAGTAATGTCTAACACCCCTTTTGGTTTTAATACTCTATGACATTCTTTCAAAACAAAAATCAAATTGTCGATATCTAAATGTTCAAAAAAATGATCAGATCTAATAATATCTACTGTGTTTTCCCTAAACGGAATTCCCCAACCCAAATCCCAAGGTATATCAGCTTTATGGGAAAGGTCTATTCCAATAAAACCCTTGCGATGAAAATCACCTGATCCTAAATCCAATTTTATTATAGGAGATGTCGAATATTTAGTGCGGATTTGTAATCCTTTCATGTACATAAAGTATTGTTTAATTTTTTGAATTAATATCATAAATCAATTTTTACAATCATATTCCTGTTGTAATTTGCAGCATTTCCAAATTTATTTTTGTCGATTCGTGTACTTGCACCACTCCAACTAACGTTAATGCTAGATTCTTCCAGCTCCTTAACAGACCTTATTAATTTAAGCAAATTTCTAACGTCGATAATATTAGGACTTGAATATTCACCAAAGTTTTTACTATCTCTATCATGTTCTAAAACTATAATTCTTTTTGCTTTAATAGAAGCTTTATACAAAACTCTACAAAAATCAGTAAAGGAAATACCGTTTCCCAGTAAAATATGCAATACAACTGTATCATATACATAATTGTTCCTAGATCTTACATATTTTTCAAAATTTACTGTCTTAATGTGTTCATGAAATCCCCATTTTCCGTCCTTCTTGTGGATTATTTCTAGAGTCTTACCTACTAGTTGAGGTTTTAACTGATTCCATAGCCACTGGTGTGAATCTGACCTTTCATTTAAAAGTTTTTGGCTATTGAAAATATTCCCTTGGCTATCAATTATCCAGAAATGACCTTCAATATTATTTAAGAATCCCTTAAAACCCTCGTAACTATTTTTCCATTGCTCTCTGAATGAACGGGAAAGATCCATTTCTCTTGCTCGAATCTCAAAAGGCTTAAAACCGATGTCAACTGAACAGTCATAAATCCAATCTTCTTCGCCTATATTACTAACATATAAAATTCCATCATTTCTAATAAAATCCATTATTTTAATATCTTCTAAAACCATCTTTTTGATTTCCGAATTGTTTAATGCCTTCCTAACATACTTATAGTGCTTAGCAAAGTCGCTACTTCTATAAACTACATTTACAGAAGGTCCGGGTTTGAATGTTTCGTTGTCGAGAATTGTTATTGATTGACACATTGAGTTATTATCAATCATTAATGCGGGGAGTTTGTAGTTTAATTTTGTAAATTTGGCATATGCGATTTTCTTTATTGTTTTGTTAAAAATATCATTATCAGAAATATTATTTTTTATTTTGTTGTAAATTTCAATATCATACTTTTGATTTAAAAATTTGGATGTATTTTTAACATATTTACGAACGAAAAAATTTTCTACAAATTCTTCAAATGTATACGATATTTTAATGATCTCCACAATCAATTTCATATATCGTACCTGATAGTCATTTATATCAAACAACAACACTTTATCTGGTTTAATATATGGAATTAAATTTAAAAAAAATAAACTTCCAATTACTGAGGCAAAGTTGCGCCCTTGTAACTTTTCTATATTTATATTTTTAAAATTATTTAATATTTGGATAGAATCACAATTAAATAAATATACTGGGCAATCTATATTATCTTTTTCTCCAGTTGGCAATAAATTAGCCAAGTTCAAAAGATTGAATTTACGAGAATCTTTAATACATGTGACTAAGCAGTTGCTCGTTCCATTCATATATTGTTTTGTAATTATTTTAAATCCGTTCTTTTCTAACATTATCTGCACTGTTTTATAGTCCAAAAATCTATTAACGTTACCGTTGGGATCTAAAAATAATGTATTTAGTTGAGTTACATAGTTAGACTGAAGATATCTTCTCCTTATCGTCCATTCTTTTTTATCTAACTTATTTTTATCTATTTCTAATAAAGCATATTTTGAATCAACAAATAATAATGTTAATTTTGAATTATCAGATTGCAATCGATAACACTCACTTAAAAAATCTTCGTATATTAATTCATCTTTAATTTGTTCGACAAAGTTTTCGACCAATAGCATATCGACGCTCTTATCATCGAAGTATAACCTTATTGGTTTGTTCTCATCTAATTTAATGTCACATTTCTCATGGTACCCAACGGTTAGATAACCTTCTTTATTATCACCATTGTTAAATAACAACCTTACTTTTCCATATTTATTCTGATAATACTTAAAAATCGTATTGTGCGCAATTGGAATATTTACAATTTTTCCTACGTATCTTTTAATAAAATAGGGAACATATTTTGATATTTTTTTAATTATTTCTTTCATATCATCTAAAATGCTTTTCAATATACTTTTTTAAAGTTCTATATTTAAGAATATTTTTATCACCAATAATATCTGTTTCTTCAGAGTATTTTAATTTTAACGCCCTTTCTATAAATTCAGAGTGAGATTTGTTTCTTATAAGGTTTAATAAAAGCAGTTCTCTATTTTCTTCAGCCTGCTTTTCACTATATGTTTTAAACCATCCTTTTTGATTTTTTAAAATGATGCGTTCCATATAACTTTTGTAGTAGCTTTCGTACATATCAAGAGATTGCGCTTGAAGCATTATTTCATATTCTTTGGGATTAGATAAAATCGAGTTTATTGTGGTTAGATATTCTAATTGATCTTTACTTAACTCATCTATAACAGATTTATTTTTCAAAACATTAATTGAATACAATTTAACACTTATTTTATTAAATGTATTAATTGATAGGCTTACAATTAATCCCCATGATTTTTTGTAACTATCATGTATAAAATTCCCCAGACTATAAAAAATGTATTTGCCATGATATTTTTCATAGCCTTGTGGTACGTGAGGATGATGAGCTATTACAATATCTGCTCCTGCATCGATAATTCTTCTGTACCTATTGTAGATATATTTTGACGGTAGAGGTATTTCCTCGCCCC
>Ga0208375_1004241_pt1 | contig 11446 bp, 13 predicted proteins | sample RifOxyD1_FD_184038 | JGI IMG/M metagenome (GOLD analysis project Ga0208375, IMG submission 184038) | Soil microbial communities from Rifle, Colorado - Rifle Oxygen_injection D1 (SPAdes) | ecosystem: Environmental > Terrestrial > Deep subsurface > Rock core/Sediment | place: Rifle, Colorado... | reverse complement strand
AAAAAAGGAAATTAAATGGAGCGCGCCGGAATTTGAATATATTCAGAAAGGCGTCGGGTGGTACTGGCTGACTATTATTGTAGCAATTATTTTGTCCGCGCTGGCCTTATGGCAAGAAAATGTTCTTTTCGCTGTTTTTATCGTTATTGCCGCTGTTTTGGTTTTAACTTTTGCCAGGAGTTATCCCAAAACGATTGAATTTACGGTAAATGAAAATGGGCTTGCAATTGGCGAGCAAAAAAACTATTCTTACGGAGAATTGAAAGGATTTGTTGTAAGGCAGGGGTATGTAGATTCTGAATTGGTGGAAATTGTTTTTCAAAAGAAAAGCCGTTTAAGCCCATACATAAAAATTTTAGCTAGCGACCAGGACGCGGAAGTAATTAAAGAATTTTTGATTCAATATCTTCCGGAAGTTAAATACGAAGAATCTTTAATAGAACACATTGCCAAGATATTGAGATTTTAATAGCAAAGCGAAAGAGAGCCCTCGTCGTTCCCTCCTACGCTCCGCTAATCGCAGAGCTTCGGAAGGGCAAGAGAAATAATTCTTAGTTCTTGCTCATCCGAAGCTTTGTGAAAACACAAGGCAAGGGAGAGCCCTCGTCGTTCAATGGATAGGACGCAAGATTGCGGATCTTGCAATAGAGGTTCAATTCCTCTCGAGGGCACCATCTTAGAAATAGTAATAATTTTAAAAAAGAAAAAAGTTAGTTCGTTTTATAAAGTGTTTTTATTGCTGGTTCCCATCGAAGAAAATGATAGCCACCGCAAGTAACAAGTATTTTTTTATATTTGTTTCTAACATCTTTAATAATTTTAAGCGCATTTTCGTCCCTTGCATCATTCATTATTCTAGCAACCATATTTACCGCGCCCTTACTCCTTGCTGGTCCAGTTAATTCTTTAAGTTTTTCTAGGAAAAGTTCGGATAGCGGTACGCCGGCATATTTCATAGAAATCACATCAAGATTTTTCAACACATCTTCCATATCAATGCCAAATTCATCTTCAAAAACCTTCTTAACTTTCTTAGTTAACCCGTTCTCAAGTCTTTCCACGACTGTTTTTACAGACGGTTTACCACCTGCTTCTATTTCATGCCGAGCTCTTATTAAAACCATATAGCCGATTATATCTTCTTTTGGTAAATTCTTTTTTAGGGCATAACGGATACGTTCAATAATATTAATATCCCAACTTTTTACTTTAATATCTTTGCGTTGCGCTATTAGCGCAAGATATGCCTGTTCTCCAAATTTCTTTAAAAGATCGTCGTCGCTTAATTGTTTCGTCCGGGTAATATTAATATAATCTCTTACAGAGCCTTCGATAAGTAATAGATTTGGATTTTCATTTTCAAAAAATTTTTTTAATTCTTGCACTTTTTCCGCAATTCCGGTATGTGTTGTTCCGTAAATAATAATTTCTCTGTTGGATTTTTGGAGATGCAAAACGTATGGTAATTTTCCAAGAGTTTTTCCTACGATTGATGCCTCTTCAGGCGTTCTTAGAAGTTTTAATAGATCATTGATTTTCATGGTATAAAACAATTTTAGTCTTTTTATATTAATAAATAAAAGAGGTGGTTGACCACCCCTTTTTAAGAATTTACCAGTCGTAGCCAGCGCTAGACGAATCTGCGGAATCCTCACCGTCATTTTCTTGCTCGGTTGCGGTCGGATCTGGTTCTGGCGGGTCTGGTGGAATGCTGTAATGCAATTCCATTAACTACCACCTCCCTTCAAAATAGAACTATGCTTAGTATAATAAGAGTTATTTTATTTGTCAATAAGTACAAGCATTGACTATTATTTTTAACGTATTATACTACAATCGTTCTTTGTGAGGGTTATATGTTTAGAAGGCTTTGGCGGCGAATGGCAATCTGGTTGTCGCAAAGTAAGCGGAAAAAAAGAATTCAGTATGACGAAGATTATCGCGCGGAAATAACAAGACGCGCTGCCGGATTCGGAGCGGTGAATGGCGACGAAAGCGAAGATAAAGAGGGATAACCCCTCTTTTTTTATCTAAGAATATAAGGTAAATTATAAGGAGAATATGGTGCCTATAGCTTAATGGTAAAGCTCCGCTCTGTGGCAGCGGCAATACGGGTTCAATTCCCGTTAGGCACCCCATCGGTGACAAAAACCGCGAGAAAGTTATCCCGCGGTTTTTTTGATGTATGATATAATTAAAAGCTATGGGCGCGGTAGAACTGTTTATAATTAATCATTATCAGTGGGCGTATTTGATTCTTTTCGTAGGAATGTTTTTAGACAGTGAAGCGTTTTTTTTAACTGCGGCGATTTTTGCTTTACAAGGTTATTTGGATTGGCCGTGGCTTGCTTCAATCGCTCTTGTCGGAGTTTTGTTAGGAGATATCGTTTTTTATTATTTGGGACGTTACTTTCAAACGACAAGATTTGCCAACTGGCTTCATGGAAAATTCAACAGTTACGGGCTTTGGTTGGATAAAAATTTCCTTCCGCGATACGCGAAAATGGCTTTTTATTCAAAATTTATTTATTACGTTAATCGCATCACTCCGTTTATAGCCGGTTGGCATAAAATGGAATTTAAAAGATTTCTGAAGATTCATTTTTACGCGGATATTTTTTGGCTGATAATAATGCTTCTCGCGGCTAATTTGTTAAGATTTGTATTGGATATAGTAGGCGCTCACTGGGTGCTGAAGAGAATGGAATTTATTTTTCCGGCATTAGTTTTGGTTTTCTTTTTGGGAGAATACATCGTTAAAAAATTATTCACCAAGAAAATCTCTAAAACGCTACTCAAGCCCTGATGTCGCGAATTGCTTAAGAAAAATCGTTAATTCTTCCGGCAAATCGGCTGCAATTTTTAAACGGCCTGTTTTCGGCAACGTAAATTCCAAAGATTCGGCATGGAGGAAGTGGCGGCTCAATCCAAGCGTTTCACGTTTTCCATAAAGTTTGTCCCCAACTATCGGATGGCCGATGGAAGCGAAATGAATTCTAATTTGATGGGTTCGTCCGGTTAACGGTTGGACTTCCACCAAAGAGAAGGCGTTATTTCCCAATTTTAAAAACTTAATTACTTTATATTTTGTCTTTGCTTCTTTTATCATTTTCGCCGTTTTTAAATGAACGGTTCGTTTCGTTGTGCCCGTTTTCAGTCCTATTGGTTTTTCAATAATTCCTTCTTTTGGCGCGATCGTGTCCCAGACCAGCGCGATGTAGGTTTTTTTAACTTCATGTTCCTGGAATTGGCTTTTAAAATAATCAAAAGTTTTTTGATTGCGAGCGATTAACATAACGCCGGAGGTGTCTCTATCTAAACGATGGACAATACCAGGCCTTGTTTCGGGTTCGTCTCCGACTTTTTGGACTTCTGGATAATTTTTAATAAGCCAATCGGTTAAGGACGGCTGGTTTTTTCCGGCAGGGGAATGCGTCAGCAAGCCCGCAGGCTTATTAATTATCAAAAAATTTTTGTCTTCGTATAAAATCGATATATTCATAGTCACAAAAAAGAGGCAGATAACTACCCCTTTATTATATGTTTTTGTATTAATTTTACAGCACCCCACATATTTTTAGCAATATAATCGCTTTTGACATCAACATTGTAATTTCTTGCCAACAGGATTGTTTTGCAACCGGCTGATTTTCCCGCAATAGTGTCGGCGCTTGTGTCGCCAATCATCCAAGAACTCGCGAGATCAATATTCCATTTATCAGCTGCCGCAAGCAACATTCCTGGCTTTGGTTTTCTGAAATAACATTTTTGATATCTGGTATGCCGGCAGATAAAAATGTCGTCAAAACCCAGCCATTCAACACGTTTTTGTATCACTCGCCAAACTTCTTCATCAAGATATCCGTAAGCCATATCGGGCTGATTGGTGATAAGAATTCTTAGAAATCCCAGCTTTTTAAGCAGAGTAAGCGATTCCACTACTTTGGGATAAAATTTAAATTCTTTCATAGAGTGCGGACTTATCGGGAATAAATTTATTTTTCCGTCTTTTTCTATGTGTTTCAAAATTGATTTGATAATTGTGCCGTCCCTATCAATGAACGCGGCTTTTTCCATTTTTTCTCCTTTACCTCGCCGTATCCGCCAGTTGGCTTTGCCGACTGGCGGAGTAGGCGGGTTTCATTTTCAAAGAACTGGTGGTGCGCGGTAGAAGGATTGAACTTCTGACCTCTTCAATGTCAATGAAGCGCTCTACCACTGAGCTAACCGCGCATTTAGGAGAACAGGATACGAACTACCGTCAAATTGATGATAGTTCGAATCCTGTTCTCCTTCTTTTATATAACAACAAAACCCCTTTATCAAGGGGCTTTGTTGCAATTAGTTAATAAAAATGGGTTATTTTCCTTACACTTAATAGAACTTCGGAAAACTGAAATTGGTTTCTTCGCTTAAAAAATGTTTATTAATATTTTTTAGTTTTCAAGGTAGATATATAAGTCATCAATGCCCGGCCAAGGTCTCTTAAAATCAACGCCCCGATTCCCAATCCAAGCAACACGATGATTTGAATGATAAAGCGCGTTTGAAGAAAGGCCGAAACAAGATATTTAAAAATGTTCCAAAAATTGTCGCTGGCGACGAGTTCCGCGTTTTGAAACACTTCGCTGATAAAAACATTATTGGCGAAAAGCTTAAGAGCCACAACCAATGCGATTATCTGAATGGCAATAAGAGGAACCATTCTGCGCAAAAACCAAATGATGTAAACCCGCAATAAAATTTTACTTTTTAACATTGGATTTATTGTCATATTTCCGTGCTTAATTTTTGGAATAATCTTTTAGCTCTGAATAACCGCATTTTTAACGTTGTAATTGAGACCTTCTCAATTTTACAGATTTCTTTATAGGATTTATCTTCCAGATAATAAAGTTTCAGTAATTTTCCGAGATGCTCCGGCATTTTTGCTATAATGGCGCTAACAGTTGCTTTCGCGTCGTTTATAGCGGCTAAATCGTTATTAATTGACGGCCCCTCCTCTTCATAGAACATCGCATCCATGTATTCGGTATTCTCCCAGTTTTTTTTCAGCTTATGATAATGGGTAAAAGCGGTATTCATAAGGATTTTATAGGCCCAGCTTTTGAATTCTATTCCTGTTTGTTTTTTGAAATTAGAGCCGTATCTATAAATTTTAATCAGCGTTTCTTGCACAATGTCCTCCGCCTCTTCTTGTTTTTTTACTATTCCCAGCGCTTTACGCAAAAAAGGCGCCTCGTATCTATCAACAAGGATTGCAAAATGGGAAGAGTCCGCGAGGGACATTTGTAAAATTTCTTCGTCTGATAGAATTTGATTTTCCATAATATAGTGCGTGCGGAAGGAATTGAACCTTCGACCCCTGCCTGCCGGCAGGCAGGTCTGTCTTACCCGCCTGCCAAAGCCGATCCGAAATTTTGTTTGGCCATATAGGTCGTGTGGGTGTGGAAGGAATTGAACCTTCGACCTCTGTCTTATCAGGACAGCGTTCTACCACTGAACTACACACCCAAAATTTCGGTTTGTTCGGCGGGCAGGTCAGGACAGCGTTCCCTCCGGGCCTACGGCCCGTAGGGCCGGAGGCTACCACTGAACTACACACGCATAACTTCAAAGTTACCAATGTTTTTCGGGGAAATCAACTATGAGACCAGGATACGAACTATTGTCAAATTTAGAAGAGAATTTGGCTATAGTTCGTATCGTATCCTGGTCCCCCCATGAACCCCGTTCTCCTATTGAGAGAAAAGCTGGCTATTGATGGTTGTGGTGAATTTTTTACCATCTCGTTGAATGTCAAAAGAGATTAATTGAACGGGATAGGGGCTTTTACCTAAATTATTAAGAAATTTAAGCAAGTCGGTATAAGAAGCGTCAATTTTAATCGTAAAATGCTCAAAATACGGTTCGTTTTCAATAATAGTTAATACTGTATTGGATTTTTTAGCCATTGCTTTTAAGTCATCGGCGAAATTAACAAGCTCCGTTTTGGGCAGAATCGGCTTTTTAAAAGCTTCATATTCTTTCTGGAATTCGGATAGAGACGCGCCGAGCTCGTTATAAGCGTTAATTTTTGCCTTTTGTTCGCTGATTTTATTCGTCCGCTTGCCAATGTCAATAACGGCAATTATGATTAGTAAAATCAGTAAGATTGATAGGAGTATTATTTTGTTTTTTCGCATCGTTACATACTAACATATGAAAACTGAAGAATCTAAATTTTATAACGCTCTAAATATAACGCTGGAATCCAATTATTCCGAACTTAAGAGTTTATTAAGCCGTTATGATTCTTGGCAAAAAGCGTGGAAACACATTACCGGCCCTAAAGTAGACGCGGATAAAGAATGGCAAAAGCTGCAATCGTCGGGAATTGAATTAAGGCTGCAAGAAGATGAAAATTTTCCGGCGGTTTTAAAAGAAATTCCGTGGACGCCGTTCGGTTTATACATAAAAGGAAGTTTTCCGGAAGAAGTTTTTAAAATTAGCGTTGTGGGCACCCGTAAAGCGACCGATGTGGGCAGGAGTATTGCCAAAAAAATCGGATATGAATTGTCAAAAAGCGGAGTTGCGGTTGTCAGCGGATTAGCGCTTGGTATTGATGAATCGGCGCATAAAGGCGCGGTGGAGGCCGGAGGAAAGACGATAGCTGTTTTAGCCGTTGGCTTGGATAGGGTGTATCCTCAACAAAATTCTGGTTTGGTTATAAAGATATTATCCGAAGGCGGCTGCATTGTTTCTGAATATCCAATAGGAGCAATATCGTATCCAAACAGATTCATTGAAAGGAACCGAATTATCAGCGGACTATCTTCAGCGGTTATCGTAATAGAAGCGCCGGAAAAATCAGGAGCTTTGGCAACAGCGAAATTTGCTCTTGAGCAAAACAGAGAAATTTTTGTCGTTCCCGGTCCGATTGGTCACTCCAATTATGTTGGTTCCCATGAGTTGATAAGGGCCGGAGCGAGGCTCGCCACTTCCGCGAAAGAAGTATTAGAAGACCTTAATTTGCAAGTTCAGCCGGAAAAGCAGAATATAGACGATTTAACTGAAAAACAAAAAACTATATTTGCCGTTTTAGAGAAAGCGGGCGTGTTGGATATTGACAAAATAAGCGAATTGCTCAAAATAGGAATTCCCGAACTTAATAGAGAAATGACCTTTTTGCTATTAAAAGGCATAATCAAAGAAGGCGGCGGGAAATACTATATATAGAGTAATCGCAAATAACGCGAATAATGGCGAATAATGCGAATCACAATATAAAAGAATAGAGAATTTACTTTTATGAAATTAGTTATTGTAGAATCACCGACAAAAGCTAAAACAATTTCAAAATTTTTAAGCAAAGACTACGAGGTGGAGTCCTCTTATGGCCACGTCCGAGATTTGCCGAAAAGCAAACTGGGCATTGATACGGAAAAAAATTTTGAGCCTCAATACATAGTGCCAATCAAAGCGCGCAAAATTGTCAGCCAATTAAAAAAAAGCGCGCAAAAAGCCGAAGAAGTTATTTTGGCGACTGATGAAGACCGCGAAGGGGAGGCGATAGCTTGGCATTTAAGCCAGGCGCTTAATTTAGAAAAAAAAGAGAAAACGAAGAGAATTGTATTTCATGAAATTACTAAGTCGGCGATAGAAAAGGCCTTTACCCATCCTCGCAAGATAGATTTTGATTTAGTAAACGCGCAGCAAGCAAGGCGCGTTTTAGATCGTTTAGTCGGTTATAAACTCTCCCCATTCTTATGGAAAAAAATCACCAGAGGTCTTTCGGCCGGCCGTGTGCAGTCGGTGGTTTTGCGTTTGATTGTTGAACGGGAAAATGAAATTACAAATTTCAAACCGGAAGAATACTGGTCAATTATTGTTAAATTTGAGAATGGATTAGAAGCGGAATTAGTTGTAAAAGATAAGTTTGATATTAAAAATAAAGACGAAGCAGAAAAAATCGTTGACGCGCTAAAACAAGCCGAATTTAGCGTTTCTACGATTACCAAGAAAGAAGTTAATCGCAATCCGCACCCGCCATTTATTACCAGCACTTTACAGCAAGAAGCTTCCAAGCTGTTTGGTTTTTCCGCTAAAAAAACAATGCTGTTGGCGCAGCGTTTGTACGAGCACGGTTTTATCACTTATATGCGTACCGATTCGGTAAATCTTTCTCAAGAAGCATTAGTTGGCGCCAAAAAATTTATTTCAGAAAAATTTGGAGATGCGTACACGGCAGAAGCTCCTCGTGTTTTCCAAGGGAAATCACGGCTTGCTCAAGAAGCCCATGAAGCGATAAGGCCGACGCACGTTGAAATGGAGCCGGAAAAAATTGAAGTAGACGACGGGAGCGCTAAAAAACTCTATAAATTGATTTGGCAAAGGTTCGCGGCTTCACAAATGCCTCAAGCGAAAATCGCTACCACCACTATTGAAATAGTCGGAGGAGATTATATTTTGCGAGTAGCGGGCCAACAGCTTGTTTTTGACGGTTTTTTGAAAGTATGGCCGCAAAAACTGACAGAAAAAGAACTGCCGGACGTGAAAGAGGGAGAAAATTTAAAATTTTTAGAAGTTATGCCGTCCCAGCATTTTACCGAGCCGCCGGCAAGATACAGCGAAGCGACTTTGATTAAAACGTTGGAAGATTACGGTATCGGACGGCCTTCCACTTACGCGCCAACCATTTCTGTTATTCAATTGCGTAATTATGTTGAGAAAGAACAGAGGCGGTTTAAGCCGACGGAGATAGGAACATTGGTTAATAAAGTTTTAACGGAGCATTTTCCTAAAATAGTTGATATAGATTTTACCGCCAAAATGGAAGAAAATCTTGATAACGTCGCTGAAGGAAAAGAAAAGTGGCAGGAAGTCATTAAAGAATTTTACGAACCATTTGAGAAAAATTTGGAAGAAAAATATCAGGAAGTTTCTAAAAAAGAATTAGTTAAAGAAGAAATAAGCAATGAGAAGTGTGAAAAATGCGGAAAACCGATGATTTTCAAGTTTGGCCGTTTTGGAAAGTTTTTGGCTTGCAGCGGATTTCCGGATTGCAAAAGTACCAAGCAAGTGGCGAAAGAGCCGCCCAAATCAACCGGATTAAAATGTTCGAAGTGCGGCGAGGGCGAGATTGTGGAAAGGAGAGTCAGCCGTGGAAGAGCTCGAGGGAAAATGTTTTGGGGATGCTCAAGGTATCCGAAGTGCGACCACGCAACTTGGGAGGACCCCACTAAACCACAATCCGATAAAGAAAAATCGCAAGAGAAAGAAGAAGAAAGAGAAAGCGAAGAGTAATAACCCCGCCGTTGGCGGGGTTATTGTTTTCTAGATAAGTTTTCTGCTCCGCCAGTTGGCGGATTGAAAATTTATAGAAAGCCAATAAAAAACCGCCTTTTAATAGGCGGTAGTGGGAGTAAGATGATGTTGCGGAGTTTGAATTTTTCGTCCTTCTGACCAAAGAAAATAATCAATTTCCATCATTGTTAATTTAGTTCTTTTTAGCAATTCGCAAACGGCGAATATGGTAGCGCAACGAATTTCCATTTCTTCCGGACTGCCGAAGGATATAATTTCTTGTTTTTTAATTTTTTCTGACAAATAAGGTGAGTATTTCAGCGCACCAATCGCGCAAAGATATCTCGGCACCTGATAATCGGCGATCGGACCGATATTTTCAGTATGTTTTAGGGGCAACAGCTTCCCTTTTGAATGTGTAGCCCTGCCTTGATAAATCAATAGCCAGAGTTGCGGTCGTTTATTTAAAAATATTAATTCAGATTTTGTCGTTGTTTCCGGTGTTTTATAGTAATCGGAGCCATAACTTCGGGGGAATATAACAATCAAAAGATCTATTAATTTGTTAACGTTGAATTTCGCGGCTTGCAGAAGATTTTCTACTTTTCCGTCAAATGCCACTTTTAATGTTGTCGCGGCCTCTCTTAAATTAACCATTCTTTCTTCAATGAGAGGCGGTAAGTTAATGCCCTGGAAAAATTCTTTAATTTTTTTTGAAGAAGAAGTAATGTCAAGAATTTCATCCGGATTTATCGGATTTTCGCCGAACCGGCGATAAAAACAAGCCGAAGAAGCCAGCGCGCCGCGGATATTTTCGTTTAGAGCGAATTTATCATAAGGCGGTTCAAAATGAGTAAAGGCAAAATTTACCGCGTTGATAAAAAAATTATGCGATATGAACGCGGCGGGATTTTGCGGCAAGATGTTCGGCATTTGCCAATCAGGAATTTGAGGTTGGATATGTTGTAGTTCTTTCGCCAGAGATAAAAGATTAGTTTCATCAACCGTTACATGTTGAGAATTGTATTTTTTCCAAAATTTACAAACCTGTTCCGTATATTTGTTCATTGATGCCTCCGTCAGTTGTTGATTTGTCAAATAACCAAGTTAAAGTGTATCTTAAGATTAAGATAATGTCAACGTTAAATGATTTTCTTAAAAACAGCGATTTAGTAAAAAGGGCTTACGATTTTGCCAAAATGGCTCATCGCGGGCAAAAACGGAAAAACGGAGAGCCGTACTTCAGCCATTGCGTTGCTGCCGCCAGTTATGTGTCGGAATGGGGTTTAGACGAGGCGACGGTGGCCGCCGCGCTTCTTCATGATGTGGTTGAAGACACCCCTCACCTATTAAAAGAGATAAAAGAAAAATTTAGCGAAGAAGTGGCTTTTTTGGTTGACGGAGTGACTAAAATCGGAAAAGTGCGTTATCGCGGCATTGAGGCAAAGGTGGAAAATTTACGGAAATTTATTTTATATCTTAGCCAGGATATCAGAGTTATTTTGGTAAAATTGGCGGACCGCTTGCACAACATGAAAACTCTTTACGCAGTCCATCCGCAAAAGCAGAAGAGGATTGCTTTAGAAACAATGGAAATTTACGCTCCGCTTGCTTATCGCCTTGGAATGCAAAAATTAAGCGGCGAGCTTGAAGATTTGGCGTTTCCTTATATTTATCCTCAAGAACACAAATGGCTGGTGGCGAATGTTAAGGACCGTTATGAAGAACGGGAAAAATACGCGGAGCATTTCAGGCCAATACTTAAATCGGAATTTGAAAAAAATGGAATTGAAGTACTTCGCATGGATTCGCGGGCAAAGCGTTACACCAGTTTGTACAAGAAATTGCTCCGTTATGATATGAGCATTGAAAATATTCATGATTTGGTAGCCATTCGCGTTATTGTTAATAACATTGAGGATTGTTACGCGGCATTAGGTATTATTCATAAACGCTGGCCGCCATTGCCCGGGCGAATAAAAGATTACATCGCGCTTCCGAAAGTGAATGGATATCGCAGTTTACACACGACTGTTTTTGGAATGGATAATAAAATTACGGAAATTCAGATTAGAACCGCGCAAATGCATGATGAGGCGGAGCTTGGTATCGCGGCGCATTTCGCTTATCAAAATACAAAAGACACAAAAGATTATTTGAG
>Ga0208375_1004236_pt1 | contig 11452 bp, 8 predicted proteins | sample RifOxyD1_FD_184038 | JGI IMG/M metagenome (GOLD analysis project Ga0208375, IMG submission 184038) | Soil microbial communities from Rifle, Colorado - Rifle Oxygen_injection D1 (SPAdes) | ecosystem: Environmental > Terrestrial > Deep subsurface > Rock core/Sediment | place: Rifle, Colorado... | reverse complement strand
GGTAAGGTATTAGTAACTGGCGGGGCCGGTTTTATTGGCCGGTCGTTGGTTCAACAATTGGCTGACGATGGTTATGAGGTAATGGCGCTGGATAGCTTCCGTTTCTCAAACCAGAGCCAGTTGTTTCAGCACGATCTCGTTGAATGGATTCGGGGCGACACTCGGAATGTTGATCTAGTCGAATATTTGATGAAATCAGCAGATCGTGTCATCCATCTGGCGGCACCATCCTCGTTTATTATGCACGAGGAAAATGATCTCCAGGCTTGCGAGTTCACCCTAATCGGTTTCAAGACGATTGTCGATGCTATGCGTCATCATGGCAAGAAAAAAATCGTCTGGGCTTCAACTAGCGCTGTTTACGAGACGTGGGAAGGGTTCCCCCGGATACCTTTCCATGAGGATTTGGAGATTGATCCGCCTGATTCCAAGGCTGGTTGCAAGTGGTGGTGTGAACAAGAAGCTAAGCGTTGCGTTGATCGTTTTGGCTTCACTTCCATTGCTTTCCGGCCCTTCTCGGTTTATGGCAAGGGCGAGCACACCAAAGGCGGTTATGCCAATGTCACTTCGCTCTTTGTGTGGGCGATGATGGCCGGCTACGACCCGATTATTTGGGGCGATGGCAGTCAGACGCGCGACTTCATTTATGTGGATGATGCCGCGCGGGCTTTCAAACTGGCCATGGAAGATGAAAATCTTTCCGGCCACACTGTTCTCAACCTCGGCTTCGGGGAGGAACACTCGTTTCTTGATGTCGCTCGGATTGTTGGCGAGGAATTGGGAGTTGAGCCGAACCCACAGTTTGTTGATATTCCGATCCAAATCTATGCTCACCGTCTCCTGTCCGACAATACCAAACTGGAACGAGAGCTTGGTTTCAAACCTGAAGTTGACCTCCGTTCCGGGATCAGGCGGATTATCGAGGCCACCAACGCTTTGCCGGACCAGGTTAAGGAAGAGTTGGATCTCAAAGTCCAGCAGCACTACTTTGAAAGTCTGCGGCCGGCGGTCGAAGGAGCGGTCCGCGACTGGTAAAACAGTCTGTGGATCAAATATTGGGTCCGGATTCTTACGAGAATCCGGACCCTCTTTTATTATTGGAATTAACAGGTATGATAGAAAAGATGAAAATATTGATGTTTTCCACTATTTTCCCGCCCCAAATTGGCGGCCCGGCAACCCAGTGTTTTAATCTTTGTTTGGCGCTAGTGAGCAAGGGGCACCAGCCGGTGGTGGTTACTTATGGTGACAAGTTTACCAAGACGGCCCAAAACGGCTTCCCGGTTTATACTTACCGTTCAAAATATGTTTGGGGGCCGATCGATCGTGTGATTCGCTGGGCGCTTTTTCCGTTCTATATTTCTTATCTTCTGAAAAAAGAAAAAATCCAGATACTTCACTGCCACAGCGTCAATCTCTTATCGTTTATTGCTGTCTTTATTGCTTGGCTCCATGGTGTCCCAAGGGTAATCAAATTTGCCGGGGATTGGGTGTGGGAGACTATTTCCACCAAAGGGGTAGTGGCTGAAGATTACCGAGAGATTTATACTCAATCGCTTTATAGTCGGTTGCTGACGCAGATTGAGAAAGTCGGTCTCTCTTTTTTTAATATCATCTGGGTAGTATCGGAATTCCGGCGCGAAAATATTAAGTATTTGCTGGGTGACGACAGAAAAGTCAGAGTCATTAATAATTGTTTATTGTTAAAAGACGGCGGTTCGCACACTAAGACACCGGCTGATGGGGTGGTGATTGTTTCCGCTAATCGTTTTATTCCCCACAAGCGTCTGCCTTGGCTGGTCGAGGTTTATGCCAAAATTGTCGGTGCTAATAATAAGTTAGTGTTAATCGGTGGCGGCGATGAAGCGGAAATTGGCAAAGTTAAAGAAGCGATCAAAAAGTATCAACTGGAAGATAAGGTAATCTTGAAAGGTATTTTGTCTTTTCCCGATCTTTATAATGAGTTCAAGCAAGCCACTTTTTATGTTTCGTCTTCGTTAGAAGAGGGATTCCCTAATGTATTTATTGAGGCGCTCAATTTTGGTTTGCCAATCATCTCAACCGATGTTGGTGGTTGTCGGGAATTGGTTAAAAATGGTGAGACCGGGTTTTTGGTGCCGGTCGATGATCTTGAACAGATGTCGGAAAAGATGAAATTGTTAACCACTGATGTAGAATTAAGAAACAAGTTATCTCGTCAGGCTTTCGAATCTTCGAAAAAGTTTAATCTGGAATTTATGGTGGATGAGTTTATTAATTTGTATGAAGGCTTGCTTAAAGTATAGTTTATGAAGATTCTTGCTATTGGCACCGACCGACAACTATTTACCCCTGGGAGCCAGGTGGGGAAGCGAGCCGTGGCTTACAGCCGGTTTTTTGAGCAGTACCACCAGGTTGTCTTCGCGCTTAAAAAACACAATCTCGGGGAGACTAAGCTTAGTGATAATACTTGGGCTTATTCCACTGGCTCTACTTCGCGTTTTTTATATATTGTTGAGGCAGTCAGACTTGGCAGTAAGTTATTGAAGCAAAACCCAAGCGAGTGGGTAATCTCGGCCCAAGACCCTTTTGAGACTGGCCTGGTGGCCTGCTGGCTTGCTTGGCGTTACAAAATCCCGTTCCAAATTCAAATTCACACTGATTTCTTAAACCCGTATTTTGCTCGGCAATCTTTGTTGAATCGGATTAGGGTTTGGTTGGCTAGGCGGATTTTGCCGCGAGCCGATGGTATTCGGGTAGTCAGCGAGCGGATTAAACAATCGATTATTCAAGCCGGAATCAAGACGAAGAGTGAGCCGGTGGTTTTGCCAATCGTTGTTAATCAATCTGACCAGGCAAATGATACAGAGAGTCTCGGGACTAATTATTCGCAATTTTCTAAAATTATTTTGGTGGTGTCGCGCTTAGAGCCGGAAAAAAATGTTGGTTTGGCGATTAAAGCATTTGACTTGGTGATAAAAGATTATCCTCAAGCCGGAATGGTTATTGCCGGCGTCGGGTCGGCAGAAGGCAAGTTGAAAGATTTGACTGGTCAGTTAGGACTCAAGGACAAAGTGATTTTTGTCGGTCAGCAAAGTGGTCTTGAGGAATTTTATCGGCTGGCCGATGTCCTTCTTAACCCCTCCAATTACGAGGGCTACGGCTTGGTCTTGGCTGAGGCGCGGTTGGCCGGCTTGCCGGTAGTAAGCACTGACGTTGGGATTGCTCAAGAATTAGTTGGTTCGGAATTTGTTTGTCCGGTAGATAATCAAGATTGTCTGGCTGAAAAAACCAGTCTCGTTTTGTCGGGACAGATTAACCAACAATCGGTTCCGGCCGGACTAATAGAGAATGATTTTGACCGTTATGTTGAGAAATACGTTAATCTGTTAAAACAATGCCTAAGCCGCTAAGACTGTTAATCGTTACCCAAAAGATGGACGAGCGCGATTCGGTGCTGGGCTTTTTCGTCGGTTGGGTGAGAGAATTAGCCAAACACTTTCCGCAGATTATTATCGTTTGTTTAGAGAAAGGGGATTATGATTTACCGAGCAATGTAAAGGTTCTATCGTTAGGCAAGGAGGATAAAAAATCTCGTTTTCAATATCTGTGGCGATTTTATAAATACATTTGGGAAGAGAGAAAGAATTATGACGCTGTTTTCGTTCATATGAATCAAGAGTATGTTCTCTTGGCCGGCAAATGGTGGCGTTTGTGGGGCAAGCCGGTTGGCTTGTGGCGCAATCATCACGCTGGCAGTTGGCTGACTAATTTGGCAGTTTGGCTCGCTAACATCTCTTTTTGCACCTCGCGCTACTCTTACACAGCTAGATTTAAAAAGAACCAGTTGATGCCGATTGGGGTGGATCTTGATTTGTTTAAACCAGATTTGACAGTAACCAAACAGCCCAATTCGATTTTGTTTTTAGGCCGTTTGTCACCGGTGAAAAAGCAGGCAATGTTTATTGAGGCGCTGATTAAATTGCATCAAGCCGGGGAAGATTTTTCCGCCACGATTGTGGGCGATTACTTGCCACGTGACAAGGATTACTATGATGAGTTGGTTAATTTGGTGGCAAAAAATAATCTGGGAAACAAGATTAAAATCTTGCCCGGTGTGTCACACACCGAAACGGTTAAGCTCTATCAAGCTCATGACTGGGCAATTAATCTAAGCTCAAGCGGCATGTACGATAAGATTATTTTCGAAGCGATGGCTTGTGGTACGCCAATTTTGGCCACCAATCAAAACTTGGTTGATTTAATTGACGAGCGGTTAGTTATTGACAACCCAACCGCCGAGAGTTTGGCCGAGCGGTTGCGGTTACTCCTTAATGCTAATCAAGTTACCCGGGCTGATTTTATTAAACAATCAAAACAATTAGCTGCGACCAACAGTTTGGCCAAGCTGGTAGTGGCAATCAAACATGCTTACGAGAATTTACACCATAATTAATCATCACCGATTTTGGTGGCTCGTTATTGCTGGTGCGGCTGTCTTGCGTTTGGCCGGTTTAACCTTCGGCTTGCCACTTACTTTGGTGGCTGATGAGCCCTCGGCCATTTTTGGCGCACTGAAGATGCTTGAGCTTAAGACGGTTGTCCCGGCTCTCCACTCGGCTGAGTTTGCCTCGGTGCTGTATTATCCGCCTTATCTTTCGTATCTTTTTTTGTTGCCGTTTGCGGTGGTTGGCGGCTTGGGGTTTTTGTTGTCCGGCCAGAGCTTGGAAGTTTTCACTAATCTTTTGATTGTTGATTCTTCCATTTTTTTCATCCTCGCGCGATTGTTGTCGATAACGGCCTCGGTTGTCTCAATTGTTTTAATTTACCAAGTGGCCCGGCGGCTGTGGCCCGCCGCGCCGGTGTGGGTGGCCACTTTAGCCGCGTTCTTCCTCTCGGTTAGCCCGACTTATCTGGCGCTCGGCAGTGTTGCTCGGCATTGGGTGTTTATCGGTCTTTTGATTGCTGTCATTCTTCGTCTTCTAGTCTCTGATCTGAAGCGTAAATATTTCTGGTCGTTTTTGGCCTCGGGAGTAGGGATGGGCATCTCGGCTATTGCTGGCATCGGGGTAGCGCTAACTCTATGGTGGTTGGTTTTAGACGAAGGGAAAAAGGGATTCATCAGATGGCGAGAGCTAATCATTGGTCTGGCCACTTTTGCTGTTCTCGCTTGGTTGCCAAACTTGCTTTATCCGCAGAGCCACGGCTTTGTGAATGATGTTAGTCTGTTGGTCGGCAAATCATTTTGGGGTGCTTTGTTTAGCGCGCCGCAATTTCTGCTCACCGCCGGCCGAGTCGAGATCTTGCTCGTTGCCTTGGCCGCCGCCGGTCTGTTTTGGTTGATCCACAACCGCCAAAAGTTTGGCTGGTTGGTTGCTGGCTTTACAGTATTTTACTGCTTGCTGTTCTATTTGTTCTTCCATTTTGAAACCAGATTTTTGACGCCGCTTTTGCCGCTTTTCGCCCTTGCAGCCGCTTACGGTGCTTGGCAGTTAACGAATTTTAAAGTCGCACCTTCGGGTATTGAGGTCGGACCTCAAGAATCTGAACCCAGAGGTCCGACCTCGGGGGTGGCGGTGATTGTTTTAATCTGTCTTGCAATGTTAGTCACCGGTCTCCGCTTTGCTTACTTAACTTACCAAGACGACACTCGCGCGTTCGCTTATGATTGGGCACTAGAGAATATCCCAGCCGGGAGCCGGGTTATAGTCGCCGGCGAGCTTTTGCGCTTGCCGGTAGTCGAGGCTCCGGTCGGCAAGTTCGCTCGTCGGACTGATCAGGCTGAAGCCAGTTTGACTAAAGCTGGTGTTGATTACGGACCGGCGTTTGACGCGCTTAATCTCTACACTTTCGACCCGGTTGTTGACCAAGAGGCTGCCCTAGCCCTCATCGGGTCGGCTCCGCTTGATTATGTTATTATTGACGACGACTCGCCTTGGCAGACGGTTTTGAGCGATATTTTGGCCTCTGGCGAGGAGATAGAAGATCTGACTGGTTCGGGTCGCCGCTTCCTCTATACCGCCGGCCATTTCTGGGTCTTCCCGTGGGAGCTGTGGCAGTTTGACCGCTTCGGGCCGGAGATTAAGATTTTTAAATTATAAATGCCTGAAAAAATTTTGATTGTTATCAATAACTTGGCGTTTGGTGGGGCCGAACGCTTGGTGGTGGACCAAATTAACGAGTTAAATCAGCGTGGTGTTTGGGTGGAGTTGCTGACTTTAGTTAAAACGGATAAGGCGAATTTTAACGATCGGTTAAAGTTGCCAGTTAGTCAGTACCACCACTTGGAACTAAATTTTAATCGGTTGGGTAACCTTTGGTCGATGGTTCAATTTCTGTCTCGTCGGAAAGATTTTACTATTATTACTCATTTATTTTTGGCTAACACACTTGTTCGTTTGGCGGCGTTGTTGGTTTGGCCTTGGCCCCAATTGGTTGTTTACGAGCATAATGTGTATTCTCAAGAGAAAGGGTGGCGCCACTTGTTGATGGATAAGTTTTTAGCCCTATTTACATACCGGATTATTGCTGTCTCAGCGGCGGTGCGTGATTTTTGGCAAAAGCGAGTGAATCCCAGCAAGGTCAGATTAGTAAAAAACGGCATTGCCACCGATTGGCTTGATGATTTGCCCCTAGTTGCCGATACACGTCGGGCACTTGGTCTCACTCCCGATGACTTGGTGGTGGTGTCGGTTGGCAATGTAACGCCACAAAAAGGTTACGAATTAATTTTACAAATCGCTCCGGCTCTGCTTAAGCGGTACACCAATCTCCATTTTTTGATTGCCGGCCGAGCAGAAGGGGGCTATGCTGACAAACTGAAGGCGGCCGCAGTGGCCGGCGATTTGGCCGAGCGGGTCCGCTTTCTTGGCGCGCGTTCTGACGCACCAGCGATTATGGCGGCCGCCGATGTTTTTTTTATGCCCTCACTATGGGAGGGTTTGAGTATTTCGTTGCTCGAGGCGATGGCGATTGGTCGACCGATTGTCGTTACTGACATCCCCAGCATGAAGCCGGTCATTAAGGATCCTCAAGTCGGTCTGGTTTTTCCATCTGGTAATCAGTTGGCTGCCACTGCTCTCCTTGATGATTTATTGGCTGATAAAATTAAGCAGGACGATTATGCTCGTCGAGCCAAATTAGCTAGCGCCAATTACTCAATTGACAACAATATCGATAATTTACTTGCCGCTATCACTTAAACTTCAAGATGAAAATTCTAATTACCAATTTTCATTCTATTCAGAATAAAGGCGATTTGGGGATCGTTCTGGGTTTGATGGCTGGCCTGCGTGCCAAGTGGCCGCAGGCGTCTTTCAGTTTAATCGGCCGGCAATCTGATGAAAGGGAGTGGTGGGCGAATCGGGGAATTAATTTTTATCAACCAGTCTTAACTTATCAGCCTACTAGTCGTTTGGCGTTTTTAGTTTTTTTGTTTAAGTTTTGGCAAACTTTGAGAACAATCCGGACTAGTCAGTCGGCTGTGTTGGAGGCTTATCGCGAGGCGGATTTAGTGATTTCTAAAGGCGGGAGTTTTTTCCGCGAGCCGGAGTATAAGCGCAATTGGTTGCCAGTTGGAATTCTCGGTCATCTCCACCAACTATTGATAGCCAAAAAACTTGGTAAACCAATCGTTTTATCAGCTCAATCGTTCGGACCAATCAACAATCCGATTACGCGACTAATTTTACGCCGAGTGTTTAGACGGTTGGCTCTGATTACTGTTCGCGATGGCGACTCGGCTCGCTGGTTGGGTAAAGTCTTAAAAATTAAGAATGTGTCGGTGGTTGGCGACTCCGCTTTTTTGCTCAAGTCATCTCCAACGACAATCAAGCTATCAACTGATGGTAAACCGATAGTTGGTTTGACTGTCCGCACCTGGGGTCAACCGCAAGAGTCTAAAAATTATCGCCAGGCAATAATTGCTTTAATCGAGAACCATACCGGCCAATTCCAATTTGTGTTTATGCCGCAAGTCATTGGTCCAAAAGCGTATGAAGATGATCGGCTGGTGGCTGAGGCAATTGTTAATCAGCTCTCGGTTACAGCTAGGTTGAGCACGATGGTAATTAAAGATGATTTATCACCAAGTGAGCTTATCGACCTCTATCATCAAACTGATTTTTTTATTGCTACCCGTCTTCATTCGGCTATTTTTGCGCTTCTGGCCGATCGGCCAATTTTAGCCATCGGTTATGAACCCAAAACTGTTGGCGTTTTGGGCGACTTGGGGTTGACTGATTGGGTAATTGATATTCGGTCAATTGATGCTAAAGTGCTAAGTGATTGTTTTGCGTCTTTGCTTGAGGCTTCAGGTACTGTTTTTTCCCGGGCTACCGATCAAGCTCGGGTAGCGGCCAATAAAAATATTGATTTGATTTCTGACTTAATTAAATAAATCATGACTATTCGTCAATTAACCAAAAAACTTTTTCGCCTGTCTGATTGGTTGGCCCTCAAGCGGATAGAGCCTTACACTATGGTCGGCCATAATCGGTTGTATGATTTGATTGGTTTACTTAAGTTGATGGAGAGAAATAATCTTACCGGCGCGGTGGTGGAGTGTGGGGTATGGAAGGGTGGCGCGGCGGCGATTATGGCCCGAGAGATTAAGCGCCATGGCTACCATCGTCATTTGTGGCTTTTTGACTCGTTTGCTGGCTTACCGTCGCCTAGCTCAGTCGATGGCCCAGTGGCGGCTAAACAATATCAAATTGATCGGGGAGAGAGTTCGGTGACTGACGTTGAATCGGCGCTGGCTAAGTTTAAAATTGATTTCAATCAAGTTTCGATTATTCCGGGTTGGTTTGATCAAACTTTGCCGGCCAAGCGCGAGGCCATCGGCTCAATCGCGCTTTTGCGTTTGGACAGCGACTGGTATCAGTCCACCAAGACTTGTTTGGCCAATTTGTACGAGCAGGTGGTTCCTGGCGGTTATGTGGTGGTTGATGATTACGGTTCTTGGCCCGGTGCCAAACAAGCGGTGGACGAGTTTCTGGCCAGTCGGCCGACTGAGCGGATTAATCTACGGCCATTAGCCGATGGTTCGGTGTTCTGGATCAAGTCGGTTACTTTGCCCAAGCCGGAATATTGGTCGGGCGAAACGCAGAAATATCGAGAGCCTCACTTGCGTCTCAAGCGCTTAGCCGGCGAGATTAATCGTTTGCCACTTAAAACCGGAACAGTGTTGGACCTTGGTTGCGGTCCCGGGACGCTTGGCCGCCTGGTTGACCGTTCCCGGTTTGAGTATTTTGGCGTTGATGTTTTTAAGCAAGAACTGGCGACTGGCGCTTATGGCCAATTTGATTTGGATCATGATGACTGGGATCGATTTTCTTTTCAGCAAAAATTTGATGTGGTGGTGCTTTCTGGCGTGTTGGAGTATTTGACGCCAGAGCGGATTGAGGAGCTGTTGCGTTTTATCCGTCAGAATTTGGTTAAGCCGGAGACAACCTTATTTGTTACTTATACCAATTTTGAACATTATTTTCGCCGGCCGATTAATTATCATCCGGCTTGGGCAGTTACTTGGCCAATTAAAAAGATGTTGTTAGCCCTCACTGGCACCGGCTTTCAATTAATCAAGAAATATCCAAGCTACTATTTTGTCTTAAACCGTCGGTTGTTCTCACCTCGGGTCTGGTTGCCGTGGCTATCGCGACGGTTCGGCCGGCAGATTATTTTTATTCTAAAACTAAGCGACTAAGATCGTGGTTATTAGCGGCAGCTTTTTAAAAAATCAGTTGTTGCCGGAGCGATGACGTTGTCTTCGTCGGTTCCAAATACTTCATCAACCTCTAGATGTGGTAAAGAATCAGCCCAAACCAATTGAGCCGAGTGACCGGTAGCCAACAATTTACCGTAAAAAAAGGTGGCGTCGTTGATTCGTTGGATGTTGCCCCTGGTAACAATCAGAAAATAGGGGAAGTATTTATCAGCAGTTAAATAATTAATTGGCGAAGCCGCGGTCAAAATCTTGGTAGTGGTTCCAAAGACGTTGATATAAATCTCATTGTTGTTGATGATGTTAGCCAAGTTATAACCGCCGGCGTCTAAAATTACGGCGCAACGGATATTTTGTGGATTAATCCCGGCGTCATTTAAAAATTGGTGGTTGGTCACCAGCAAACTTACCATATCAGCTCCGGAAGAAAACCCAATTAATGATAAATCCTCTGGATTACCGCCGTATTGTTGAATGTTATTGCCTACCCAAGCGATGGCGGCCGCCACGTCTTGATGAGGAGTAGGGTATTTAAATCCGACGGCTGGTCTATAATTGATACTCACCAACACAAAACCTTGGTTAATAAAATAGTCGATCTTCGCTTGGATCCCTTCCGATTTATCGCCGGTTTGCCAGCCACCGCCGTGGACATAAATCATCACCGGCCAATTGTGGCAGTTTTGGTCGGCTGGGCGATATAAGTCTAGACTTAGTTGGTGGGGCTTAACCCCATCAATAAATCTATACTGGATATCTTTAATTGATTCAATCTTGTCAGCTTGACAGGGGGTGTTGGTGACTTGATTTTTTATTTCTGGTTGAGCAGTAAAAGTCTGCTCAAACACTTGATCAATCGCGATTGGATCAGTATTATCTTCCGGTTCAAGTTCGGCTCCAGCCCAAAAAAACCAACCAGCTGATACCCCAATGGCTAATACCGTTATTACCAGGATTGTTATAAGTTTAGTTTTTCCGTAGTTCATCAATAGGGTGAATATAGCATTTTTTACAAACTTGCAAAAGCTTGCTAGAGTAGGGTGATATAAATGAGTAATTATCGCAAAATTAAAGTGGCATTGATGAGTTACGCGATGGACAATCGCCTCGCTAAAGGCACGGCTATTTACACCCGGGAATTGATTAAACACTTACTTGATGATGATCGATTTGAATTCACTTTAGTTCACTATGACCAAGTAGCCGATGACTTATATAATCAAGCGGGTCACGCCGTCATTATGCCCAACACGTTCTACTCATCACGGTGGTTGCGGCAGCTTAAGTGGTTTTGGCAGTGGCGCCATACTTCGTTTGATATTATTCATTGGTTTCAACCGCGGCTTTACCCCGGTTATTGGTGGGCGCCGGCTCGACACAAAGTAGTTACGATTCATGGCGGTGGGCAATTTTATTATCCGTGGTATTCATTCACGGCCAGAATTTTCGACTGGATATTAAAATTTTTCAATCAAGCAATTAGTTTAGCTATTGTTGGTACTCGCCAAAGTCTGGTTGAAGCGATAACGACTTATGGCTTGCCAGCTACTAAATTGGTAACTACTTATTACGGCGGGAGCGAAAATTTTAAACCACTACCGTCGGCTGAAGCTTTGGCGATTATCAAACAACGTTATCCGATGATCGGGCGGGAGTTTATTCTGACGGTGTCGCGTTTGCAACCGCATAAAAATATCAACAATCTAATCCGGGGCTATCTCAAATTAAGAACTGATCCAAATATTCAAT
>Ga0208375_1004233_pt1 | contig 11461 bp, 9 predicted proteins | sample RifOxyD1_FD_184038 | JGI IMG/M metagenome (GOLD analysis project Ga0208375, IMG submission 184038) | Soil microbial communities from Rifle, Colorado - Rifle Oxygen_injection D1 (SPAdes) | ecosystem: Environmental > Terrestrial > Deep subsurface > Rock core/Sediment | place: Rifle, Colorado... | reverse complement strand
GTAGCCAAGATGACTGTGATAGCGACAGGTAGACCTTCCGGTATAACAGAGACAGCGATAGAGATAACCGTAGCAAACATTTCTATCGCAGGTTTACCATAAGATATGCCCACAACAAAAAGTGCCGTACTGATAATAAAGGTTACCCCAATGATAATTCTTGAAAGGTAACGGATATTGGCTTTGAGTGGAATCTCTGTTTCAATGGTAGAAATTTCTTTGGCTATCCTGCCGATAACTGTCTCTAAACCGGTTTTAACCACTATCGCGCGACCAGTGCCAGAGACGACATGAGTGCCTTTAAAGATCATGTTCCTTGCTTCCAATACTGGTGTGTCTTGCTTGGTCAATATCTCATCTGTCTTGTGTGCTGGTTCCGATTCTCCCGTCAGGGTCGATTCATCTATTTTTAAATTTCTTGCGACGATGATTCTTGAATCAGCTGGTATCTTGTCTCCTTCACGCAATAGGATAATATCTCCAGCTACGACATTGGTATCGGGGATGATAATCTCTTTCTCATCACGTAGGACTACAGCTTTAGTTTCAACAAATTCTTTCAAAGCTAGAAGAGTATTTCTAGCTCGACCTTCTTGGATAGAGCCGGCAATAGCATTGAAGATAAGTACTGCCATAATTATAAAAGCATCAACTGTTTCTCCCATAATCAGCACTGCCAGACTAGCTACCAAAAGGATGTAAATTAATGGATTTTTAAATTGCCGGAGAAAAATAATGGGAATACTATCCACCTTGGATTCTGGTAGTTTGTTTAGCCCATTCTCCTCTAGTCTACGTATAGCTTCTTGACTTGAGAGTCCATGCTCTTTTGAATCGAGCATTTCTAGAATCTCAGAGATCGGTTTTGTATGCCAACTTGTCTCCATTCATTTCATTATACACTCTCTATTTTTAAGTATTCTGATTTGTTTCTTTATTATTAGATTTTTCAGTGTAATAGGTAGACATCTTTAACGCGACTTTCATTATCTCACTCTTTACTTTCTCTGGTTCTGGAATTTGAAGGAACCTCAATCTCTCTTCAGTTCCGGCTGTTTGGACTTGTAGTTCCCCAAAATCTAGAAAAGTTTCTATTACACCATTGATATTGGTAGTAATATCTTGAATCCTATCCATGTGCATTTCAGAAATATTTCTATGGAAAAATCCTTTCTGAGTACTGTCAATAATTCTCCTATCTGTCACTATCCAGACATCCAGAGTATACATAGTGAGAGAGTAAAACAGACTTGACCATATAAATAAATACCAAAGACTCGAGAAAAATAGGAAAATTTCGAAAATTTCATTTACGTATAAAAAATTGAAGAAGACCAATCCTATAATAATAGGTACAAGAGCTAAAAGAGAAAAAAATGATATGGTCAGATAAATAACAAACCAATGGCGACGCAAAAGTAACAAAACATTCTCATCCTTCTCTTGACCTTCGAAGGAGTTTGTAGATTCAAAGAAAATTGAAAGAATGGATTTCATTTAATGTAATTGTTGATATTAAAATTAGAAATTTGAAAATTTGGGAAAACGTTCTCTAGTGATGAAAAGTTTATTTTCATAAGTAAGGTTATACTTATCAGGAATAAAAAGATGGAACCTAGGAAAAAAATTGCTGCAAATCTTTTAGGTTGAACACCGATACCAAAACGAGTTAGGTGGTAGACCACCATAAAGTTAAAAATCGAATATCCAAAGACAGTCAAAAATAAAATTGCAATTAGTATAAATCTTGAAGAAATAAGATCCATAATTATCACTATTATCAATATAATACCACAACAATGTGGGCGAGGAGGGACTTGAACCCTCACCTCTTGCGAGACACGATTTTGAGTCGTGCGCGTCTGCCATTCCGCCACTCGCCCAATACTTCTTGCATTTGCACCTACAACTTACAATAAAATTTGAATTCAGACAATCTAACTTTTGTTTGTTATTAGTTGTGAGTTATAATAATCTTATGTCCCGATTTTATAACGACTCCATTTTCTGGGTTGAGGTTGATAAGATCAAACCAAACCCGTTTCAACCGCGCCGCGAGTTCGATGAAGCACAGCTTAAAAGTCTAGCAGATTCCATACGCCAATACGGTGTCTTACAAGCTCTAGTAGTTACCCGTAATGAACTGGAAACCGAGGGCGGGGGACTTGGTGTGGAGTACGAGTTGGTGGCGGGCGAGCGGCGTTTACGCGCCGCTCGCCTTGCTGGTCTTGCGCAAGTACCAGTACTTATCCGTACTGGCGAGGAAACCGATCTTATGAAATTAGAGCTTGCAATTATAGAAAACATACAACGCGAGGATCTAAGTCCAGTTGATCGTGCCCGCGCTTTTGACCGTTTAGTCAGAGAATTTAATTTCAAACATCACGAGATTGGTAAAAAAGTTGGTAAAAGCCGTGAGTATGTTTCCAACTCTCTGCGCATTCTTTCTTTACCGGAATACATTATAAACGCCCTTTCAGAAAACAAGATTACCGAGGGTCATACTAGACCTTTAATGATGCTTATTGATAGGCCACAAGAACAAGAGACTCTTTTTAAAGAAATTATTTTCAAGAAGCTTAATGTTAGAGAAGCAGAAAGTATTGCACGTCACATTGCAGTAGAACGTGCTCGTAAATTGATTGACCAAGAACTTATAGATATTGAAGATTTGTTTAAAGAAAAGCTTGGCACTCGTGTAAGAATAGAAAAAAAAGAAGATGGAGGGCGGGTAACTATAGACTTTTTCAACAAAAACGACCTTCTTGCTCTGTTAGAGAGAATTGCTGTTGAAAAGGGGGTTGAAAATATGCAAACACAGGATGCAGAAACTCTAGCAGAAGATGTAGCTCCTCTAACCGATGAAGAAAAGATTTTGGCAGAAGACCAGCCGAAAGGGGAAGACGATGAATCTCTGTATTCTGTAACTAATTTTTCTATTTAATTTTATCGAGTTTGTGTGGATTATGATTTGCGCAAGACTTATCACTACAGCGTTCTGGAATAGTTTTTGTGCCATCCATCATCAGCGCACCGCAGAGTTTACATTTCTCTCCCGTTGGTTTAGCTTTAATTGCATATTTGCAATCAGGGTAATTTGAACACGAGTAGAATATTCCGAAACGACCACGACGTTCCGATAAGAATCCTTTTTGGCATAGAGGACACTCTACACCTGTAGAATTGGCTTTCTCTTGTTCTTCGTCTTTCTTCACGAATTTACATTTAGGAAAGCGTGAGCAAGCTGTAAACATGCCAAACTTACCTTCACGCGTGACTAAGTTACCTTTACTACACTTAGGGCAAAGTTCTCCGGTATCCTTTGGTCCCTCTAGTTCTTTTCCATCAATAGTGCGAGCGCCATGGCACTCTGGAAATTTTTCACACGATAGGAATTTACCACTCTTACCAAGTTTGATAATCATATTTGCTTCACAAATTGGACACTTCTCTTTATTTGGCGCTTCGCCTAGATTGGTAATCTTCTCCGCTTTTTCTTTAGATTTGACCACTTCTGTAAATGGTTTATAAAAATCTGCAAGAGTTTTCTTATATGTGCGTTCTCCGTTGGCTATGTCGTCTAATTCATTTTCCATTTCCGCGGTAAAAGAGTCACTGATATAAGTGGAAAAATGTTCTTCGAGGAAAGAACTTACTACTTCGCCAGTATCTGTTGGAAAAAGTGCTTTATTAATCTTATTTACATATCCGCGATCATCTAAAGTTTTTATTATAGAAGCATAAGTAGAAGGTCTACCGATACCACGTTTTTCAAGTTCTTTAATCAAACCTGCTTCCGAATATCGTGCCGGCGGTTCAGTCTGTTTCTCTTCCGAATTAATGTCAATAAGTTTTAATAGGTCGCCTGACAAGAATTTCGGTAAGATGACGTCTTCGCTTACAGACATAGGATCAGCTTTGAGCCAGCCATCGAAGATAACACGAGAACCATTGAGCCAGAATGGTTGACACTCGGTGTCAACATTAGCAATAACCTTGGTACGCATCACTTCTGCTGATTTCATTTGACTTCCTATAGTTCTTTGCCAGATGAGTTGGTATAGTTTTTTTTCTCCATCTGTTATTCCGGCATACTCAACATCCATATGTGTAGGTCGTATAGCTTCATGCGCTTCTTGAGCATTTTTAGATTTTTTAGTAAACGTATGAGATTCAAAATAATTTTCTCCATATTTTGTTTTTATCAGTTTCTCTATATCTTTACGTGCAAGTGCACCGAGATTAGTTGAGTCTGTACGCATATAGGTAATATGTCCCGCTTCATAAAGTTTCTGGGCGAAGCTCATAGTGCGTGATGGAGCAAGACCTAGTCGCGAGCTTGCTGTTTGTTGTAAGGTAGAAGTAATGAAGGGTGCACGCGGAGCACGAGCCACTTTTGTTTCCTTGATATCTATTACTTTCCACGAACCTTTTTTACCTTTTTCAAGGATTTTTTCAACCTCTTTTTTATCTGTAGGCTCTTTTGAACATAACCATTCATTAGAATGTTTATCCTTATCTTCAAGATTTGCTTTAATAGTCCAGAAGGTGACTGGTTTGAAGGCACGTATCTCACGCTCGCGTTCCATGATGATGCGAAGAGCGGGTGATTGTACTCTACCTGCGGAGAGTCCATAACGTACTTTTTTCCACACTAATCCAGAAAGATCATAGCCTACTAGACGGTCAAGTACTCGTCGTGCTTCTTGCGCTTCTCTTAAATTCGTATCAATTTTTCTGGGGTGCTCTAGGGCTGTATTAACCGCTTCTTTAGTTATTTCATAGAAAACAACACGTCTTGGATTTTTTAGACCGGCAGCTTCTTGAACATGCCAAGCTATGGCCTCACCTTCGCGATCTGGGTCCGTAGCGAGTAGCACTTCTTCTGATTTCTTTGCTAGAGCTTTTATTTCAGAAATAATTTTCTCTTTACCTTTTACCACTTCGTAGTGTGGTACAAATCCAGCCGGCACATCTATAGCCGCTTTATTTGACTTAGGAAGGTCACGAATATGTCCGACTGAAGCTACAACCCTAAAATCTTTTCCAAGATATTTTTGAATAGTCTTTGCTTTCGATGGCGACTCAACGATTAAAAGTTTAGTCATTGGCTATCATTAGTACTACAGAAACTTTTTATTTGCAAATTGCGAACGTTGCGAATTAAACCAAATATTGCACACAGCTCACTTGATTTGACATGATGTTAATAATTTGCTATAATAGCAAAAGAAATAGAGGGGAGGTGATTAGTTATGCCCGAATCATGGAGTACTGTAGACGAGATCAAGTATCTAGAAGGTCTCGGCACACATCGTCAAGGGTCACCAGAAACCGTGGAGAAGGTTCCGCGTGAACTGAGACTCGAACTGCTTCTCAACTACAGACAGTCGATGAGACTCCGCGCCAACTGGGCCGGCATCGACCGAATACTTGTTGGCGGTATTGCCAACGAGATGATCGAGAAAGTGCGAGGAGGGACGTAGCTCTAAGGGAGTTGACCACCACATAATAGTGGTGGTCAACTAATTAGTAGTCCTGCTTGATGCGGGACTTTTTCGTAGATTACACAAATTTTCTATCAAAATGTTTTTCTAACCTCTCCTAACTCCTCCTTTATCAAGCCTTTTATTTCAAGGAGTGAAAGGGTGGCACTTGCCATATCAGTATTAAGTTTCGATCTTCTGATAAGTTCATCACGTGAACACGGATTCTCCAATATTTTTATAAAAATTTTCTCTTCATCATTGAGTTCGTTTATATCTACAAGAACAGGATGCTCGTCTCTCCTTTGAAATCCCAGAAGCTCAAGCACGTCATTAGAATTGCGTATAAGTGCCGCGCCGAGTCTGATGAGCATATGCGGACCGTCTGAAGTGGGAGAATCGACTGGTCCGGGTACCGCACCTACTTCTCTATTGTATTCAGTAGCAAGGCGAGAAGTAATTAAAGTGCCAGATTTCATTTCTGCTTCTATTACTATAGTGGCATGACACATTCCAGCCATTATTCTATTTCTCTTAGGAAAAGCCCATGCGCCGGAAGGCATAGTATCGTCATATTCAGACATAAGGCATCCCCGAGCTTCCACTATTTCATCTGCAAGGTTCACGTGTGAATGTGGGTGTAGGACTTTTCTATCAAGTCCAGAACCGGGAATGGCTATAGTCTGAAGCCCTGCTTTCAAGGCGGCGCGATGCGCAAAGGAGTCTATGCCTAATGCCAGACCGGAGACTATTGTTACAGGATAACCTGAAAGTCCGGATATAATAGATTCGCACGTTTCTCTGCCATAGCTTGAATATTTTCTAGAACCGACTATAGCTAGAAGTTTGTTGCCTTCCTTAGGTAATTCACCTTTGTATCGCAGACGAGTAGGAGGATCCGGAATCTCTTTCAATAATTCAGGAAACTTGTCAGGTAATAAATCTTGTATCATTCCATTTATAGTATCATTCTTGTATTATGTATTTAAGTTAGTAGCTATAAGCAATAAGCTAATTTATGCTAGATATTAAATTTATCAGAGAGAATAAAGAATTAGTCAAAGAAGCGACTAAGAAGAAGCATATAGAATTTGATGTTGATAAACTTCTAGAGGTTGATGACAGACGTAAAATGCTTTTAGGTAAAGTGGAAGAACGGCGCGCTGAGCAAAACGTCGCTAATAACTCGATAGTTAAAGCCAGTTTCGAAGAACGCAAGGATATCTTAGATAAGATGAAAACTCTCAAAAGAGAGCTTGAAGGTGATGAAGAAAAATTGAAAGAAGTTATGCGGGAGTGGCAATCTTTAATGCTTCTAGCGCCAAATATTCCGGACATGTCTGTGCCGGAGGGTGACTCAGATACTAAAAATAAGGAAGTAAAAAAGTGGGGCAAGATACCTAAGTTTGATTTTGAACCAAAGTCTCATATAGAAATCATGACAACTCTCGGTATGGCAGATTTCGAGCGAGGGGCTAAAGTTTCTGGTTTTAGAGGATATTTTCTAAAAGGTTCTGGTGCACTACTTTCATTTGCTGTTTGGCGTTATGCTCTGGACTTTTTCGTCTCTCGCGAACTTACTTTATTACAAGTTCCTTCTTTGGTACGTCGTGAGACGCTTCTTGGTACAGGATATCTTCCCCAAGGAGAAGATGATTTATATAAAACTCAAGATGGAGATTATTTGGCTGGTACTGCTGAAGTTGCCACTATGGGATTGTATCGTGACGAAGTAATTCTCAAAGAAGAGTTGCCTAAGAAATTTCTATCCTTCTCGCCATGTTTCCGCCGGGAAGCTGGTAGTCATTCTAAAGATGTTAAAGGTCTGATACGTGTACATGAGTTTTTCAAATTCGAGCAACTTATTTTATGTGAAGCTAGTCACGATGAATCAGTGAAGTGGCATGAATGGCTACATAAAAATATTGAAGAGTTTATCGAGTCTCTAAATATTCCTTATCGAACAGTACTTAACTGTGGTGGCGATCTTGGTCTCGGGCAAGTGAAGAAATATGACATAGAGGGCTGGGTACCTCTCGAGGGTGTTTATAGAGAACTTGGCTCGACCTCCTATTTCCACGACTTTCAAACTCGACGACTTAATATACGTTACAAAGATGGTGAAGCACTTAAATATGCTCATTCTCTTAATGCCACAGCTATAGCTACTCCGCGTATTTTAGTTTCTCTGGTTGAGAACTTCCAACAAGCTGATGGTTCTATTAAGATTCCTGAAGTCTTGGTGCCGTACATGAATGGTCTGTCATCGATAGTTCGATAGACTCACTACAAGTAAAGAAGTAAAGAAATGAAAATTGTTTCAAGCGGTAAGGCTCTTAACTCTCCAGGATTCTATAAGAAGAAGCAAAAGAAAAAGCATATTCAACTGGCTTTACTATCTATCGGATTTGTAATTTTTGTATCTTCAATTTTATATTCATCTCGTTTGGAACGTTTTCTTATAAGTGGAGTCAGTCTAACAGAAGAAAATATTGTTGATAAGGAAAAAATTATACAATCCATAAAGGACAAACTCTCAGGTTTTTACTTTTTTGTAATTCCTCATTCCAATGCCTTGCTCTATCCGCGACGCGCTATTAAACAGAGTCTCTTAAAAGAGTTTCCTAGACTTAAATCTATTACTCTAGTTCTGGAAGAATTGCATACACTCTCTGTTACAGTAGAGGAACGTGTACCCTTTGCTTTATATTGTGTCAGTACTTCTGATCTTACTGATTCTTCGGACTGTTTCTTGATGGATAAAGAAGGATTTATCTTTGCTTCCGCACTGTTTTTCTCTGAAGATGTATATTTTATATATAAGACAGAAGATCCTATTACAAATCCGATTGGCACAAAACTTATTGCAGTAGACGAGTTTCAGGCCGTGCAATCTTTTATAGATAATCTTCCTGAGTTGGGTATAGAACCTTCTGCCTTTAAAATCGGAGATAATGAATTCAGCGTATTCTTGCCGAATGAAGGAGAGATTATCTGGAGACGTGACGAAAATCTTGCTCTAGTACATTCTAATCTGGAAGCTTTTGTTTCCCATGATTCTATCAAGGCTCAAAAAAACTTTTTTGATAGAATTCTCCGTCTAGATTTGCGCACTAAAAATAAAATATTTTACAGATTTAGATAATAATATGTCTTTAGGATTTTGGAAAAAGTTAAATAAGCCAATCTTTGCTTTGGCTCCCATGGCCGATGTTACAGATGTTGCCTTTCGTCGAATAATAGCTAAATATGGCAAACCAGATGTGATGTGGACAGAATTCGTTTCTGCTGATGGTCTCGCTTTCGCGCCTGAAGTGGGTAGAAAAAAACTTTTAAAACATCTTGAGTATAGTGAGTCTGAACGTCCTATTGTGGCGCAGTTCTTCACCTCTTCTCCGGAAAATATGAATAAGGCGGCGGAACTTGCGCGTAAACTTGGTTTCGATGGTATAGATATAAACATGGGTTGTCCTGATAGGAGTGTAGAGAAGCAGGGAGCTGGAGCAAGTCTTATGAAAAATACTGAACTTGCCAGAAAACTTCTAAGAGCGGCTAAAGAGGGTGCAGGTGATCTACCTGTGTCAGTAAAGACTCGTACTGGGTACAGTAAACCTAATTTAGAAAAATGGTTGCCGGAGATTCTTAAAGAAGAACCAGCTCTTGTCACAATTCATGCTCGTACGAAAAAAGAGATGTCGAAAGTGCCGGCTCAATGGGAGTTTGTCAGGCGCGCAGTTGAGATTCGCGATGCTTCCGGAAAAGATACTTTGATCTTCGGCAATGGTGATGTAAAAGATTTAAATGAAGCGATGGAAAAAATAAGAGAAACAGGTTGCGATGGTGTGATGCTTGGCAGAGCTATCTTTGGTAATCCATGGTTGTTTACTAATATAAATTCTGTTAGAAAAAATAATAAAGAGGTATTTTATCTACCTTCAGTACAGGAGAGGTTAGGTGTATTGGTAGAACACACCAAACTTTTTGAAGAACTTTTAGGTGGATATAAGAATTTTGCTGTAATGAAAAAACATTTTAGAGCTTACATCACAGATTTTGAAGGGGCAGGGGATTTACGCCTTAAACTTATGGAGACAAATAATGCATCAGAGGTGAAAGAAGTCGTATCTTACTTCCTCAAAACTATTTAATGGCGAGTTCAACAAGTAAGTGCAACACTTTGAGATAATCAAAGTGTTATGAAATATAAGCATTTAAGTATTGAGGAGCGCGAGCTTCTCCAGACACTCTGGTGGGAAAGGAAACCTATAAGGGAGATGGCCAGAGCTCTAGGACGGTCTCCATCTTCAGTATCGAGAGAGTTGAGAAGAAACTTCCCTTCGGAACACAAGGTCTATGCTCCGAGGCTGGCCCATGAAAGAGCTCTGAAAAGCAGAAGGTCCAGAGGGAGGAAGGAAAGGTTAAGGAATGAAAGAATCAGGGCTTATGTTATTGAAAAACTTAAGATCAGATGGTCTCCAGAACAAATTTCCAGAAGAATGAAAATTGATCTAGGAGAAAGCATCTCTCATGAAGCCATCTATCAGTTTATCTACGCTCAATGCCGGAATGGCTCTCCAGAGATCAGAGTGGGCAGAGAAGATCTGAGAGCCTATTTGAGGAGAAGCAGGAAAAGAAGACAGAGAAAAGGAATGAGAAAAGCTCAGAGAATCTTTAAACCGGAGGGTATTTCTATTGATGAGAGACCGGAGATCGTTAACCTAAGAAAAAGAATCGGAGACTGGGAGGGAGATACGGTTGAATCGAAAGATCATAAGCCCGGTATCAACACTCTAGTTGAAAGGAAAACTGGACTGGTCTTCATCACCAGATTGGAAGATAAGACTGGGAGAGCCACGGCTCTTGCGGTTGGAGAAAGAATCCGAGCTCTTCCATCGGAGCTCAAGCAGACTCTCACTCTCGATAACGGACCAGAGAATCGAGACTGGCAAGTACTTGAACAATCAACAGGACTGAAAGTATTTTTTGCTCACCCATACCACTCATGGGAGAGAGGAACCAATGAGAATACCAATGGTCTTATCAGAGACTATTTCCCCAAGAAGACAGACTTCAGTATGATTAGTGATGAAGAAATCGCTCAGGTTGAGTATTTGCTCAACACCAGACCGCGCAAACGGCTCGGCTGGCTGAGCCCATTAGAAGCCCTTAGTGTTGCACTTGGAAGTTGAATGTGCCCTCGTTATTATCGTCAACAGGAGTTTTATATTGTTTAATTATTCCTGAACGCGAATCGTACATATTAAAAGTATATGAGTTAATAGTCAAAAAACCAAATAATTTATAATATATTAGTTATAGATTACAACTCTCTGTCGAATTTCCCTCCTTCTCTTTACGAAAAATACAAAGAAATTGATTAACATAAGCATTATAGGAACTCATAAAATCTATTTGGTCAGGAGATAAACTGTAATTTTCTTCCATGGTTTTTACTATCCCACTTAATTGAAGGAGTATTGAATCTAAAACCATTAAAGATTCGGAGAAATTTGGATTAGTGGCTACAAGCGAAATGTGTTCGGCATGAATATCTTTCATCTCCCTCAATGCTTCTTGCCATGATGCTAATACTTCCAGCGTATATTTTGGTAGCTTATCTTTGTATGCTTGAACTATCTTATCGTAATTATTCATAAATTGTCTCTCTTCAACAGAAAGGTCATTATTTTCTTCCATGGTAATAAGCATGGATTTTAGTTGGACGTGTATCGAGTCTAGGGCTGAAATCGATTCAGCAAAATCCGGACCTTTACCTATCAGTGATACACGAGATGTCTCTACATCTTTCAGTGCTACTTGCCAAGCTGTCAATACTTCTGGCGTATATTTTGGTAATTTTTCATTTAGATAAGTACCGACAGAAATGAATAGAATGACTATTAATACAAAGACACCCATTTCTTTTTTAGGTATTCTTGTATCTTTCTTGAAAACAAGATAAATCAAAACTAATG
>Ga0208375_1004230_pt1 | contig 11467 bp, 10 predicted proteins | sample RifOxyD1_FD_184038 | JGI IMG/M metagenome (GOLD analysis project Ga0208375, IMG submission 184038) | Soil microbial communities from Rifle, Colorado - Rifle Oxygen_injection D1 (SPAdes) | ecosystem: Environmental > Terrestrial > Deep subsurface > Rock core/Sediment | place: Rifle, Colorado... | reverse complement strand
GCTGGCAGAATCAGCCGAAGCAGCGGGGGCCCCGCCTTTGCCCTGCACGGCATCACATTGTTCTTGTGTCATGCCAGGAGTACAGGGATTATTTTTCTTGCAGCCTCCAAGCACGCCTGTAAATGCAAAAGCCGCCGAAAAAACCACCAGCTTAACCAACAATTTCGAGGTACGCATATTTGAATCCTCCATCTGAATGCTAATATTGCAGATCGGATGCCAGCCACAACTATTTGTTTTTGTTGATAATATCAAACCATTCCCGGTCCTGATTCCAGGATTTTTTCCGGGTTTGACGCATATACGTGCTGCTGATAGTTATTTGCCAAAATGAGGAACTGATGAATAAGATATCTTACCGGTTTTTTTCGATAGTTGCCTGTCTGCTTTTTTCAAACAGTGGTTTTGCGAATCTGCCCTTGCCCGTCAGCCATTTCAGTGCGTCTGCGATATTTCTGCTGGAGCCAGGAAGCGGAACGGACGACTACCGCATAGGCAGCGAGTGGGGAAAAATTGCCGTTACACAGGAACACTTGAACAACAAGGGCGATGTTTTCAAGCGCGCCGTCCTTGCCACAGCCCAATACGGCTACGGCGGCACGGCATTTTACCTCGGAAAATTTGCCGGCTACCACGTGATGGCAACCAATTTTCATGTCATGGATGCAATTCCCTGCGGAGGCAGGTCAAAATCGCGTTTCCCCTATGCCGGAAAATCATTCGCATGCATGAGATCCTTTGGAAAATGGACCGATATCGATCTTTCCCTCTATGCCATCAAGGTGCCCGTCGCCGACGAAACCGTTCTTGCGGGAACCGGCCGCAACTTCAACTGGAATACACCCGTATACACGGGGCAGGAACTGCTGACGGTTGGTTACGGATCAGCCGGAAATCCTGACGGCCGGACGCTGATGGCAAACGATGACAGCGACTGCAAGGTTTTCTCAGCGACAAATGATTTCAGGTTCATGGATGACCCGGACCAGGTCAATCCCGGCAAATACAAGGCGTGGTCGTTTGCAAACGGCTGTGACGTTTCGCACGGCGATTCGGGCTCGTCCTTTATCGACCGCAAGACGGGCGACATAATCGGCATCGTTTGGACCGGCAAGGTGCCAAAAAACAGCAAAATCAAGGATTCGGCTTTTCTTTCGGAACTTATCAAAAAAGGTGGCGAAGAAATCTGGACTGAACTCACCTATTCGGTTCCAGCACAGAAGATACGCGACAAACTTACGGAACTGGCCGGATCGGGCACGCTGGAAAAAGAATCACAAAAAGTAATAGAAGCGGTGCTGAAAAACGCCGCCGAATAGCTACCCGTACATATGAAGATATCTTAATTGGACGCGGCATTGACATCAATATATAAATGATCATTTATATGTTTCATAACGAAACGGGGCTCAATATGCTAAAAATCTTTTTGATCGGCATTACGCTGATGTCTTCAGTTGCGGATGGCAATTTTGCAGACGTTGATATCAAACCGGTCATGCCCGAAATGGTTTATGTTCCACTTGATGTAACCGAAGGTGAGCGCGTCAAACTTGTCATAACCGGCCACTATCCTGATTCATGCTATAAAAACGGACCCACAAAAACATCCATTGATGCAAGCAACATGCAGATACGAATCCAGAGCACGGCATTGAAAAACCATGACAGCATGTGTCTCATGGCTCTGGCTCCCTATGTGCAGGTTGTTGATCTGGGAAAACTCATGTCCGGATTCTACCGCATTTCTTTTTACGACCATGCAAGCGTGGTGGAAACAAAACAGCCGCTTGAAATTCGGAAAAAGGACCCGCTGCGCAATCCGGAAAAATACCCGTACGTGGAAGATGCGCTCGTAATCAATGAAGATGGAAGATATGTTGTGCGCTTGCGCGGGTTATTGCCCTCCTCCTGCTATTTCATAGACCGGGTGGAAGTAAAACATGGCAACGACAACGTGATCGAGATCAAACCACTTCTTGCCGTTAATAAAATGCTTTGTACGATGGTCACCACCCCATTTGAGTACAAGGTACCCATCGACCGTACCGAAAAGGGGGAGTTTCTCGTGCGAGTTAAAACAGCGTCAGGAGACCCCCTGAACGCCATTGGCAATATTGAATGAGTGACAACAGCGCGTAGCGGCTGGTATGAACTGCATCCATGCGTTCAGTGGGTGCAGTCACCATAAACAGCAGCTATGTGCATACATCGCCGTCCGTGCGCATCCTGCGCAATATTGCCCGTGCAGGAGGGATCAGGGATGCCTGGTGCGATGAATTCCTGCCGACAAACGGCATACCGGAGATGGCAGCCAGAATCATTGAGCGCAAGGCGCCCATTCTCGGGATTTCGGTTCATATCTGGAACAGGCATGAATCGCTTGAGCTGGCGCGTGAAATTAAAAGGCTTTCGTCCGGAACCAGGATCATCGCGGGCGGACCCGGACTATCATCCGATATGATGCCACCGAGCGGCGTGGACGTACTGGTGCGGGGCGAAGGCGAGATGGACTGGGCGCGGCAGCTCGGTCTGGATGCCGCACATGCAGGGCCGTCGTTTTTTTACACCGAAGAAGACGCCGCCCTTTTGAAGAACAGGATCGTGTATGTTGAGTCGACCCGCGGCTGCAACAACAGCTGCGCCTTCTGCCAGAGCGGGAGCGCCCAGGAGCGTGAAAGGCCGTATCTTCCCGCTGGCGGCATTGATGCCCTGGTCCGGCATGTTGCATGGCTTTCAGCGTGTGGAGCAAAATGCATAAAATTCCTCGACAGGACCTTCAACTCATCCCCCACCCGCTCGCTTGAACTCATGAAACTTCTTCACGACGCCGCAGGCCGCTCGCAAATTCATTTTGAAATACGTCCGGAGCTTCTGGATGAGCAGACAATTGAATTCCTATCGTCATGCCGCCCGGGAGCATTCAGATTAGAGGCCGGAGTGCAATCTTTGAATGCCATCGCGTTGAAAGCATCCGGAAGGGGCTGCGCGCCTTTGGCCGCCCTGGCGGCTTTGGGCAGGCTGGTCAGTGCCGGCACTGCCGTGGTGCATGCTGATCTGTTATGGGGATTGCCGCGTGAGGATATGCGAAGTATCAAGTCGGGGTTTGACCGGCTCTACCTGTCCGGCCCCCCGGAGGAGATACAGCTTGGCTTTCTTAAACTGCTTCCCGGCACGCGGATGCGCGACATTGCAAAAGAACATGCATACATCTGGAATCAGACCCCGCCCTACGAATTCATTCAAAACAACACGCTCTGCCCGCTTGAGGTGGCGCAGCTCAAAAAATTCGCCCGTGCTTTCAATGTTTTTTACAACTCAGGAAGGTTTTCAAGAACCATTCCACTTGCCCTGGCGCGAAGCGGACTTCTGCCTTTTGCTTTTTTTGAAAAGCTTGCGCTCGCACTCGAAGAGAGCGGACCGTCCAACGCGCTTGACGGCTTGTTCAGGATATTTTTGAATCAATTCGGTCATCTCGACCCCATAGCAGACCATCTGAGACTGGATTATGCGCTTGGCCAGAAGGTGATGCGCCTGCCCGGGTTCTTGACGGCTCAAGTTGATATCACATTGGCAGATGAACGCTGTTTGCATGTGCGAAGAGACAACAGCGTGGTGTTTCTCGCACTCGAGCATGCCCCCGCCCCACACGGAACCGGCGTATTCGAAAAAAAGTGCCCGGCACTTTACCGGATCGACCGCAAACCCGATGGCTTGCATGAATTCACTCTTCTGGCGCGCGCTCAAAGGTCCAAATAAATACGAATATTATTGATTTTTATTCAATAGTTTCAGGATATTGCATTTATTGACTATTTTAGTCAATAATATTATAATTATATTCTGCGCCATGATTGCAATCTTTATGCGGCGCATCGGGGGGGGCTATGAATAGAATATGCACAATCTTGATGGCAGTATGTGTGGCATTAACAGCTAACAGCTGTAAAAAGGAAGGTGACACCAGCAGCGCGGATTCAGTCGAAACAGCGCCTTCGCCAACGGCATCCGTGGCTGCGCCATCTCTTGCCGCCGCAAATGCCACAGGGCCGATCACAAAAGAAGAAGCGGGCGCCTTCCAAAAGGATGCGCTTGCCATCATGGCGGCACCAGTCAATCTGGATCCAGCAAAAATATCATTAAAGAAAAACACCGCGGCCCTTGGAAACATCTCCATTGCCGCAAGCGGCGCATCGCTGTCGAACAATATCGACGATTCGTCCAATGCACCAGTTTCTAATTTCAACGTGGTCATGCAAGGTCAGATCGGGACCATATCAATCCCCGTCAACAGAGCCGTAGTAGTTGTAGTTGAAAACAACAACTCCGACACGGATCTTGACGCCCTCATGGAATATCTTGGAATCACCTCAGTCGACGCGGCCCTTTTGCAGCTTGCCATGGGCAAAACGGAGAACATTATCGAACTCATCGACGTGAACGCATCAAAGATCAACTACGTCAAACTGCTGAAGGGCATGACTATAGATCTCAAGACGGCAAACGGAGGCACACAACCGTTCAAACTTCCGGCCACGATCACCGAACTGGATCAGATAATAATGGTCCACGGCTCGGAAAACGGCATGATCATGAACGGCAATATCACTCTTACCAAAAACGAAATGCATGCCGTAGTCTATTCAAAGCCCCAAAGGCTGTTTGCCGCCATGAGCTGTTATGGAAAACGCTGGGTCGATGGAATTTACAAGAAATACGACGGCACCATCAAGCCGAACGCCCCGAAGCTTGTCCAGGCGCACTGGCAGGAGATCAACTGGGTGCCGATCCCGTTCATGCAGTATTTTCTGTACTATTTTACCGGCAAGGGCATCAACATCGCCTCAATGGTCGGTGACCGGCTGGGCGGCTTTCTTGGCTCCGTCGCAAAATCCGTTTTGCAGGCCATGAGCAAAAACGGCCACAAATACGACGGATCAACATATATCGACAATCCGGTCAACCCGCAGAAACGCCCGTTTGCCGTTGCCGTAAACGACGCCTTTGAGTCATCAAAAATCATGATGGTTCAAATATATTATTTTGCCTTTCTCGCAAACCAGACCGGAAGCGGCCCGCTGAGATGGCGGGGGGATTCGGCAAGCGAGATACAACTTTGCAGCACGGCCGCACATCCGGAGCTTGGCTGCCTGCCGGACAACAACTCCACCTCACCGCTCACAGCCGCGTTCCTCAAAAGCGTCTACCGGATGCGGGTCAGCAGGCCCACGATCAGGCTGGCCGAGCAGAAATACCTGGCGATGAACTACGATGGATCGTTCAGTTCCCCGGTCGGCAATTATACCTGGACGCTGTCAAAATATGAGACGAGTCCGGTGGCCGCGCTTGCAAGCATGAAATCATCCGCCATATCGCACTCCATAGTCGAAAGCGACATTGCGTGCGCCATGGAAAATTATGCCCTGTGGTATGCATGCCACACAAAATATCCCTGGTATGAGGAATATAAATGCGCCGATGAATTTACCAATATGGTCGGTTGCGGAGCCTCGTTCCTCGTGGATCTGTTATTCTGATTTTTTGGGAGGCAGACCGGGAGCTATCATGGCCCGGAGTGTTTTAACCATCTGCATTTGCACGCGCGGAGGAAGAGATTTCGAAAAATTCTCGCGCGCCTCGCGGCCGCCAAGATTGGCATTGCGGATGTCCTCCGCCTTGATTCCGGCGCTCTTTAACATCGACCGGAGCTGGAGCACCTCGTCGGCAAACACCGGATTGTACCCCTGCCCCATGAGTTCGGCCTTGAGTTCGACGTCCGGTTTCGGATTTTGAATCACGTCAAGCGCCGCCTGCTGGCCCGCACCCGGTGAAACCACGGCCTGAGGAGCGGCATTGGGCTGCACGACCGGAACACCGGCAACAGTTTTTTCTCGGGCGTCCTGCACAACCGCTGGATCCGTAGCCAGCCATTTTCCAAATTTTATCAGTCCGATCACGACAACAAACGCAACGGCAACATAAACAATATGCTTTTTCTTCATTTTTCTATTTTAACTCCATCCAGTTTGTTCCGCTAGATGTATTGACTTTAAGCGGCACCGAAAGCGACATTGCGCCTTGCATCTCGGTTACAACCAGTTTCCTGACCGCCTGTTCTTCTTCGGCCGGACAGTCAACAACCACCTCGTCATGAACCTGTATGATCACCCTTGCCTTGAGCGCACTGCGCTCAAGCGCGTCATCAATCCGTATCATCGCAAGCTTCATGAGATCCGCGGCCGTTCCCTGTACGGGCGTATTCATGGCCATGCGCTCGGCAGCGGTGCGCACTGCATGGTTGCGATCATTGATGGCCGGTAAAAACCGCTTGCGTCCGAGCAGCGTGAGCGTCCAGCCCTTCTGCCTTGTTTCGGCAATCTGCCGTTCAAGCCAGGTTTTGACACCGCTATAGCGCGCAAAATAACGGTCGATCATCTCCTGCGCCTCGCGCCTGCCGATACCAAGCTCATGCGCCAACCCGAATGCGGTTTTGCCGTAAACAAGCCCGAAATTGATGGCCTTGGCCGCATCGCGCTGCCATTTGCTCACGGCCTCAACGGCGACACCGAATATCTCGCTTGCAGTCCTCCGGTGTACGTCCTCGTCCCGTTCGGCAAAAGATGCGACCAGCTCCTTGTCGCGGCTCATGTGTGCAAGAAGCCGAAGCTCGATCTGGCTGTAATCGGCGCTTACGAGCACACCGCCTTTTGACGGCACGAACGCCCGCCGGATCATCCGCCCGCGCTCTGAGCGCACCGGAATGTTCTGCAAATTGGGATCGGAACTTGACAACCTGCCGGTCGCCGTCACGGCCTGGTGAAAACTCGCATGCACCCTCCCCGTCTTCGGGTCCCTGAGTGCCGGAATCGGATCGACATACGTTCCCTTCAGTTTGGTGATTTCCCGGTATTCAAGCAAAAGACGCGGCACCTCGTGCATATGAGCAAGGGCTTCGAGCACAGAAGCGTCCGTCGAATATCCTGTCTTTGTCTTCCCTTGTGGTGGCAGATGGAGCTCGTCGAACAAAAATCTCGCAAGCTGCTTTGGCGAATTGAGATTGAGCGGCCCCAGTGATGAATGGGATTGGATCTGGCGATCCAGCTCCTTGATTTCGACGTCGAATTTTTTTGACAGTCCCGCGAGCCATTCCTCATCAACGCCGACTCCCGCGCATTCCATCTTCGCCAGAAGCGGCACCATCGGAAGATCAACAGTGGCAAACACCTCCATTAGCCCTTCGGCGGTGATCTTTTCACGAAGTTTGTACCAGAGCGCAAGCGCCGCCCACGCATCCTCGGCCGAATAGCGCGTCGCCAGCGTCACATCCACCAGATCAAAACCGATCTCACCCTCGCCCCTGCCGCACACCTCTTCAAAGGTCATCACGCGGTAATCAAGATACCGGGCGGCAAGTTTTTCGAGATTATGGCGGCCTTCGGGATCAAGAACATATCCTGCGACCATGGTGTCTGCGCCGATACCGTCGGGCTTGAAACCATTTTCGAGCAGGACGCTCCAGTCGTACTTGAGATTCTGGCCGATTTTTTTGTAACGGGGATTCTCAATAAAGGGCCTGAGCGCGTCCATGACCTCGCCGGGAGCGAGCTGTTCAACCTGCGTCCCGCGATGGCGGAGCGGGATGTAAAAGCCGCCGAGCGTGTCGTAGGCGAGTGCTATGCCCACAATAAGCGCGCAGCGCGGATTAAGGGATGTTGTTTCAAGATCGATGGCAAATTCCCCGGCCTGTTCAATCTTCTGTAAAAGCTCCCTGAGCGCGGTCATTGTGTTGATGGTTGTAAACTGCGGAGCGGGCGCGTTTGCCGCCCGGTCCGGCACCCGGGATTCCTGTTCCCTGGTGCCCCCCCACTTTGCAGCCAGCGTTTTGAAACCAAGCTCGCCAAAAAGCGAAAGCAGCACTTCCTTCACCTCGAACTTGAAGATTCCAGCGACCGTTTCCGGTTCGACCTGAAGATCGGTCTTCAACGTGACCAGTTCGTACGAAAGCCGGGCAGCTGCGGCATGCTGCGTGAGGGTTTCGGCCTTTTTGCCGGCAATTTCACCCCGGGCGGCGGCACCAAGTATTTCCTCCATGCCGCCATGGGCTGCGATCAGGTCCGAGGCCGTCTTCGGACCGATGCCCGGCACACCGGGAATGTTGTCCGAACTGTCACCCATGAGTGCCAGATAATCGCGTATCCGGCGCGGCGGCACGCCATGTTTTTCTTCAACTTCAGAAGGCCCGTAATGTTTGCCGCTCATCGTGTCCCAAAGCGTGATGCCGTCGCCCACCAGCTGCATCAGATCCTTGTCGCCGCTTACGATCACGACTTCGCGCCCGGAGCCGCCCTCTTTCCACTTGCATGCAAGAGTTGCAATAATGTCATCGGCCTCGCTGCCGCTCACGCGGTAGGACGATATGCCCATGGCGGCCACAAGTCTTTCAATCCACTCAAACTGCGGCACGAGATCATCAGGCGGGGCACTGCGATTGGCTTTGTAATCCGCAAACATTTTTTTCCGGAACGACGGCTCTTTTGAATCATACACCACGGCAAGATGCGCCGGCTTTGCCTCTTCAATCACCCGCACGAGCATCGTGGCCACGCCATATACCGCATTTGTGGGCAGACCATCCTTGTTGCGAAGATTGCGAATCGCGTAATACGCGCGATAAATGAAAGAGCTTACATCAATCAGATACAACTTTGCGGCGCTCTGGTGGGCGCCGCCACTGCCGTCAGGCACCCCGCACCTCGATGACCTCGGTATCTCCCATCACATCGCCAAGCCGATGCCCGGTGTCGATCCTGACCATTAGATATATCTCGATTGCCATCAACGGCAAGCCGATCAGCGCAAGGATTATCCAGCCCCAGATGGGAATGATGGCAAAAAACGTGGCCACGCCCACGGGCGCATTGCGGAAGGCCGAATCCTTGTAGCCGGCGGGCATGCGCTCCTGCTTGAGACTCACCACCTGCAGCTTCATGATTTTTTTGCCGATGCTTTGTCCCTTGAACGGCCCGTGGTTCATCCCGTCGGCAAGAATGCTGTAAATAAAACCGAGGAGCGGTCCGAGCGGATAAGGCAAGATAACCGCAACCGCCACCACTATGATAATGTCGATGATCTTTGCAACTATCCGGTTTGTAATACTGGCCTTCGGACGCATGTGACGTGATTATCACCCTCTTTGCAGCGCGGTGCAACTACAGATAATACCTGTCCAGAAGATCGACCATCATGTGAACGGCAAAAATATGCGACTCCTGGATGCGGGCGGAATTTTTCCCGGCTGCGACATTCAAGGCGATATCGCATTCATTCTTGAGCCTGCCGCCGCCACCGCCAGTGAGCGCAATGGTTCTGCACCCGATCTTACGGGCCGCCGCCATGGCATCAAGCACATTTTTACTGTTGCCAGAGGTGGAAATTCCGATCACTACGTCATCACTCTTGGCGAGCGCCTGTATCTGACGGACAAACACCTGGTCATACCCGTAATCATTTCCGATGGCCGTCAGATTGGAGGTATCGGTCGTAAGCGCAATGGCCGGAAGAGGACGGCGCTCCTTCATAAGCCTGCCCACAAGTTCTGCCGCCATGTGCTGGGAATCGGCGGCAGAGCCTCCATTGCCCATGATCAGGATCTTGCCGCCTGACCGGATGCAATGACCCACGGCCTCTGCCGCCTTGATCATGCTCTCAGCGTGCTCGCGCACAAACTGTTCGCGCGCCGCGGCAGATTCCATGGCTGCCGATATCAAATATTCGAGAGGCTGCTTTGATTCCATATTTTTATCTCCCAAGATGATTGCATTTTGCCAGTCAGCAAGTAATATGCAAATTAAATCCGTTTTAAACCATTTTTTGAGGAAATTTTTATGGCCCAATCCAAGCATGTTATCCAGACGACAGATGACAATTTTGCCGCTGAGGTATTACAGTCCAAAGAGCCGGCGCTGGTGGATTTCTGGGCCGAATGGTGCGGCCCGTGCCGCATGCTCGGGCCCACGATCGAGCTGATAGCCGGCGAAATGGCCGGCAAGCTCAAGGTCTGCAAAATGAATGTGGACGACTGCCCCAACACCCCCACGCAGTTTCATATCCGAGGCATCCCGACGCTTATTCTGTTCAAGGGCGGCGAGGTTATTGACCAGCTTGTCGGCAACCAGTCAAAAGACGCGATCGTGGAGATGATAAACAAGCATCTTTAACCAAAAGGTGGTCACCACCTTTTGGTTGAGAAGTGCGTCAAACCGGCTAAAGCTGTATCCCTATCCCGCCTTCAACATGGATCGACGGCTTATCAGACGTGATCTGCCTGCGTGCCGCGCAGGTAAGCAGGATGTTTTTATAGATGCCGATGTTCATGCGCGCGCCCACATGAGGGCTGACCACTCCGCCCGAAGCTGCGCTCGCGCTATCCGCTCCGCCCAGCAATGAAAGGGCAAAAATGTCATTGCCGCCGGCGGACACGAATCTAAGTGGTGAAAATTCGAGTTCGGTGCCGATAAAGAATTTATCCTGGACGTTCACCTGTAAATCCCGTTGATATTCGGAAAAGTCCTGGCATTTCATGACCCCGAAATAACTTGCAATACCAAGCCACTTTGAAAACGAATAACTGATACCCGCGGAAAATCCCTTCATAAGCGGGAGGTCGTCCCCTAACCCGTAATTATCGATCTTCTGCCGGACCATCGAAAATCCGATACCGAAACGCCACGGATTGAACGGATCTCCGATTGCCTGCGGGGCTGTTGTTTCCGTCATATTCGAATTCCCGGCGGGCATGGCAACAGCAGGAGGCAGTACGGTTGTTGCATCCGCTGCAGTTTTTTCTGTCAGGAGCGGCTTTTTTGAAGCATCGCCGCTTCCGACCATGAGTTTGGGGGATGCCGTGCTGTTTGCGCCCTGCTCGGTGTTGTTGAAATAAAAATTATAGGTTTCGGCCGATGCAAGCGTGGCCGCAAAACCCGCAAGAACCGCGACTGTTTTCATGTTAATGTTCTTCATAACGGCCTCCTATATTCTCACGCTTGCGCCCAGTTCAAGCTGCCGGTACTCGGCATTGGCCCTGAAGGCGCCGGTTGCCGAAAGCCCGTCCGTTATCCTGAAATTGAGGCGGGCGCCCAAATGCAATGAACCCCATGCTTCGGGGTTGCGGTTGAGCGTGGTCACGCCTGTCATCACGGCGCATTCGAAAAAATCCTCGCGGTTGAACGCTGCAAGTCTGAGCGGAATGAGTTCAATCTCACCGCCGAAAAAGCCGCGGCTCCGGGCAACCCCCTTTTTTTCTTCGTATGCATTGAAATACGAATACTGGTATTTCTTTGCAAAGGCCTGCTCTTTTTGCAGTCCGCCGAACAGATTGACCGCGACCGGGCGCGCGATATAAACGCCGATGCCCAGCACAAAACCCATGCCCGAAAGAAACCCTGCGCCGGATGGTTCCGGCTGCGAT
>Ga0208375_1004229_pt1 | contig 11467 bp, 19 predicted proteins | sample RifOxyD1_FD_184038 | JGI IMG/M metagenome (GOLD analysis project Ga0208375, IMG submission 184038) | Soil microbial communities from Rifle, Colorado - Rifle Oxygen_injection D1 (SPAdes) | ecosystem: Environmental > Terrestrial > Deep subsurface > Rock core/Sediment | place: Rifle, Colorado... | reverse complement strand
GATCCACTCGAGTCCTTCTTTTCGTGCCATCTTAGCAAACATGTGATATTTATTTCTCGCTTGGCTTTCTCCAGCAAACGCTTTTAACAAATTTTGTTGTGTTTGGGATGATGTATTCATAATATTCTCATTATACAACATCTCAGGTAATCTTCAGGTTTATTTTCTATACTCCTCCTACCATTGAAAGGAGGTGAAAAAAATGAATAAAAAATTAGTTATGACATTTGTTTCCCTTGGACTTGTCGGTGCTTCTCTTTTGGCTGCTACACGCATCTTTGCTGTTGACCAGCAGGGTACAATTCCAACACTTGTTCAAAAAATCGCAACTACATTTAATCTCACTGTTGCTGATGTACAACGGATGTTTGATGAAGAACGACAGGTTCACCAAAAGGAAATGCAGACTCAGTTTGAAAACCGGCTTACAAAAGCTGTTACAGATGGAAAATTGACGGAAGAGCAAAAACTGCTCATCAGTGCAAAACATGCAGAGCTCACAGCGAACCGTCAGTCAGAAATGCAATCCATGCAGGGAAAAACAGAAGAAGAACGAAAACAACTCATGGAAGAAAAACGCACACAGCGTGATACTCAAAGAAAGTCGCTTGAAGATTGGGCAACGAAAAACGGAATGGACATCTCATGTCTTATGGGAGAATTTAGAATGGGTGGCATGGGAAAAGGCAGAGGAAGGTAATTGAATAATTCTATCCACAGCTCCCATTCACCCGGGAGCTGTTGGGGGATAATTAAAACTTCTTTACAAATTCAGAAATCACTTGAATCATTTGCTTCGCATGTTCAGGATTTGTATATCTATGATCTGCCCCGTGAACGGTTACCAATGTTCCATTTTGTAACAGTGAAAATAGTTTGACACTTTGTTCATATGGCACCAATTCATCTGCATCTCCGTGTACTATTAAAGTTGGGATGATAATATTTTTTGCTACTTTATAACCGTCATTCTTATCAAAGTCCTCAAAAAAAGTGTAATTAACACGGTTTCCATCTTCATCAATCCTATATCCTTTCGTTTTCCAATCAAGTATTTCTTCCTCTGTTAAAACATATTTTGTTTTATCAGTATAGTTAGAAACAGGAGACTTTAATGCCAAACACACTAAATCATGAGTTTTTGATGCAGCCATAATACTGGATATACCACCAAAACTAGATCCTATAAGTCCAATTCGTGAATGTCCTTTCTTTTTTAAGAATGCTATTGCCTGAAGAATATCATCAACTACTTCAGATATCGTAATATCTTCAAAATTTCCTTCACTTTCCCCATGTCCGTATACATCAAAACGAAATGAGGATACCAAAAGGTTATTAAACTCATCAACCATTGCTAAATAATTTGGCTTATTCTTATTCGACCCAAATCCGGGAACTATAATCGTCATTAATTTTGACAGATCTCCAGTTGGATTCTGCAACATCCCGCACAGTTTATTTCCTTTAGAATTTTGAAAATATACTTTTTCTTCCATGATTATTTTTCAATAATCTCAACAGATTCTATTTTTACGGGATTAACCGGTGTTGAACCTTCACCGCTGGGCTGTGTAGGAGCAATAGCAATTTTGTCTACCACTTCAATCCCACTCGTCACGTTTCCAAAAATGACATAATTTTTTGGAAGCGAATAATCTTTGTGCATAATAAAAAACTGACTGCCGTTGGTGTTAGGTCCTGCATTTGCCATCGCAACAGTTCCCCGCAAGTACTCTCCAGTAAACGGTTCATCTGCAAATGAATATCCCGGTCCTCCTGATCCAGTTCCTTTCGGATCCCCGCCCTGAATCATAAATCCGTTAATCACCCGGTGAAAAATGGTATTGTTGTAAAAATTCTTTCGGGATAACACAACAAAATTATTTACCGTTATCGGGGTTGCACTTGCAGCTAATGAAATGGTGATATCCCCCATACTGGTTTTGAGTATCGCCTCATATGATTTTTTGGTATCTATTTCCATAGAATAAGGCCCCTTCTCAACAGGTTTTACTGTCGGTGTAACTGTTTTTACGATCGTTGGTGTCGCTACTTCTTCACCAAATGATTTCTCCGGTTTCGAGTTCTCAGTATTTAATGTTATCGTTTCTCCTAAGACTTCTTTTTGCTCAATAACTGGCCGTGTTTTAAACCAAACAGCAACACCTCCAAGAGTTAACGCAACTATCACAACTCCGATACTTATCTTTTTTATCATAAGGGAATATATAGGATTATACAGGATTGTATAAGATTTTATAAATACGGATTTTCCTTTTTATCTACTAATCGAACATGACGTGCATTTTTCTCTTCAAAAGCAGGGCAAACAACTAAAACCATATCCATGGTTCCAAAATAATATATTCTAGTTTTTGCTGGAATCACCAATAAATTCGTTGCTTCAACAATAATTTTTTCATCATTTAATACATACATACCTTTCCCTTTAATGATGTAATAAATGAATGCGCTTTTTTCATCGTAAAATTCTTCGTAATGGCCTTCTTCCACATGCACGTGAACAACATTCACCGGAGGATAATTTTCACCGTAGACAGTAAGATCAATTCCGTATTTATTGAACTTCTTTGCTTCTTTGGCTGTGTATTTATATTTTGTTTTCATAGTATCGATTTTAAGAACTGTTGAATAATTACTACTAATTCCTTTTCTTTACCATTAAAACCATGATCGCAGTTTATAATTTGATGTGCCTCTGTACGAGAATTTTCCTTTTTCATCAAAGCCATTGCCTCTTTTATTGGAATAATCGTATATTCACCTTCTTCATTATCACCGATGACAGCTAAAACAGGTACTTTTATATTGCTATACATTTCTAATTTTTTTCCTAATCGAAGTGGCATAGTTTTAGACAATTCCGTCCCTGGAGAATAATAATTCAAATAACTTCTGGCACTGAGTGGTACTTCTCCTGCAATGCCTCCAAAAATGTCAGATAAAAATGAAAGTCCTTTTCCTTGATTTACTAATTCTTGCGCTTCTTTTAAATAACTTTTACCAATTTTCTTCTCATATCTTGCTTGTGTCCCAACACTGTCATTAAATCCTAATAAAATAACTCCGATGACATTCTTCTTGTATTTCCCTTTATTGAGATAGTAAATTACTTTTTCATTTCCGTAACTATGAGATTCTAATATGATTTCTTTGAAACCATGGTTTATACAAAATTCCAGCCACGCATCTATATCCATAACTGAATCTTCAAATAATTCAAGTGCCGCTCCATGGGGAACTTCTCCTGGTTCATATTCAAAATCGCCGTATCCACGATTATTTGTTTGCAGATACGCGAAATTATTTTTGTATGCAGCTTCAGCAATGTACGGATAAAAATTATTACAATAAAAGTTACCAGAGGTACCATGGATATGAACAATAACCCTATTTGAATTATTTGAAGATTTATGGAGAAGGCCAAAAAGTTTCAATTTGTCTTTTGTAACAACTTGAACTATCGGATAGAACGGTTTATCCATGATTATTCTTCAATATCAAAAGAAATTCCCTTATCACAGATCGGGTCAACGTATTTTATTACCAACTCTTTGTGAAGCGGATGTGGAAGATAGTTATCTCTCGCTTCTTTATTTTCAAATGTCATAATAAAACCGTGCGTATACCCTTTTTCAAGATGTTCATTGCTAATTGACGGTCCCCAGACATAATGCGTAACTCCCGGAATTTTTTTGGGTAATATTTCTAATGCGTCCGCTAACTCCTGAATCTTTTCCGGAGCCGTATTTTCATAAAATGTGAATAAAACAACATGATGTATCATATAAAATTATTATAGCATTCTTTTTATATTAATCTAAACAAATCGCTTTATCGGTTATACCAAAATGCACTTTCTGAATGCAGCCGAAATAGATTTGATATTTCGGACATGCACCACCTGTAAATACAGCTTTATTTGACGGTCCTGAAGAAAATAAACAGTCCCGTGCTTCACACTGCAGTCCTGCATAACACGCCTTTCCACCGTCTTTATATGGCATCATGCATGTTTCTTTTGGCCACGGACCCGGTTTTCTCCACTCACCGCCCGCCTTAAAACAGTCTTCCCGTGTTTTTGGAGTTGTGACAATCTTTTTTTGTATTACCTGTGCAATGTTTTTATCAACGATCGGAAGTACGGTAAAACGCATAAATTCAATCGCGAATATATAAAAATATATAATCGCAAAAATAATAAAAATAACGATTTTCATAATGACTTTTCTATTACTATTAACAATGCCGCCCTTCCCTCATTGGTTACTGCACTATACGGAATTACTTGATGATCAATGCAACTTTTCTGAATTGCTTCGATATTTTTAATCCGCTGTTCATGGTTAAGTTTATCTATTTTATTTGCAACAATGACAAAATCTATTCCAAGTTTTGATAAATACTCTATCATTTGTGTGTCAAATTCCATGATGCCGACAACACTATCAACAATGTGGACTACCATTCGTCGTTTCACTTCTGAATACTCAAAATACCACATCATGAGTTTCCTGAAATGCTCTCTTTGTTCCGCTGACCTGTGCGCAAATCCGTATCCGGGAAAATCGACAAAATAAAACTTGTTGTCGATGAGGAAAAAATCCAGATATTTTGTTTTCCCCGGCGCCTTACTTGAACGAGCTAGTTTTTTCTGATGCACAAGCGAATTAATGAGAGATGATTTACCTACATTCGATCTTCCGACAAACGCTATTTGAAACTTGCCATCGTAGAGAATCTTATCCGTTCCATTGATGCTTTTAACAAATGTTGCAGAGGTAATAGTCATGATATTTAAACTCCAAACATTTTTACCAGAATCAAGATGCCAATTCCAATGAGAAAAAATCCAAATGAGGCGATGGTTTTTTTGAGACTCTGTTCTTTCCGGATCTCCGGCATAAGATCTGACGCAGCAATATAAATAAATCCTCCTGCTGCAAACGGAAGCAAATAGGAAACGAAATGATCAATATACATCGAAAGATAATATCCGACAATACCACCGGCAATAGCAATACACGCAACCAAAAAATTTGAAAGCAATGCTTTTTTTCGATCAAATCCAGAATATAATAATACGCCGAAATCTCCAATCTCCTGCGGGATCTCATGAAACGCGATGGTGAGAGTCGTTGCAATTCCAAGAGGAATACTGGTTATAAACGTTGCAGCGATGATGAGACCGTCAATAAAATTGTGTACCGCATCGCCAATTAAATTCATGTATCCAAATGTGTGGATATCGCAATGACCTTTGTGGCAGTGCCGCCAATGAAGAAGTTTCTCGATAAAGAAAAACGAGACAAAGGAAAATAGAACTATCCCAAAAGCAAGCATCGGCTCCATGGACTCTACTGCTTCCGGAAGAAGATGAATAAATGCTCCTCCCATGAGTGCTCCTGCAGATAGCGAAACAAGAAGCATGAGGATGCGAGAAAGTTTTGACTCGTTCATTGATAGCGTCAACACGCCTACTAAACCTCCAAGGCTAATTACAAACGTCGCAAGAACAATATAAAGAAGTATCATGGCTATGTAATAATACCACTGATCGGCTCAATGTGGTATCATATAGATAGTTTTCGATATAAGGAGAATGTATGAACTGCGCGTGTCCTAAAAAATGGTTGAATTTTTTCAAAGCGGTGCATGACCAACATAGACAGAGAATTTTAGATGTTATCCAAACCCACAAGGAAATAAATGCCAATGGAATCGTTGAGAAAGTCCATTTATCTCAGCCTACCATCTCGCACCACTTAAATATATTATGTGATGCTTCGATTATCCGCGCAAAGAAAGTAGGAAAAGAAGTCTTCTATTCGATCAACACAGATGCTATTGATGATTGTTGTGGCGGTTTCATGCGTAAATTTACAAAAAAGACACATAAATCTTCATTTTGATATATTGACATATCGAAATACTTCAATATATACTGGGTTGAGTATTAATGTTTTTTAAGGAGGGTGCTATGATGCACGGACATTTCAAAAAATTATTAAAAGATCTTGATTTTAAGATGGAAAATCAGGGAGACAAGCTCGTTATCACCGTAAGCGGTGACAAAGAAAAACTAAAAAACGTTGAGAAAAAATTCAATGCCATAAAAGAACTTTGTTGCAGCGATGATGAGGATGGATGCTGCGGCGGCAGTGGTTGTTGCTAAAATAAATTATCAAATACATCACTAAGGAAGCCTCTGGCTTCCTTTTTGATATCTGTAATGAACAGATCTAGAACCATATAACACGTTACGCCGCGTACATAAGAGTTCCCTCTTTCGTTGCTTGATTTACTTTGATCCCTACTTCATCGCCTTTTTTTGCGACAGTTAACTTCCCATGTTCCATTTCTATTGAATCCACTGTTTGTTCAAAAACACTATCCCCTTTCACAAATTTAACTTTTTCACCGACAGACAATTTTTTATCAAGTTTCACAATTGCAACATTGATTTTGTCGTAAAAGTGAATGACTTTTCCAATTGGTTTTTCTTCTGCCATAATTCTCACCCCCAATCTAGGTGTATGCCCTTATACTGAACTGGCCAGTTTAGAACCACAAAGGTCATATAATTATTATTTAAATATCTTCCTGTACCAAATGACTTCAAAGGGTCCTTCCGCATAAAATTCCTTTTCCGTTTTCATTTTTGTGTACCCATTTTTCTCATAAAAGCTCTGCGCCATCTTTTGTTGCGTTGATGTTCGAAGATGTAACTCATTCAACTTATTTTCTTTCGCTTTTTTTTCAAGGCCTTGTAGTATTTGCTGAGCGAACCCTTTTCTTCTATATTCAGGATGAACTCTCATCCTCCTTATGTGACCTATTGTATCAGTAATTTTTCTATATCCTCCAAGTGCTACAACCTCGTCGTTTAACAAACCAACTAAAAATTCTCCTCCATTAAAATAGGAGCTTTCTATATCTTCAAAATCTTGTTCCCACGGCCCACTTCTATACCCTATTTCTGAATGAATAGAGGCTAATTTATAAAGTTCTTTGACTTTTGTTTTATCGGAAGATTGATATCGTCTTATCAATAAATTATTCATTTGTGCTGAGATAGAACTGATTTTAACTTTTCTAACGTTTCTAACACAAATGGTTCAATTAATTCTCCGCTATTCACCCATTCAAAATATTCTAATTTCGAAGAGTCTTTAACTATAGGAGAGAATGAATACCGACAATGATAATTTTTATCCTCTGAGATCCATTCTACCAATGTATCTTCTTTTATATCTAATACGGTAACATGCGAAGAAGACCCATCACTTGTTGCAAGCGTGTAAATTGTTCCGATACGAACGGGCCATTCGTTGGTTTCTTCTTTAACTATAGCAGGGATCCAACGTGTTGAATTAGGAGGCGTTATGGTAAATAAAAATAACTCATGAACAGGTTTATGTACTTGAATTGTCAGTTTATTCTCTTTCATATGCTGAGCGTGGCAGTCTGTGATTTTTCTATCTCTATAATTTAATGGATATTTTTATCTAATCTTTCGTTCAATGTTTTTACAATAGGTCTTCCTAACTCTACCACTAATTTATTTTGTTGATTCCACTGATCACGAGTCATTCCTTTAAAAATACCGTGAATAGATTTATTCCTCTGCTTACGAAATTCTTCTAAATTTTTTAACTCATCTTGAGTAAGTATCTTATTTGTTTTTAATATATTTAGTGATTGTCGGTATTCTTGCATCGGTTCCGGGTCATAAACCACATTGCAACTCTTCAGGAAGATACTTGCTAAATAAAATATCTGCCATTCAATGTAGGCAGATATCACTGTTGAGCCTCTTACACTTAACCCCTTATTACTAAAAATATAATCAAATTCTTGTTTATTGAGTTGTTGTAATTTTGCATTTTCCATGTGTTGATACGAGATATTGACTGAACGGGCTAGTCTAGGACCATTTTATCCTCATAGTGACTTCTCTTAGCATTTCATTTTTAACTTTTTCTAATATTTCTTGATTGGGAATTGTTGGTTTTTTCCAAAGCTCCCACCCAGAAAGTCCATTTTCTTCCCCTGCTCCAATTTGGTGAAAACCACCCCATTCTCTTGTAATTCGACTTGCGGCGTCATTAAAAAGTTCATATAATTCTAAATCTGGCGTATAAAGCGAAACCATAATCTTCTTATCATCCATAGGTGGTCTTATGTGAACTTTCCCAGCCATCTGTTCTTGAACCCAAGGCTCACGATCTTGATATTTTTCAATTATTTCAGGCTCAGGTTTTTCAAAAGCTAATATTACCTTTTTAAGTAAAGGCGAATTTGAACTGTCTTTTTCTTCTACTATTTTGTCTAACATAATATTCCAATGCTGAGCGGGCCGGTCTAGGACGTTTCGATCGTTATAATTCAGCGATCTTTGATTCGTCCTCTTTTATCTTAATTTCAAAATCATGCCCATTTTCTGCATAGGTAGTTATTTCACCTATGTCATTGTTCCAATAATAAACTTTTCCGTCTTTATTTATATTTAAAGCTAAACACCCTTGCCCTTCATCATCAGCTATAGCAACACATCCTTCTGGCAAAGATTGTTTCCAACCAGCAGAAGAATTTGTATTTTCTCTCACTACATCATCAAAAGTATGTTGTATATCTTCCTTATCTAAAACACAATAAATACGATATCCGCCAAGATAAAAACCGTTTTTTAATTTTAGCATTTCTCGAATTTCTTTAGGATAACTAATATTTAACTTTAATTCTGCTTCATTTATCGATTCGTCATTTGTAATTATCTTTTTTGGATTTCCCATACAAATTTACCTCCTTATTTTTCTCAATACGTTTGCTGAGCGGGCCGGTCTAGACCCTTACGATCATTATAACAATTGTCCCATATTTATGGGAATAGACATTAAAGCATATTGTGAGATAATACATTCATGAAAACACAATCCTTTGCAACACCATCTGCAGATAAGCCACTTATTCCCTATGAATTTGAACGTCGTGAGCCAACCGCTGGTGACGTAGAACTTGAAGTTCTTTATTGTGGTGTATGTCACAGTGATATCCATACTGCTGAGGGTGACTGGGGTGAGGTACAGTATCCTTGCGTTCCGGGTCATGAAATTGCCGGTATTGTCACCCGTGTTGGCAGCGCAGTTACCAAATTTAAAAAGGGTGATCGTGTTGGCGTAGGCTGCATGGTGAATAGCTGCGGCACATGTGAAGCCTGCAAACAAGGATTTGAAAACAGTTGTTTTAAAGGAACGATCTGGACATACAGTTCAAAAGATCCTGTTGATGGCACAGATACCAAAGGCGGATATTCCACCATTATGGTTGCACCTGAACATTTTGTGTTGTCTCTGCCGGAATCGCTTGATATGGCACATGCAGCACCACTCCTATGTGCAGGAATTACAACGTATTCACCGCTTAAGCACTGGAATGTTAAAGCAGGTATGAAAGTTGGCATTATTGGACTTGGTGGCCTTGGACATATGGCCGTTAAATATGCGAAGGCAATGGGTGCAGATGTTTGGGTCATTAGTTCGTCTGCAGGAAAAACGGAAGTGGCAAAATCATATGGAGCTACCGGTCTCATTGTATCGACATCTACGCAAGATATGGAAAATGCGGCACATACATTTAATTTTTTGCTCGATACGATCCCACAATCACATGACCTAACGCCATATATCAAACTTCTCAACCTGCGCGGCACAATTTGTCTCGTAGGACCAATAGAACCTATGCCGGGTTTCCATTCAGGAAATTTAATAAGTGGTCAAAAATCTATAGCGGGCTCTGGTATTGGTGGCATAAAAGAAACGCAGGAAATGCTTGTGTTTAGCGTCAAACATAACATCTTGCCTGAGATTGAAATTATCAATATTCAGGACATCAACAAAGCGTGGGATGCACTCAAACACAAACAGATGGCGAAACGGTATGTGATAGACATGAAAAAATCTTTCCCGTCGGTCAATCAATGAAGCTTTGATAGATTTGCATCTTGGCTGCGGGACTAGGATTCGGACCTAGATTAACGGATTCAGAGTCCGCGTGCCTACCATTAGCAGATCCCGCATCACATCGTCATTGCCATTATATCAAAGGGTAACTTCTAAAACTAATGAGATCGATAAATTTATAAACCTCAGTTTTTCTTCTTAACCGCACCTCAGTTTTTCTTCTTTCTGGGTGGAATTTCCATTTTCTTAAACACATTTCTACCTGATTTAATAAAGAGATGTTCAGGTTAGTAAAACTCAGGTTGTATGTGTATGTCTTTTTATGAACAGAAAAATATCCTTCGGCTTCAAAAAGACCTTTTATATATGCAATTAAGTATGATCTATTTTTCTGGATCCATGTGGGTATAACAAGTTTCATGTTTTTACGTTTACCTTTTAATACACCAAGTCTTTTACTTAGATTGTTTTGATATAAACGGATATCTACACAATTGACGTTTTTTCTTTTTTTAACAGTTAACTTTTTATGAAATATTCGCTCAACAATTTTTTTTGCATATTTCCATAATTCAGGCTTATCAGTTCCTAAAACAATAGCTAAACATTCAGTCCTACTCACTTGACATATATTTCCATCACCTAAAACTAGACCTATTAAAAAAGCTAAATCTTTATTTTTTACTAATGATTTTTTTGTATCAGGAATAATATTTGTTTCACGCGCTTCTATTCTCCAATTTTTAAAGTTATCAAGTTTCTTAGAAAGAAAAGTATTCGATATCTTTGCAACACCGACATCATTATATTTTGTTTTTCCTTTATTCCATGGAGGTGGTCTATTTATAAGACTTTTCTTCCATGCAATATACCGAAAATCTGTTTTTGGTAAAGTACTTGGAGTTACTTTGAAGTATTTATTACCCACAATTTATTATACCATTACACCACTTAGATAACAACTTGTATTACTACAGCTCTATCTTTACTTGCACGTCTCGGCTTTGGTGTATCCAGCCTTTTGCGCTTCTTTCTCTGTACAAAACCACTGCTCACCTACATCAAGCTCAACCACAGTGAACGCGTACTGGGCACAACCAGGAACGTAGTACCGCTTTTCATCTGTTGCATCATCCATGTTGCCTTTAATAATGCATTTTGGATTTTCTGTATTCACTTTTGCCTGGCACTTTCCAAATAATCCAAGTCCATCTTTTTTCACTTTGTCTGCTATCGCCTTTAGCATTTCTTTATCCTTCGTTGTGTCATGATGATATTTCGCCCATCCGCTTTCCAACATTTTTTGATTGACGAGTGTACTCCCTTCATACACCATCGCCATTCCTCGACCAAATTGATCAGGAATCTGTTCTTGTATCACTACCTTTTTCCCGACCACGAGCTTTTCCAACTCATTTTTTGCTTCAATGCCCCCACAAAATTTAAGTTCAGGCGCATCCGCATACCGAAGCCGTACTTTT
>Ga0208375_1004226_pt1 | contig 11472 bp, 12 predicted proteins | sample RifOxyD1_FD_184038 | JGI IMG/M metagenome (GOLD analysis project Ga0208375, IMG submission 184038) | Soil microbial communities from Rifle, Colorado - Rifle Oxygen_injection D1 (SPAdes) | ecosystem: Environmental > Terrestrial > Deep subsurface > Rock core/Sediment | place: Rifle, Colorado... | reverse complement strand
GGGGGGTTCGCAGAAACAGGTTGTAAAATTTTTGTTTTATAAGGAGTTGTTCTGAAATGGAATTTTTCGCAACCGTACCAAAAGGCATCGAAGTGCTGACCGCGGCGGAGATCGGCTCCTGCGGCACCGCCAAGGCAGAGGCCGGACGCGGCGGCGTGCGTTTTGAAGGCACGCTCGAAACCGCATACCGCGCCTGCCTCTGGTCGCGCACCGCAAGCCGCATCCTGATGCCCGTCAAGACCTTCGACGCGCCTTCGCCCGAAAAACTCTATGGCGGCGTGAAGTCCATCCGGTGGACCGATCATCTTGACCCCGCAGGCACGATCGCAATAGATTTCGTGACCGTGTGCTCTAAAATCACGCACTCGCATTTCGGCGCCCTGAAATCCAAGGACGCGATCGTGGACCAGCTCCGCTCGGTAACGGGCGTGCGCCCCTCGGTTGACGTCATGGCGCCCGATGTCCGCATCAACATCCACCTGCACAACGACGTCGCGACCGTGAGCATCGATCTTTCGGGCGCGAGCCTGCACCGGCGGGGCTACCGCGAAGACGGCGCCATGGCGCCACTCAAAGAAAACCTGGCGGCCTCGATGCTTCTTCTGGCCGGCTGGCCGGAGGTGTTCGCAGGAGGCGGGACGCTTTTTGATCCGATGTGCGGCTCCGGCACCATACTTGTCGAAGGCGCGATGATGGCCGCCGGGATTGCGCCCGGGATAGGCAGACGCCGCTTCGGCTTCGAAGGCTGGAGGGGACACGATGCGGCGGTCTGGAAAAAAATACTGATGGAAGCAAAAGACCGGGCCAACGCGGAAACATCTGCGGCCCCTGCCATCTGCGGCTCCGACATTTCGGGTCTTTCTCTGAAGGCCGCCCGCATGAACGCCGCAAGCGCGCGCGTGGACGACATGATTAAAATTTCAAAAAAGGATTTTCTGGATGCCGCGCCGCCGGCGCGCAGCAAGCCCGGCATCATTGTAATGAATCCGCCCTACGGCGAGCGTCTGGGGGCGGACGAAGACCTCCGGCCCCTCTACAAGACCATCGGTGATGTGTTCAAACAGCGTTTCGGCGGCTGGAGGGCGCTGGTGCTCTCGGGCAACCAGGAACTTTCAAAATGCATCGGTCTCAAGACGAAGCGCAAGCACGTGCTTTTCAACGGCGCGATCGAGTGCCGACTGCTCGAATACGAGCTTTATTAACCTAAACGCGACAAAAAATCCGGTACAACTTTTACAAAAAAGAAGAAATATTCCAAGTTGATCAGACCGGAGGTCGGCGACTGCGACACATATCTTTTCTGGAAGACGATTCCCGTGTTTTTTTGCTTGAAATAACATTGCCCCTTCGATATACTGTAAAAACATGAAGCCAGCCGCAAAAACAAGTCAAAAGCAACTTTCTCTGCCTCTCAAGGGCGTTCCAAAGGGCAAGGCCGCCCGCGAGCACGGCGGCGAGAACCAGGCAAAGGCGCATAGGCGCAAAACCGCGCGCCCGTTCGATCCCGCGCGTCCGCTTCACATCACGATGCGGTCCCGCGTGGCGGTGGATGAGGGCTCGATGCTCCATCCAAAACGTGTTAAAATCATAAAAGGTATTGTTTATGGCGCGGCCGCCCGCCATGGCATCGCCATTCAGCGGTACGTATGCGTCGGCAATCACTTGCACCTTTTATTGCAAACCAAATCGCGGCGGATGCACACTGCGCGCCCGGCATTAAGGGCTTTTCTCAGGCAAACGGCGGGGCTCATCGCGCGTGTAATGACGGGCGCAAAAAAGGGCACACCGGCAGCGCACACAAAAGGCACGGGCTCGCGCAAGTTCTGGGATCATCTCGTGTGGTCGCGCATCGTGACGTGGGGCAAAGACCTCTGCGGCATCTTTAAATATTTCGAAAAAAACCGGGCTGACAGCTACGACATCCTTGCCTGCTGGGGCTGGCACGCGACGGGAGACTGGGCGGATGGCGGGTTCGGGCACCAAGAACCAAGGCCCCCGCCCCCCGCTACGGACGGACGACCACCTGTTTCACGGCCTCCGGGCACATGACGGGAGCCGGCCCCGCAAGAGCCGGAAACCTGCGCATCAGCTCCCGGACCTGATCCTCCGCAAAACCGCCGCGCTGCATATCGGCAAACGCGGGGACAAGATTTCTGACCAGCATCCTTGCGGTTTCCGGCGAAGTGGTGCGCGAAACCACTCGCAAAAGAAGGTCCGCGGCCGCATCTTCAATCGCACGATCAGTGGATCTGGTGAGAAATTCCACAAGCGCCTTGATCGCGTTTTCGTTGTCCGGAACGAGAGAAGGAATCTGGGTTATATAACGATTATTTACAAAAACACCGGAGACATACCACATAAGATCACTGACAAGCCAGAGATGTTTTCTCGCGTTTTCGCTGAACGCACGCAACACCTCGCCTCTCCATTTGATATGATTTTCCGACCAGTCGAGCAGCACCCATCTCACGCCGTCATACCCGACCTGTTCCGCCCTGAAATCACCGACGTACTTGAACTCATTGAACCTCGAAAGCATGCGGCCGAGCGCCGATTCAAGCTCCTCCATCGACGCGCCGATGCCGCGGCTTGAGAGATATTGCGCAATTTCCTGTTTTGATTTTTGTCTGAACTGCTTGAGATAATCCGCAAGATTCAACTTAACGTCGACATATTCGACGGCAATATACTGGCCGCGCATCGACCGGCCCGGCAGAAGTCTGACCGCACCCTGCTTTGCGGTTTCGCTCATGCGCTCATAGCCATCAAGCGTGATATTTATATATGGCACCTTATGAGCACCAAGCGGGATTCTGAGTGCCGCCGGGCCGCCATCCACCATTGTTTTCAAAATAAATGTGGTCCCGCCACTGTCGATCAGCCTTTTTACCTCATACGATGCGCCATCCGGAAATTTCAAGATGTAAGGTGGATTCGGCTGTTTGTCGGTGAACAACTGCCTGATCTTTATATTGTAAGCCTTCGCCGCACCCGCATCGAGTTCGATCACGGGCGGCGCTGCGGCGGCTGCAACGCCACAAACGACAAACAGGGCTGCAAGCCAGATAACAAGCCGGAGCTTCATCAGCTATGATTATAAACCGGATCTTTCGTAAATGACCAAAAATCCCGGCGGATATGCTATGCCTTAAGGCGAAATGGATAACGCAACGCTTCGGGCATATAAAAACAGCAGCCGCATCCGCGCCCGCGTTGAAGACCTGATCCGTGAATTTTTTGACACCGAAGACTTCGCGCGCGTACGCACCCCGTCTCTCGTTCCATGCCCCGGAATGGAGCCGCACATCCGTCCGTTTGAGGCCGTGGCATCGGGCATCACCTCCAATACCCGCCTTTTCCTCCATACCTCACCCGAATTCGCGATGAAAAAACTGCTCGTCGCCGGAATGCAGAAAATCTACCAGCTCTGCACAGTCTACCGCTCGGAGCCGCCGTCCTCCACGCACCGGCCCGAGTTCACAATGCTGGAATGGTACCGCGCAAACGAGGGCTACGAAAAAATAATGGAGGATGCCGGGCGCCTGCTGGCCTTCATCGCACGCAAGCTGACCGGCGGCGAAACCATCCCGTACCAGGGCCGCAGCGTCCGGCTCACCCCCCCGTGGCCGCGCCTGCGCACCCAAGACCTGTTTCGTGACGTCGCAAAAATCGATCTTCTCAAAGCCGACCTCCATTCGGAGTGCGAACGCCTGAAACTCTCCCCCAATGAAACCGACACCTGGGACGATCTTTATTTCAGGATATGGCTCAACGTGATCGAACCCGCCCTGCCGCAGGACCGCGCCGCAATCGTTTATCACTATCCCCCCTCGCAAGCCGCGCTCTCGGTCATTGAAACGCTGGAGGACGGCTCGCGCTGGGCCAGACGTTTTGAGATTTATGCCGGCGGCCTTGAACTCGGAAACGCGTTCGAAGAGCTTACCGACCCCTCCGAGCAGCGCCGCAGATTTGAAGAAGACCTGCGCCTCCGGGCGCACCTTTACGGCCCGTCGTTTCCGGCCTCGCCCATGCCGGAGGATTTTCTCGACGCCCTCGGGCGCGGCATGCCGCCTTCGGGCGGAATTGCCATTGGTGTGGACCGGCTTGCGATGCTTTTTGCGGATACTGCGGATATCGGCGCTTTTGATCCACCGTAGCCATTGATGTCCCGGGCCATTGACTCGCGCCAAGCATTTTGTTTTAGTGCCGCATATGCTCAACTCCTGGCTGCGCCTGGCGCCCAAGTTCAATCTCACAAAAGTGGCCGGAACCGATTTTTTCCCGCCGGGCCCGGTGGACGTCAAACTGCTGGATTCAATCTGCATAGGCACGAAGAGCAATGCCGTAGGCGACGCCCTCATCCTCACGGCACTTGCAAGAAGGATCAAGGAAACAAATCCCCGGATCAAGACCAGGATCTACGTCAAGGCCTTCAATCCGGTCGTGTTTTACAACAACCCGTTCATTGACGGCATCGACTGGACCCCGGACCGCGTTTACGGCGATGACGCCAACTGGGGCGCCGGGCATCTTGTCGAACTCAAGGCCCGGTTCTTCGGTCTGCCCCCTTCATCAGACCCCAGGCCCGAGATCTTTCTGACCGCGGGCGAAAAACATTACGCTCAAAAGTTTAGGGCCGCCCACCGCAAAGCGCCCGTATGCATCCTTCACCCATGGGGAAAAACATATGCATCCGTTCTTGACCGGACATTCTGGGAGCGGCTTGTGGCGGAGTACCGGTCGCGCATCTCGTTCTGGCAGCTCGGCATCGAAGGCCAGGCGCGCATTGAGGGCTGCGACCGCCATCTGATGGGCCCGCGGTCGCGCTGGCACCTGCGCAAGGATTTTGCCGTCATGAACGAATGCGACCTGTTCGCCGGAATAGACTCCTCGCCCATGCATTTTGCGCGCGCGTTTTCAAAGCCCTCGCTCGTTTTCACGACCGCAACGGATGTGCCGGGCTACTTCCAGCGGCGCCGCCGCACCCCGTATTTCCTTCACAAAAACTGGTTCCAGTCGTTCCTGTATGAAGCCAACACGCATGTTGAAATTGCGGACATACAGGGAAGCGAAGCCTTGAATACCATCAATAAATTCTTTATTGATAACAGCTGGAGCACAAAACAATGATTGACAGCACAAAACTCGCCTCCGCGCAAAACGACCGCGTTCGCGCCTGGCATGACGGAGAGCCGCTTCCGGAGACGGCGGCGTCACTTGAGGAATATGCGCTTCTTCTTCATTCCTTCAACTATCGCCTCTGGCACCTCGAAGACCGGGCGCGCGACCCGGGCGCGAGCGACCACGAGATAGCCCTGGTCAAGCGCGCTATCGACAAGAACAACCAGTCGCGCAACGACTGCATCGAGCGCCTTGACGAGCTGATCCTTGCCGCCGCCGGCCCCCTGGCGCCGCGCGCGGCCGGAGCGGCGCTCCACAGCGAAACCGCCGGCGCCATCACCGACCGGCTTTCGATCAACTCGCTCAAAATCCACCATATGCGCGAACAGGCGGAGCGCACCGACGCCACGCGTGAACACCGCGCGAGGTGCGAAGCACGCCTCGCGATCCTTGGCGAACAGCGGTCTGATCTCATTTCGTGCCTGGGCAACCTGCTGGCCGGGACGGCAAACGGCACTTTGTATTTCAAGGTCTACCGCCAGATGAAGATGTACAACGACCCCTCGCTCAATCCCGCGATCTACGGAAGATCCACATAAACCTCGCCAAAGCGCAACTCGGAGCTTTTCAAGAAATTATTATGGAGTTAATCTTATAGGCAATCGATCATGGAGGAGAATACACGATGGCTCTCAATCTTAAAGGTCTCAAAACTTGGATCAAGAAAAACCCGGACACTTTCTGGACATCCATTGCCTGCGCGGTTCTTGCTTTTATATATACCCAGGGCCTTCCGCTCTGGGATGCCGACTACAGCCAGTGGCTTGCCCAAGCGGACCAGAGCCTGTTCACGCTGATCAAGCGCACCTTGCTGCCGGTCACCACCGAACCGGCGACCTGGGGATATTCGGACAGGCCGCTGCAAGCGCTCATCTGCAAGATCCTGTTTTTTCTTTTTGAATACTGGGGCGGCGGCTACTTTTTCGTGAAATCACTCGCCTATGGCGCATTTTGCGGAGCTGTTTATCACTGGATGCGCGCCCTTGACCTCTCGCGCATGGCATCGTGGATGGCGACCGCCCTGCTGGCGCTCGGCACCGGGCCGATGGCAGCCCTTTTCTGGCATTCGGATTACGCCGTCTATTCCCAGCTTGTTGCCATCCTGACCCTCATGTATGCGCACAGTTTCATGCAAACCGAAAACATCCCGTCAAGCGTGTGGAAAAAGGGGCCCGGCAAGCTTCCTCCGAAGTTCAAGAAATTCATCATCGTGCTTGTTCTCGCGGTTTACTTCGGCACAAAAATAAAAGCCGACATGCGCCTGGTACCGTTAGTCCTTCTGGCTTACGTTTTCATCTTTGAAAGAAGGCTTGCCCGGGCCTACATTCTTCCACTGGTCCTGGCGCTCGCGGCATCGCTGCCCTGGTCGATGGCAATGCTCAAGAAGCTGCCTCCATTCTTCCCCGGGGCTTCGGGGTACCAGGGGTTGACGCATGTGCCGTTTGCCGTCGCCCGTGCGGCATCCGGCCTGTTTGTCGCCCTGGCGCGCACCCCGGGACTGATCGTGATCGCGGCGTGCGTCATCATGCTCGCGCTGCTATACAGATCGCGCAAGGCAGCGAAAACCGCAAAAAATGACAAGGAAGAAAAAAACACGCACGCCCATCCTGGCGGCAAGTCCTTTGATCCGCTGTTTTTCGGAACCTGGGCGGTGATGGCGGCACTTGCCTGGTCAACGCTTCCAAAAATAGATGCTGCTGGCGACACAAGATACGGGATTATCTTTGCAACACCGCTTGTCATGCTTGCCGCATGGATTTTCAACATCGCGCTCAAAAAATCCTCATTCAAAGGTTGGGGCTACAGGCTGCTCGTTCTCGCGGTTGCATTACAATCGGCCGTGTTTTTACGCGCGGACATCCGCTACCGGATTGACAACGGACGTCTCGTCTCCGGCCTTGACGAGATTGTAAACACCGTCGAAACAAGATATCCGGGCGCGAAATTCGCACTTGGCCCGGGCCTTGGCGACAAGGCAATCAAGCCAAGCAAGGTCCAGTCCCTCGCGGAGAAGAAATCATTCAACAGCCTTGGCGAAGCGGATTCCTATTCGCCGGGAACGCTGTACATAGCCGCGACGTCACCGGTGATAGACCACCGCTTTACCATTGATCTGAAATCACCCGGCTGCACGAAGTCGGCGTTTGATGCGATCTTCTGCAAAAAAACCGGCGCTCCGGTGCTTCTCAAATACATCGGAAATCCCCCCGAACTCTCAAACGCAAGCGCGACCGAGGCGCGCGGCGACCTGCAGGGCGCACGCAACATCGTGGAAGGGCTGTACCGGCGCGATCCGGACAACCACGGCGTGGCGTTCCGGCTCGGACTCCTGGCATACAAAATGACCGACTACCCGCTTATGGAACGGATCTATGATGCCATGGGCGTGTATTATCCGGACAACTCGTCGGTGCTTTACAACTGGGGCATCGCCAAGCACGGCGTCGGCAAGTTCAAAGAGAGCGCCGGACACTTCGGAAAAGCGTACAAGATACATCCCGGGGATTATGCGATCGGTTTTTATCTGGCCGAAGCATGGTTTCGTGACGGAAAAAAACGCAAGGCGCTTGGACTCATGAAAGAGCTTCTGAAAAAATACCCGGGCGACAGCGGCCTGATGAATGCCTTCAACAAGTGGAGCAACAGCTGACGGGATGAAAAAGGCAATTATTGCAACAGCCGTACTGGCGGCGTTCCTGCTGCTTGCAATGCTCTACCTCTGGCCCGCGACTTATTATACGATTGCGCAAAATCATGTAGCCGGACTTGGCGAGGACGGCACCGCCATGCCGTATTTTTTCTGGTGGTTGCGGGAGACCGCCCGCATCGCGCCGCTCAATCTGCTCAACCCGCAGATATACGGCCCGCAACTCGGCGCTCCCGAGGGTTTTTATGCCTATATCCCTTTCGCCGAAAGGATACTCGGCCTTCTCAGCACCCCTTTTTCCACGCCCGACCAGGCGTTGTTTTATTCAATCGCGGGGCAATACGCCACAAGCGGCGCGCTCGCGGCCTGGCTTGGCCGCCGGATGGGACTTGACTGGATTCTTGCCTTCGGGCTGGGCATCTGCACGGCCTTCACGCCGTACACCCATGTCAGGGCGCTTACGCAACCGGGCTTCACGGGCGTGTTTTTCCTGCCGCTCCTGATGCTGGCCTACGATTATCTGCGCACCGCCCGCGCCATCAAAGATGCCATCGTCCCCTCTCTCCTGCTCCTGGCCAGTGCTGCCAGCGCGCATTATTTCATATTGATCATGCTTACGCTTTTCGCGGTCCCCGCGTTTTTTCTCTGGCGCGCGTGGCACACGACGAAGCACTCCAGCCGCGCGCTCATCGCGCTGGCGGCGCTTGTTCCGCTGGTGCTCGCGCTGGGATGGCTCCGGTTCGGCCCCGAAATCGGCATCTCGCACATCAAAAAACATCAGCCGCTCGTCCGCAATATCTTTGAGACGTACAAAAACCGCGGCTGGGATCTGCTGGTATATTCCGCCCGTCCGGTTGATTATCTCGCGGGCTCACACGCTCCGGACGCCTGGGACCCGAATCCCCTCAGAAAGACGCTTACGCGCCATGTGCGTTCACGCGACCCAAACTGGTACATGCAGGAACGGAGTTCCGGCATCCGGTGGCTCATATTGTTGTCGGTAATACCGATGCTGGCATTCAGGAAAAGATTTCCGCCCGGCACGCGGCACTGGATCATCTTCGGTCTCGTGTTCGCCGCAACGGCATATGCCTTCTCGCTTTCGCCCAGGTGCATTTCCCCGCTTGGCATCGGCATCGGACCTTCGCGCTGGGTGCACGCCCTGTTTCCCGAAATGCGGGCTCCCAACCGCTGGAGCATCGCAGTGGCGGCCGGCCTGGCGGTTTCGTATTTTGCCCTGGTGTCCTGGCTGCTCGGCCGCATCAGATCGGTGCGCTGGCGCACGGGCGCCTCGCTGCTTGTGGTCGCCCTGGTGATCCTTGAATCCCCCCCGACGCTGCGATTTCCGCACTACAAGGCGGTGGCACCCATTGAGCGCGGTGATCCATGCGGACTTGGCATCTACTTTCCGTACTGGCGCAGCGACAACATGGCAAAGTACCAGTATGCCACGGCCATGCGCCAGAGCAGCTGCCAGCTCGCCAATCTGCAAAGAACACCATGGGTCGACAAATATCTTCACGACCGTCTTGGCGAGCAGGTGATTTTGTCGAACTCAGGCTGGTCTGAAGCAAGACGCGTCATCGGTTGTCTCGGCATCGGCTGGGTCCGGATCGAGGACGAGCATCTTGCACGGGGCCCGGCCATTTGCAAAAAACTCGGATTCACGGCCTTCGAAGGCATATATTGCGAACGCCCTCGCCGGGCGCTGATGAAAATGCCAAACAGCAACCCATGGACGGAATGCCTCAAATAGGTTTGAACATTCATTATTTATTCTAGTTACTGATCCATATTGTATTAGTGATTATGGGTAGATTAGATTTGGCTCATGCTGCCTTACCCAGCTTCCAGTCCTTACCCTTAAGCGAAAACTCCAGCCACTTGATCTTCATTGCTTTGCCGTCAAGGAGCAGATCTTGTAGGTTGTAGTCGCGGTCCGGAAGTTGTTTGGCCACTAGCATCCGAACAAGGTGATCGAAGGTCTTCTGAACGTCGTGCTTGCCGTTTTCGACGCGCGATAAGTGCTCAAGCTCGTAACCAACCAGTTTTGCAAAGGCGGCGCTTGAGAAGCCGAGGAACTTGCGGAGGAACCGGATTTCTTGGCCAGTTAGCACTTCGGTCTTGCGGATCAGATGGTGGGCGATCAGGTGGTGGAGCTTGTCGATGTCGCCAAAGCTGTAATAAATCTCGCCGCAGGCTTCGCATCGGCTCTCTTTGACACCGTGAAGAATTACGTTGTCCAGTCCGCTTTCCTTGTATCGATAGGCACGGACGGAAGTTGTCTTAAGTGGTTTTTTGTTCTCACATATTGCACACATCATTTTCTAGCTCCTTTCCGTCTCTTGTCCCAGGCTGTGACTACAAACAGTCCGTTACCGTCATCCTGAAATGCCAATACCAACATGATAAAGTTCGTCTCTAGCCGGTAACGATAGGAACCCTTTTCGAGTTCCCCCTCATCAACAATTCTCGCATCGCCGCTTTTCAGGACATTCCAAGCATCAACGGTAGTGAGGTCATCGTTGGCCAACTCATCCAGTGCATGCTTCGAGAGGCGAACACTTTCGGGATGTCTTTGAACAATTTCGGCCAGCTGCTTCCTGGCATGGGTCCTGTTCAGCTTTGTGGTGCGATAATTGTCTGTCATTGATATTTTATCAAATACATAAAAAATATCACCCCGAAGTATCAAACGAATGTGCATTTTCTCCAGTATGTAGCACTGAATGGACGATTAAATATGTTGAGAAAAACGGCTGGAAAGCGTGGACTTGCGGGCGATTATTGGGATTCAACTAATTTGACCAGTAAAAAAAATTGTGCTGGCACGCCCAAAACAAAAACGAAGTCATCGACTTTCTTCATTCAATAATTTGTAAATAATATGCCAAAAGAGAAAAGCATAATAGAGGATTGGAGAAAGGAGGTGGGCAGGATAGAAGGATTAATATGCCCGGAGTGCAGGACTTGTTATCCGTTTTCCCGGAATTCATTCAACTTATGCGTTTGTTCTCAACACCCAGATACGGTTTGCATGAATAGCGAAACGTGGATCTTACATCAGACGGAGCAATTCCTCCTTACCAAACTCCAAGCCTTGAAGGAGGAAGTAGCGGGCAAGGAAAAAGAATACCCCAGAGAAGACATGTTCAACACCAAGGAAGAATATTTTAACGCTTGTGATAATGTTGACCAATGGAATGCCCACCGCCAGCACACCATTGATATGTTTGAAAAGTGGGGAGTTAAATAAAACAGTAAAATTGTAAAGGTATGAAATATAATCTGTTTAAAACAGAAACAACAGAAGCTGAAACTATAAAACATTTATTAACAGTACTCGCTTGTTATATTAGAGAGGCTGACGAATTAAAATTTGATAAAGCAGAGAGCCGTTGGCAAGACGCTGAAAAATATCTAAAAGGATATATAAAAGAACTTTTTAAACAAAACAAACATTCTAAGATTTAATAACCTAAGGCGGTAACGCCGTAAAGATATGACCAAACAACAATACGACAAACTGCCACTAGACCAACAAATGGCATTCATGAATAAGGTTTACAAAGGCGAGGCTAAGTTCGATAAGACCGAGGACGATTTTTTAAAGGGGTTTGCTAGAGATTTAGGAATAAAATAAT
>Ga0208375_1004223_pt1 | contig 11482 bp, 18 predicted proteins | sample RifOxyD1_FD_184038 | JGI IMG/M metagenome (GOLD analysis project Ga0208375, IMG submission 184038) | Soil microbial communities from Rifle, Colorado - Rifle Oxygen_injection D1 (SPAdes) | ecosystem: Environmental > Terrestrial > Deep subsurface > Rock core/Sediment | place: Rifle, Colorado... | reverse complement strand
AGCCAGATATCCAAAACAGAAGAAGAAGGTTGTAGTTGGCTCGAACCTTTTTCTAAGTTTGTAAATAGCGCCATACTGGCGCAAAAAATCGCGCGCAAGGGTTCCGTGGACTCAGAACTGCGGTTCTTCGTCCAAAACATCGGTTCGAACTTCTTTTTGAAAGATAAACAGATTATGGTGGAATGGGAAAAGCCCTTCGCATCGCTCCGCGCGTGGGCGGGCGCGCGGGCGACTACCCCGAAAACGGACGGGGAATCCCTTTCTGTTGCCCAGCTAGGATTCGAACCTAGATATACGGATTCAGAGTCCGCAGTCCTACCATTAGACGACCGGGCAATGGTGGGTAAATTATACCTTGGCAACGATGTTTTTGCGGTGACGGCCTTTTTCGGCTGAGTCTAGACCGAAGCCTTCTAACCACTTATCTGGAACAGAGAAACCGACAAAGTCGATAGGCACTTCTATTTCACGCCGGTCTGGTTTGGATAGAAAGGCGCAGGTCTTGAGTGACTTAGGATTTCTGGTGGCGAGCAGATCCAATAGCTTAGCAAAGCTATAACCCGTATCAACAATATCTTCGACTAACAAGACGTTTCTATTGGTAATATCTATATTCAAGTCTTTGTCGATTCTGGGCGAGCGGCTTGACTCGTATGAACCACCGTAACTGGAGACAGCAACAAAGTCGATTTCGAGATCGGGGAAATATTCGTAAAGCTCCCGAACTAGATCGGCAGTAAAAATAAAACCACCACGTAAGACACAGACAACTAATAAATTATCAACTGGGAACTGAACTGCAATCTCTTTGGCTAACTCGACTACTCTGGACTTTATAATTTCCTCTGAAAGTAATTCCTCCCATGCTGGCTTTGATGAATTCTCAGTCACATAGTTAGTATATACTCTGGCTGGCATATAATTTAGTAATGAAAAGTGAAAATAACAAAAAAAGTTACTTGATAACAGGAGTTTCTGGATCTGGAAAGTCGACTGTGTGTAAGGAACTTAAAAAAAGGAATTTTGAGGCACATGACGTTGAGGATATTGATGGTTTGTTTGAGATGTACCATAAAGGGACAAATAAAATTTTTGAAGAGTACGATAACGCAAACCCTGAACATATCAAGGGTGCGGAATGGAACTGCGATATTGATAAACTTAAAAAGTTAATAGTCGCCCAGAAAAGTGAGATAGCATTTTATTGTGGAATTGCTTCGAATATGAATGAAGTAGTTGGTCTTTTTGACAAATTTTTTGTGTTGAAGTCAAGCAAAGTATCGTTGAACAACAGGCTAAAAAACAGAGAAGGAACTGATGATATAGGAAACAACCAAAAAGGGAGAGACGTTGTACTGGGATGGAAAGACTGGTGGGAAGAAGAAATGCAAAAACAGGGTGGAATTTTAATTGAAGCAAATGATAGTTCTGAAAATATTACTAACGATATTTTGGGAATGATATGAGTTCTGGAGAAAGATTTAGACCAAAGTCGGCAACTTACTTGATGCTACTGAAAGATAATCAAATATTGCTTTTGAGGAGGTTTAACACTGGCTGGATGGATGGGATGTACAGCCTTATCTCTGGACACTTGGATGGAAATGAGTCTGTACACGAAGCTATGATTAGAGAAGCATATGAGGAGGCTGTGATTGTTATAAAAGAAGGAGACCTGATACCGGCAACAGTGATTCACCGCAAAGCCCCAGACGAAGAGTATATAGATTTTTTCTTTGTAACTACCAAGTGGGAAGGAGAAATAGTTATAGGTGAGCCGAATAAATGTGATGCAATGGATTGGTATCCTGTTGACAACTTGCCAGATAATACCTTGCCATACATTAAAGTGGCGCTGGAAAACTACATAAATAAAATTGCTTTTTCTGCGGAGGGGTGGAGATAAAGTGGGAGAACGTAAAATAAACAAATGAGAAAATATCAGACAAGCGAGCCTAGCCTTTTTTATTACCAAACTGGGGAGAACCCTAGGTTATTGATTCATACCGGGACACACGGTGACGAGTATGAAGTAATTGATTTGGTGATGGAGGCTGTAAAAAAGTATGAAGATTATTTACCTTCGTTTGTTTTTGTGCCGGTTGTATCCCCTAGTGCAGTGGCTAAACGCACTAGAAATAACGGGAGAGGAATAGATATGAACAGAGAGTTTTATTCTGACTCTGACGACAAAGAGGTTGTTGCCAACATTGAAATATTGGAGAACAAGGAGTTTGATTTGTTTGTATCTTTTCATGAAGATCCGGGAAGCTCCTTTTACTATATATATGATGTGAAGTTTTCTGACCGTGTTGACGAGCTGGTTTTGGCACATAACAAAAAAGTAAGTGATATGGGAGTAGAGCTTTTGAATGGAGTTGATGACCCCGATGATGACTTTTTGGGATATGAGTTTGTAGATGGCTACCTGAAACTTACTCACCGTGAAGAGTATGATGACGACGGTACGGTTTCGGCTTGGGTACTTAACCGAAGAAAAGCGTCTGAGTATTATTGCCCGGAAATACCAGGACTTGTGGATATTGCGACCAAGAGAAAAATTGTTGAAACTTTTTTTGAGAAAGTTTTGGTAGAGCGTTATAAGTAAATCTTTTCCCCTTGGAATTAGACTTTTAATTTATTTTCGGTGTAGTTTTTGAAATTATTAAGAATGGCTTGCCAACCGTCCCTTTGGAGTTTTTCACTATTTTCTGATTCGGTTTCGAAGATTTCGATGATTTTGGTGGAGTTTTCCGACTGCCTCTCGAAAATAATTTGGACTTGGCGTTTGTCGTCTAGTTCGTAGTTGATTTCTTTTAGATTGTCGATTTGGGTATAGGTGCCAGAGAAGTTAAAACTATTACTTCCGTCTTTGGCTGCCATAGTGTAGCTAAAGCGTCCACCAACAACTAAGTTGTTTTCGGCTTTGGGACAGTGCCAGTCTGTGCTTGCATGATTCCAGTGAATAATGTCTTGGGGAGTTGTCCAAGATTGCCAGACTGTTTCGACTGGTAACTTTACTACAACCTCTACTGTGATTGTGGACATCCTTATATTATAGTGTTGTTTTTGTAATATGATATACATATGAAAAAGAAAGTTTTTGTGACACCAAAAGGAGAGAAAATAATTGTTAAAAATAAAAACTACAACAAAAATGGAGACTCTGGTGCACTCTATGGACTTGGGGTGGTGGGGGCATTGTTTTACTTTTTGCAGGACGCTAAGGGCCTTGAGATGATTTTGTGGGCGATAGGAAAGGCAGTTTTTTGGCCTGCAGTGCTCATATATAAGGTGTTTACTATGTTGAATCTGTAAAGTGAAAATTCAAAAGAAAATTAAGGGCTACTTAAAGGCTCGTAGATGGCTAAACCTGAAACCAGCTGACGTTGCTAAATCTATATCTATAGAGTCGGCTGAGCTTCTGGAGCACTTTCAGTGGTCTAGCCCAAGCAGGGCAGAAGTTTTGGAGAACCATGAACTTCTCAAAAAAATTAGGACTGAGCTAGCTGACGTAATGATTTATTGTTTTGATATGGCGGTAATCCTCAAATTTGACGCGTTGAAAGCTGTAAGGGAAAAAATAAAACACATTGAAAGAAAGTACCCAGCAAAACTTATGAGGTCTGCTGTTGCGAACCGCGACTACTGGGAAATAAAAAAGAAATATAGAAGAGAAGGTATAAATTGAAAACTGGAAATAGATTGTTTTTGAGGAAAGACGGAGAGAACTCCGTCTTAGACTTACTAACTATTTTTTCGAAAAGGAGAATGTAGCATCGTAGGTTTCGTTGTAACCAGGCTTATCGTAGTCGACTTTCCAGCCGGCTTTTTCGAAGATATCTTCGATGTCCAACCAACCATTTTTGTAGATGTCTTCAGGTTTTAGACCCTTTTTGACCATGCGAGCAACGACATCCTTCTGCTTGAAGCTTGCATATCCACCCAAAAAATTCTCGGCAATCAGCTCATTGAAAGCTTCAATGGCGGCATCTGGGATTAGAGTTTTCTTGAGACTTACAACTTCTTTGGGGGTAACTGGTTTAGTAGCCACTTTTTCTCCTTTTGTCAGAGGGCGAAACGACTTACTTAGTGTAGCACAAACACTTTAAATATGCAAGTACTAGATTCTGGTAGAATTTGAACAATGAATCCAATATTAATTGGTGGAGTAGTTTTGGCGAGCGTGGTTTCTGTCTTTGGTTTAACTAAAATTGAGGAGAAAAAGAACTTAATTAGTCCGGTGGTTTATATTTCTCCTACAATAACACCTTCACCTGTTTTTGGTACTCCGATGACAACGATAGCGGCTGAGGAAAAGACTCCTATGGCAACAGTCACACCAACAATAAAAAAAGTGGTGAGTCCAAAACCAAAGCCGACACCGACAAAGGAGCCTTTTGAGAATGTGAGTAAATTGCTTGATAAGTATAGCGAGCAGTATGGCTTGGATGTAAATGTTGTTCGCCACCTAGCTCTATGTGAATCGGGGTTAAGAAGTAATGCTACCAATGGTAAGTACGTAGGGCTATTTCAGTATGACTCACAAACGTGGAAGACAATAAGAGCTCAGATGAGCTTGGACACGGAGCCGGCTTTGCGATATTCGGCTGAGGAGTCTATTAAGACCACCGCATATGCCTTGTCTAAGGGTAAGAGAAGATTGTGGCCAAACTGTGTGCCCTAAGTGCTACTTTTTGGTAGCGACAAGAATAAAGTAGCCAAATAAATTAATTTCTAAACCTTTTAGAACTGACTTGATGGCTGAGACATTGTCCCTCACCCCGGGCAAAAAAGTGAAAAACTGACCGAGGAAACCTAATAATTTGAACCTATTTTTTGAAAAGCTTAAGTTGTTGGTTTTGTCTAATTTTTTTTCTATTTTGAAGCCGGAATATACTATCTTTTGGGTCATAGTTTTGATTTCTATCATTTCCTTTAGTTTCCAGGCTGAACATAAATTTTTGGTGATTTTATTTTCTTGATTGGATTCTTCTTTTCTTGTTCTGTAGCCGTCAGCAATAATTAGTTTGCCTGTTTTTTTTAGAACTCTGTTTGCTTCCTTTAAAAATAATTCTTTGGGGTATGAATGACAAATACTTTCGATACCAAAAATAACATCGAAGTAGTTGTCTTTGAAACTGGTTTTGGTGTAATCCATGACCTCGAAGCGTGTGAGGTCTGAGACCTCTCTTTTGCTGGCATTTGCTTTGGCTTGTTGGATTTGCTCTGGTACCAGAGAGATGCCGAAGAGCATAGCCTTTGTCTTTTCTGCTAGATAAATACCGGCACCACCAACACCACAACCGGCGTCGAGAACCTTCATCTCCTTTTTTATTTTGCCTAACTTAATTAGAATTTTGTATTGGTTTTCGATGGACTGGTTTAGGCTTTTGGTCTTTTTGCTATCGATGCCGAAGTGGAGACCTAATGTCTTATTGTTGTACCAAAAATATTTGTATAGCCAGTTGCTGCGATTGTAGTAGGAAACGATCCTGTCTTGCATTTATTTTTTTGCGGTGCAGTTGAACATCCACTGGACGCCAAACTTATCACAAAGTGAGCCGTAGTAGTCTCCCCAGAACATGTCTTGCATGGGCATTTCTACCTTGCCCCCTTCCGAGAGAGCAGCAAAGAGCTTATCTGTTTCTTCCCTAGTATCTGGGTTTAACATGATATAGACATTGTTACCGAAGTTGAGCTTAAAACCCATAGATTCTGGGGCGTCGGTACCGTGCAGCGAGTGACCACCAAGTATGGGTAGTTCGATATGCATGACGAGATTTTTGTCTTCTTCTGGGAGAGGAGGTTGACCGGGTTGTGCAGGGACTTGACCCAAACGCATAATCTCCCCTACGTATTCACCACCAAAAACTGATTTGTAAAAGGAGAAAGCTTGTTCGGTTTCTCTTTTGAAATTTAGATAAGTGCTGACTTTGGACATAGATTATTGTAACAAAAATAGAGCCCATGAGGGCTCTTTAGTTAAGTGATCGACGGACCGTAAACGACTGACAGCCAACTGGTGGACATGATCAGGTTGTAACCTCGATCCTCTTTCCATTGGGACATGGTGGTTGCGGATAGAGTCTGGAAAAGAGCAATGGCATCTGATCTATCTTTTGCACTTCTGTCGAACAGACTAACGGTGCCCGTGACAACAACATCCGGATAACCAGTGGACCAGCAAACTGATCTTTCGTCCTCGATATGCATCTTAATAGAATATTCAACTCGTTCATTAAAGTGCTTTTCTGCCTCTTTTTTGATCGTGTCAGCAAGCTCCACCAAATGTGCCATATATCTTACTTCATCATCACCGGTGGGATCATCAAGTGGAAGCACTTCCATTGTAAACAATATTGTCATTTGGTTCTCTCCTTATGTGAATTTGCTCGACTATTTTATCATAAATACTATAAGATTACTAATGATCTGGTGGGTATATATGCTAAAAACAAACGCGGGGAGCCTATACACCGGAATTACAAACAACTTAGAACGGAGACTAAAAAGACACCGAGAAGGAAAGGGGGCAAAGTATTTAAGGGGTTTTCCTAACTTTGAACTTGTTTATACAGAAAACGCACAGAACCGGAGTGAAGCTCTAAAAAGGGAAGCAGCAATCAAGAAAATGACCAAAGTGGCAAAGGAGAAGCTGATTGAGGCGAATTTAGTCGTCTAGATCGGAGAAGTCTTCTTCGACGATAGTAGTGGCTTTGAGTTCCGCTTCTATGGTGTCCATGGAGTTATCTTGACTAATTGTGGGCGTGGAACTGGGAGTCACTTGAGTGTTATTTGGAGTATCAGTTTTGACCTCAGTATTTAAGAGGCTGTTTAGACTACAAGCCGAGAAAAAAACCGAGGATAACAAAAGCAGAGAGACTTTTTTGAAATTGTTTTTCATGAGATTATTTTGGCTGGGCTGACTTTAGTAACTTAACCGTGTCGTTTATTAACTTTATGGTGTCGACAAAGGCTAAACGAGCTTTTTGGGCTGTGTCTCTGGCTGCTTTGGCTGCATCTTTTTGATCCTCCCAATCGACAGGATCGATGGCTTTAAACTGGGAAACAGCGCTGTCTGCTAAGGTTTTGGCTTGCTGGAGCATGTCTTTTGCTTCCTGCAACTTGGCTTTGGCAGCAGTCGTATCTTTGTTTGTGGTAGCGGTAATACGAGACTCGAGTTTGGTTATGATGTTGTTTAGCCGGGTATAGTAGGCGTCAAAGCGAGTTTGTAGTCTGGTGCCGTGAGCTTCTAATCTCTCGGAGCGACTTTCTTGTCTTTTTTCTTTTACCTCTTGGCGTCTTTCCTCGCGATTTTCTGCTCTCTCTTGGTGGGTTTCAATTTTGTCCTGGAGGTTGGCTAGAGCTGGTGTAGCAAAAAGAACCAGGGCTAGTGCCGGAACTAGAAAGTTTATTTTTTTCATAGTTTGTTTTTTTGGTAATGAAGGTATTATAGAGGAAAAATTTAAACTTAGCATATGATGGTGTATAATAGACACTATGAAGACTAAGTATGTCTACCTGGGGAGGTTCGCTCCGTTTCATAACGGTCACAATCTTCTGCTGTCAGAAATGGTAAATAGGTATGGACCTGACAAAATACTTGTACTAATTGGGTCAACTAACACCATAAACTGGAGAACTCCATATACATATGAAGACAGGAAGCAGATCATAAGGATAAGCTTTCCCACTGTGGAAATACTCCCCCTGCCTGATGGTAAACCAAACTTGGAGTACTTTGACGGAACTACAAATGAAGCGTGGCTTGATAGCATAGAAGCAATAGCAAAGGCGAGAAAGGAAAGGTATGTTTTTTGTGGAGGGGATAAAGCGGATTTGGAGGTATTGGCTCAAAGATTTGAAACCAAAGTAGAGATAAGCCGAGAAGTTTTGGTAGTTTCAGCAACACAAATACGAGAGTTGCTTGTCAAAAAAGATTATGAGAGGTTGAGTAAGTTTGTTGACCCAAAGGCAACAGAAATAATTATTAAGAAGTTTAAAAGTTTTATATGAAAATTGGACTTGCACAAATAGAGGTAAAACCTCTTGAAGTAGAAAAAAACCTGGAAAAAATTTTAAGCTACATTGAAAAGGCAAAAAAAGCAGGGCTTGAGGTGGTGGTTTTCCCAGAAATGGCTGTTGGTGGCTACTTAGTCGGTGATGAATGGGAAAATGAAGATTACATAGATAAATTACTTCAGGCAAATGAAGACATAAAAAATCATTCCGGGGGGATTGTAGTTATTTGGGGAAATGTAGATGTAGACAGACTCAAAAAAAATGAAGATGGTAGATGGCGAAAATATAACGCTGGCTTTGTAGCATCGGATGGTGAATGGGTTGTAGGTGGTGTGGGAGCGGGAAAAACTTACAAAACATTGATGCCGAAGTACAGGGAGTTTGATGATGAGAGGCACTTTTGCTCGCTGCAAAAATATGCAAGTGATGAAGGAAAAGAAATAAGCAATCTGCTAAAACCATTTGAAATTTGCGACAGAAAAATAGGAGTGATGATGTGTGAGGATATGTGGAGTGATGACTACACGATAAGCCCAACCGAAGTGCTAGTTAATAATGGGGTTGAAATGATTATTAACTTGTCCTGCTCACCTTGGACAATAGGTAAAAATGATAAGCGACACAGAGTGGTAAAGACAAGAGTGGCTGAGTCTAAGACACCTTTTTTGTACTGCAACAACGTAGGAATACAAAATAACGGCAAAAATATTTTTGTCTTTGATGGCGGAAGCACGATTTATAATACGGAAGGAAAAATAACGGGAGAGCTTGAGTCTTTTGAAGAAGGGCTACTAATTTATGACGACCAAAAAGAAGCCAGCCAGAAAGAATTAAAAAAAGACGACACGACAGCAGAGTTGTGGAGAGGTATAGTTTACGGATTGAAAAAGTTTTTGGAAAAGATTGGTGTGGAAAAGATTGTTATTGGTCTTAGTGGCGGTATCGACTCGTCGGTGGTGGCATGTCTTTTGGTTTCGGCTTTGGGCAAAGAAAGGATTGTCGGAATAAATATGCCGTCGCAGTTTAACTCTGATTTGACTAAAACGGCGGCTAAGAAACTAGCTGAAAACCTTGGTGTTACCTATAAAATAATTCCAATTTCTGAGTCGGTTGAGCTGACTGTAAAACAGTTAACAAGTGCCGGGTTTGAGCTTTCGGAGCTTGCGATTGAAAATATCCAAGCTAGAGACAGAGGAAGTCGGATACTGGCAGGTGTGGCTGGCGGTTTTTACGAACAATGGAAATAAGACAGAAACGGCATTGGGGTACTGTACTTTGTATGGGGACGTAAACGGAGCAATAGCTCCGATTGCTGACCTTTATAAGGGTCAAGTTTACGAGCTGGCACGATATGCAAATAAAATAATGGGTGAGGTGATACCAAAAGAAATACTGGAAGTAGTGCCTTCGGCTGAGCTTAGCAAAAATCAAGACGTAACTGCTGGTAAGGGCGACCCTATGATATACCCTTATCATGATAAATTACTAAAAGCTTTTGTAGAGTGGAGATGGGGAAAGAAAAAAATACTAAACAGTTACAGAACTGGGGAAATAACAACGGAGTTAAATCTTGAAAAACCAATTGAAGGATACTTTGAGAATGAAATCGAGTTTGTAGCTGACTTAGAGGACAAATGGAGAAAATATAAATTAGCTATTTTTAAGCGAGTCCAGGCTCCGCCGATAATAGCAGTGAGCAGGAGAGCATTTGGGTTTGACCTGAGGGAGTCCATATAAAAACACCCCCATGAGGAGGTGTTTGAGGGTGAATTTAATAAAAAGAGGTAAAACCTTTAAGAATCTCAAGTTCAGCTCGTGTCGGGTCGTACGCTGTCACTACATAGTATCTTTCTATTGTGATGTCACCAAGAGATGACCCAAAGCTTCTGTAGAACTTTCTTTTCCCGATAACTATTGGATCCGTAGGTTTGAAGTCTGACACCTGTAAAGCAAATTCTCTTTGCTTGAGAATTAGGTAGTCGTCTGCCTCGCCGATGACGAGAAGTTGACTAAAAAGCCCGGTGTTTCTGGCTCTTTGCATGTGCTGCCTTGCCCAGTCTGGGGCTAACTTGGAATTGCCAGTAACCAGAACGTGATTAGAGGTAAAGTGTTGATATACCTCTTTGGATGTATTGTGGTAATTGATCGTTAACCCCGCTGGAAGAGAATAGGGGTAGAAATGTCTTGGCTCTGGTGAATGTGCACCTGATATTGCAAAGGCGTTGGACTCGTCTGCATCCAATAGATAAAAAAGTGGCCAACTATATTTTTCAAATCTCTTTGTTTGCTGTAAAAAACTGAAACTGGTAAAAACAAGAGGGTAACCATGAGATGCCATTTCTGCATCGCATAGTAAGGTGACCATTTCTATCAGTTCCCGTCTGTAATTGGCGACTGGACTTTCGTACGCGAAGAATTCTTTTTTCTCGTAATCTTTTTGTTTTAGAGTGATTTGTCGTCTTAATCCATCTACCAACGATTGGGGGTGGTTCTCATACATAACCAAAGCATGGTCTTTGAGAACTTTGGCAAAAAAGTTATCCGCCAAGGTCCCGTGCAAGACTGGTGGACGCTGGTCTACCTGTGTGAGCATTTTTTCCTCCTACTTTACGATTTTACCGTCGACCACTTCGTGTTCTTGCGGCTTTTCTCCAAATAAGATTCGGGCAAAAAAGTTGGGGTGTTTGGTCACCGTGTGCCTAATCCCGCCTCCAAGTAGTGACTGTGAAGCTGATTCGATCAAATTTGGTCTGCCAGCTGTGATGTTTTCAGCTGCACGATAAAGGCTTTCGACTTCTGTTTTTTGAGTATTAGTCGCGCCTGGACCAATAGCGATACCACCACTTGTGTGTGAGCCATCGAACATGCCGTGCTCCCCTTGAGCTCGAACATTTGTATTGTGTGTTAGTAGTGAAACTGAGTAGTTGCGGTTAATGGCGGCGACAACAATAACGATGGTAGTCACCGCACCAACAGCCTTGAGTAAGAATGATTGAAATGCCTTAATTGAGACCAGAGCCTCAACACCACCAAACATTGATGGGGCCAAAAAAATAAGTGAGATGGTTATAAAGGCAATAATGCCAAAGACCCAACCATTAACTGTTTTTGCAAGACGCAAGACAATAAAAGCAACCAAAACGACAGCAATGGCGACGACGACCAAAAAACCATTACCAGTATCGCCGGCCACAAATTGGATTACTCTTTCGACTGTGGTATATGGCTTCCAGGTAAAAGTAGTTTCTGAAGCAACAACATCACCATTATCTTTGATAATTTGTGCGGTAATTGTGTGCTGGCCTTGGGTGGCTACGCTATATTGACCACACTCATTTGGACCATTGTGAACAATACAGGAACTGGCGGGCGCACCATCAATAAAGATTTGGGCGATGTTTTCTGGCTTGGTACCCTCATAGTTTACTCGAATGGGGAAGTAGACAGGCTGATTGTT
>Ga0208375_1004221_pt1 | contig 11490 bp, 12 predicted proteins | sample RifOxyD1_FD_184038 | JGI IMG/M metagenome (GOLD analysis project Ga0208375, IMG submission 184038) | Soil microbial communities from Rifle, Colorado - Rifle Oxygen_injection D1 (SPAdes) | ecosystem: Environmental > Terrestrial > Deep subsurface > Rock core/Sediment | place: Rifle, Colorado... | reverse complement strand
GCTGAAGCGCTCCCGCGTCTTCATCTTTACTTACTTTTATCTTTTCCGTTACATCACGCATACTTCTTCGAATAATGCTTTTTTGTACTTCTTTGAGAATCTTATTCCATTCTTTTTGATATGCATCTGGGTCATCAACAATAGTCGATATATCCCATAAATATGCTTCATCAAGAACCGGAAGTAATTCTTTTGGAATGGTTTTAGCAAACTCTGAAACTACAAACACTGTATCTTGCTTAATATATGAATCTATTTGCTCCATAACCCGGCGTACACCCATATGTTTCAAAGAAGCTATTACCACCACATGTAAAAAGTCAGCATACAATTTTTTTGTATCTCCCTGCAAAAAGAGCCCTAACATATACAACTCCAATCGCTCTGGTCCGGAAATCGCAAAATTTGATTCTTTTATATCTACAACTGATCTACGGATCATCTCTATCGGGCGCTTCACCTTTTTTATTCCATCAATAATGATATCTTCTGACACATCAAAGGCAACTGCTGCTTTTTTTATATAGTGCCCTTGCACGATACCATTTTCAATTTTTGATAATATAGGAAGGAGCTCTTCGCTTGCCTTTTGTTTTCCGAAGGCGCTGGTTAAATCAAATCGTTTCTTTGCTGATTCGATAAAATAATCATAAATAGGAATTGCGTTTTTGAGCGCCTTTTTGAGCCCCACCTCATCTTCCCGCGCTGCTTCATCCGGATCTTTACCAATTGGCATAATGGCAACCCGCATATCCAGTCCTGCTCCTTCTCCAACATCAATTCCTCGTCTGGCCGCCTTGTCCCCTGCCATATCAGCGTCAAGTGCAAAAACAACTCTTTCTGCATAACGCTTGAGCAGATGAACATGTCCTTCAGTCAATGCCGAACCTTTAATCGCAACAACATTTGATATACCTACTTGAAAAGAAGAAATGACATCAATTTCCCCCTCCATGAGAATTGCTTCGCCTGCTTTCACGATTGCATCATGTGTTACGTCAAGACCATAAAGCACATTGCTTTTGCTATATACAGGCGTTTCAGATGTATTAATATATTTTGCTTCTTTAATAGCAGGATCCAGAACCCGCCCTGAAAATCCAACAATGTTTCCTTTATGATCGCGAAGTGTAAACATGAGTCGTCCGCGAAATCGATCATACATTCCGCGATTTCCCGGTAGAACCAATCCTGCCTTTTCTAATAGCGCATCATCGTATTGTTTTTTCTTCAAAAATCGATATACCCCTTCCCAACTATTCGGACTGTACCCGAGTGAAAATGTCCGGATTGATTTATCTGTAATTCCACGATTACGAAGATACAGAAGCGCTTTTTCTCCTAAACGATGTTTGGTTAATAGATAGTGATAAAATTCACTCGCCATGTGATTAATTTCAAAAAGTGTTTCTTTCAATTTCCGTTCAGGTGAGTCTGATTTTCTCTTTGTTAAGGTTACTCCAGCGCGCTGGGCTAGCTCCTCAAGTGCTTCCGGAAACTCCATATGTTCGTATTCCATGACAAAATCAATAACCGATCCGCCTTTGCTGCACCCAAAACAATGAAATACCTGCCGGTCAGGAGACACCATAAACGATGGAGTTTTTTCATTGTGGAATGGGCACAATCCTTTGAAGTTACGACCGGCTTTTTTTAGCGGTACTTTTTCATTGATGATATCAATGATATTTAATTTTGATTTCACTTCATCTGCATCGCCCATATCTAGCACCTCTCAATATCAGCGCAAGTATAGCATAATGAAATGTTAAATGAGAATTGGAAGGGAAAATTTCTTTTTCTGGTATTCTACATATTGTCTGATTGTTTCCCCGTGATCAAATGCGTACTCGTTAAAAGGCAATAACTTATCAAATGGAATCCATTCAACCTTCGATGATTCCCAATCTTTCTCTCCAACTCTCTTAATTGGTTTGATGATAAATTCAATCGTTACATTCTGACGGTCTTCGTGTGGCCGGTCGGGGCTTGTATTTATTTTAAAAAGTTGAATAACTTCTCCAACCCATCCTGTTTCTTCTTTCAGTTCCCGCACCGCACATTCTGCTGCTGTTTCATCTCGTTCAAGAAATCCACCAGGAAGAGCCCATTTCCCTCCTTCCAACAGTGAACCGGCTCGTTTTTCCAAAAGAAGACACCCGTCTTTTTCGACAATCATGTGAACCACTACATGTCGAAACGGTGCTGTTCCTCCATCTTCAAATGTACAGGTGATCATATGTTGATTGTATCAAATGATTGTAATTTTCCTGCCACCCAACCACTTGCCCACGCCCATGATAAATTATATCCCCCTATTTCACCATCAACATTAAGTACTTCACCTGCAAAATATACATGCGGCACTTTTTTCGAAGCAAGCGTTGTTGCATCTATCTCATCAAGAGAAATTCCCCCGGCAGTGAACTCTGCTTCATTCCACCCTCTGGTATCTATGACAGGTAATTCATATGCGGTAAGAATGGAAAGAACATTGTGGCGTTCATCACTTGTTAAATCTTCTGATTTCTTTTCTTTTGGAAACTTCGCGATCATGCAAACTGCGTTTGCAACTTTTGTTGTGACCATTCCCCACAAGCTCCGGCTTACGAGCCACTCGGGGTGAGTATCCCACCGCTTCTCCAATTCCTGCTTTACTTCTTTTATTGTTGTATCAGAAAAAAATGACAGTCGTACAACGATATTCTTTTTTTGTTCCCGATGTAAAGCAATTGATATTGCCCTACTTACTTCTAATATTGCTGATCCTGATAGTCCGTATTGAGTAAATAATACATCACCAATTTCGGATTGAACCACCTTATTATCTATCATCACGTCTACTTTCATGACATATTTCTCTCCTTGTAATAGGTGGGGTAATTGATTTTTTGAAACGATCGGCACTGCTGTCGGAACCGGAGGAATGATCGTATGGCCAAGAGAAAAAAGAAGCGCATATCCTGAACCATCAGCACCGAGTGCCGGGTACGATTTCCCACCAGTTGCAATAATAATGCTATCAGTTTTATATGTGTTGTTATTTGTTTCAATAGTCCATTCATCTTGCTTATATAATAATTTTGTCACACTAGTATGTGTCGCAATGATTACTCCTGCATTTGTTAATGAATCGACAAGAATATCCCGCACTGTTTTTGCATGATCAACAACTGGATATATTTTCCCCTTCTTTGTTTTTTCCTCTTCATATAACGGAATTCCCATCATTTCAAAAAAGGATCGTATGTCGTCATACCCAAATTGTTCAAATACAGAAAAGACAACGGGATGATGTGTATAAAAGGATGAAGAAATATTTTTTGTGAGATTTTTGTTTGTCAGGTTTCCTCTTCCTGATCCGGAAATGCACAGTTTTCTTCCAAGCTCCGCCTCTTTATCAAGAATCATAACAGCATGTTCCGGATGATGGTGTTTTGCGGAAAACGCTGCCATGATGCCAGCAGGACCACCACCAATGACAACGATTCTGTTTTGTTCCGTCATAATTGGATTATAACCCAATTTGAGAAGCAATACCTTGCATCGAGATGAGACAAATTTCAATAAACTTCTCGAGAGGAATATTGAGTCCTTCTGGTTTACTGCATTCGGATACCTCGCTTCGCCTGGTTCCGGCTGCAAAATTCGGTGCCTTTAAAAATCGTTTTACTACGGAAGAAACCTTTACATCAGAAAGTTTCCGTGATGGATAGACAAAAGCAACCGCCATGATGAGCCCTGTTAAACTATCAGAACAATATATTGCCCACTCGGCTTTATTTGCTGGTGTAATCTTAAAATGCGGTGCAGCGTGAGCACGAATAATATTTTCAACAATAGGAGAAATTTCCAGCTGATATTTCTGCAAAGCTTCTTTTAATTTAAACGGATGTTCGTTTTTAAACTCTCCTCCATAATCAATATCATGAATCAGTCCGGCCAGGAGCCAATCTTCTTTTGCTGGTTCACCCATCTCAAGCTGGTTTTGAGAAACAAGATATTCATAGATTCCCTCCATGCACGCTTCAACTGCCAGAGAATGATAAAAAATATTCTGCTCAATTTGTTTTTGTAATGCGTTTAAATACAACTGCCTATTGTAGATCATACTTCTCTTATTTTAGCATGTTTTTATATCTCATTTGACCGACTATCCCGACAAATAACAACACTGCTCCTAAAATTGTCACCGTAATGTAATTTATTAAAAGCATTTGAGAAATAGTCGGGCCAACCGTACTCACAAACGAATAAATTCTTTGTTGCATGCTTATTTCCCCTGCTCCCGACGATTCTAATGAATTTTTTGGAATTTTTTGTAAGATTGTCAAAAACAGCATGGAGGGAAAACTAACCAATATGCACGTTACTCCCACACTGATTAGACGACCAAAGCCATAACTGAAATAGACCAATAATACCAAAAACACAAGCGAAATCAACACTCCATACAGTAAGATTTTTCCGATACTCTGATGCCCTTCTAAGGTGAATATCGCCATCAGACCAAACTTAGAGAATGTACCAGTTTCTCCTGAATCAAAATCATACATATTTTTTGCAAACTCAAGAAATACTCTCCCTTTAATTTCGTCGACAGGATATTTGTCCAAATCTTGCTCGGTAATTTTAATATCTAGACCGGGAAATGGTTTGAGAGATCTGTCAGGACTTTTCTGAATCATCTTTCTTATTTCTTTAACCTCTTGAACAGTGTTGTTTCCGCCGGGGGCATACATCGCCTGCAATAGTTTCGATGCTACGTTCACGGCGTTTATTTTATTCGTGATGTAATATAAGTTAGCAAGGAATAAGGTTACTGAAAACACTGGAATGAAAAGTAAGGCAGTAATCCATTTCATATCAACATGCCAATATGGTCTCATTTTTATCTGTTTATCAATCATGTTTATATCCATTATCATCAGTAATCAGTATTGTTTTTTTATTCATTTGCGGAATACTATTTACAAAGTTATAACCTATTTTAAAACCTCTAAATATCAAGAAAACTATCCACTATCTTTTTCGCATCTTCCAGATTTTTGTAAGTCTTAAGTGAAAAATTTGGATACTCTTTTTTCTGTTTTCCGCGAATCATCCAAGATATTTCTTTAAGCCTTCTTTCTTGAACCAAACATAATATTTTAATTCTCGACTTTCCCATTTCTACGTTATCTACAGCTCTCTGAATCTCCATTCCAACCCCATGACTTGGACCATTAACCAATGCAATTAAATGCGTTGACCTATCAATATCATTAATATCTACAGTTTCTACTGTGAACCAGGGTTCTGATTGATGTTTTGCTTTTTGAATCTCTTCTGATTCATCGTAATACTTTCGACTAGCAGCATAAACATCTAATACCTCAACACCTTTTGACCTTATGTGATTAACTAGTACTATAGCTAATTGTTGCGGCTGATTTAATTTTCCCAATACTGACCCTGAAAAATAAACGAGCTTATTGTTTTTCATATTTAGATTCTAATCCCGCTTAAATACTTCTTAATTAATCCATTAATTGTCTTTCTCCCATATCCACCTTTTAAATATATTTCTCTATTTTTAGCATCAATTCTACTCAAAAATGCTTCATAAAAAATAAGTTTATATGGTCGAAATGGTTTCGTTGCTTGACTCTCTCCATTGTTATGTTGTTTAAATCTTTTTCGTAAATCTGACGTGTAACCGATATATAAACTATTGTTCTTTTGACTTTGCAATATGTAAACGTAATAAAACATAAGTAAAGGCGGAGACGTAATAAATTCGTAAAACGAATTTAAACGTCCCAGCAACGTTGAAATCGCTTTGCGATTTCTTACGTTGCGGAGAGGGCGGGATTTGAACCCGCGATCACCTTGCGGCGATACGCGCTCTCCAAGCGCGCGCACTAGACCAACTATGCGACCTCTCCAATGTTAAAGATTATTTTTAAACTCTTCTTCAAGTTCATTCTGAATATCGAGCCACCAATTTTGTGAATCTGTCTCAAGGAGCATTTTAACTAAGATAACTGCTTCTGGCGTTCGGATACGATTTTTATTCATCATCCATTTTTCTGCATGAGCATCCCCTCGTTCAGCCAACGGCTTAAGTCTCACGAGAAGCGCTATCACATTTGCTTCAAAAACAATCTGTGCTTCTATTGTTTTTTTCTCTTCATACTCCTCTAGTAATCGGAGAAGATCCGCATCTACAACACCAAAAATATCTATATTAGCCTTTTTTTGATTTCGAGTAATGTACCGAAGTGCAATTTTATGGGCATCCCCAACACGTGTTTCATGCATATCATGGAAAATACTCATGGTCAGAACTTTACCCATATCAAGGTGAAGTTTTTTTGCTAAAAAATACGCAATAACTGCTGTCATAAATGAATGCTCACCGATGCTCTCTTCACCATTTCCTAATATCTGAAATCCTACCCGTTTCATTCTTTTTATTGTTGCAGCCTCATAGATAATGTTGGCAATTTGTTTATTGTTATTCTTCATAGCAATCAATTAGCGATATTATATCATTCTAGATACATCTTGAGGTGATATACTCAAACATATGTCACTTCGAATAAAAGCAATTATTGCAATTGTCATTGCAGCCATTCTTTGGAGCGCGGCAGGAACAGTGGGGAAAATTCTTGTCCACGAGGCACATCCATTTGTTATCGCCTTTTATCGCTTTGGGTTAGCCACACTCATTCTTCTTCCCTGGTTTCTGAAAGAAAAAAAATCAATATCTTCTATTAAGATATTGTTGCCGCTTGGCATATTCAATGCATTAAACATCCTCTTTTATTACAGCGGACTTGCTCTAACCACAGCTAATGCATCCGTCATTATTGGCACCAGTGTTCCTATTATTACTCTTCTTCTCTCACACCTTCTTATCAAAGAACCAATTAATATTCAAAAAATAACGGGTATTTTTGTTGGTCTTTTAGGAGCAATGCTTATTGTCATCTTTCCCCTTTTTGAAAAAAGACAAATAATAGGGGGATCTTTGTTTGGCAACATCCTTATCGTCGGTGCTGTCATAAGCTGGTCCTTATATATCGTCTCTTCGAAATTTGTTGGGGGGAAAAATACTTATTCACCTGTTTGTGCAACATTTATCAATCTTCTCACTACAACAGTAGTATCTGGTTTTGCAGCAATCGTAACACATCAAGATTTCTCCGTACCTGCATTAACAAAAACGTATTATTTATTTACATATATCTACTCAGTCTTTGGAATTACCATATTGACGTTTTTTCTTTTTGGATGGGCAATCCGATATGTTTCAGCGTCAACTGCTTCAATGAAAGAGTATTTACAGCTATTAGGAGGGATTACAATAAATATTATTGTATTACATGAACATCTAACACTGACTTATTTTGTTGGAGCATTTCTTGTATGCGTTGGCGTTATAATGGCAACTCGTGGCGCTCTTGTGCAGAGTCGAACTGCAATTACAGCCTCCGGAGGGCCGCGTTCTATCCATTGAACTACAAGAGCATACTACTTAATTATTTTTAAATCTCCATTAAGAACAACCGGTTGCATAGCATGCATCTCTGATTCATAATCCATAACAGGAAGTGGGTATAAAACAAATATTTTCTTTCCTAATCCAAACGCGTGACCCATTTCTAAAAACGTGTTTCCACCAATATACCCATCAATTTCTTTTTTTTGGTAATTTAATATGAGGATTGCATCAGATTCTTCAATATTTTTAAAATGTTTTCTGATGAAATCGTATTCAATTTTCGCAGCTATAAGTTCATCTTTTGAAATACCTGGTTTTGCTTCAATAGGTACTTCTTCTTCTGTTCCCATGGGAACACGAACAATATGACCACGTTGTTCTAACGCTTCTTTAACAGAACGCATCTCTTTGTGAAAAAACATGCTTGCAGAAATTGCTATTTTCATAAGCGTCGCGTAATAAATTGAATACAATTTAAACGCGACTGCTACGTTTAAATTTGTAAAACAAATTTATTACGTTGCGGAGGGTCATTGACAGTGTTAGAACCTACTTCCAATCTGTCGTGCCTGATCCTAAGCAATTGAATTATATACCAAATCCATCAATCCTCTCATAACAACCACATTCATGGTATGATTTTCGTATGCAATCAAAATATCAGGATCCTGTATTTGCTGAGTATTGGAATAAACGTGCTGGAGATCAAGGAGAAGCATATAAACAATATGTGCTCGATCCCATCATGCTCAATCAGGTAGGAGATCTATCAAATAAGACCATAATAGATTTAGGATGTGGAAATGGATACCTCGCTTCAAAATTACTCGAACAACACCCTAAAAAAATCATCCTCATGGACATTTCCGAATCCAACATTTCATATGCCAAAGAAAAAACTCAAAGCGAAAAGGTTGAATTTATACGTGCAGATGCAACTAAACCTTGGGGTATTTCACCTGAGTCGATTAATATCGTTTATTCAAATATGTTGCTCAATGAAATTGAAAACATTAAAACACCAATTGAAGAAGCGTATAGAGTTTTGGGAAGTAAAGGAATATTTATTTTTTCTGTGACTCATCCTGCATGGGATTTATTTGTATATGGTCAAGAAAAAGTAGGAAAAACATCGAACAAAATAAAAGGTTTAGGTGGATATTTTCGAAGAGGTTACGCAAAATATATTATGGGGTCTGATAGCAAAACCAATCCAGATTTAGCAAAAGAATATAATCAAGAATTTGAAGTTGAACATTATCAACGGACAATATCAGATTACTTCCAACAACTCATTTCTGCGGGTTTTACAGTTCGATCAATGATTGAACCTGAATTATCAGAAGAATTAACAAAGAATAACCCAAGATTTCTTGACATGAAGGATATCCCAATTGGTTTAATTTTAATGGGTGTAAAAAAATAATTAGGTTCGAATCCCACTCCCTTGTCATCTTTGAGTCTTATTTTCTGCGCCCCGAAGTTAGAACTCATGTTCGTAACGCTACAAACGCATATTTCAATAGTTTATTTGTATTTATACGTGATGGCGGAGGATGCAGGATTCGAACCTGCGCCTCCCTTTCGGGAGAACAGTTTTCGAGACTGTCGCCGTAAACCACTTGGCTAATCCTCCTACGCTAAAGCTTCGGAGGACACAGTCCTCCATCTTATCTTGGCGTTCCTGTGCAGAGTCGAACTGCAATCACATCCTTCGCAGGGACGCATTCTATCCATTGAACTACAGGAACAATAAAGCTTATTATACCGCAAAACAGCTACGAAGGTTTCTCGAGGGGGACTTTTTTGGATAGCCACGATGCCGCGTTATCTACCCATGATTTTTCCGGTTGTTCACGATATGCAATAAATTGTTTTAATGCTTCTTGAACACGCTGTTTCTCTATAACGCCCAGAAGTATAATAATTCTCGATCCAATAATGGGTCGAAGAATGAGAAGTGTTTGTCCCCACTGCTCTTCAAACCAAAATTCTACAAGTTCCTGATACCGATAAAAATGTCCCGCACTTTCAATACCAAGATTGGAAATACTGTGTTTTACATCCTCCGGAGCAACAGTGGAAAGTACATAGACAAGAAATACGATTGAAAGTACTGCACCAACGAGTACAAATTCCCTTGCAAAAATAAGAATAACAGTGAGAAGAAATACAATCGCGCCGATATTGGTAAAATATTCCTTATCCCTTCGTTTAAATAGTCTTGAAGGAGATGACCATGTGAGAGTAATTTCTTCTTTTGGGGCAGTATCAGTATCCATGCATTCAGTATATACTACTCAAGGATTTTTTCGCAAACTCCCGAAGCGCATCTGATGCGATCCAATGAGCACTTTTACTATCTATCTCTAGAAGCTTGTTTGCACACGCTGTTGCCTTCTTCATACACACGGTATTCCGTTTTCCAATTTGCCGCAGTGCCCAATTGATTGCTTTCTTAACATAATTTCGCTCGTCAGTCGACTCACGAATAATAATGGGAAAAAAATGATCGAATTTATCATCTTTTGCTTTTTTGTCATGAACCGCAAGAACTGCCATAAGAGCAAACCCTGCGCGTTTTATAAATTCTTCTTTTTTCTTAGCCCATTCAATTGTTTTGTCGTAGGCCCATGGTGTTTTATCAAACAAATTCATACACACCTGATCACATATATCCCAACTGTCAAAATCAGATGCCCATTGGTCCATTTGTTTTTGTGTTACGAGTTTCGCATTATCAATAAAAGCTGCGAGAATTCTCGCTTCGTGAATACCGCTTTTCCATAATTCTTGGGCGAGTATGTGGTTTTTTCCGATGCGTTTCGCAAACGTTCGAAGAAACGGAATAGAAATACCAAGTGTATTATTAGTATTAATTCCAAACCGCGCCATACCAGCGACGTTTTTTGGATTCTTATGTTTTTCCAATTCTTGAATAACTTCTTGTGCATTCATAATCTGCGGAGAGGGTGGGATTCGAACCCACGGTCCAGTTGCCCGGAACGGCAGTTTAGTAAACTGCTGCACTCGACCACTATGCGACCTCTCCCAAAAAATTTGCGGAGGGGACAGGACTCGAACCTGCAAGCCCTTGCGAGCGCCAGTTTTCAAGACTGGTGGAATACCATTATCCGACCCCTCCATTCATCCTTGACCATCTTTGAAGATGTTTTGGATTATGTGATTGAATATATCTGAAATACCGTATTATATCCTCTTTACTTTCCAACTGCACACTACGATTATTACGTATTTTAGGTGAAAAATCCAATTTTTCTAAAATGGAACATACTGATTGACGAAGTGGCGCGGACGCACTTACCAAGGATAACCGAGGGTAACAATACAATTTTCCTTTAATTTTGTGACGTTCACTAAATATACAACCGTCAGTATCCATAAGTCCTCGCATACATGCTTTTTGGAAACTAATGCGAGAATAAATCCATTGAGGAATATCAATTTGTTGTTTAATTTTATTGCCAACCACTAAACCAATAGATTTACAAAATAAAACTAATTTAGTTCTCGAGATAACAACAAAGATTGTTGATCTTTTTGTTCGACTTGTCCAAGAGGGTTGTACACCAAAAAGCTCTTTCATAAGTTTTTTTATAAAAAAACTGTACGTTCTGTCATCTTTATAGTGAACAGTAACAGCAATCTGTCTCTTTGTAATTGATCCGTCTCCCAACATTATTCCAACAAATTCAGCTAATTGTTCACGTTTTCTGGGATAAACAACGCTTTTAGAAACAAAATAATTTTTATGTGTAAATTTTCCTTTTGTTTGCCACCATTCCAACCATTTTTTCCTCCGTCTCTTTGAATCACCTATACTACCATACTTCTTATATACCGCTTTACCTCCTAAGACAGCTGCGTTATGCACCCACCAAAACGGCTTACGGATCTCGCGATTTTCTGGTTCAGGTAATCCAGAAGTTTTCAGGAATATTTTATAAGATGTAAATGGTAAAGAATACTTTTCGCGTTTC
>Ga0208375_1004219_pt1 | contig 11495 bp, 12 predicted proteins | sample RifOxyD1_FD_184038 | JGI IMG/M metagenome (GOLD analysis project Ga0208375, IMG submission 184038) | Soil microbial communities from Rifle, Colorado - Rifle Oxygen_injection D1 (SPAdes) | ecosystem: Environmental > Terrestrial > Deep subsurface > Rock core/Sediment | place: Rifle, Colorado... | reverse complement strand
ATTATTTGAGCATTTGGCAGAGATTGATAGGGATGAATATGGCATATTGACTCCCTTAAAAACAGGAGCAAGAACATATGGCGGCGAACCCTGCATAAAAGGAAAAGCAGGATTTGCAGTCCATACAGATGGAACAGTTCTGGAATGTGTAAATGGAAGATATGTGTTTGGCAACATAAGAGATAGAAGCCTGAAAGAAATTTTTGATCTAAATGACCCGGAAATAAGAAGATATTATTCTTCAATCCCATGCTTAGGCTGCCAGTGTTCAGGGGTTTATACAGATGGAAAATAAGATAAAAGATTTATTCGGAAGATTCAGCAGGAAATATAATAAGCATATGGTTGGGACCAATCATGTAAATGTACAGCAAAAGATACTTACAAATTTTTTACCATATATCCATGGTAAAGTGCTTGACATAGCTACAGGAACCGGTTTTGTTGCAAAATATATCAAACAAAAAACAGAGTCTGATGTTTATGGCATTGATTTTTGCCCCGATATGATAATGATGGCGCAGAAAAATCCCCAAGATGTGAATTTTATAATTGGCGATGTGCATGAACTTCCTTTTGAAAAACATGCATTAGATGTAATAATCTGTTCCTATGGTTTTTATTGGTTTGAAGATTCTAATAAAGTCATATATGAAATTAATAATGCATTAAAGCCAAACGGCATTTTTATTGTCATGGAAGAAGAGCCAAAATACAGCAGAATATTAATGCCTGCATTTTCAAGGAGGGGCGGATATCTAAAGGAATTGGCAGAGCTTGAGAATTATGTGGGGATTGAAGCTCTTAAACGAAAAATACAGAATAAGGGGTTTAAGCTGATTAAAGAGTTAAAATTACCAATAGACAGGGTGCATTATACTGTTGGCATGGTTTATCAGAAAAGTTGATTAGTATCCATAAATTTTAATTTTTACCATCTTTTCCACCCTCTCCCCAGCCCTTCCCTGCCTGTAATTCTCACTCCTCACAGCCTGTTGCAAACATACCAGCGCAATCATAATTTTTATTTCTCTTTTTAAACCAATTTGTAATATTTCCGATCATGCCCGGAAGCTTTGCATCCATGCTGAAAATCTTCCTGCTTTTTTACCCAAACCCATATTAAAATCAGGCTTCTATGATATGCTATGAAACAAGGCGGTGAGATTATGGGATATGCCATAAATTGCGGGGATAAATCATGAGGCTGATACGATACATCCGCAAGCCATCGCAGAGACAATATCCGCAGAATACCGACCAGAAACAAAAGATCAAAAACAAAGCAGGGGTGCAAAAATGGGTCTTGGAAAATTAGTGAATTTCCTTATCTTGGCAGGAGCATGTATCACAATAGGGGCTGCGGGGATGAACTACAGCTACACGCATCATCCTGAAAAGGCCATGAAGGCAATCGCAGGATATTATGATAACAAATCCAAGGATAATGGCAGCAATAAAACAGCAGGTGAAAAGCCAGCAGATGAAAATCTTTCTGTGCTTTCTGCTGAAGAAAAGAAATTTTTGGAATCATCAGAAGATGCGATGCACGGCTACAGAATGGCTTTCTCCGCACCATATGAGAGGAAAGCCATCGCAAAGTCCGGATTTGAGAGATCAATGGAGGAATTCAGGAAATATCATTCAGGCCTTAAGCCTGCGGACGGCTACAAAAATCCTCTGCTGATAAGATTTGAATTTGCGCAGAACAGCAAAGGGCTGCTTTTCTCCCAGCTGAGAAGCCTTGACGACAATAAGGCCTATCCGGTGCATGAGCTTGATGGAAGGATTGCGTGCGGAACATCTGATGATACATATAGCACATGCATCGCTTTGATGAGACAGGATATCACTTCCTACAAAAGAAGCTTCATTGACAATCTGTTCAGCTCATCAGGAACAGTAAGATCAGATCCGGCAAAACCGGATCCATCAAAACATGATCCATCAGGTGGTGCCGCAGCCAACACTGCAGCCGATTACCAGCCTGTCCGGCAGGTAGGCAGGTAAATTTGTTCAGCGATTTAATGATCTTCCAGGAAGGAGCGCTTAGGAATTCCTTAAGGGGAACTTAGGCTGAGCAGCAGCTGGATCCAGAAAATACACCCGGGTAGCTGCTGCTCTATTGATCATAGATAACATCAAAAAAAATCAAATCAAATCAAAAATAAAATCAAAAAATCACATGAGGTGTGAAGATGACACAGGAATTCAGAGATGAAGAAACACAGAAGATGGCAGATCAAAATAATGTGAAAGGAAATTATGATCCCTTTCGCTCAAAAGGTTCGCAGACCATTGATAGGATTGCTTCAATGGCAGCAGTACAGCAGAATATTCAGAGTGAAATAACTGATGCTGATAAAAATGCGCTCAGAGCGATGAACGAACAGTATGGCGGCCTTGCAGGAATATATTATAATATTGCAATCAGGCTCGGGCTGGTTGATCCAAAGGAATTTATAGCAAAAAAAACTGCGTTTTATGAGAGAGTTATTTTGGCAAATATTGACAGGATGTCTGCAAGATATGAACGCAGGCTTGAGGAATACCTGAAAGATTTTAGGAGACACAGCAAGGGTTATGAAGCTGCGGAAAGCGACATAAAGACATATGACCTGATGCTTGAGGATGCAAAAGGAAGGTATATTACAATATGCGCTGAGGAACAGGCATCTGAAAATGAATTATCACAGCCAAATCTGCCTTATGAGAGAAGAAGAGAGATGCTGGAAAAAAAATTGGATCTCAGGACAAAAAAGAATAATCTTTCCATGGATGTCAGCAAAATAAAACATAAAGTGTCGCATTCACTTAACAGCAGAAAGGAATTTGATGGAGCGATAAAATATTCAGACAATAAGATGCAGTTTGACATGTATGCGATTGATCTTCTGGCTGAAGCAAGAATAAACTTAGCAGAGCAGGTTTCAAGGTCAAGATATCATATTGCAAGCCTTGAATCCGGATTATCTCTCGATAAGACCATATCTCTTGTTTCAGAAACCTTCAAAGCAGCGAATACCGCCAAGCGCATGAATGACGGCTATACCCTGGCAAATGCAAGAAATATGGAGGCGCTTGAAAAGATACGCAAGGCAGGAGAAGACGAAGAGGATGTTGAAAGTGAGGAGGCTGAAAAAATCAAATCACACAAGGAAAAATCCCTTGATGTTGAGATTGATTCCATACGCCGCAGAATAAAATCAAAAGACCGCAAGTGAGTGCAATGCTTGAGAAAAAGATAATCGCAGTGAATGAAGCCTCTCTGAGAAGGGCTAAATTCAAATGGAAAGGCCTGCTTGCGGAAAAATATAATTTTTTTAGTTTCTTTCCCGCAGACGGGCAGAGAGGGCATAATTCACATTCCGGCCAGCCTATGCTGCCGGCAGAATACTGTGCAGAAGATCCAGCTGCTGCATCAGCTGTTGCATTCTACAGCGCAATGGAAGCATTAGATGAGGCATTGTTTGCCAATATCCCATGCGAGCTTGGATTTGAAAAGATAAAAAATTATGCAATCCATCTTGCTGCGCTGTACAGCAGGATGTTTCTTCCTGAAGCAGATGCGTATTTATTAAAGTCTGACAGGAAAATTGATCCTGCAGTGAACAGCATCTGCCTGGCAGATTTTCTTGTGAGGGCAAATATTGATTTTTTGGCCAGCAGAAATGATATAGGAGGAGAAAATAAAACAAATCCCCTTGTTAATGCAGAGCAGCTGCAGCATGATTATCTGGGATGGATAATATACTCAACACTTGTAAATGCAGCAAATGAATCCTATTCTGCATTCAACAAGCATATTGAAAATTATGGGATAGAAATAAAAAACGGCAGGGCTGCTTCATTTGAGGGCTATTCTTCCGGGGATTTTCAAAAACATGGCTCTCAAAAACAGGCACAAAGCCATCAGGCTCCTCAAAGTTCAGCGCTCAAAAAAGTTTCCTTCAATGACATTGCAGGCTACGATGCTGTAAAAGATTATTTCTGCAAACTGGCAAAGTCAATGAAAGGCGAGCTGCCGGATATATACTCAAAATTAGGCATACCAAGGCCGTGCGGATTTCTTCTTTACGGCCCGCCGGGCACCGGAAAAAATCTTCTTGTGTATGCATTTGCAAATGAAGCCGGATGGCCTTATCATGAATTAAATCTTGACGAGGCTTTTGACAAGTTTGTCGGAGAATCAGAAAAAAAAATTGCGGAATTCCTGAGAAGAAAAGGCGTGCTGTTCATAGATGAGTTTGATTCAGTGGGAAAAAAATCAACAGGATTTACGCAGGGCTATCAGCTGAACATAACAAATGTGATCGCTTCCTGCATGAACCAGTATGACGGCGAAAGGATTATCTTTGCAGCGACAAATGATGCAGAGCGAATATCAGAAAAACTCAAGCGGGGAAAAAGATTTGGAAAAGTGATTGAGCTAGGCTATCCTAAAGTTGAGGATACTGAAGCGATATTAAGATTGAAGCTTTCTGCCGCGTCAGAAAAAAGCGGCAACAATTATCTTGCTGTTGACTGCAGGAGAATCGCGCAGAGGCTGCATGATATCGCAGGCGAGGCTTCAAAAGAGATCTCATCTGAAGCAGGGTTTTCCGGCGGGGATATAGAGGAAGTCGTGAACCTGACTCTTGAGAAAAAAGGCATGGAGATGTGGCAGGGAAATGCCCTGAGCCTGCCGCAGGAAGACGATTATATCAGGACAGCAGAGAGGTATGATCTTTCGTTAAGGCAGATGTGAATATGGATCAATATAGATGCATGGTAAATCTGAGATGGATTCATCCGGACCCGGATATCCGGTCAATGGAGGCATAAGGCATGAAGGTAGACAATAATAAGCATAAAGGATATATTTCTGAAGAACTTTCACGTTATACTCCTATGCTGCATTATGGCCGGCCCATAATGAGAAAAATTTTGGCAGAGGAAGAGGCGCAGATAAGAAAAAAACAGCAGCTCCTGCTGGAGAAACAAAATACAGAGGCGCGGGAAAGAAGACGGACAGAAAAACAGGAAAAGCAGCTGAAGCTTGAGCAAAAAATAAAGCGAAAAGAAAAAAAGAGATTTGAAAGGGAATGGATATTTGAAGAGATAAAACAGGCAGCCGGAAATGCGCTTGATGCGATCGGCGGTGCAACAATCTATCTGACAAAATGCACAGGTATCTGCCTGCTTTCAGTAGCAGTTATCTATGGCGCAGGCTGCGCAGCGGCATACACATACACAAATTATTATCCCGGCATAAAATCTGCAGTGCAGCAGAGAATAGATGAATCAATAAAAAAAGAGTCTGCCAGAGTATTTTATACAGGCCGGCTGGAACAGGCATCTAATGCCCTTTATGAAAATCCTGCTGATCACGCTGCTTATGCGCAGGCCGCTGATGCGATATCCGGGCTTGGCGGGCTGGAAGGAAAGATGGCTAAATGGGGGGATTTAAGGTCTCTTCATTTTACTGAGAGCAGATATGCTCCTGCGCAGGCGCTGGAAGATGGCATTGTGCTGCAGAGAGGATATGACAGTTATTTCGGAGGCTATGTTGTGGCCAGCGCAGAAGAAACTTTGCTGGACAGATATCTGTCAAAGAAAAAGCAGCTCTTCTATTCCTGCCTGGACAAGGTGTATGTGAGGCCGTTCCAGAAGATAAGCAAAGGCGATGCGCTTGGAGTGCTAGGCAAATGCCGGCAGGCAGACAGGTTCAGGAAAGAATATGATACTGGCGGCTATTTTATGTTTGCCGAGCTGAGAGTGAATGGTGTGCCGCAGAATCCGTTTCCATGAATGATCTCTTAAAACAATATCTGCGGCATCAGCATATATTATTTCCTCTCTGCAAAATAAATATCAGCTTCAATCATCTTGTTGTCTTTGTAGAAGTGATGGGTAAAATAAACATTCCCTTCATCATCTATGGATGCTTCTCCTGCAAGAGGAGAGATCATCAACTCAGGCTTACTCCATTTATCGCCGGTTTTCTTTGATCTCCACAGCCCGTAATCTTTTGAGATCCACAGCTCATCTTCATCAGGGCTTAATGCAGGCCATCCTTCACTGCCTTCTGTGTTGACTGCATCAATATTTTCAGGCTCTGGCCATGCGCCGTCTATTTTTTTAGAGACCCATATGTCAAGCCCGCCTTTGCCTCCGGGCCTGTCTGAATGAAAATACAGTTCGCTGCCGCCTGAAGACATATGCAGCTCTCCTGTTTTGTACTCATCTGCCATAAGCTCTTTATCAGCATTTTTCCAGTCCTGCCATCTGCCATCCTTAAATTCCGCAGTGAACCAATGCACTCCTGCATAGCCTTCCCTTACAGAGCAGAACCACATCATATTGCCCTGGACGAATTCACAGCCGTCGCCTGAAATCTTTCCTCTGTCCTGCAGCATTATCCTTTCAGGCTCGCTCCATACACCGCCTGTTTTTTTTGAGGAATAGATCCCTGTAACGCCGTCAACGATCTGCTTTTCCACTGGGACATCCACATCAGGCGTGAAGAAAAGATATAAAATATTTCCGTCAGGCATGATGAACGGAGAATCCTCTGCGCCTGCTGAATCTATATTTGGTATCGGCACCGGGTCTTTGTATTCATCTGAATGGGATTTCGGCGGAGAAACATCTGCTTCAGGAGTAACTTTTACTGCAGATGAAGGTATCTTATCATATCTTGAAACTGAGGCATCTTTATTGTCCTTGCCGCCATCATCATCACTCTGCTGATCTTGGCCTGAACAGCCGCTGATCAGGATTAAAATTAATGATATAGCGATTAAATAAGCTGCCGATGCGATCAAAGAAAAGTCTGCTGAATCTTTGTCTGCCTGTTTATTTTTGTCTGTTGATTTATTTTTTGTGATCATATTAATTCATCCTCTTTACCTTGGATATATCCGCTTCCCAGATATGCGATGGGAAATCAAAATAATCAATATCCTCCTTTATAACCTTATTGATTGCCCAGTAAAATTTATTTGTGAGATAATCATTTTTAAGGCCGTTTGAATGCGCGAATATGAGCATCTTCAGGCAGAAATTCAGCTGATATAATTTCAGCCTCTGCTCAAATTTATCTGAAAGAGTTCCGATTGACCTATACCCTTTTAATATTTCCTTAAGCCATACCTTTTCCCTTTTGAACGGAAGGCAGGTCTTGATGAATTCCATCTCATTGTGCGCTCCGAGAACCTCGTCAAAATCAAAGATTCCGCATATCTTTCCGCTATGATATCTGATATTTTTTGCCTGGAAATCATTATGCACAAATACAGGCTTTGCCTTCACATGCAGAAGTTCGCTGTTTTCGCTGAAAAACTGCCGGATTGCGGAAAGTTTTTCAGGGGGCGCCAGCCTGTTCTCTTCTGCAAATTTAAGATTAGCATTGAATCTTGCAGCGATGCAGCCATACCATTCATCAAACTGGCGGTTTTTGTCTGCCGGGTCGCCGAATTTTTCCATCGGTATCTCATGAAGCTTTGCCATCAGTTTGCCATATTCAAAAAATAATCTTTTTTGCTCATCTTCTGGCAGCGATTTCCAGATATCCCTCACATTGCTGCCTTCAAGCCTGCTTATCAGGACATAATTCACAGGGGCTAATTCTTTTGATACATCCAGCGCTATCAGCCTTGGCGAAGGAATATTATATTTTTGGAGAATACTGCATGCTATCGCATTTCTTTCTGACCTTGCCGGATCCATGCTGTCAAACTGGGCTTTTAGGATAATCTTATTGTTTATGCTGAATACTGACCCTGTTATCCCGCTTTCCTGCTTTTCAAAAGAGGTTAATCGGCCTAAATTATGCCTGTCAAGTATCTTTTGGGCAGTTTCAGAGCTTATCATTTTGGAGAAAATTTTATATCTTATCTATTTTATTATCATATTTTATTTACCTTCTGTCATCATTTTTGTTTATATATCATCTGTTTATATCTTATTTTTATTTATACTCTATTTTTTATCTTCCTTGATAATTTCGCCAGGCAAAGTCGCCATGTTGTTCCATATCTTCCTGCCAGGGTAAATGATCGTTCTTATGCCTAATTTTGCATTATCACCGACAACAGTGCCGAATTTGTTCCTTTCCGCGGAAACAAGCTCATCATTTATTGATGTCCTTATCAGCCCCGCATCATGGCGGAAGTTTGCTGTTATTGACCCGGCTGCAAAATTGACATTCTCGCCGAGAATGCTGTCTCCGACATAGCTGAGATGGGGGACATTTGTATTGTCAAATATCACTGAATTCTTTATCTCAACCTCAAATCCTATTTTGCAGTTATTTCCTATGGCTGTTGCAGGCCTCAAATAAGTGTTTGGGCCGATAACGCAGTCATCTCCGATAACAGCAGGCCCTTCAATATATGTTCCGGATTTTATGACTGTATTTTTTCCGACAAAGATACAGCCCTTTATTGTCACATTATTTTCAACTGTGCCTTCTATTTTTCCTTCTTTTGTTTCAGCAGCCATATTCTCAATCATGAATTTATTTGCATCAAGGATATGCCACGGATAGCCGATTGGAAGCCATCTCTTTGCTTCAATGCAGTAGAAATCCTTCTTTTCAATCAGTTTTTTCACATAGTCTGTAATCTCATATTCCCCTCTCTGGGATTTCTCAATCCTGATATCAAATACCCTTTTAGAGAATATATAACAGCCGATATTTGCGGTATCTGCGATGAACTGCTCTGGTTTTTCTACAATCTGCTGCGCCAATCTTGTTTTTTTATCATAGGCATACACTCCGAATTTTTCAGGATCATTCACTTTGACGGTAAGCGCGGCATTATCATACCCAAAAAGCTTTTTTATGTCTTCACTGAAATAAAGGTCATCGCCGTTCAGGACAAGGAATTTATCTTCATTTTTTAATGCGTCTTTTGCCTGCATAAATGCATGGCCTGTGCCAAGCTGTTCTTTTTGCTCAACATAAGCCAGCTTTAATCCGTTGTGGTTGTTTTTGAAAACATGCCTGATCATGTCTTTTTTATAGCCTACAACAAGAATGGCTTCATCTATCTTTTCAGCAATTTTTGCGTCATTTACCTCTTTTAGCTCATCAAGAATATGGGATAAAAGAGGCTTATTTGCGATCGGGATAAGAGCCTTCGGCCTCGTCAGTGTCAGAGGATGCATCCTTGTCGCTTTTCCCGCGCATAAGATTACTGCTTTCATAACTGGATAAATATGATGGACTTATTTAAAGGTTTCTTAGGGCGTTTTATATATTACATATTTTTGGCATTATGCCGTATTGGTTGGTTATAAAAGTCAAACCACCCTCAAACTTCCAAGCAGCCTCAGCATCCAGTTCATGATCACATTCAGGATATAGCTCTTATCCTTTGGATCTGAGAAATAATGATCAGCGCCTTCAGCAATTTCCAGCGTCCCATATTTGCATGCAGATCTTATCCTTACAGCGTCTCCGGAATCATTTCTCCGGTCATCTGTCCCGTGGATCACAAGCACAGGGCAGTCTGATTTTCCTGCGGATTTTAGGACATCATATTTTTTTATATCGCTGTAAACAGAGCTCAGCAAAGTTATACTGCCATATCTGAAAACATTTGTCTTCAGCCATTCACTTATCTCAAAATCATTGAAATAGGATTTCATGAATGTTGTTAGATCCGATCTTGTCCCGATAGTGACCAATCCCATCAGGTTCTGCTCTTCACAGCACAGGCATACATCACCGCCAAGTCCGTGGCCGAGAAGGAATATCCTGTCCAGCTCAATATATTCCAGCTTTTTCACATATTCAACCGCTTTTTTCAGGTCCTGTATCTTATGCGTCATCGTTGTTTCTGTGGATTCCCCAAACTTATTTCCGGGAATATTGAAATTGAACCTCAGGGTTGCGGCAATGCCCTCATTGGCTATGGCAATCGCGAGATCGGCTATGATATCCCTGTCCATGTTCTCAAGAAAATCATGGCAGATGATCATGATAGGCTGTTTGCTGTTCTCATCCGGCACCCTTATTATGCCGTCAAGCAGGCGGTTTCCTTCTCCGGTAAATTGGATTCTCTGGTTAAGCATGGGGTTCAGAACAATAATAGGCTACGACTTTTAAAAATTTAGCGGTTGCGGAAGCTGCTAAACATATATCTGCCTTATTTTCCCTGCTTCCCCATCTTATGAGGGAGCCGGGAAAATAGGCAGGCAATATGATTTAACATTTAACACGAACTAAACCCGATAACTAATCAATTATATGATTAAATCAAATAATCAGAAAACAAAAAATGGACGAGCCGGGATTTTCGTAGCTTTTTTTGATTTTCCCGCAGGAAAATCCAGAGATTTTGCGAAGCAAAATCCCGAGGTTTGCGCCCGAAGGTAAGCAAACCGCATTTTCCCAGGTTTTTTTGCGTTAGCAAAAAAAGCTGTATCGAACCCGGAGCCTCATCCTTGCGAAGGATGCGTTATACCATTTAACTACTCGCCCAATGAAAAAATCAATAAATTATAAACACATAAATCTTGTTTAATCTTCACATATAGTTACCTAATCTCTATAAACCCGACATTATCATCTTTTGTGTCAAGGATCGCGATTGTATTCTCCGCCATGTAATAATGCGCTCCCGGATTTATGATCCTTGCCTTTCCAATCTTCATATTCTTCTTTTTGTGGTCATGGCCGTGAAGGATGTAATCATATCTCTGAAGCTCTTCAGCCGGCATCACATCAGGATACCTATGCACAAGAAGGAATTTTTTCCCTCCCAGCTCCATCTTTGCGGATTCTCCAAGATATTCCATCCCCAGCTTTTCTGCAATCTCTTTCATCTTAGGGATATCGCCGTCGCAGTTGCCTCGGATAAATTTGAAGTTTCTTAAATCTTTAAAGAAATTGAGCGTCGCAGGTGAGATGACATCCCCCAGGTGCAGGATCATCTCGCACCTTTCCTTCCTGAATATCTCAACAGCTTTTATCACATTCCTGACATTGTCATGCGTGTCTGATATTATCCCGATTATCATTTTTGCCTCCAACAACAGATACTTTCAATGATATTAAAAAATGGACCAGGCGGGACTTTCACAGCTTTTTTGATTTTGCGGAGCAAAATTCCGAGGCAATCTCCCATAGGGAAGATTGCTGCATTTTCCCAGGTTTTTTGCATCAGCAAAAAAGCTGATTTGAACCCGCAGCCTCCTCATAGCCAATGAGGCGCTCTACCAGGTTGGGCTACTGGCCCATCAAAGCGAAGTAAATTGTGCGCTTATTTAAATATGTTGCATTAAAAGCGCATTTAAAATTAACCACTGATATAAAGTATATCCACTTAAAAATACTAACAGCATATAAAACTTTTTATAGTGGTTTGCTGTGTGATTGAAAGATTATAATCACTTTTTATAATAGAATTTGGGGGATAAGATGGCAGGGAAAAAAGAACAAGCTTATAGTTATACTAAAGAAGTTGTAGCTGCAGACCAAGAATGCGCAAAAACTTCAGCGGAAA
>Ga0208375_1004217_pt1 | contig 11500 bp, 11 predicted proteins | sample RifOxyD1_FD_184038 | JGI IMG/M metagenome (GOLD analysis project Ga0208375, IMG submission 184038) | Soil microbial communities from Rifle, Colorado - Rifle Oxygen_injection D1 (SPAdes) | ecosystem: Environmental > Terrestrial > Deep subsurface > Rock core/Sediment | place: Rifle, Colorado... | reverse complement strand
AATGTAACGAAGTACACAAGGATGTGTGACGAAAAGAAGTGAAGACTGAACGGCGGTTAATGAAGATCAGCAGCGCGGAAACCAGTCCTCCGGGGCCTCCCTCAATAAGAGCCCGAGGCCCCGAGTGACTTGAGTCTGATCGGAGAAAACCGAGCGAGGAGTAGGAGTGAGCGAGAAGTGTAACGTGATCGTGGGTGCGATCACAGGTAAAAAAGGAGAAAACGTCGCATGACGACGGGTGGAGGAGTGTGCCGCAAATGAGTGAGCACCTCGGTATGAACGAAAAATTTTAGAAGTGTGTGGATGCTTCTGCGCGAGCGAAACCTCAAGCAGAAGCGAAACATGGATGTGGAAGTCTCACATGGGATAGGCCCATGCGAGGCAACCCAAGGAACGGGCATCTACTTTTACGCCCATAGTAAAAGTAGAGCGAAACTTAGGCATGGATGCCGCCGGCGTTATGGATAACGTCGGGCAATCAAGGAGGACTGCATTTATGAAAGGAGACTAATATGGGATTACGTATTGCAACCAATACCACTGCGTTGAACGCGCAGAGGCAAATGTCGATGAATAGGGGTGCTTTAGATAAGACCCTTGAACGGCTTTCAAGCGGTTCGCGAATTAACCACGCAGGAGATGATGCTGCCGGTTTAGCGATATCAGAAAACTTGAGAGCGCAAATCCGAGGTATCAAACAAGCAAAAAGAAATGCGATGGATGGTATTTCCATGATTCAGGTATCAGAAGGTGGCTTGAACGAAATTTCAAGCATTCTGATCCGTCTTCGTGAATTAGCGATCCAAGCGGCTTCTGATACTATCGGCGACACAGAAAGATCCTTCACCGACCGTGAATATCAATCTCTTAAACAAGAAATTGAACGTATCGCGCACATCACCAACTTCAACGGTACGCCACTCTTAAACGGTAAAACCGGCGTGATCGAGATCCAAGTAGGAACACAGAATAATCCCATTTTGGACCGCGTTGTGTACAATGGTGAAAAAGCTGACTCAACTCTCGAAGCCCTAAGAATGGGTGCTGAATCAGTAGCATCAAAAGAAGGCGCTCAGTTAAGCTTGGCGGCAGTCGACGAAGCCCTTATTCAGGTCAACTCAATCAGATCTGATCTAGGAGCTATGCAAAACAGACTGCAGTCAACCGTTAACAACCTGTCAATCAGTGATGAAAACCTCTCTTCAGCAAATAGTCGAATAAGAGATGCAGACGTCGCGGAAGAAGTATCTGAAATGACCAAACAGAACATCCTAATGCAAGCAGGCATTGCAGTTCTAGGTCATGCAAATACAACTAATGCTTCTGCTGTAAAGCTGTTGGGATAATTAAAACGGGTAAGCGCCACGGACGGCTTGCACTCCAAGGACGGAACGAACAACACGTAAAGCGAGCGTGAACTCACAGGAGGAGGTGTGACTAGAAGTTAGATACTCAAACAGTGTAGAATGACAATTAACAAATAACCGCGGCCGAAGGGATATTGCCTTTGCTGCTAACGAGAGAAAAGGATCACTCGTGGCGACAACTAAGGCGGTGTTGATAATCGGCGGGAGCGGGTTTATCGGGACGCATTTGGCATTGAAGCTTCGAGAAAGTCACAAAGTATTTGCGACCTATCTAAGCAAACCAATGCGCATACCCGGTGTGACTTTCATCCCGCTGGATGTCGGAAACCGCAATTGGGTAAAACGCATAGTATACTCCTCGCGTCCTGACGTAGTAATTTACGCAGCCGGGAGTAGCAATTTAGACTGGGCAGAAGCCCATGCACGGGATGCTGAACGCGTGCACACTGGCGGACCTGCCACTGTCTCTAATGTTGCCGACATTTTGCAGCCGCGATTTATTTACTTGTCAAACTGCTACGTATTCGACGGAAACAAAGGAAATTATCACGAAGGGGACATTGTCCTTCCGTCTTATTCACTCGGTAAAGTAAAAGTTGGTGGAGAGAACTTTATTCGCGGTAAAGCGATGAATCACATAATCATCAGATCTAGCCCTCTCCTAGGATGTGGAAACGGAAGAAACATAAGCTTTCTTGATCACCTGAGAATGAAACTAATAAGAAATGAACGAATAGAACTCCCGGTCAGTGAATTTCACTCATTTGCATTCATAACAAGCTTCATAGATTTCGTCGCAAAAATGGTAGATAGCGGCCCCAAAAATAAAACCCTGCATTATGGCGGACTTACTAAACTCACTCATTATGAACTAGCTAGAAAATTTGCCAAAAGATTCAGTTATAATGAAGACCTGATTTTTCAATCCCAACACACAAAACGTGGTTCGATTGAAGCTGAAATTGCCGATTACTCTCTCAACTCTTCTTGGGTTGCGGAGAACTTAAAGATCAAGCCCCTTCTCCTGGAGGAGTGTTTTGATCTGCTCGAGAAGGAGTTGGTTTCCAGTTTTTAGCTTCTTGGCATCACGCGTACTTCTTACAAATTCGGCAAAATAAAATTTAGCGACCTGAGATGCTGTCACTTTTTCCCCTTGAAACGTCCAGTATACGTCTCTGAATGGCCCCACCTGTGCCAGTAGTTCCTGCGCCTGATTAACCCCCCCTGGCGTGTGCACGTCTGCAAGACTTTGTCCGTCGACAGCAAGATTGTTTCTAACGTGTTGAGCAAAAGAAAGTTGGATCGCGCCATGCGCCGAATTTGTGACGACTAACTTAACCTGGTTTCTAAACACCATGAAATCAGCAGCCGTTTGCGCAACGCTGTAGACTTTTACCTCTTGAAACTTTGTACCAGCTTCCGAATACCCGTTAAACAGCCGTGCAAACTCATTGAAACATTGTTTTAGTTCACTGAGAAACTCTATTGTGCTTTCTTCGACTAGTTGCTGAGGATCAAAACTTCGGCCAAGCTGCAGCAATTTTTCAGCCTCAGGATGCATCTCCCCTCGCGCGAGTTCGTGAATCCAGCCGACCTGACTAAGGTGCCCGCTCGAACCCGAACCATCCTTATATTGTCCCATACTTACTACTCCCCACTCAGGCCATCAAAGCCCAACTTCCAGACTAGTTTATTTCTATCTGAGCGGCATTGTCAAATTTCAGGCTGGCAGGGAGAGGATATAAAAAAACCAGGAGTCGGAACGTCAATTTGGGACCCAGAATCTTAAGTGGGCGCCGTTTAGCAGCTTTAGGCTTCCTGGTAAACCAGGCATGCACACCACAGCTAGGGACAGCCCCCTGGGCAATTGACTGTAGGGTCCAAATATGTATTTGCCGACCCCTGGTATTTCTAATTATACAGAAGTAAAAATTGAAAACCAAGAGGGACTGCGTAATCGTAAATTTCCTAAGTACTTTACAGTTATACAAGGAAATGACACACTATTTATAACGATGCCTGCCAATAAAAAATTGCTAGTCGCTGACGATAGTTTGACGATCCAAAAGGTAATCCGACTTGCTTTATCAAATGAAGGATACGAAATACAAACGGTTTCGGATGGAAACGATGCGGTTCAACAAATCTCGCTCTTCCGACCCGACGCCGTTCTTGTAGACGTTTCTCTTCCTGGTAGAAATGCGATCGAAGTAAAAAAAGCAATAAATGAGCAAGGTGATTTCGACGAAGTTCGTTTTATTCTAATGTCCAGCGCTTTCGAAAAAGTTGATGAAGCACAAGTTGCTGAAGCAAATTTTCATAGCCGTCTGACAAAGCCCTTCGACCCTGCTAATTTACGAAAAGTTTTATCCGACGTTTTATCTGAAGTTGTGGCCAAACGTCTTGAAGCAACTTCCCTTATAGAAAAATCTTCTCTTGAACAACCTACTTCCGTGCCAAGCGAGTTAGAGCCAGAAGAGCTACCTGAAGAGTTGATGGACCCGATAAAACCGGAAGAAGACGTTATCGCCCCCCAGAAAAGTGAAGCCATCTCCAGCCTTTGGGAGTCTGATGCGTCTGCAAATGAAACGCCGGATTCGGACATCAAGCATTTAACTGAGTCGACAATCAGACTTAGCGGACTAGACGATTTTCAATGGAGCGTGAACGAAAACGCTAAGAAATCCGATCCAACGACATCAGCACCAGAAAGCTTCAGTGACAACGGGGCCACGAGTTTTAAGATTGATCCACCGTCCGAAGACTTTGCATCCACTCTTCCCCCCTTCTACCCGGACGTCGCCGACGAAGTGAAACAAGCAAATAAAAACTCAGCCCAAGCGGACAACGCTTACCATAGTGCTCCTGAAGAATTGCCAAACTCCTTTTCGGAGCCCCTCCTTCAGCCTCCGCCCGCTCCAATATCTATGCAGCCAGAAAGACCATCGGCCGAGGCCACGGTTATGGCATTAAGCAATACTCAGATAGAAGAAATGTTACAAAAACAGATTCAAAACAGCTTCGAAAAAATGGTCCATAAAATAATGCCTGAAATCGCCGAACGAGTGATAAAGCAGGAAATCAACCGTCTTCTTAACGAACTCTGATTCTTGTAATCTGGTCGTCAGAATAGATACTTTTTAATAAACCGCTTTTAACCACCTGAAGCTCGGCTCTTTCTCCAAGCCCAATTACGTCCATCTCCTCGCCGCTGACTTCGATTACATCACCTTTTCTGATTAGTGAATATTCTTCATAATACGTTCTGATCTTATCCGTTCCGGCGTTATTAAGTTCGTTTACCCAAACAAGTACAGAATCGACAATGACCAGCCGCAATCGATCAACGAGGACTAGTGCCTCTTCCCTAGAAAGAGACAAAACAGAAGCTATATCAACAGATACGTCGTTAAGCTCTTCAGGCGAAGACGCAATATTTGCTCCAATTCCTGCAACAATAATTCCTTCTTTTCCCCTCACCCGTTCACATAAAATTCCACAAAGTTTTTTTCGTGTTAACCACAAATCATTCGGCCATTTTATTTCCAAATCCAATTTGGAAAAACTCTTTTTGATCGAATCATGAACAGCGACAGCAACAGTGAGAGGCAGCCAGGATAAAAGCTCTTCTTTTGGAACTTCTAATATTATTGAAAGAAAGAGGTTTCCCTCAACTGATAACCACCTTGCCCCTCTGCGGCCTCGTCCTTGTTCCTGTTTTTTCGCCGAAACCCAAGTTCCGTGACCCTTTCCTTCAATGGCTAATGAAATGGCAACATCATTAGTAGAAGAGCAAACATCAAGGATCATTTAATTCCTATCAACATTGATAGATCGATCGAGCGGACAGAATGAGTGATACCACCGGCCGAAATGATATCAACTCCTGGCATCACGTAACCGGAAACGGTTTTTTCATTAATTCCACCCGACACCTCAATAAATACTTTTTTATCCACTCCTCCCAGAAATCTAATGGCTTCCTTTACTCTGCCGGGATTGAAATTATCAAGCAACACGCCCTCCGCTCCTGCTTCAACCGCCTCGCTCAATTCATTGACTGAAGTCACTTCTACTTCAATTTTTAAACCATGCGGAGCCACTTGCTTAGCGCCATAAATCGCCCGCCTTATACTTCCGGCGGTAGCGATATGGTTTTCCTTTATTAAAACTCCACCGGCCAGGTTCACTCTGTGGCTATAGCCGCCACCTGCCTTAACAGCCCAAATGCAAAGATCTCTGTAAAATGGTAATATTTTTCTGGTTGCGGTAATTCGCGGTGGTTCCGAATTCTTCGATGTCTTGGTTTGTTTCCATGTCTCCCTAACTATCTCAACCAGACGGAAAGTAGCTGAAGCGATTCCGGAGGCATAGCTAGCTAAATTCAAAAATGGCCTTTCAAAAGCCAAAACAGCTCGCGCCGGCCCGGTCCAAGTGCAAACAGGTTTTCCCGGCTTTAATTTTTCTCCATCTTTTAGGTAATGCTTAACGGAAATCGCTAAACCCATTTCGTGACTGAGATCAGCAACCGTTGTCAATAATCCTTCCCCTACCCAAATCCCTTCCGACTTGGCAACCACAGCTGCCGTTACTTTTTTGTTCGAACTTTGAGACAAGGCTCCGAGAGTCGTCCAATCCCAATCCCACTGATCGTTGCAAAGACCCTCTTTCAGCAACTTTTTCCAAAAAATCTGATTATTGTGATACGTGGTTTTTAAAGAACTCATGCTTCTATGCTCTAATGCTTTTACTTGTGTTTAACAAGGATCAGATTATAGGAAAAACTATGATTACCAGAGAACCGCAAGGCAGAACAACTTCAGAAACCCGACCAATAACAATTGAATTGAACGTTAATAAATATGCGGAAGGATCGGTGTTAATAAAGGTCGGCAACACGCATGTGCTTTGTACCGCATCAGTCGACGAAAACGTGCCGCCATGGCTAAAAGGCCAAGGACAAGGGTGGGTCACCGGTGAATACAACATGCTACCTAGAGCGACGCATACGAGAAACAGAAGAGAACGGGATAAAGTTTCAGGAAGAACTCAGGAAATTCAACGCCTCATAGGCAGAGCATTAAGATCAATGGTTAATCTGAAAGCCCTTGGAGAACGAACAGTAACAATAGACTGCGATGTTCTTCAGGCAGATGGAGGAACTCGGACCACCTCCATCACCGGCGGATGTCTTGCCCTGACGATGGCCCTGAAAAAGCTCGAAAAGTGTGGAAAAATATCCAAAGAAGCTCGGGTTGACACAGTCGCGGCTGTAAGTGTTGGGATAAAAGATCACACAGTACTGGTCGATTTGGATTACTCGGAAGACTCAAGTTGCGAAGTGGATATGAATTTTGTTGTTACGGGTAAAGGGCTTTTTGTAGAGGTACAGGGCACCGCCGAAAAACAAGCCTTCAGCAAAGACGATCTGAACAAAATGACCGAGAGCGCATTAAGTGCAATCGAAAATATCAAGCAGATCCAGCTTCAAACCCTAGAGAAACTAGACGGCTAGAAGTACCATCCGATTTGCAGCAATGAAATATGCGGTAGAGGTAATTTGCCGTACTTTTCTACTTCTGTTTTTATGTCACTTTCGACTTTCTTAAATTCGGCGGATTCAAGAACGATCGGTTCCGTGATATTGGACGACAGCGTCGTTTTTAGTTTACCCATTACGAGTTGTACGCCCAATTCCATTCCTAGAAAAAACCCGTTATTCCAAGTCCAACGCCATCCTAGATGGGGGGTAAGAAACATCCTCTTAACTTCAGCCGTCCCCGTAACGGTATAACCAAGAACGTCTTTAGAGGTTGTGCCAGTCATTGTGATTTGACCAAACAACAACCCTAAGAAAAACGCCCTTCTCCACGGAAAGACTTTTAGGCCGCCGTCGTACGAATTCACCTTTATCTTCACTGTGCTGAGACTAATGGCTGGAATCATTCTGTAATCGAATGAAAAACCAAATAGATTAGATGCTCTGCCTTCAAGTCCTGCACCCAACGGAGGAAGTATTACGCCTGCCGTCAGTTTCGGGCCGATAACAACTGGTCCCATTAAACCATCCGCACGCCAATATTTATCGCCTCCGGAACCAGAGATAGACGCTTTTTGTTTTCCAGCGCTGGCTATTTTTTCTGGCAAAGCTTTCACATCCGCCCCTGGCTGAGCGGGAACGGTTACACTTGGCAGTTGATCGGATTTTTGCGGTAAAACCTGGGTTTCGGTGATTTCTGCAAACGCGCTGAGAGAAATCAGAAACAACAAAGGAAGCACACTGCAAATCCATTTCATAAATCACTCCTCAGATAGGTTTACTTCTATTCTAAAGGCATCCAGTAAATTTAGGGACAAAAAAGAAAGAGAGCCTCGACAACCTGGATGGTCGTGAAGCTCTCTAATTGAGGAGGTGGTGGGTACAGCTCTTTTGCGGCAGCCTAAAGCTGCTTACGCAACTTTTTTAGCACCTCGCTTTGTTTTATACGCAGCATAGTGCTCAAACTTTTTTTCGTAGTCCGGAACTGGCTCGCCAGTTTTTTTGATCAGACCGAACTTGAACTGCTCATAATGCTCTTCGCAAAACCCAAAACGATTTGTTTTGGTCTTGCAGTTTTCATATTGGCAGCCACCAGGAAGTGGAACATAACCCTTTGGTTTGTAACCGCTATCTTCCTTTTTTTGGCCTTGTTGTTGAGAAAAATCTTTCTTTTCACCCTTTTGATCAGTTGCTGTCTTAGTCATTACTGATGCCTCCTCGATATTCACTTAGCGTATCGGAATGCAGTGCTTAAACTTTAGTGTTTTCGTCTACTATTCTTTTAACGTCTTTAAATTCTGAGGGTTAGGGGTGACATCCACTAGGTAATTTTTATTCTTTGGCTCTCCACAGCAGCCAACCTACAATGGTATCCTTAGGCCTAATCCCATGGAGGGGACTTCGATGAATCTGAGAAACGTTTCGGTCTTCATTACTACGCTAGTCGCCACTACTTCTTTCTCCGCTAATTCGAACGTTTATGACGATCCAAAAGAACAGAGCGTCCGCTTCGTTCAAGTTGAAGCGAAAGATCGCGCATCAAGAAATTCAATTACCAAGTTCGGTCTAAACATAGAAGCCGTACGATCCGACAGCGTTTGGGGGTTCATTCATCAGAAATCTCTTAGTCGGCTGCAGCAAGCCGGACACCGGGTGCTCTCTGACTTAGATCCTGCGATTCTCCTTCGCTCGCAAATCAGCGCTTATGATTTTCCTCCCGAAGACTCCCGTTTCAATAACTTTAACGAGCTTACCGACAAACTGAAGGAATTAGTGACAGCCAATAGCGATCTTGCAAAAATGCACTCAATCGGAAAAACGGTTGAACAGCGCGATATTTGGGCTCTTCAAATAAACTCCTCACCCGAGGCGCTTTCATCCGAAGCAAGCAACAAACCGGGCATACTCTTCATCGGCAACCATCACGCGCGCGAACACCTGACAGCAGAAGTTCCCCTGTTGCTCGCACAGTTTCTATTGGAAAACCGAAATGACCAGCAAATTAAATCATTGATAGAAACTCGCGACATCTGGATCATTCCAATGCTTAATCCGGATGGAGCGGAATGGGACATTGAAATTGGCAAATACAGATGGTGGAGAAAAAACCGCAGCCAAAATGACGACAAAAGTCGCGGAGTTGATTTGAATCGTAATTACGGGTTTATGTGGGGTTTAGATGGCGCCGATCCTGAACCTTATAGCGAAGTCTATCATGGACCTGCTCCGTTTTCTGAGCCTGAAACAAAAGCTGTAAAAGAATTTGTAGAAGCAAAACCAAACCTCAATGTACTACTTTCATTTCATTCCTACAGCGAACTGATACTTTATCCCTGGGGTTACAGCGAAAACGAAGTAGACAATGAGAAAGACCGTCAAGCATTTAAAAAAATCGCAAAAACAATGTCAGGCTGGAACAATTACACGCCAATGCAGGCAAGCGCTCTGTATACAGTGAGTGGCGAAACCGGGGATTGGGCCTACGGACAGCATGGGATATTTGCATTTACCTTTGAGCTGTCTCCTGCTGATGGCTGGGGCGGGGGCGGTTTTTATCCCGGACAAAAAGCTATCGATACGACGTTTGCAGCGAACCTTAAACCTTGCTTATACCTGCTTGACCTGGCTGACAATCCTCATAGAGCAATTGAGGAAACTCCTACAGGCTTTTTACCAAATTATATAGAGCCGAAAATACCACCTCAGCTGCTTTGGCAAATCCATCCCTACTAGAGGTCTAACACCACCGGGAGAACGATTGGTTTTTTAGCTACGTTTGCCTTGAAAAATCGTCGTAATTCAATCCTGATAGTTTCCTGGAGATCTACAGCGGGATTGCCCTTTTTTCTGTTTCTCTCATATTCATCAACGACCTTATTGACCAGTTTCTTCGCCTCATCGACAAGAAGTGCTTCGACTTCTTCATTGGCAATACCCTTTGTAATGATTTCAGGCCCGGAAACGATTTCACCACTATTAACTTCACGAACTAGAATGGAAAAGACAACTCCCTTTTCCCCAAGTTGTCTTCGGTCTTTCAATACCGTTTTAGAAATATCGTTACCATCGCGCCCTTCAACAAGAACAGATTCCTGTTCCAGATGCTCCGCAATTCGACAAGAGCTGCCACTCAACTCAATAACATCTCCATTTACAGCCACAATAGCGCTATCTTTGTCTACACCGGTCTCTCTGGCCAGTTTGGCGTGGTGAACCAGATGACGATACTCCCCGTGAACAGGAATAAAAAACCTCGGTCTGACCTTTTCAATAATAGTTTTTAATTCCGCTCGAGATGCATGACCCGAAACGTGAATGTCGTGAACCGACTCGTAAAGAACTTCTGCCCCTTGTTTGAAAAGGTTATTGATCATTCTACCGATAGCTTTTTCGTTACCTGGAATAAACTTCGAACTCAACACCACACGATCGCCGACACTTAGCTGTATCTGCCGATGTTCACCGGCTGCAACCCTTATCAAAGCAGAACGATATTCCCCCTGACTGCCGGTAGAAAGAACAATAACGTCCTTCCGCGAATAATCCGCAAGATCGTCAAGCGAGATCAAAACCGTTTCAACATCTTTTAAATATCCCGCGTCTTTCCCCAGTCGTACATTAGTCTCCATACTTCGGCCCGATAGAGCTATTCTTTTTCCTAGCTTTTTTGCCAGATCCAACACTTGCCCAATTCTGCCTATATTGGAGGAAAACATCGAAACTATCGTGAGACCTTCGGCTGTAGAAAATATTTCTTCAAATTTCTTAAAAATTACCTTTTCACTTAAACTATGTTCCTGATGTTCTACGTTCGTAGAATCAGACATCAGCAATAACACCCCTTCGTCCCCGGCTTTCTCAAAAACATCGAGGTCTATTGTCGGTCCGAAATAAGGAGACGGATCGATTTTGATATCCGCGGTATGAACTATTTTTCCGACCGGAGTATCGATAAAAAGAGCAGCCGTGTCCACTATGCTGTGGTTTACAACGACTGTCTTTATACTGAACGCTCCAATTCTGAACTCATCTCCGATATTGTAGGTTTTTAGCTCTACCGAGTTAAAAGAGTACTCTTTCAATCTCTCACTGATCATCAGTGACGTAAAAGGCGAAGCATATATCGGAGCAGAGATCCCAGCTCTTAAAATAAACGGAATCGCTCCGATGTGATCCTCATGTCCATGAGTTATAACGATGGCTTTGATTTTTTCTTTTCTGTCTTTCAGATATGTGAAATCAGGAATCGAAAACTCAACTCCGAAATGATCCAGATCTGAGAAAAGAACGCCGCAATCAATTACAATTATCTCATCACCGTATTCAATTACAGCACAGTTCATTCCGATTTCGCCCAGTCCACCAAGGGGCAAAATTCTCAAACTATTCTTCGTATCTGAACTCAAAGAACCGCCTCGTCTTTTAATGCCATTCGAGAATGAGAACCGGTCAAGACCTGTTTGATTCTAGCAGCCAAAACTTCTGCCGCAATATCCGTTTCTTCACCCACAACTATGTCCGCGAATTGTCTCGTATGCTCCAAAAATTCGTGATGCATTGGCCTTACCGTGTCGTAATACTGACGAATAATACC
>Ga0208375_1004213_pt1 | contig 11506 bp, 17 predicted proteins | sample RifOxyD1_FD_184038 | JGI IMG/M metagenome (GOLD analysis project Ga0208375, IMG submission 184038) | Soil microbial communities from Rifle, Colorado - Rifle Oxygen_injection D1 (SPAdes) | ecosystem: Environmental > Terrestrial > Deep subsurface > Rock core/Sediment | place: Rifle, Colorado... | reverse complement strand
CCAGTTATGCAGGAAAGGACATAGTTATAAATTCATTCAATGAGCGGATTCATACAGATTTTATTTTAGAGCACTTCAAGAGCCTAATTGAATTGGTCTATGAATATCAAGTTGAAGTAGCTGAAATGAAAGGATGGGTATCTGGCATTTCCAGGCTTTTCTCATTGGCAACTGGAAAATGGCCTGTCTGGTTTAGAAAACTTGATGCAACTACCCCTTTTGTATTCAGGGAAATATCTGATTTAGAGGGAAAAGAAGACGACTATCTTGTTCTTAGAAAACCGAAATTCTGGGATGAAAATTTTCTAAATCGTGCAATAATCAATTTTGTTAATGATTGCCTGCCGCTCTTCAACAAATTAATGAGTTCATTCTTAAATAAGGCCTATGCATTTGTTTACGAATCCGGCCCAGCACTCACTATCAATGAACTTCCTGCATTTAGTCTTGATACAGGCAGAACAGTTAATGACCCTAATAATATCGTCCTTAAACCGATGCTTTGGGAGGCCGTATGAAGAGCATAAAATGGATTCCTTTTGTTCTTATTTTTTTCTTATTCACATCCTGTGCAATATTCACGAGGCATGTAGATGTTGTTGAACAAAACACATTTTGGGCAACTCTGCCAATGATGAATAACGAAATTCTTGGGGCTTTACAGTATGATGACGCGAATCTGAATTTGCAATCCATTGAAATTAAAAATTATCCTGATTTATTTTCTATGATTGAACTCACCAAAGATTATCAAAATGCATTAGAATTCATACAACACCATGCAAAGATTGAAAAATTTATTGTCCTTCCTGACACATTCATCGTCTGCATTTGTTCAGAGGATCATGATTTTTCATTATGCGATGATGCATCAACCTCAAATTCTGCTCCGGATAAAGTTCGAGAGGGCAAATGTTTCCCGGCTATTGATGAGCTATATCAAGATGTAGTTAATGTTGTTAATCAAAAATAAGAAACTTACCCTGTCGGAGTTATTATGAAACTGTTATTGATGGCTTTTTTAATCGGAATTTTTTCTTTGGCTTTTTGCGCGACAGGATATGCTGAAATCTTTCAAGGCGTCAATTATAAAATTATCGAAAAATCAAGTTTGAAAAACATAAAATATAGCGTCGAAATCGAACTCAGCAAAAAAGTGTCAGAACAATATTTGCGTAGTTTGGCTCTTCAAATTCAAAAAAAGGCTCCACAAGAATTTGAGCGGATTTTTATATTATATTACCTGCCAGGCATGACCCCCGGAGCTGGCGCATGGGCTACAAGTCATTTTAATCCAAATTTGGAAGTTAAAATTCTTGGGTTGACAATCGGTGAAGAAGAAGTTCTTAAAAGCCAACCAAATAACGTTTCAAATAATGTCATAGGTGAATGGATAGATGAAACTCCATATATTGCGGGTAAATATACATTCCTAAAAAGAAATGGTAAAATTTTAATGGTCATCAAATTTAAAGATGGAAGCACTCTTGAAAGAGAAATGCTGCAATTTGAGCGGTCCGGTAACTTAGCTTATCGGGAACAAGGTGATAATGATTTTGGTGAATATTATGTAATCGAGAGCAATGGAAACTTATCAGCGTATGATAATGAGGGTTTTAGAACAATTATGTCACAAGTCAAAAAATAAGAAAGGGAGACTATCATGAAAAAACTAATTTTAGTTATCGGGCTTTGCATTGGCATTTTATTTCCGTCAATCCTATTTGCCAAAGATGTTCATGTAAGAGGTTATTACAGAAAAGACGGAACTTATGTCCGGCCTCATATCAGGAGTTCTCCTGATAGCAGCAAGGCAAATAATTACGGACCGTCGGCAAGTGATGAACAATTAATGAACCCTCGGTTTCGAGACAAGGACAATGACGGTATTGCGAATTATTTGGATACCGACGACGACAATGACGGAATTCAGGATGATTCAGATCCTAATCAATACGGTTATGATGAAGGGGATGAATGAATTTAAAAATTGGAATTTTAGATTTGATAAAGGGGATTGTAACAAATGAAAAAGATTCGCCCAATAAAACCAATACGTCCAATAAAGCCTCTTGACCGCCCTCAGAATATCCCAACGATTAAACCGCTCGGGGCAAAAAAGTGGGTGAATGCACATTGGAGATGGGATTATTCCAACCATCAATGGAATTGGATTCAATGCCATTGGAGCAAATAAGATATTTTTTGTTTTAATAATTTTAATAAGATATCAATATTATAAATTAAAGGGGGTCCCAAATGACACGTAAAACTCATCATGTCATACCAGATAAAGATGGCGGGTGGAATGTTAAGAAAGGTGGTGGTGAAAGAGCTATCAAACACTTTGACAAAAAACAAGACGCTGTTGACTATGGTAGGCAAATTAGCAAGAATCAGGAAAGTGAATTTATAGTTCATAAAAAAGACGGGACAATCCAAAATCCAGATAGTCACGGAAGAGATCCCAATCCTCCGAAAGATAAAAAATAAGAATTATATTTAATTCCACGATTGTTCGACAAAAATAGGGATGAGAAATTGTTTGACTCAAAAACCGATTTGTTTTTTGAAAGCCCCAACATCCGTCGGGAACCACCATGTAACTATGGGGTACTTCACTTGCTACGTCGCGATATTTTTTTATGCCTTGGTTTTGACCCTGTATCTCAGGTTAGAACTAGCCATTTTGCACTGTGGCCAGGGGGTATGGCAATCCTTGCCGGTGTCGATCTTTTAGCAAAATTTCTTAAGGGTGATGATTCAAGAGGCCAAGTTGGATCGAGGTTTTGTGAATATATAAATAAGTATTTCCAGCCGATCTCTTCAAGTGATGAAAAAGCGATATATCAATTGAGAAATTCACTCCTTCATTCTTTTGGTCTGTATTCGAAAAACAATTCAAGCGTATATCGCTTTATTTTATCGGCAAATAATTCTAAACTGATAGAATCCTTGGGCTCTGATATTTACAAGATAGACATCATCGCCTTACACCAAAAGTTCGAAATTTCACTTGATAAATATACCAACGATTTGAACTCAGATGTTGTTCTTCAAACTAATTTTCTTAAAGTGTTCGAAAATTATGGTGCGGTTCAAGTAAGACAGGAAACGCTTCCAGATTAGCCATTTCACAGTATCCCAAATAGCAGGGGTGTCAGGGAGTTTCCCCAAAAACCTTATTTTTCTTTATTTTTTTTTAATCAATCATCTCAACCAATTCCTTACCAATCCCTTTTTCTAACATCGCCTTTATCATCGCCTCTTGAACAAATTTATCTTTAAACAAATTGACAGCTACAGAATCAAATTTTTGAATCTGTCTTAGAATTTTTTCATGTTCCTGTAATCTTGTATCAAGCCTTTTATTGTTCTCTTTTAAACATTTAATTTCCTCATTTTCTTCTTTTGTTATTTCTTTCATTGCATAAACTTTATTGAATAATTCATCTTTCAAATCATCAGTGTCAAGATGGGCATAAGTTTTCATTCCTGTTGATAAGCTATGGCCTGCATACATTTCATATACCTTAGGGCTTAATGTTTTTATCATTTTTGAAAGAATTGAATGACGCCATAAATAAGGGTAAAGGTGTTTCTTGAATTTTATTTTATTTTCAAGTTGCCTTAAGAATTCATTTAAACTTTGGGTCTTTAAATGCTTATTTTTATTATTAGGTGATGGGAAAACATAATCATTATTTCCAGGAGCTTCATAAAAACACTCCATCTTGTATCTCTTCAAATGCTGTATGCTCTGATTAATTGGGATTGTTCTTGTTTCTCCTGTTTTTGCAGAATTAAGTCTGATCTCCTGAGAACTAAAATTTATATCCTTCCATTTTAATTTTATTATCTCCTCGGGTCTATTGGCTGTTTCTTGCATTAAAAGAAGAATTGCCTTGTACTTTAAAGAATCAATTGAATTAAAAATCAGATGCATTTCTCCAGATGTTAATAAATCATTTTTGCAAAGATCTCTTTTTTCTTGACGTGTGTTTAAGCGAATATCCATCAACTGATTAAATTTGGAACTCCAATTTTTATATTTCCATTTTAAAAATCTTTTAAGAATTTTCTTGATGTCATTCTTTGTAGCAATTGCCTTATTTGATTTATTCAATAGAATTAAAAAATTATGGATATCATTAAGAGTCAGTTTATCAAGCGGTTTTTCAAAAGTGTCTGCAATAAGAATTATTTTATTTGATATTTTGATGATTGAACTTTCCGAAGCGCTTATTCTGCAATAGTCCAAAAATGTTTTTATATTTTTTTGATTGATCGCAGAAAGTTCTAAAAGGACATCATTCGTTGACTGATTTTTGTAATTAAGAATTTCCTTTTTCATATTATCTTTTTATTTTTTTAATTTATAAAAAGTGGGGTTTTAATATAACCCTGGGAGATTCTTCAAGTCAGTCAAAACAGATGACCTGAAGCTTCTCCTGGGGAAAAAGAGGTGATAGAATATCTAGAACTACCTAGTATTTAAATGTTTCGTTTCTGTTACCCTTCAAAAATGACAGGGCTTATTCTTTACAAAGTAGTATATTTACAATTTTTATTAGGTACTACTTTCTGAATATCTAGGCACTACAAGATTTTATAAATCTCCTTTTTGTTATACCTACATGGAAATTAAAGAGGGAGAATCGGAAAAATTACTTAAAGAGTCGTCTTCTCAAGAGCAAATTCACAATTTACTTTTTAGCCGGGAACTTGGATGGCAGGAAATTATCTACGATTTGATAAATACTGAAGAATTAGACCCTTGGAATTTGAATATAACTATTCTTACAGAAAAATATTTAGAAAAAATTAATCAATTGGAAGAAATGGATTTTTTTATTTCGAGCAAAGTTCTTTTGGCGGCTGCTTTGCTCTTGAGAATTAAATCTGAAATTCTCCTTAATAAATACATAAAGAGCATTGATGAAATTTTATTTGGAAAATCTGAAAAGAAAAAACATGTTTTGGAAAGAATTGAACTTGAAGAAGAAATTCCGGTCTTGGTTCCGCGAAGTCCCATCCCCCGTTTTAGAAAAGTTACACTAAAAGAATTAATCGAATCCTTGAATAAAGCAATTATAACTGAAAATAGAAGAATCAACAAAGAAATAATTCACACAAACGCGTTGAGAAAAACATCTTTTTCTATGCCGAAAAATAAATTTAGAATAAAAGACAAAATAAGAGAGTTGCATCGTCGTGTTTTTGATTATTTTGAAAAAAATAATTCTAAGAAAAAAATTCCATTTACCGAATTAATTGGAACAGACAAAGATGAAAGAATAATTTCCTTTTCGCCACTTTTGCATTTGGAAAATCAAAAAAAACTTTGGCTGGAACAGGAAAATCATTTTGACGAAATTTATATCTGGCTTAAACAAACTTATCTTAAACACAATCCAGATCCATTTGCAGATTTGAGAAATGAATTAGAGAAAGAAATTGAAAATCTCGACGATGAACAAATGGAGCGACTTGAAGAAATTAACGATGAATTTGAAAATCCAATTGGAGAATAAAATGAAACTCGGAGTTTTGTTTACAGGTGGAAAAGATTCTTGTTATGCTGCGTATTTAGCAAAAAAATTTGGTTATGAATTAACTTGTTTGATTTCAATTTTTTCCGAGAATAAAGACAGTTTTATGTTTCACACACCTTCAATAGAAAAAACAAGTTTTCAAGCAGAGGTTATGGGAATTCCGTTGGTGATTCAAAAAACTCAGGGAAAAAAAGAAGAGGAATTAATTGATTTGCGGGATGCTATAAAAAAAGCAAAAGAGATTTATAAAATTGAAGGAATTGTTACTGGAGCAATAGCATCGGTTTATCAGGCTTCGAGAATTCAGAGAATTTGCAATGAATTGGATTTGAATTGCTTTAATCCGTTATGGCAAAAAGATGAAACAGAATATCTAACCGAATTAATAAAAAATAAATTTAAAATTGTAATTACAGGAGTTTTTGCTTACCCGCTGAATAATTCTTTTCTTGGGAGAGAAATTGATAAGAAGTTTGCAAAAGAAATTGCAGAATTAAATAAAAAATACAAAATTCATCCTGCTGGCGAAGGCGGAGAGTTTGAAACTTTTGTTTTGAATTGCCCTTTGTTTCAGAGAGAATTAAAAATAAAAAATTTTAAAGATTTTAAAAATGGCGAGAATAGTTCCCGACGGGAACTGGAGGTTGAATGATAGAAGAAAAAATTTTTGCAGAAATTGGTTTTGGGAATGGAACTTTGTTATCTACTGAAATTGAAAAAGGAAAAAATGAAAAAAGATTTAAGGGTTTTATCAAACCTAAAAAGATTAATGACCTTTATTTTAGATTGTGGATTTTTAAAATTGTTTTCGTAATTTCTTTTAAGGATGGATTTAAACTTATTAAAAAACCTAGAAATAAATTTAAAATTTTATTTGGATTGGGAGGAACAAATTGATATTAATAATAAAAACAAATTCTGAGAGGTTGCATGATTTGGAATTTGTAAAGCCAATTGAAAAAATTCTTGAGAAAAATAAAATAAAATTTAAAACAATTCATTATTCTGAATTAAAAGAAAAGCATTTGAAAAAAGCAAAGAAAATAATTCTTACAGGAACATCTTTGAAAGATAATAAATTTCTCGAGGACATTCGTGAATTTAGTTGGATAAGGTTTTTTGATAAACCTATTTTGGGAATTTGCTCTGGCATGCAGATTATTTCTCTTGCGTTTGATTCGGAATTAAGGCAAAAAATAGAAATTGGTTTTTACCCAGAGAATTTTACAAAAGAATTTTTAAGTTTGAATCGCGGGGAAAATCAGGTTTATCATCTTCATAATAATTATGCAATTCTTCCGTATAATTTTGAAAATTTTACAAATTCAGAAATTCCGCAGGCGATTAAACATAAGTTTCTTCCTGTTTACGGAATTCTTTTTCACCCTGAAGTAAGGAATGAGGAGTTGATAGTTAGGTTTTGTGAATTATAATTTTACTGTTTCTTAGAAATTTTCCAAAGTATTTCAAAGAAGTTTTTATATGATTTGTTAATCTCTTTGCTTCGAATTAATATTGCTAAAGGAGATGAACTCCATAAGAGAATTAAAATTTTATCTTCGAAGATTATTGATGTTGATGGAAAATCAAATTCAGAAGGCAGATAACGATAACTCAAAGCTTCTGGCATCTGCAATTTTTGTTTAAACTTTCTGCTTATTAAGCATCTGACTTCTACTTTATTCAAATTAAGTTTCTCATGCCAGATGTCTGAATATTCTTTTCCAAAATAATTAGCAAACCCCCAACCAGAAGCAAAGAAATCAAATGATTTTATATTTGTTAATTCATCTATCACATTCTTTATGCCTTTTTTGTCTTTGAACACAGTTACCTCTTGATAGAGTTTTCCTCCTTGCGTCTGTTTTATTAATTCGGGTATTATGCTTTCTATTTCTTTTTTTCTTTCTTCTTCTATCTCAATTATTTTCTTAGGGTGAACAGCTTCATAATGTTTTCTTTTTCCTACAATTACAAAAGAGACTAATCCTCTTCTTTGAAGCCTTTCTAATAAATCATAAATATTTATACGATGAATATTTGTTTTTTGAGCAATTTCCGAAGCTGAAGCATTTCCTATTTTTATTAGTAAAAGATAAACTTCTGCTTCATTAGATGTCAATCCAAAATTTTTCAACACTTGTTTAATTTCTATCATCAATAGATTAGAGTTACAGACTTTTTATTCTTTTCTATGTGTAGTAATGTTTACTACTACCTAGATTTAAATAGAAGGAAAATAGTTTTGTTATTAAGTAAAAATGTAATGATGAAGATGAATGAAGAAAATAAACAAAAATTATTAGAAGAGAGTAAAATTGAAAACATAGTAGGTACTGAAATTACATATGATACCCTTTTTGAAGGTACGCGTAGTTGGCTCTGCAGAGATCCTCCTATTGAAGTTCTAAAAAAGGTAGCACCTTTTACACCAGTTGCATATCTAGAGTTTAGAGGTTGGGCAATGTTTCATCCTTTTGATGATCTTCCTAGATTGGATTTTTCATATCGGGAGCCGAATGGGAAGATTACTAAAGTTTATGAAAGAAAATTTTTGTGGGATATGAAAAGGGAGGTTAAAATTTATGAAAGAAAACTTAAGAGGACGAAGAGATTACTTGGTATAGAATATTTAATAAAAGAAAAGATGTGTGGAGAGATGAAGCCATATTCTCGCCCTTTAACTAAAGAAGAATTGAAAATGAGATTTGGGAGTTATCTATATCGAGAGAATATGAATATCCCTCCTAATTTGGAGTCGAAATATTGTTTGGAAGAAAAGATGTCTGCGAAAGAGTTTGATTTTTGTCTGAAGATTGCAGAGAAAATTTTTGGGAGTAAAAACCCCAAAAAAAGTTTAATAGAATATTTTAATATTTATGCAGATAAACGAAAGGAAATGGAGGCGATTAGACCAATAAAAGATCGACCTTCAACACGTTATGCTTTTACAGGTTATTATCCAGGAGAACTAGACGGATGTTATTGATATCTTGTAAGCTGACCAAATAAATTAATTAAAAAATAAAGAAAATGGAATTAATAGAAAAAATATGGACAAGAAAAGCATCGAGGTTGATATAAAATTAAAAGATTATGGATGAGTTTTGTGAATTATAATCTAATCCCATCTTTTTTAAGCAACTCTTTTTTACTTTTTCCAAGAAGATTGTTATATCCTCCAACTTTCCCGTCGCTGCGAATAACTTTATAACAAGGAATACTTTTATCTTTATTACTTCTTAGAATTGCTCCGACTGCTCTTGGGCTTGTGTTAAATTTTTCAGCAAGAAACTTATAAGTTGTGGTTTTTCCTTTTGGAATTTTTTTAATATAAGAAAATATTTTTTGTTTTAGTTCTGGATTTTTCGACGGCATTTTTTAATTAGAAGATGAAGTTATTAAGTTTTATGGAGAATTGCTCCTCGCAAGGCTCTTCGGATTGGTAGCTTCGCGATTGACTTTGTCGAATCGATTCACTGGAAGAATTTGTTAAGTAGTAAACTTATTTTAACTTTGAAGTGGTGAATAGAGCGAAAGATTTATATAACTCCTTTGAATAGAGAAAAGATGGGAAAATACGTAAATTGGGAAGGAGTCAAGAAAGATCTAAAACAAACATTTTCTAGTAAGAAAACTCTTGCAAAAATTGCAATTCACGCTCTACTTACAGGCGCTCTTTGTGGTGGAGTTCAAATGCTTGGAAATGTTGTTAGAAATTATGAATTTGTTCCTAGAGATAGGGTTGTAAAAACAGAAAGAATAGATGGAGATAATTTGCAAGATTTGGTAGTAGGAAATCACATCTATCTGGCTAACCAAGTAGAAGATGAAGTCAATTACAGACTATTAACTGATTCTGATAGATATAGGGTGCAAATGTAAAAAATTCTTAGGCTCGTTTGTTTAACTTGTTGCAAGTTTTATTATTCATCATTAAAAACTGTATCATGACAATGGTCACAAACATAGCCAAATCCTTCAACCCAGTTTAGAATTGAATCAAATTCAGGAGTTTCATTAAGAGAATCTAAGGGAAAAATTCCCTCTATTGATTTGATGTTTTCTGCTAAAGTCCTTTTTGCCATTCCTGCTCTTGCCTGTTCAAAGTTAGTTAAAGTTCCTTTTATAATCCTATATAGATTTAAGTCAGGACAAGCATCTTCACAGCATGCACAATTAAATGCATAATCTGCTAGAATTGGATACATTGCGTTTTTTTGATTGGCTTGCTCTTTAGTTAAATTTAGTTTAACAAAATCTTCACGAGATAAAACCAATTCTTTTTTTAAGCAGTCTAACTCCATAATAAGATATATTTAGATTTGTTTAAATAAATTATGATGTTTGAGACTATAATTTCAACAAACTTTCTTTCCCTGTTTTCATATCTTTTACCTTAAACTGATTTTTTTTCACTTCTTTTTCACCGACGAAGATTACTTTATTTGTCTTTTTAGAATTTGCAAATTCCAATGCCTTTGAAGGTTTTCCGTAAAGTATCGTCACATTATTTCCTTGCTTACGAATTTTTTGCGCGAGATTAATTGCTATTTTGTCTTCTTCCAGAGAAACAACCAAATATTTTTCTTTTTCATTTTTTACTTTTGCTATATTAGATAATCTGTCCAATCCAAACGAAATTCCTGAGCACTGAACATCGTTGAATCTATAACTCCCTCCTGCAACGAGCGTTTCTTTTGCATTTTTTGATTTTATTTCAAAAACAGTTCCGTCGTAATAAGAAAGTCCGCGAATTATCGTCGGAGAAAATAAAACTTTGACTCCGTAAATTCGGCAATACTCAATTAATTCAATTACATCTCGATAAGAATCAAATTTAACAAAATATTTTTCTCCTTGACTAATTGTTTCAAGCAAATTTCCTGCCCCGAGTTTGTAAAGTTTGTTTTGTGTTTCCTGCAACCCTTGCTTGTCTAATTTATCCATTTCTCTTAAAATATCTTCTTTGTTTTTTTTGATTTTCAAATCATCTAAGATGTCATTCAATAATTTTCTGTTGTTAATTAAAATTGTAAATCCCAACCCAAGTTTTGTTAAAATTTCTGAAGCCATTGCGAAAATTTCAGCTTCGTCTTTTATTGTGCTCCCGATAATATCTGCGTCGCATTGAGTGAACTGCCTAAATCTATTAATTGATGTTGGTTCGTCTCTGAATACCTCACCAATTTGATATCTTTTGTAAGGAAGTTTTTTGTTTTGCATTAATCTTTTTAATTGAAAAGTAAATTCATATCTCAAGGCAAGTTTTCTTTTTCCCTTGTCTTTTAATTTGTAAACATCACTCACAGCCTCGTCGTTTGCATTTTCTCCTTTGACAAATTTTTCGTCTTCAATTATCGGAGTTTCAGCTGGCTCAAAACCATATTTTTCAAAAGTTCCAACTAGAATTTTTTTAATTTCACTTCGCTTTTCTGCTTCTCCGCCAGTGTAATCGCGAAATCCTTTTAGTGGAATTTGGTTTGTCATTTTTTATTTAGACCCTTGTTTAATTTATCAACTCTAAGCATTATCTGTTTAATTATCTTTTCTATTGTTTGTTCATTTCCTCTTAAGTCATCTTTAATTTTCCAGATAGTTACTTCTTGCAAATATTTTCCCTTAAATAGAAACAAATTTTTTGGGACATCGTCTGCTACAATTATAATCTTATTAATTTTGCTAAGAAGTTTTGCACTCATAGCCCTTGGCTTTTTCTTAATTTTTATTCCAAATTTTTTGGCTAATTTAACTTGTTGAGAATCTAAAGGGTAACTTCCTGCAAAAAGACCAGCACTCTTTACTGCGATATTTTTGTTTTTATTTATCTTGTTAAAATAAGCTTCAGCTACTTTGCTCCTGAATCTGTTAAATTTGCATACAAATAAAATTTTCTTCACCATATTTTTCCCTCGAGGGCGGAAGGAGAGAATTGAACTCTCTTCTCACGA
>Ga0208375_1004211_pt1 | contig 11509 bp, 11 predicted proteins | sample RifOxyD1_FD_184038 | JGI IMG/M metagenome (GOLD analysis project Ga0208375, IMG submission 184038) | Soil microbial communities from Rifle, Colorado - Rifle Oxygen_injection D1 (SPAdes) | ecosystem: Environmental > Terrestrial > Deep subsurface > Rock core/Sediment | place: Rifle, Colorado... | reverse complement strand
AATCCGCAAGAGGTGATCCTTGAAACGGGACTTGTAAAAATATGGCACCTTTTATTTTGGCAAATTCATATTTATCCTTTGCCAGGTTGGAATTTAAAAAATGTAAAAGGATAGTTTGAATATCTACTCCCCCCTTACTGTGTGCCACAAAAATAATATTACCTTGAGTACTCTTTATCAGGTTTATTATCCTGGTTACTTTGTCGGTTTGACTGAAATTACGATCATCATTAACTGTAAGCGTTTTATACTTAATATTATTTTCATCAAAAAAATCCTTATAATCTTGCAGATGACCTCTAAGTTCAAAAAGCTGGAAGATTTTCCTTCTTAAATATTGAAACCGACCACCATTATAAAGCTCTTCCATAAGATCAAAATCAATCCCTGGAATGAGTAAAATAGTGTATTCACGCAATTTTTCAACATTTTTTCTGAAATCATCTGATTGATGGTCTATTTTAAAATGATAAAGATTATCAAACTTATCCGTAATATCCGTCCCAGACGGCAATAGACAAGAAGATCTGAGGTTGGTGTTAAATAAGATAAAAATGCATATTAAATGCAATCTGACAAAAATTTTCATTCAGGTACAACTACCTCGATGGGAGCTCTAAAAAGACGTATTAAAAAATTGTTAGAGGTTTTCCGCTAGAAATTTGTTAACTTCTTCGGTGGCCAATTCCCAATCGCGTCGAGGATCATGTTCGGATTTAAAATTCTCAAATCCTCGCTCTTCGGCAATCCGACAAGCGCAAGCAGCGATCATTTTTTCTTTATCTGATTCGCTTACATTTTTTTTCCAAGTACCTGGACATTTGACTCCAATATTTTTGTTGTCACCCATGGATTAACCTCCTTTAAAACCGGCTTTTCCAAAACACAATTATGACAATATTAAAACAATAGTTTAACACAACTTAATTCAACTGAAAGGGTGAAATTATTACGATAGCTGCGTAAAGTCAACGTACACTTTTTTTAGATGCTCTAGTTATTTTAACTATTTGTATTTTTGTGATATGAAAAATACTATAAAAATAGCTAACAACGCTATGTTTCTTTGGAAAAACGATGAATAAAATTTTTGATTTATTAAGAAAAATCTTTTTTAAAAAAAATAAAATAAAAATTTGGTATCACCCGCTTTATTTACCTGAGCTTTATTCCCATAGCGAAATCAGGAATGTTTCCATCAAATATAAAACAATCATTTCATTTTTATTTAAAAATAAAATGATTGATCCTGCTAAGGTTATAGGACCCAAAAGAGTGAGCTTTAACAAATTAGGCTTGTTCCATACACCATCGTATTTGGAAAGCACGACTCAAAGTGATTTTGACTTCAGTTCTCTCGGGCTGAATCTAACCCTTGGTGAGGGCGAATCACTCAGAGAAGCTCAACGACGAGTAGTAAGTGGTACTGTAGAAGGAATGTATGAACTAGCATTTAAAAATCTTTACGTGGCTATTAACATAAGCGGCGGACTACACCATGCTGAGCCCGACAAGGCTTCTGGATTTTGTCTCTACAACGATGTTGGTGTGGCTATAAAATATTTACATAAAAAAAAATATTTTGGAAAAATCTTAATCATTGATCTTGATTTTCATCAAGGTAATGGCAATCTCGAAGGACTGAAAGACGAGGCTGATGTTTTTCAATTCAGTATAACTGGCACCACCTGGCGCAATTGTTCTGCCTACTCAAATGTAAAAGAAATAATTCTACCCAAAGGTGTAAATGATCAAATCTATCTGGAAACTTTGAAAAAGAATCTTCTCCCATATGTAGATGATATTAAACCTGATCTCATCTGCTATATCTGCGGTAATGATGTTTTAGGAAATGATCCTTACGGGACCTTCAATCTTACTTTGGACGGGCTTTTCAAGCGAGATAGAATAGTTTTTGATCTGGCTAAAAATAACAATATCCCCATTCAGATTGTTTTAGGAGGAGGTTACTCTCCCGACGCTTGGATTGGAAACTGTCAGTTTTTAACTTATATATTGGACGAAAAAAAACTTAAACATCTACACTTTTCAACCGAAGATGTGGATCAATTCTATACGCATTTTTTGAAAAAATGGCAACCTGAGTATCACTCAACTAAAAATGAACTTTCGTTTGATCAAAATGATATTTTTCCAGAAATTAATGTAAGCCACCATGTTCAAAAGCTATTTAATTACTACACCCGCGGTCATATTGAATTTCAAATGAATAAACTGGGAATTTATCACAAACTTCGAAAAAAGGGTCATCACGATTTATGGATAGAATTATTTGACCGTCCAGGAAATCAAAATATGATCCGGCTTAAATCAGAAATTAATAAAAATATTTATACGCTTATAGAATCCGTGGTGGAAATCATAAATTATAAAATTCCTATGCTTGAAGATAAACTTAGACTACTTAATGTAGAATGGTTGCTAGCGCAAAATCCTCTGGAGCCCTTTACTTTGCAAAGACCACAACTGCCCGGTCAGGACCATCCAGGACTTGGAATTTCTGATGAAATTCTCTCGATTTTTGTGGAAGCTTGCAACCGATTCAAACTGGATGGTGTCATCCATTGCCCATCCCACTATCACGTAGCTGTTAAGGCCATGAAGCATTTTCATTACCCTGATCCGCTGGATGATGCTATTTTTGCAACAGTTAGATTGGCCTTGGATAAATATTCACTTAAAGACGCCTCGCTCATTATGACTCAGGGTCAGCTAATTGATTCTAACCAGCAAGTAATTTCCATCAATAACAAGAAACTTCTCTACCCTGTTTCACAAAAGCTAGAAGATTACTTTAATAGTGATTATTATCAAAACACATTCAATAATAAATTTAGTGAGCTCAATAATTCATTTTCAATAATCAAGGAGAAATTAAAGTGAAAAAATATTTATCGTGGATTACACTTATTTTTATAATTGCCTGTCATCATCAACCAGTCGCTAGGGAAATGTCTGCCTTAGAAGTGATGGGACAAATCAATAATGATTTCTGCCTGCTTATCGACATTAGAGAAAAAGGATCATTTACCAAGATAATTAATCCTTCCCTCTGGATACCTTTTACGGATATCGAGAAAAATCAAAATGACTTATCAAATCTTTTACCAAAAAATATTCATGATAAAACTATAGTTGTCTATTCTGACCAAACTGAATTATCGATCCAAGCTTGTCAGATATTTAGTAAAGTAAATTATAAGTGCAACTATTTAAAAAATTTTTCCGTGTGGGAAGAAAGTCACCTTCCCACTAAGTTGATGACTTTCTAATTTAAATTATCCACTTTTTTGCCAGCGAAAAAGAATATCGCCATCAGTAATGCTATTCCCGCTACATTAGCAAGCCATGGGTTGACTCCAAAACCACATGGAAGATAACCCACTATACAAGATACAAAGCCCACCAGCAGAGCATAAGGCATTTGACTTGAGACATGATCCATATGGTCTATTGAAGAGGCTATAGATGACATAATAGTTGTATCTGAAATTGGAGAACAATGATCTCCAAAAATTGATCCACTTAAAATTGCACCAACTGACGCATAAAGAATACTAGTAGATATATCAGCAGACATGCCTGATGTCATAGTCACGGTAAGAGGAATCACTATAGGAAATAAGATGGCCATAGTTCCCCAGCTGGTACCTGTGGCAAAGGAAATCACCGCTGATACCAAAAAGATACTAAGTGGTAGAAGCCCCACACTCAAGTTACTACTCACTAATATGGTCACACACTCCGCAGTTTTTATGTCCTTCAAAACACTACCAAGCCCCCAAGCTAAGGATAAAATTACAATAGCGGGCACCATGGATTTAACCCCGCCCAGCCAAGCATGCATGGCATTTTTTAAACTCATGGTCTTTTGGTAAACGATCATTAAAATTATGACCGCAGTCGATAAAACCGAGGCCCAAATAAGTGAAACAAACGAATTTGAATTAGACAGCAAGTCTTTAAAGGAAGCATTTTGCAAAGCAGTTTCGCCACCAGAAGCTAACAGCCCTTGCCTTCCCGTATAATATAGTCCAACCAAAACCCCTACTAGCAAAATCATAATGGGAATAATCGCATTCCACACTCGAGGCTTCATCCCTTCTTTCAATTCCATATCATGCAATTCCTCACCTGAAATAGGAACTGAACCTGGTTTCAAACAATCACCTGTTAGCCTGGCCCTCTTTTCAGCTTCATACATTGAAAACATATCTCTTTTCATAAAAATAGATATCGGGACGAAAAGCAACAACATAATGGCATAAAAGCGGTAAGGAATAGAATCTATAAAAGTTGTGTAAGGATCAATCGTTATCCCCTGTGCTTTAAACGCATCTTGAATCAGTCCAACCTCATAGCCAATCCATGTTGATACAATCACCAAGGAAGTCACAGGGGCAGAGGTGGCATCTACCAAAAATGATAATTTTTCCCTAGATACCTTGAATTTATCGGTAATCGGTCTCATAGTATTTCCCACAATCAAGGTATTGGCGTAATCGTCGAAGAAAATCAAAATCCCCAGTAGCCAGGTATAAAACTGAGCTAACGTAGAAGACCTGGCATATTTAGCAAGCTTAACCACAATTCCATGCAATCCCCCAGAAACTCCTACCAAGGATATTGTGCCACCAATAAAACTGGTAAAAATAATAATTGATAGATGATCTTTATCCACCAATCCATTTAAAATATAAGTATCCACTGATTTAAAAAAACCTTTCCCTACTGATAGTACCAAACCGCCGAATGAACTTATTTCATAGGTCATAATTGAACCTAAAAATATTCCTACAAACAAGGAGATTAAGACTTCGTGGGTAATAAAAGTCAGAGTAATTGCCAGAAAGGGTGGAAGAAGTGGTAAAAAATTAGTTAGATTAGAAAACCCTTCCGTGATTCCAAGAAATAATACAGCCAAGATTCCCAGGATAATTGCAATGATTGCTCTTCTTAACATTTGTAACTCCCCTACTTAAAATAACTTGGTTAAAGTAAAACCCAGATATTAATATTTGACAAGCAAAGATAGTCTGGATTTTCTAAGGAGTAATTATTTGTTTTATAATTTCTTCAATCTCGGAAGGCCGCTCTAGTTCATGCCCTTGATTAACTTCGAAATATTTACGATTTTTTAGCATGCTAGTAGTTTCTCTCAATATTTGAATAGGAATAATCTTATCTTTGGTCGCTGCAATAATAAAAACTTTCCGATCCATAATATTGATCACATTTTCTATAAAGGAATATTTTGATCTAATTTCCTCGATCTCTTCTAAATAATAATCAGCATCTTCTTTTTTCAAAGCGATGAAATTTTCGGTGAACATTCCATTTAATAGATATTCGACCCTTTCTCGGCCGGGTATAAAACAATAAGGTGTTAATAAAATAATATTCCCCAGTTGCTCGCAAAATTTAGATAAAGCATAGCTTCCAGCGATTGCCCCCCATCCTCGACATACTAAATTTACTTTTTTGAAGTGTTTAAGTAAGTATTCGCAGGCCAAAATGCCATCTTCTAGAGAATTTAAAAATGAAAATTCTCTTCCACTTCCCCCTGTGCCCGAATAGTTAATCTGGTAATAGGTTTCATTTATATCGTTGAAAAGTTTAGGCAAAAGATTATCTATTTCGTTGGTTTTTTTATATGTACCTGGTTCTTCAAGTTGCTTAAATCCCGGAAAATACAATGTGCATATGTCTTCCGATATACGAAATTCATCCAACACCAAATGATTAATTACCAATTTTGTCGCTTCAATCATAAGCTAATTATGCCATACATTGAGTACCTTTATCAGACAAAATTTTTTTTATTATGTTTTTAAATACAACACGTGGCGCTATTTTTTCTAAGATTATTTCCTATACGTTTTAGCCAAAATATCTTAAAAGAAACTCCTACATATATCGAGAAATAGCTTAATGAAAAATGCAATTATTTTGTTTATTTTTGGGGCACTCACTTTTTCAACATTTGCAGCAAGCAAGCTGCAAAAGGTCGAACGAATTATGCAACTCATGGATACTGAGCTTGAATTGCAAGATCAAATGGAAAAAATCGTTGAAAATCTAAAACCCTATTCAAAAATTCAAGATGAAGACCGATTTAAAGAAATCATGGATCAAATTTTAAATGTAGACAACTTGATAGTTTACCAAAAAAAGCAATATATGACCCAATTTAGTGAACCAGAATTAGACGACATCATTGCTTTTTATCAATCCCAAGGCGGCAAACGCCTAAAAAGAATCAATTCACAGATATTTTCAGATTCTATGCAATATGCACATCAAATGATTCAAAAGAAAATACATCTGTTAAAAAACTAAATTCACTATCCATACGCAAATGGTACTACTAAATGACACTGGTTCCCTATGTGAGACGAAGTGCGCCATAAGATAAGTCTTTAATTTGTTATTTTCATTTTTAAAAAAAGGTTTGGCATTTTGATTGCACAAACGACCATGTGTTATCTAAAAATCCAAGGAGGAAATGAGAATGAAGAAAGCATTACTTACCATTACTACTCTATTACTAGTTAGCTGTTCACCCGTAACTGGAATTTTTAAGGCCAGTGAAGATTTAAGTTTTAAAGGCATCAAATACGTCTCCGGTTGGGGTAGCGAAGTTCCTGTTTCGGCAGGAGAGTACCAATCCTCCATCACCATGGAAAATAAGAAAACTCTTCTTTTAAAAATTACAAAAGAAGGAAAATCCAAACCCACTGAAGTGCGTTTTAAAATACCCAAAGGCACTTCGTTACCTGAATATAATGGAGAACTAAAACTAACTGCCAAAGATGCCAAGCAAAATTATGATCTGTTTGCCCAAGTGGATACTGAATTTACAACATCCATGCACTTTACAGGAACTGAAAGTTGTACATGGGAAACTAGTCGAAGAGTCTGTCGAGAAATATGTCACATTGAAAATGGCCACCAAATTTGTCGTGATGAATGCTTCAATGAAACCGTTACCCACTATGGCACTCAAGATGTTGAATACCATTACGATTACACAGACCGAGACTTCAATATTGATATTTTAAAACCGGGCACACAAGAAGTAGTTGGAAACTTTGCAGGAAAAGATCATGACTCAGATACAGTTTATGACTTCAAAGGAAGATGTTACTAATCATAATCAAGTAGCACTATTATATAATAGGCTTTCTAATGAAAGCCTATTATCTTTTTGTACTTGTACAATATTTGGCAATGGTCTGATGCAAATAATAATCAGGAACTTTTAATTGCTGATCATTGTTTAATGAACACATAATATTAAGGCCATTGAATTCATAATAAACAAACTGGCCTGATTGATCAAAAAACTCCACATAACAATCATTGAACCCCAAAATATGTCCAAACTCATGGGCAAGAATTTTGGGTTGAAGCGATGGATGGTTTTTTTCACCGAGATATATTTGAGGGGGATTACTAAATTCAACATATGAGGAATAGGAATTTAGCCAGTGAATTTGCACAGTATCTTTTTTGCTGCTAACAAAATTGACTGAAACTTTAATATCATCGGACTGCCAATAAGATTCAATGGCTTCCTTTACCATACCTCGATGCTCCAGATTTGATTCATAAACTTTGACCATCAAATTATATTGTCCCGAGTTTTCCAGGCATTCTATATCTAATTTTGGGTAGTCTGGAGATATCTTAAAAAAATAATTCCAAAAATTAGTTGGTAAATCTTCCTTAGCAAGTTGAAAGAAATTATTTTCATTTAATAAATAAGCATTTCTCCATTTATTAACATTAATACTTGTTAGTACGTTGTATTGTTGATTACTGATTAGTTGTTTCTTTTTACAAATGGCGTGCTTAAATCTAATGGCATGGTTTTTTAATTTTCCCAGGTCTACCACCAAACTTGATAATTCAACCATCGTCTCATCACTTAGATCTATTACCCTTTCTCCATAAGTCAAGATTTCGCCATACAACTCATAAAGTTGCCAGCTAGAAGTGAACCGATCGATTAAAGTTTGAAACTGTAGATTGAGGGCCACTGGGTTTAATATAAGAGGCTGGGTTAAAAAAAATACTGACAATTGAATTCTTTGCTTAGTTGTTACAAGCGTTGAAATCTGGGAATATTTTGCTAGGATGAAAGAATTGTAAAAAGCTGTAAATTTACTTTCAAAATCAAGAATCTCATCAATTACTTTAACTTCATTACTGTTGTTACTTACACACTCATCATATCCATCTTCGTAAAAAAAAGTATTCGCATGAGTCAAATTACTCTTTTGATAGGTCGAATTCCCACACGAAAGCATGGTCATACCGATCAATGCCAACAAAAAACAACTTATTAAAAGATTAGGAAAGCGCATGTTTTTCCCTTATATATTTTATCCTAACCTTAGTTTCTTAACACATGCCGTTACCTACTTTCTCCAAAATAAATATTCTTTGTAAAAAATATCACCCTTAATTTATAACACCTTGATATTTATGGCCCACCTCTATTAAGAATGGTAAATTAAGACAAATAATAATTGGAGAACAACCATGGATAATCAAAATTTTTGGAAAAAGTGCTCTGTGTGCAAAGCCGAATTAAAATTTGAAGATATCTATTATCAATGCAGCGTAAGTAACTGTAAAAAATTTTCTTTTTGTTCGGTAAAATGCTGGGATGTACATTCAGGTGTTATGAATCATAAAAGTGCTGGTGCCGATGAATGTGTAGCTCCTAAGACTTCTTTCGAGGAAGAAACTGCTAAACGAAAAATTTTGGCCAATACTCCCAAGATGGGTACTACCATTGCATCATCCATGAGTAATGCCAATATACCCAAGGATATTTTAGTAGTGGCATCTAAATTCAAAGAATATGTTAAAATCAAGCACGATCTCAGCACTTCAGCAAACGTTATGGGAATGCTTAGCGATATTATGAGAGTTTTAGCAGACAAAGCGTCTGAAAACGCCAAAAAAGATGGACGAAAAACTTTAATGGATAGAGATTTTGAAAATGTCATTTTTTAAAAAGTAGAGATGAAACATGCATCTGCGACAAACAAATATTGAGAAACTAAAAAATACCTCTTTTGATGTTTTAATTATTGGTGGAGGAATTAATGGTGCAGTCAGTGCCGCTTCGCTTAGTGCTAAAGGGGCCAAGGTTGCTTTAATTGATAAATATGATTTTGCCGCTATTACTAGCCAGGAATCATCTAATCTTGCTTGGGGTGGAATCAAATATCTTGAATCATTTGAATTTTTTTTAGTTAATAATTTATGTAAATGCAGAAATCACTTAATCAAAAATTACCCCTCCACAGTTCGAGAAATCCGTTTTTTTACCACCATTCAAAAGGGCTTTAAATACCCGGTCTTCGTCATATGGTTAGGTACATGGTTATACTTTTTTTTTGGCAGATTATTTACGAAGGCTCCCAGATTTCTTACTAGAAAACAAATTCAAAAAGAAGAACCAATTATTGAGATATCCAATGTCGCGGGTGGTTTTGAATATTCAGACGCCTATTTGCATGATAACGACGCTAGATTTGTTTTTAACTTCATTCGATCGGCCCTCAATTATGGCTGTATCGCTACCAACTATGTAAGCTCCCTTGGCTCAACAATCGAAAATGATGGTGGATGGGTAACCAAGGCAAAAAATGAAATTAGCGGTGAGCAGTTCACCATTAAATCAAAAGTTATCATCAATGCTACAGGTCCTTTTGCTGACACTGTAAACCAATTGTCTCATCAAACTACCAAGCATCATCTCGTACTTTCCAAGGGCATTCATCTAATCATTGATCAACTAACAAAAACCAAAAAAGTTTTAACCTTTTTTGCAAGCGATGGAAGACTTTTTTTTGTCATTCCAATGGGTAGAAGAACTTGCGTCGGAACTACCGATACCAGGGTCAATACCCCTAATCAAAAAGTTACAGATGAGGATATCTCTTTTGTCTTGAATAACATAAATTCTTTTTTAAAAAAAGAAAAGCCTATCACCACCAGCGATATTATTGCGACCAGATGTGGTGTGCGTCCATTAGTTATTAAAGGAACTACCACTAAAGAAATGGATTGGGTCAAACTATCAAGAAAGCATGTGGTCGAAACCAATAATCAGGACAAATATCTCACCATCTTTGGAGGAAAACTGACAGACTGTTTAAATGTCGGCGATGAAGTAAGTAAGATCGTATCTAAAATGGGTATTGTTTTAAAACATCCTCATTACAAATGGTACGGCGAACCTGATGAAAAAGTTAGAATGGACTTTTTTCACCGAGCCAGACTATTAGATCTTGATAGTTACACTTCCAAAGACTCAAGTGAAAAATTGTCTTCAAGGCTATGGAGACGATACGGATCAACCGCCTTTCGTTTACTAGAATGGATTCAAGAAGATCCCAAGCAGGCAGAAGTTCTCATTAAAGGGACTGAATATCTAAGATGTGAGTTACAAGAAGCTGCACAAAGAGAGATGGTGATTAAGCTAGAGGATTTTTTAAGAAGACGATCAAAAATATCACTAATAGAAAGACCAGAATTTATTCAAAAATCTATAGGATTAAAAGATGCCTGCGAAATTCTTTTTGAAGACCAGGCTGAAGAAAAAATTAAAGAGTATTTTAAAAACCAACCTATTGACTAGATTCTGTTAAACTCGCAATACGTTAAATTGATGCGATCACTTCCATTATCTTTGAAATTGTACCAAATGCCCTGAATGGATAATTGCACTTTTACAATTTTTGACATGTTATTTCTTTGAAAATTCAACTTTATAACCTCCATTCCAGAGGAGATTTTCACAAGATAACTTCGCTCAGTCCATTTAGTGATTTTTTGAAGATTTACTTCATCAGCTGATGATTCCAACAAAGATTGGTCAACGTAATCCATGTTATTGGGGCCTAAAAAATTCCCATTATACCTATATTTAGTTTTAATTTTGTCCCCATTAATCTGGCAAAATCGTACATCAGATTTTTGGATCACTTCTAGTGGATAAATTCTTCCCCAGGCATCGTTTCGTACTTGTCGAAGAAGTATACCTATTTCTGCGTTTTCATTTTCTTGATCACAAACTATTTCTTTGATCTCTAAACGATCTGGACATGATATGTTTGATAAATCGCCTGAATACTGAAAATCTCCCATCATATTGTTAAAATCTTCTTGAGCAAAAAGTGAGCAAACAAAGACCACCAACATCAAGGTAAAATATATTTTCATAAATCCTCGGTATAAATTTTTTCAATGGATAGCATGATTTGTCATGGTTGTGTAAAAAGTTTCCCTAAGTCAGTAAAAATTTCGGTATAGGAAGCCCTTACTAAAAATCAAAAGTTTAACACCTTGAATTTCCCTTCCTGGCACCCGTCTAACAACAACCAGTTGACAAAGACCTAAAAATTTCGTTTTATGACCCAAAGGGGGTTTTATGCGGGAGTTATTGGGTTCCAAAATTCACCGTGCC
>Ga0208375_1004209_pt1 | contig 11513 bp, 11 predicted proteins | sample RifOxyD1_FD_184038 | JGI IMG/M metagenome (GOLD analysis project Ga0208375, IMG submission 184038) | Soil microbial communities from Rifle, Colorado - Rifle Oxygen_injection D1 (SPAdes) | ecosystem: Environmental > Terrestrial > Deep subsurface > Rock core/Sediment | place: Rifle, Colorado... | reverse complement strand
AACAATAGCAGGGCCATAAGTTAATGCCCATTCTAAATTTTCCTTTGGGAGAGGAATACCTTGAGCATCACAATATCCATGATAAGCACCAGCACCAACTGAAGCTAATCCTAAAAATAAATTTACTGCAGAAGTACCTCCTGAAGGAGAGGGTGAATTATTTTCTCTTGACATTGTTTTTTAGCAACAATAAAAGAGTTTATAAGTTTTTATATAGCCTAATTAAATATATTTTAATATTGCTGTTAGAAATAATCTTATTTATAAAACTAAGCAATTTTTACACTATGGGGATGACTCTCTTTTAATCCAGCATTAGTTATTTCCACAAAATATTGCCTTCCAACAGCATTTCTTAGATGAACAACTCCACAATAACTTAATCCACTTCTTATTCCCCCAAGAAGATTATCGATAACATTCTTTACTGGCCCCCTATAAGGAACAAGAGATTTAATTCCTTCTGGAACCGCAGTTGTAATCTTTTCTTGACCAAATATTGTTGCTCTTTTTTTAATAGACTCTTCGGACATCATCCCCCTATATTCTTTATATTTTAAATCACCGTCTTCAATTATCTTTCCAGGAGCCTCATCTGTTCCTGCAAATAAACTACCTATAATCGTTGCATTTGAACCAGCAACTATTGCTTTAACTATATCCCCAGAATTTTTTACTCCTCCTTCACTAATAATAGGAACATTGTAAACTCTTCCAACTTCATAACAATCAATTATAGCAGTTATTTGGGAAATTCCTGCACCAGCAACAATTCTTGTCTTGCAAATTGTCCCATTTCCAATACCAACTTTAATTCCATCTGCACCTGCTTCTATCAAATCTCTACAACCTTGCGATGTTGCAACATTCCCAACAAGAATGTCTTTTTTAACATATTGTTTTAAATTTTTTAAAGCATTAATGCATTTATTTGAATGAGCATTTGCAACATCAATAACAATTAAATCACAACCAGCTTTTTCTAATTCAATAGCTCTCTCTAAGTAATCGTCCTTAATCCCTACGGAGGCTGCAACAATATAGGTAGGATTAGCTTGTTTAACTTTCTGTACCATTTTTACTTGATCTTCTATACTACAAAATCTATGAATAATTCCCAAACCACCAAGTTGAGCCATTGAAATTGCCATTGCGTCTTCTGTAACAGTATCCATACACATGCTAACTAAAGGAATTTTGAGAAAAATATTTCTTGTTAATTGAGTTTCTAAAATAATATCATTCCTAGAATCAACGATACTTCTCTGAGGAATTATAAGTACATCATCAAAAGATAAAGCTCTTTTCATTTTTTAAATTAAATATTTTTATTTTGAATTACCTCTAATAATCAACATCAATAACATTATTTACACATTTACCATAACATAACAAAGCTACCTTGGGTTTTTGAAAAGTTTTATTTGATAATTCTCTAACTTTTTTAAAGAACTCTCCTTCCCCAGAAAAACCCATAGTATTCCAGGCATGCTCTGATAAATCAAGATGAGAAATACAAATTTTTGTTGCACCAGATAACATAATAGAATGTTCAAAACCTTCTTCATCAAATTTCCCCACTTTTCTTATTCTTCCACTTATACTTCCAGATTCTCCACCAACCTCTAATAACTCGTCTAATGTTTCTTTATCTGTAATTCTCTCTTTAAATGGGGCATCTTTTGCAACGGCAGTAATATACGGTTTAATTACTAAATAAACATCTCTAACTGATTGAGGTGGGAGTCCCACTTCTCCAAGATATGCTGAAGTGTTTATTGTTCTCGCAGTATTATAAGGAAAATATCCTCCAAAATGTTGGCATAATTCTATTCCATGATCTGTTTCAAATAAAATATGTTTCCCTTGTGAAAGCGCAAGATTCATTTCTTTTACTGTATCTGCTGAAAATCTTGATAATTCAGAATCTTCTTTAATGAATTTTGCCTCTTTGTATATTAGGTCAATCTTGGCCATATTTACTCCGCTCCCAATACTTCCAAGTTTCATCAATCTCTCATCATGTTTTTCTTTTTCTCCATGTTCATCTAATACTAACTTAGCTCTGTAATCAATTCCTAATCTTTCTGGAGTCAAATCAAATGAAGGAATTTCAGGTTCAAGTTCTATTACTTCTCCAGTATGTGGCCTAAGTTCTTTACCACCATAAAATATTTTTTTTGGAGAAATAAAACTAGCACCTCCAAGTAAAAGTCTTAAATTTTTATTGACAACGGCACAGGGCAAATGGGCAATACCAAATCTCTTGTCATTAATATAAATACTATGTCCTGCTTGGGGCGAAGCACTTCTTACAGCTATTGAATAATCTTCTCTAAAACCTTCTTTATTTATACCCCCCCTCAATCCAAGCCATGCACAGAAATTTCCTTTTCCTTCATCTCCTCTTTGCCCACCTATTACAACATCTATTGCCATTTTAACAATAACAATTTACAAAAAACAGATTATAAACATTTATGTCAAGCTGTATATATTTAGTATCATTTAGAATTATTTAAAATTAAAATAATTTTTTTTGTGTCTCGTTTTTAACATTGAGCTTCACATTTGTATTTACATTTGTATTTACACTTTGTTGCCCATTTCCTTCTAAGCCTTGTTTAACTAATGTAAGAGCAGAATACATTTTTTTCTCTCTGCTTCTTGAAGCATAATAATAAGCTTCATCTCTTGTATTTTTAGTTATAAGAATTATTAATTTTCCTTCCATTAATCTTGCTGTTCTTCCTGCCCTCTGAATTTTTCTTATTGCACTTGGAACAGGTTCATAAAAAATAACTGCATTTACCTCTGGAATATCCAATCCCTCTTCGCCAATTGAAGTTGCACATAATATATTTATTTTCCCCTCTGCAAAATCTCCTATTATTGCTTTTTGTTCTTGCTGACTTAATCCCGTACTAACTTTTCCCGTTGCTCTTTTTGCTTGACCAATAAAAACCTTTGATTTTATATTATCAAGAGCATTCAATTCAGTAGAAATAATCTGAGCACTTTCTCTAAACTGAGTAAACACAATAACCTTAAGATTAGCATTATTTTCTTTCTCTCTTTTAACTATTTCTAAAAGCTCTTTAATTTTAGGATGTTCATATCCTTTTTCAAGAAGATGTTTAGTCCTTAAAAAAAGGAAAGTAAATTCAGGTTTATTAACAAGCCTTTCTACCCCTCTGCTTTGCCCTTTTCTAGCTTGACTTCTTAAATTTTCTAAATAACTTAAAAAACTTGTTAATGTCTGAGTCTCCAATAACTCAAGAGCATGCTGCAATCTTATTGCCTGACTGCAAGCACTAATAGCAAGAAGATTATTATAATGGGTATTGTATTTGGCAGAAGCAAATAATTTATTTTGTAAATTCAAAAGAGTTACTTTATTTACAGGCCCGAATAAAACATTTCTTCTTTTCAATTCATCAACATAAGATTCATACATTTGCTTTAAAGGGCGTCTTAAATCTTCAAACTCTTGAGGAAAATCAACAGTAACTTTCTCAAATTGCAATTCTTGCAAATAAGTTTTAACATCTTCACTTGTTCTTTGCCTTACTTCAACATGTTCTATAGAAAGATTCTTGCATATATCCAGAATTTTAGATTGTTCATGCCCGGGAGAAGCGGTTAATCCTAAAATTCTTGGATTTATTGCTTGTTCCTTATATTGTTTAGCAACATAATTATAAGCATAATTTTTAAGGCACCTATGAGCTTCATCTTCAACTAAAAGACAAACTTCACTTAAATCATAGAGGCTATTTTTGATATCATTAGAAATGCATTGAGGTGTAGAAAAGATAATATCAGCTGTTTGCCAAATTTTTCTTCTCGTACTAGCTTGCACTTGCCCTGTAAAAATATCTATATCCACAAATAAATCTGGAAGATGTTTTTTAAAATAACTAAGATGCTGCTCACATAACGGCCTAGTTGGAGCCAAAAATAACACTTTTTGTCCAGGAAACTTATTTATTCTATCTATAACCAAAAGTAAGGCAATCAATGTCTTTCCTAACCCAGTAGGCAAAACAACAAGACAATTTTGCCCTTTACATGTTTCAAATATCTTAATTTGATATTCTCGCGGAGAAATGCCCTTAAGGAATTCCATTATTTAATTTTTATTTTTAATAGCATACAATAACAAGATTATAGAACAAAGTATTAATAAAAAACCAATTAAGGCTAAAGCACTAAATGAATATTGCTTATTCAAAATAGCATTTCCTGTAATAGAATTATCTATGCTCAAGAATAATAAACCAAACAAAAAAGACGTTATTGAAAAACTGAGGGTCGTAGCCGTTCTCTTAAAGAAAGATATTTTTCTATTTTGTTTTTTTCCTGGTTTTACCATATTCTTTATCCATTTTTAAGGTTTAATTATTTTTTGCTTTTCTTGTCTCATATATCTACCCGGCATATTGCCTGCCATTACTTTTATATCAATAATATAAATTTTAATCTATATTAATAAAAATGCATAAGCCATTGCTATTAAAGTTATAGATGCCAGGAAACTCCATAACACAACGCTTCCAAAAAATATCTTGTTTCCATCTAGACTTGATACAGGAAGCATATTAAAAAATGCATAAAACACACTTAATCTTACAAAGTTCATTTCACTTGGAATGCCAATTAAATAACCTAAAATTGCAAAAAACAAATTAACAACTATTCCTGATGCTGCAATTAAACCAATATGAGCCTCGGTCATTTCACTAAATCTGTATAATCCATATTTTTTAGCTGCTCTATACACTTTTGGCTGAACTTCAAAAACCAGGGAGCCGAGCCATTTTACATAACCAAAAGTAATTATTGAGATTATAATTGGAAATATCAAACCTGCAAGAATTGGTTTTTTAAAATGCTTTTTTGGCTTAAATCCATATTGATAAACCTTCCAGATTCTAATGTCTATTTCAGAATCAACATAATAGCTAGTAATTTTTTTTGCTAAACTATTCAGAGAAACTATCAAAAACACAGATAAAAGCACATAAGGGAATAAATTAAGATTTCCAAATAAAGTAACGGAAAAACTCAATACTACAATAACAACAAGCAAATTAATTATTTCTTTTTTATTAAACATTCTAAATCAAGGAATTTTTTTTTTATAAACATTGTTATGCTGTCCAATTCAATATTTTAGATTATGGAAAACTATTTAAATAATACTTAATAAGCAATTCTATGAAAATCAAAAAACTTACAGATGTCATGGGCACAAAAGTCTATACAGATTCTGGTGATTTTTTCGGTGAAGTTGAAGAGGCTAATTTAATGGAAAACAAGGTTGATGGATGGAGAATCAAAGTTGGAGGAATAATGAGCTCACTTATTGGCGGAGCAAGAGGGGTAATAATACCCCATCAATTTGTTAAGGCAATAGGGGATATTTTCATAATAAACAAAACTGCTTTGCCTAATCCAGAGTCAGATATAGATGAGATTCCAGCAGATTTAATGTAAAATACCTATGGCTCAAGAAACAATATTACAGCATTGGATTTTTTCACAGTTTATACTTCCTTTTGTATTGATATTTGCGATAGTATTCGCAGTTCTCGAAAAAACAAAGATTTTAGGAGAAAATCAAAAACAAGTTAATGCTATTATTGCATTTGTTATAGGCTTAATTTTTGTTGGAGCAGTATTCCCAAAACAAGTTGTAGAAAATCTTGTTTTATTTCTTGCAGTTGGTTTAGTTATTCTATTAGTATTTTTAATGCTTTATGGATTTGTAGTTACAAAAGTTAAAGGTGATGAGGGATTCCAAGTTGAAACTTGGATGAAGTGGACATTTGGGATTATTGCTGGAGTAGCTGTGATTATTGCAGTATTCTGGGCAACGGGAAGCAGTACAGAAATATTTAATGTTTTATTCCAACAAGATTGGAGCAACACATTTTGGACAAATGTCTTGTTTATAGCTATAATCGCAATTGTTCTTGCAGTAGTATTAAAAGGCAGAGATTAAAAAAGAGAAGGAAGTATAGAAAAAATTATCATTGGAATAATATTATTTATTGCTGGCATTTATGAAAGTTTAAAAGCTATAACCACCCCATACGAGCTAATAGAAATAGTAGTTATTCTTTTATTAACCTGCGGAGCAGCATATATCTTGTATCAAGGTATAAACAATTAACTTTACTTAATTAATTAGATAAAACTAAATCTAAAAAATCAAGCCACACTAAAGTATCACATGAAGATTAGTCTATTATCTAATTAAAAAAATATCCAAGAAATTATTACTTACCATAAGCTAAGCACCATGTTTACTCTTCATTATATCTATATCTAACATTTAATCTCTGAAATATTTCGAAACATATTTAAATTAGTTTTTCTTAAATCTTTATTATGGAAGGTATGCTATTTTTACAAGGCTACAATTATTATGGTGGAACAATCGGGGATGTTTTGAACCAATGGGCACAATTGGGAGCATTTAGTTATGTTCTTCCTTTTCTGTTATTATTTGCATTAATATATGGTATATTAAGCTACATGAGTTTGTTTGGAGATACGAATAAGGCAGTAAATGCTATCATTGCATTAACAATATCATTAATGGCTTTGCAATTTGATTTTGTTCCAATATTTTTCTCAGAACTATTCCCAAGATTAGGAGTAGGATTATCTATATTCCTTGTAATAATAATCTTAGCTGGATTTTTTATTGATCCTAAAAAACCATTATTTAGATGGATACTAATTGGAATTGGAGCAATAATCGCTATTGTTGTTTTGGTTCAAGCATCAGGAGGAAGCGGATGGTATAACGGGCAATGGTGGTATAATAATTGGCCATCAGTTGCATTTGTAGTAATTATTATTGCATTAGTGGGAGCAATAGTTGGAGCAGCTAATCCAAATAAAAATCAATCAATGGAAACTTGGCCAATACAGAGTACAAAACCCGGTGGTTAATCCTTAAATTAATTATTTTTGTTTATTAAGATTTATTCTATTCGGTTCTTTCAACTATTGTAATCAAAAGAATTATTTCTTCTTAGACTTTTTATGTTTATGATGAGTTAAACTTTTTTCATGAGCCTTGCTTCTTCTATGATGTATTCTCTCTGATTTATCAACTAAAGGATTAATAACTTTAGCAAAAGAATCCTGCATCATTTCAATTTCTTTTCTCATCGGTTGCAATTCATTTCCATAAGAAGCAATTTTATCTAAAACAGCTGAATGGATTTTATCAATAATAGATTCTACTTTGTTTAACCTTACTTCCATATTCTCTAGTTGAACTTGGCTAAGAGTTTTAAATTCATTTAATTCTTCCATCTTTTTTCTAATAGTAGAAATTTTTTCTGAAAAAACTTGTTCTGCAATTTCTATTGTAGTATCCGCACTTGAATAACTTTCTGAATAACCCCCCCCTTGAGGATATTGATATTCCTGACTAAATGGTTGAACAACTCCCGATTCTCCTGCAGGCATTTCATCTTGATTAGGATAAACATACTCTTGACTAAATTCTTCTCCCTCTTCTCCTGTATCTCCCCCTTCAGCACTTGGGACAGGAACAGGCATCTCATCTTGATTTTTACCTGGATAAGAAGCGGCCATAACTGAAGGTTCCATATCTTCTACATCTGGAGATGAAATTGCATTTTTTATTTGAGATTGGCTTAAGGCATTGCTAATCTCTTGGGGACGAATTCCTTGCTCTCTTAATTGTGAAGCTATCTGGCTATCACTAAAACCTTGATTCTGCATATTGATAATTTGTTCTAATACACCCATTTTTATTTTTTAACCCACATTCACATGTTTTATTCTTATCCTATAAAATTTATTTCATTAACTAATTTATTTAATATCTTTCTTCCTTACAAAGTCTAATGGCTGAAACATTTTAGCTTGCTTGATCAATATTGCTAAATCTTCTTTTCTTGCAAACTTGCCAAACTCTGATGAAGCACTCTCCAAAAAACTAATCAATCTCTTTATGTCCTTTTTTATTATCTCTAACTCTTTTTTTACTTCTAAAACATCATCATTTGTTTTCCCTCTTATTTCTATAAGATTCTTGCCTATTAATAATAATCTATCATTCATAATTCTTTGCTTATCTTCCAGCTCTCGAATTTTAACATTAAAATCAGCCGTCAGTTGCCCAAAATAATTAAATTCCTCTTCTACACCCATTATAATTAAATGTGAAATGGGTTTAAATTTCTTTTCTTAGTTTAATTATACTTTTTCTAATTGTCTTTTCATTCTTCAAGTATAAAAATTTTAGAATCTTTTTTATAAAGTTGTGGTAAATAACAATGCAAAAGTTGTAAAAAAACCACCTACGTCTTGATCATCTGCATTTGTTGTGGTAGCAAGCCCTCCTGCAGTAGTTAAGACCCCTAAAACTTCATTTTCATTATATTTTGAAATATCACTAGCTTCACTAGCATATGCTTCTAAACCTGATAAAAAGAATAAACTGGCAGGCAATGCTTTTGTAAGTCTATACTTTTCAATATAAGAAGTATCTTTAGAACGAAGTTTTTTAAAAGCTTCTTTTGTTTCATTTATCATTAAAGATAATTTGTTGTCAGCAGATTTAGTCAATCCATGATTTGTTCCAGTTCCCTCTTGAATAGAGTACATAACCGAGTCATTAGACAAACTTTGTATTATTGGTTTTGAAAATTTTTTTAATGAAATTGGCCAACTTAACCCTAATTTATTTCCTTTATGTACCTTAGCAACTTTCGAAAAATATTTTGCTATTTCTTTCGGCATTTCTTGAGATAACTCATTTATTCTTTGTTCGTCATCATTAAATCCCATTAAAACCCCAAAATCATATATTGATTGCTTCCTATTTTGTAAAAGTTCGCTCTACTTTTCTGTATTCTCACTAACAATCTCCCTTGTTTTATCTCCAATATTATAATCAGTTTGCCCTTCAAAACCAGCATATAATTCATTATAAATATCTATTTCAGAATTAAAAAAACCAGAATATTTCATTGCCATTAAACCACAAATTCTTGCGCTAGAATTTTTAAAAAAAGGTATACCTAAATTAACTTTAGATCTCTTACTTACTTCTTGGTTAATTAATCTTTTTATAGAGCTAACATCATTTCCTTCTTGTAGTTGATTAAATATTAAATTATATAAACCAAGAGTCTTTTTAGCACTAACACCTAAAGAATGCGCAAACATTTTATCCAAAAAATTAACTTTTGATGGTGAATAACTAGAATTTGAAATTAAATCATTTGTTTTAATATTCATTAACAAATTGGTTAAATTCTTTTTGTTATCATACATTTCTTCCATATACACGTTTAATATTTAATGTTTAAAAATCTTTCTATTGTAACTACTATTTAATTAATAAAATATTACTACCTCTTTGGAGGTTGTACAAACAATTATTTTTAACAGTTTTATATAAAAGTTATCTTTTAAAATAACCAAATAATTTTAAAGTACCTGCACTTTTTTAATTCATGAAATTCGAAGAGGGAGCCCCATTATATTCCTATGATATAGTAAGAGAAGAGGGTGAAGATGTTTTATACATAAATTACTTAGGAGCTCCATTTGTTCCTAGTCTTGCCGATTACCCCCAAGTAATGGCAAGCACATTAGATGTTTTAACCCAAGCTCCAAATGTATCAAGAATAGTTTTTGTTCAACAAAAAAATTATAATTATGATTTTGAAGAAACTTCAATGCTTTTAGAAATATCTCAGTTATACACTTATTTAATTAAACAAGAAAGAGTTCTTGCTCAATCCAAACTTGCACCTTCTTACAATCAGTATTTTCCTAAGAGATATAATGAAATTTTCTCTTTCTTATTCACATTAAAACAAGATCCAATATCTGCCTACTATGATTTAAAGAAACTAATAATGGATTCAAAGATATTATTAGATAGAATAGAACCGGGATATAAATCAGATCAAAAAAGCTATTTGTTTATTCTTAATAAAATCAAAGAAATGTTAGAAAATACAAAGTTAATAAAAAAAGCAACCCCTTATTTAGATACTTACCAAAAAGGAGACAGAGAAATTTATAGAAATTTATTTAGACCAGACACTATCCCTAATTTTACATTCACAAGACTTGTTTCAGATATTCCGGGTGATTCAGAAATTATAGATCAATACAAAATAGGAGAAGGGACGTATGATGAAGCAAATGTTACAGTTCTAAAAAGGGAGGGGGAAGCTAAACTATTATATCATTTAAATCCAGCTGAAAACTTTTTATCAGAAGAATATTATGAGTTATTAAATCTTGCTCGTGGCGTTCTTTTAGAACACCAGCCAAAAGCAGAAGAATTTGTAGACACAGAAAGAACAAGACAAGTCTTTTTTAATATATCAAAAGACCTTCTTCAAGATTTGGCAAATGCAAAAAAAATAAGTCTTAATTACATCACATTAAACAAATTAGCTGCGATACTTGTAAGATATACTATTGGATTTGGCTTGATAGAGATTTTATTACAAGACCCAAAAATTCAGGATATTGTTCTTAATGCACCTATACCTTCAACGAACATTTTCTTGCGCCACGAGAAATATGATGAATGTTACACAAATATCATTCCCAGCCAAGAAGATGCTGATTCATGGGCAGCCAAATTTAGAATGATTTCTGGAAGGCCGTTAGATGAATCAAATCCTGTTTTAGACACTCAACTATCTATAGGCAAAATGAGAGCAAGAATTGCCATAGTTCAAAGGCCCCTTTCCCCAAATGGTTTAGCATATGCCATAAGAAGACATAGAGAAAATCCTTGGACACTCCCGTTATTTATTAAAAACAAAATGATAAGTCCATTAGCAGCAGGTTTAATGAGTTTTTTAATTGATGGAAGTAGAACACTGCTTGTTGCAGGAACAAGAAGCAGTGGAAAGACCTCTCTTTTAGGAGCATTAATGCTAGAAATAATTCCCAAATATAGAGTAATTGTAATTGAAGATACTCTTGAATTGCCAGTAGATTCTATGAGAAAATTAAAGTATGATATTTTACAAATGAAAGTTCGCAGCGCTTTATTAAAAACAACAACTGAAATAGCAGCGGATGATGGAATAAGAACAAGCTTAAGACTTGGAGACTCTAGTTTAATTATTGGAGAGGTAAGAAGTGATGAGGCTAAGGCATTGTACGAGGCTATGAGAATAGGGGCTCTTGCCAATGTAGTTGCAGGAACAATTCACGGTGCATCTCCTTATGCTGTTTTTGATAGAGTTGTAAATGACTTAAATGTTCCAATAACAAGTTTCAAAGCAACAGACATAATTATTGGAGTTAATCCAATAAAATCTGCAGATGGATTGCATTCATGGAAGAGAATGATACAATTAACAGAAGTGAGAAAGCATTGGACAAAAGACCCATTAGAAGAAAAAGGTTTTGTTGATTTATTAAGATATAATATAAAGAAAGACGAACTCGAGGCAACAGATGATTTGATTAATGGAGATTCA
>Ga0208375_1004208_pt1 | contig 11513 bp, 12 predicted proteins | sample RifOxyD1_FD_184038 | JGI IMG/M metagenome (GOLD analysis project Ga0208375, IMG submission 184038) | Soil microbial communities from Rifle, Colorado - Rifle Oxygen_injection D1 (SPAdes) | ecosystem: Environmental > Terrestrial > Deep subsurface > Rock core/Sediment | place: Rifle, Colorado... | reverse complement strand
CAGGCGTCGGCCGAGGCGCCGTAGCCTTTGACTTCAGCAAGGATTTTCGCGCCGCGCGCGCGGGCGTGTTCATACTCTTCAAGTACCAGCGCCGCCGCGCCTTCGCCCATCAAGAAACCGTCGCGTGACCGGTCAAAGGGTCGTGACGCCTTGCAGGGGGCGTCATTGCGCGCCGAAAGCGCCCGCATGGCGGCAAAACCGCCGATGCCGAGTTTGCAGATTACCGCCTCGGCCCCGCCCGAAATTACGATATCCACATCGCCGCGCCCGATATGGCGCATTGCCTCGCCAAGGCCGTGGGCACTCGAAGCGCAGGCGCTTACGGTGCAAAGGTTGGGGCCGCGAAGATCGAGCATGATGCTGAGTTGGCCGGACGGCATGTTGGGAATGGATTGGGTGATGAAGTAGGGCGTTATGCGCCTGTATCCGCGCACCAGGAAATCATTGTGTACTGCTTCGATCTCTGGCAGCCCGCCCATTCCGGCGCTGAGGTGTACGCCGATGCGCTCGGGCGAAATGGCTCCGGCATTTGCCCGAAACGCCGGTAAACCGGCATCAAGGTAGGCTTCAAGCGCCGCAGCCGTGGCAAACTGGGTGAAGCGCCCCATTTTTTTTGATTCCTTGGTGATGGCCTGTGCGGCGGAGGGCTCATGCGGAAGGGCCGCGCCGGCAAGCGGGCCGAGTATCCGCGCCGGATCAAAATCTTTTACTTCAGCCGCGATCCGGACGGGACAATCAGAGGCGTCAAAAAGAGTGATCCGCCCCGCCCCCGAACGGCCTTCGATTATGCCGGACCATGTTTCGCGGACATTGTTTCCGAGCGGAGTGATCGCACCAAGTCCTGTTATTACTACTCTGCGTTTGCCCATGATTTGAGTGCCGACAGAGCCAGCTTCTGTTTCAGTTTGATGCTTTCTGGGCTACGTACTTGACGGCTTCGCCGACGTTCTTGATTTTTTCGGCGTCATGATCCGGGATCTCGATCTCGAATTCATCCTCAAGTTTCATTACAAGCTCGACAACATCAAGGCTGTCCGCGCCAAGATCCTCGACGAATGATGCAGTCAGCGTGACCTTTTCCGGCTCCACTGCAAGCTGATCACAGATGATCTTGCGGACTCTTTCTTCAACTGAACCTGACATCGGTTTCTCTCCCTTCAAAATGATATTACATGTAAAGGCCGCCGTTAACGCCGACGACCTGTCCCGTTATATAGCGGCTCCGGGGTGATGCCAGAAACGAGGCAAGCCCGGCCACATCATCCGGAGTACCGAAACAACCAAGCGGCACGTTGCGGAGAATCGCCTCTTTTTGTTCTCCAGTCAAGGCCTGAGTCATGTCCGTTTCAATGAATCCCGGAGCAATGACGTTCACCCTTATGTTGCGGCCGGAGAGTTCCCTGGCGATGCTTTTGCTGAATCCGATCAGCCCCGCCTTGGCCGCGGAATATGCGCTCTGTCCGGCGTTTCCGGACTCGCCCACCACGGAAGAAACATGGATGATGCTGCCGACACGCTCCTTCATCATGAGCCTGGCCGCCGCCCGGGTGCAGTAGATCGCACCCTTGAGATCGACGTCGAGGGTGCGATCGAGATCGGCATTCTTCATGCGGATCAGAAGCCCGTCAATGTTGATTCCGGCGTTGTTCACCAGCACGGCAAGCTTGTGTCCGGACTTTGCGATGAGCTCGAATTTTTCTTGCACCTGCTCCGGGTTTGAGACGTCAAAACCCATGCACCCGGCTGATCCGCCGGCCGCTTCGATTGCCTGTACGGTTTCGCGCGCGCGGGCCTCGCTGGACGAGAAGTTCACGATTACGTGGAAGCCGTCGCTGGCGAGCTGCCTGGCGATCGCCGCTCCGATCCCGCGTGACGCGCCCGTGACAAGTGCGGCCGGTTTTGAAATGTTCATTTGAATGCTCCTCCCGCAAGATTTTTCAGTGATTGGAGGTCCGAAACCCCGGTGGTGGCAAGCGGCCCTCCGGGCGCGCGCCGGGTTATTCTTTTGGCGAGCCCCTGGAGCACGCTGCCGGGTCCGAACTCCACGGCTTTCGTGAATCCGGCCTGCACGAGCGCAAGCACCGACTGCTTCCAGAGCACCGGCCGGTCCACCTGCTCCACAAGAAATTCCAGTACCACGCCCGGTTCATTTGTCAGGCGGGCTGTGCGGTTAGGCACGTAGGGGCATGAAAGCCGCACCGGGATCTCCCCGGGCGACGCCGCCGCAAAAAGCTCCGCCATGCGGTCGCGCGCGGGTTTCATGAGGCGTGAATGGAATGGTGCGCTGACCGGGAGTGAAACCGCGGAGGCGCCCTTGAACGCATCGCCGGATTTGATGAGTGCGATTGCCTCGGCTACGGCATCGGCTGATCCTGAAACCACCACCTGTGACGGGGCATTGTAGTTCGCGGGTTCAACGACGGCTTCAACAGTAAAATCGCTGCCGGCTGAACAACGTTTTGCGGCCCCCGCCGCTGTCGCCTCCCGGCAAAGCGCGGAGACGGTATCGTCGTCGAGCCCGATGATCGCGGCCATCGCGCCCTGGCCGAGCGGCACGGCAGACTGCATTGCCAGTCCGCGCTCGCGCACCCAGCGGACGGCCGAAGCAAAGGGTATCGCGCCGGCGGCAACAAGCGCGGCATATTCGCCAAGCGAGTGTCCGGCGGTGACGGCCGGGACGAAACCGGTTTCCGCCTGCGCAACCCTGAGAGCGGCGATAGACACCGTGAGCAGGCAGGGCTGCGTATTTTCAGTAAGCGCCAGCTCGCTTTCGACGCCGTCAAAACACAGCTTTGCAATATCGAATTTCACGGCATCAGAGGCTTCTTCAAAGGTTTCGCGGGCAACCGCGAAATTTTCGTGAAGCTCCTTTCCCATCCCCTGATGCTGGGTGCCCTGACCCGGAAACATGGCAATTATGTTCATTTTACCTTCATTTCTACCATTTGATCAGGATGCTGCCGAACGTTGCGCCCGCGCCGAATCCGAGGAGCAGGACGTGCTGTCCGCTTTTTACTCTTCCATCCCGCACGGCCTCGTCAAGCGCGGTTGGAATTGTTGCCGCGGAGGTGTTGCCGCGCCGGTCGATGTTGACCAGGGTTCTTTCCATCGGAAAACCGAGACGGTCGGCGACCGCTTCGATGATCCTGAGATTTGCCTGGTGGGGTACGATCCAGTCGAGGTCGCGGGCGGTAAGGCCGTTTTCGCGAGCCGCGAGTTCCGCGTATTCAGCCATTGTTTTCACGGAGATCTTGAAAAGTTCGCGCCCTTTCATGGCCATTTTGCCATGATCGATTATAAACAGGCCGTTGAATGCGCCGTTTATTCCAAGATGTGAAGAAAGTATGCGTGAAGGCGTTGCGGACTGTTCAACCACGACGGCGCCCGCACCGTCTCCAAAAAGTATGCAGGACGATTTGTCTTCCCAGTTTGTGGAGGCGCTCAGAACGTCCGCGCCCACCACCAGCACCGTGCGCGCGGCCCCGGCGTTAATGAAATTTCCGGCTGTTGCAACGGCATTGATGAAGCCCGTACAGGTTGCGTTGAGGTCAAACCCCCATGCATGAGTGGCGCCGAGCAGATTTTGCAGCGTGCATGCGGCGGGAGGAATCTGTGCGTCAGACGTGCAGGTGGCAAGGATTATCCCGTCAATATCCGATGGCTTTTTTTCCGCGGCTTCAAGCGCCTTGCGCGCGGCCACAAGCGAAAGCCCGGGGATGCCCTCGGAGACGTCCTTGGGGTCGCTGATATGGCGGGTTTGGATACCCGTGCGCTCCAGAATCCAGTCTTCGGTGACACCAAGCCGTCCGGCCAGCGAGGATGTTGTCAGTATCCGGCGCGGAAAGGCTGATCCGGTCCCGGAAATCCTCGAAGCTGGTTGCACAAATTACCGTTTGTCCCTTTCGGGAAGAACCTGTTTGCCGTTGTATGAGCCGCAGTTGCATACGCAATGCGGCCGTTTGGGTTCATTGCAGGCCGGGCAGGTTGTTATCGTTGGTTTTTCAAGTTTGTTGCTTGATGAAAAACGGCGCATATTGCGGCGGCTGCGGGATGATTTTTTCTTTGGAACGGCCATGGTTGTTCTCCTTTAATTGCGCAAGTTCCGGTCTGCCAGCGAGGCAAACGGGTTTTGTTTGTTTGTTATCTGCGTGGTTTCGCAGGAGCAGCGTGCGCCGCGGTTGAGATCGGCGCCGCAATGGGCGCAAATGCCCTTGCAGTCATCCCGGCAAAGGGGTTGCAACGGCAGCTGGAGCCGGATTTGTTCTGCCAGGACTTCTGAAAGATCAATTGAATCCCCGGTTATGTGATTCAGGTCGGGCTCGCCGGCAAGTTCGGCGTCGGGGCTGAAAAGCGAAGAAAAAGTTTGGTCGCAAGCATGGTTGTACGCGATGCCGCAGCGGCTGCACAGAAGGTTAACCGTGGTTTTGACTCTGCCGCCCACCATGTAGAAGTCGTCAATTTTTCTCAAAGTGATCTGGACGTCAACCGTGCGCTTGTCCGTCATCCGGGATTCGTCAATGCCGGCAATGGTTTGCATGATCCAGTCATCATCCTCGGTGAAGTCGAGAATGGTTTCCTGATCGGTTATTTCGCCAAGATAAATCTTCATTTATCCGGGTTATTTATACCATGGGTCAGGCATTGGCAAGAAAGGAAAGGGGGGTTTTTGTGGCGCACTTGATCGTGTGTTTGATGATTTCCCGTTTGCCAAGTCCGGTGCGCCGTGCTTCCAGGTGGACCCATCTCCGGTAGGCGTCGGGCAGCAGAAGTCCGCCTCCGGCCAGCGAGCCGTCGTCCGTCCGGCAGGCGCCCGTGCGGAAGGCTATGTTTTTTCCGGCAAACAGGTGTTTTTCACCGGCAGGGCAGCCGGCGGCAGGAACGCAGTCGGAGACAAAACAGGTGCGGCTTGAGTTCAAAAAAAGCATCCATCTGATCAGCGGAAGTGAAACGTGGCTGCCATCGATGATCAGTTCCGTGAAAACGCCCGGCGTGCCGAGTGCCGCACCCAGTATGCCGGGCTCCCGATGATGAAAGGCCATGGCATTCCAGGCGTGTGTTACTCCGCGGAATCCGGCTTTTATGGCGGTTGTTGTCTCTTGCATTGTGGCCAGCGAGTGTCCCATTGAAAGTGCAATGCCGCGCTTTCGCGCCCAGGTACATAGCCGTTTAAGGTATTTCGGCGGGACGACGTCCGGTTCCGGCGCAACGGTTATCAGTTTAAGGGTCTTCTGGCTTGCGATCCATAAACCCTCCAGCTCTTCCAGGTCCAGTTTTCGGATGTGGCGTGTTTGTTGCGCGCCGTGGGCGGAAGGATTTATAAATGGTCCTTCCAGATGGATGCCGAGGGGTTTTGCCCCCTTTTTATGGTATTTGATCCAGGTGCCGATATGCAGGACGGCATCATAAAGATCTCCGGGGGAGGCTGAATACGTTGTCGGGCAGAAAGCCGAGACGCCGTGTCTTGCAAGCTTCAGCGAAAGGTAATCAAGCTGTTCGCGCGTGGCGGTCATGACGTCGATGCCAAAGGCACCATGAAAGTGGATGTCAACAAAACCAGAACAATGTTCTTGACGCTGCGTTTTTAACATGGCACCCAATAAGCGTATCATGGCAACAAAAAAGAGCGTTAAGGCAAAAATCAAAAATCATAAATCCGCCAAGTCTGGTGCCGTCAGGGCCGTGCCTGTAAAAGCCGTGTCCCCCAAGGCGGTCAAATCCGGAAAAACTGTGGCCACACCGCCTCCGGCCAAGGCCGTTCAGGGCAAGCCGGCTTCCAGGATTCCGGCAAAAATCCAGGCTACGGCAAAACTTGCTCATTCAAAAAAGGATGCGGCGTCTCTCGAGGCCGTTTGTCGTGAAGTTGCATGTGAAAATCTTGCCACCACGGCCGGGTATTGCAGGCTGCATTACATAAAGAACTGGAAAAAGATCAAGCGCAAGGAACTCATCCTCAAAGAACGCAAGCTCAACCAGTATATCGAGGAGCTTGTTGTCAAGTATCCCGATAAATACATCGAAGCCATCCGGCAGGATCTTGCAAACGACAAGGAGTTTTCAAAGGTCATCCACGATCTCGATCTTGACGAGGGGATTGATGAATTTGACAGCGATGGCGAGAACGTCGATGTGATTATTGACAACATCAAGCGCGATTTTGACGACGACAACGAGTTTTAACGCAAACTCATCAGGCCTTTGTCCTTGGCAATTCCGGCAAGGTGCCGCGTAAAATGCTTCATCGTGAAAACATGCATCAGTGCCTGTGTAAAACTGTAAACATACCAGGGCAGGGTGGGGCGGTAATCATGGATGGCCACGAGCACGCAGGTGCTGCCGAGGGCTTCGCGGAACTCAAGCCGGGCGCGTCCCGAGCCGGAGATGCGCCGGTCCTTCCGGCAAAGAAGACCTCCCGTCACGAAAAAGAGCTGGCGGTTGTCAAGAATGCTCCTGTCGTGCGCGAAGGTCAGCTCAAGAAGCAGGAACTTCGGAAAAACAAGCGAGATCCTGATGTTTCTCTGACCGTCCACTTCGGCTTTGACAAGCGTCCGGAAAAATTTCGGGAGCCAGGCCGCATATTCTTCGGCAACCCATCTTGCATTTTTTCCGGCCGGCAGGGGCATCCGTTGTACGGATCGTACGGTGAAACAAGTCCGGCCGGAGTCGTCGCAGTACTTCGTCCAGTCGGGGTTTGTCCGGGGCGGAGCGGCTGCGGTTGATTCGGCAAGCCGGATTGCCTGTTCGAGATCAAGAGTCTTGAGCCCCAGGTCTTCCTGGATTCTGGTATTTTTTGCCACCATTGAATGCCGCATGCTTTCGAGCAGCGGTTGCACAAGCGCCATGGGGTAGCCCGAGACGGCGGCAAGCCAGTATTTGGGTATCAGCAGGCTCCTGAGCGGCAGAGTGAAGAAAATCCGCTTCAGACCAAGCACCTCCGCTGTTTTTTTGAGCAGATCCCGGTATGAGACGACGCTGGGAGAGCCGATGTCAAACGAGATTGTCCGTCCGGGCGGGTTTTGAAGCGGGTATTTGAGAAGCGCAAGCGCGTCGGGCAGGGCAATCGGCTGGGTGAGGGACGAAGTCCATGGCGAAAGGGGGATGATCGGCGATTTTTGGATGAACCTCTTGAACATGTTGTATGACGAGCCGTCGCGTCCGATCACGATGCCGGCTCTGAGCGCCGTGACCGGCACGCCATGCGCCGAAAGCGATTGTTCCACCTCCAGCCGGCTGCGCAGATGCCGTGAGAGCCGGTAATCATCCGGCACCAGTCCGCCGAGATAGATGATGTGCTTTACGCCCGCTCTGGCGGCGGCTCGCGAGAAGTTGTCGGCAATTATGAGATCAAGGTCTTCAAACTCCCCTTGTATGATTCTTGCCGAAGGGGTCATCGAGTGGACGAGATAATAAGCGGTATCGACGCCCCGCAGCGCCTTTTCACACTGCAGGAGTGAAAACAGATCGCATTTGCGCCATTCGATCCGGTGGCAGCGGCATGACAGATTTGCAGGTGTCCTGCGGCTGAGACAGACAACGTCATGGGAGCCGCAAAGCGAACCCGCGAGCGCCGAGCCGATAAATCCGGTTCCTCCCGCAATGGCTACCCGCTGTTTTTTCAATCCGTTCTCAGGCCTGTCCGGCCGAGCCCACGACGTTTTTGTTCTTGTAGATGATCATCTTTACAAGCTCGTCGCGTGCGGGACCCAGATATTTACGCGGATCAAACTCACCCGGTTTTTCGGCAAACACCTTGCGGATCATGGCGGTCATCGCGAGCCGGCCGTCGCTGTCGATGTTGATCTTGCACACCGACGAGCGAGCCGCCTTGCGGAGCTGTTCCTCCGGGATGCCCACGGCGTCTTTCAATTTGCCGCCGTTTTTATTGATGATGTCGACGTATTCGGGAACGACGCTTGAGGCGCCGTGCAGCACGATCGTGAAGCCCGGTATCCTGCGTTCTATCTCTTCGAGGATGTCAAAGCGCAGCGGAGGCGGCACCAGCACGCCGTTTGGCTGGCGCGTGCATTGTTCGGGTTTGAACTTGGTCGCGCCGTGAGACGTGCCGATCGAGATCGCAAGTGAATCAACGCCCGTGCGCTTGACGAAATCCTCGACTTCTTCGGGCTGCGTGTAGTGCGATTTTTCTGATTTGACGTCGTCTTCGATGCCGGCAAGAACTCCCAGCTCCCCCTCGACCGTGACGTCGTGTGCGTGGGCGTATTCCACCACCTGCCGCGTTACCTTGATGTTCTCTTCGTAGGAATGGTGCGATCCGTCTATCATCACGGACGAAAACCCCGAATCAACGCAGCTTTTGCATAGTTCGAAGGTGTCGCCGTGGTCAAGATGCAGGGCGAACGGAACGTTCGAGCCGGCGGCATCGATCATCGCGCGCGCGCCCATGGCGAGATATCTTAGCAGCGTCTGATTGGCGTACTTGCGCGCGCCGCTCGACACTTGCAGGATGAACGGCGACCTGGATTCGATGCAACCCATGACGATGGCTTGCAGCTGTTCCATGTTGTTGAAGTTGTATGCGGGTATCGCGTATTTGCCTGCCATGGCTTTTTTGAACATCTCACGTGTGTTTACGAGTCCGAGTTCCTTGTAGGATACTGTTTTTTCCATTTTGTATTCCCTTTCAGTGATTGTTAATTCTTGTGTGATTCTTCAATGTGCCGGTTTGCGAGCGAACCCTTCGCGGGGTCGAACACGAGCGGCGGTGTTTCGAATTTGAGGACGTGTTCGAATTCCTTGCGGAAGTTATCGAGGGAGATCCCGGCGGTTGCCGCGAATTTTGCAAGCTCGTGCGCGTCCTCGAAATCCTCCTTGCGAAGCCGGATCATGAAGCGCCGTGCGATGCCGTATTTGACCGATGAAAGATCCACGAGCCGGGCGCGCGTGCGGCCCGTTTTCGGATCAAGCATCTGGGCATACGGTATCGGCACGAACCTGCCGTTCTGCACCGAGACCATCACCTGCGTGCCGCTTTCGAGAATATGCTTTGCTGCGCAGAAGCCGAGCTGGCGGGTGTATTCAAGGTCAGATGGAATCGGGTCCATGCATCTGAGTTCGTAGCCGATGTTCTTGGCGACGATGGTGGTCTTGATGCTGAACTGTTTGAGGCGCTTCTGCACTTCGTCCTTGAGTATTTCGCCGATGTTCACCTCGGCGATGCGAAGATGTCCGTGTGCGTCGCGTTCGGCGTTGGAGGCCCCCGCAAGGTCGTCCTCGTTGATGTTGAGGACGACGCCTTCGGCAATCACCGCGACGCCATGGCCTTTGCCCGCGCTCATGCGCTTGATGATCGAGCCGGCAAGCGTGTCCACCAGCGTCTTGAGCGGGATTTTGCCGGTCCCGTCGGTTTTGAATTCTTCGGGGATGAGTGAAAGCGTCGCGCCCGCCGCCGCGCCGATACCGAGCGCGAGGTGGCCGGCCGAGCGGCCCATCGCGATGATGAAATACCAGCGTGTGGTAGTGGTCGAATCAACCATGATGTTTTTCACGATCTCGGTCCCGAGGTGGCGTGCCGTCTGGTAGCCGAAGGTGTCTATGTGCGGCGGCAGCTCAAGATCGTTGTCGATGGTCTTTGGTACATGGACGACGTGCAGCCGGCCTTCGGCTTTTTCGGCGATCTTCATGGACGAATAGCAGGTGTCATCGCCGCCGATGGTGATCAGCTTGGTGACGCCGAGGCGCAGGAGCGAGACCACGGTGTTTTCGAGGTGTTTTGGGTCCTTGGTGGGGTTGGCGCGCGAGATGCCGATGCACGATCCGCCGCGGAAGTGGATTTGTGACACGTCGTCGATGTCAAGCGGCCGGATATGGTCTACGTTGCCTTCCATGAGCCATTTGAAGCCGTCCTGTACTCCGAGCACCTCCACGCCTTCGAGATTGGCGCGTATGGTCGCGGCCGAGATGACGCTGTTGATGCCCGGTGCCGGGCCTCCTCCCACCAGAATTGCAAGCTTGTTCTGCTGTATCACTGTCTCCCTCCTTGAGTATGGTTAGAGTAATACACAAAAAGGTGTCCGCCAACTTTTTGGAAAGTGTCCGCCAACTTTTGGTATATGCAATGCGTCACGCCTTATGTTACATGCAGCAGGAGTTCTTTGGGACTTGTCAGGGGAAACAAGATGTATAGGGGTTTTTTTGCTGTCATGGTTTTTGTTGGCAGTTGTATTCTGACCTGTGTTTTTTCGGAAAAGGCGGGCGCGGAGACGGGCTTTTATTTCAATGATCATGAAATAGTCCGGTCAGATTCCATATTTTGCGGTTATCTCAAGGACCGGGTGCTTTTTGTTTTCAAAAAGGAAGGGTGGGTTGATTTTCTATTGGAAGACAACCGTTCCGGCGCGGTCTATCGTTTTGTGCACGAAACCCCATGGCCCTTTTGCGGCAAATGCGATGATGCACAAAAACTTTCACGCAGACTTGTGGTGGGGGATTTTTATTGTTTGCAGCAGCATCGCAACTGGTACCCCTTCAGGGATTACCCATGGAGCCATACATACAGGGTTGAAAAACCGCGATGATCATCCGTTGTGATACGGATGGTGGTGCAGCACGCTCCAGGCGCGGAACAATTGCTCAAGAAGGATCACCCGAACCAGTTCGTGAGGCATCGTCTGAGGGCCGAGGCTGATCAGGCCGCGGGCTTTTTTCTTGAGTTCGTCCGGGAAACCAAGGCTGCTGCCGATGCAAAGTGCGGTGTCTTCGCCGCCGGACATCTCCCATAGTCCCGCCATGTCCGACCACTCCTGCGTTCTCATTGGAGAGCCGGTTTCGTCCATCAGAAAAAAACGCGGCGTTTTTGTTCCCATGATCGAGCCGAGCTTGACCGTCAAAAGGCTTGCTTCGTGCGACTGGATGCGCTTTTTGGTGGTATCAGACTTGTCGGGAACGCTCATCGGCTTGAGTTCGATCTCCTGTACATTGGTCCATTGCGAAAGATATTTTATGTAGTGGTCGGCGGCTTCGCGCATGCCGGGGGTTTTCAGTTTTCCAAAAGAAAAAATGAAGAGATTCATCAATTGATTCTGCTTCCTGCCGGGCCGTAGAAGTCGGGTGGCACGCTGACTTTCGGGGCATCGGACCAAAGGGTTTCAAGATCGTAGTATTCCCGGATTGTCTGCTGGAATACGTGTACAACCACTTCGCCGAAATCCATGACCACCCAGCGGCCCTCATTGTATCCTTCTGTTGAAAGAGTATCGTGCCCGGACGAGCGCATTGCATGATCGATCGAATCGGTGATCGCCTGCACCTGCCGGTCTGAAGTCCCGCTGCAGATTACAAAATAGTCCGTGAATCCGGAGATGCCCGAAAGATCAAGGACCTTGAGATTTTCTGCTTTTTTGTCAATCGCGGCGCGCGCGCAGCAAAGGGCTTTATTCATTAAGTAAACGCAAGCTGTTGCCAGCCCGCGCTCCTGTTAGAACCGGACTTGCGCAATTTACGCATCCGGCTCCTCGGTTTGTGTTTTAACTTAGTACCAAGTCCATTGGTGATATCCA
>Ga0208375_1004207_pt1 | contig 11515 bp, 10 predicted proteins | sample RifOxyD1_FD_184038 | JGI IMG/M metagenome (GOLD analysis project Ga0208375, IMG submission 184038) | Soil microbial communities from Rifle, Colorado - Rifle Oxygen_injection D1 (SPAdes) | ecosystem: Environmental > Terrestrial > Deep subsurface > Rock core/Sediment | place: Rifle, Colorado... | reverse complement strand
AATAATCTTGCTTGTAAACTTTATAGGGTTTTTCAGGAGCAAAAACTGCTAAAATATTTTCTCCTGTCGCATCACATTTTCGGCGGTACCAGGTTCGTTCATTGCGAAAAAGCATTCTTCTAATCATCCGACAATCGGGGCAAAATGTCGGTGCTGGTACTTTCATTTTATCGTAGAACGCAAAATCTTCGGGCTTAATTACGAACTCTTTTCTACAACTTTGGCATTGTTTAGTTTCGCTTTGCATAGTTTACGCCACTTCCCGCTGGTAACAATCCAGGCAAGCTATTTTTTTAAATCCTAATTCGGGACTGTAATAATGTTCAATTTCTTTTTTACAAAAACAACAAACTCCTTTTTGCGCAGTTGCCATAAAGCTAAAGGGCTTGTAGCGCTCTTGCGTTCGCCAATCAAAATGCCTGCTGGGGAGAGGAATACCATGTTGGCGATAAAAAGCAAGCTCATCCTTAGTGATATTGTAACTCAATTTTGTTTCCGGACAGAAAATCCGCTGTTTTATTATATCATCTTGCACCTGGCCAATATTGTCGGGCAAATCGTTTCCGTTTACAATGTTTTCATAATGCGGTTCACTTGCCTCTTCCCACTTGGCACCAAATTTTAAAGCCTGCTCTTTTGTCATAGGAAACTGCATTTGAGCCAAGGAAAGATTGTAACCAGAATACGTTGATGAAAGCGGCCAAAACTTTCCCCACTCTCCTCTGTTTTTCATATCACTCTTAATTTTTTCAACCAAACTTTCATATTTTTCTTTAGAATATTGCTTGTTTAAAATGCAGTATTTCTTTTTTCTCATGCCCACGCACCCAAAACAATATTCTGTGTCTTCACAGTTATCCAAATAGCTACTAAAACGACAATTTGTGGTATAAAGACAGCATAAATTACCATACGCAATTTGGTCGGATGAACCTAATACACACTTCTCGGCTTCGAGAGCGCCAACGGAATCAAAAGTTTCTTTATTTTGGAAACCTCTAAAAACATTACGACAATTTTCCGATTCTTGTAAAAAATAACATTTGGGACAATTTTTATCGTTTTCGAGAAAATTTCCTGTGGAATTTACTGCCTGGACGTTATAATTTTGGCGGTGCACAGCGTCTTGCCGAAGATGCTGCCAAAAATCTTTTTTCAAATTTTCAACCGTTGACCGAGATTTTAGGTTATATTCTTTAACCTTTTCTTCGTATTCTTCTTTAGAATACGGCTGGTTTAAAATACAATACTTTTGGTTCCTCAAATTCCAGGACATAAAACAATTCTGGCAATTTCTGCAGTCGTACAAAAACAAACTATCCATGCAATCTCGGCAGTTAAAAGAATATTTCAAGTTATAGCTTTTAAAACAATTTAAACAATCATATGAACATTCCAAATCAAAACAAAAAGTCAAATCAACAGAATTTTTGCAATTCAACAACCGATATCCATAAAAAACAGTGTCCATATGTAGGCCGGAACGAGTAAGATACGCATCTTTTGATTCCCAAGCGTCATTGGCCCAATCGCAATTAATATTTTTAGTGCCAACTTGGTGCGGATGTGGCACTTTTAATTGCAACTCAACAAGCTGTTCTATGAAAGAACGGGATTCATTGTAATCTCTGCCATAAAAAAGAGAATCCCAGGCATCAGATACAAATTCGCTTCTTTCATAAATAGGAAAAGGGGCTGATTCTGGTATTTCTGTAATAATTCGTTCGTTGCTAAGTGCGGATGTGGTGATTCTGAATCTCCCAAACATCCAAAACGCCAAGAGATATTTAAAGCGACATTCGGGGCACAGTGTCGGCAAAGGCAAATCCATCTTTTCGTAAAACGCAATGTCGTCTTCCTGAATAACAAAACCTTGATTACACTTTTCGCATTTTTTATTTTCGGAGTTCATATATTTATTTTAAAATCTATTTAAACTTGCGGCATAATTAAAACCATAAAAGTAACTATTCCATTTTTCGTCATTTGAACCATAAATATTATCAAAACAAAAATAATCAACTAAAATTTCTCTTAGCCTGCAAAGCTCTTTTAATGTAGATTTTTTATTGTTTTTTGTATCCTCAATTGTTAAGTCCAACAGCTCTAGCGCGCTTTCAAAAGCGTGCCTGCTTCGCTCGGGGTCTTTACTCCTCCATTTAATAGCCCGACTAACCTCACTACCTAAATTTGCCATTTGTTCAAAAAAGGATAAGCGAAACCATCTTTCTTTAGTAAGGTCATTATTAAAAATGGTCATTTTACAATTATTTTACTAATTATATCGGTTATTTTTTTTCTTATGTTCTCGTCGTCAACCCCTCTGGTCCTATTATTAAAAGCAGGTTTTACGTTCATCATTGAATCAAATTCAATCAAATCGTCCCCAGTCTTATCCGGGAAAATATTTATTCCCCAAACATTTTTTGGCTCTGAATTTTCTTCTTCAATCAACAATTCCATTAAATCCGCGTGCAAACCGGCATCAACCGCCATGATTTCTTTTTCAACATCAACCATTGCCTTAACTAAATTATCGTGCATCTTTTTTGCCATTTCCTTTAATTCCGGAATTGCAATTTTACCTGCCCCGTTTTTTTCGGGGTCTTTTATAATTTTCATATTTTTTCAAAATAATTATGCTACTTCTTGTTGATAACACTGCTCGCAGTAAACTATTTCCGGGCGGTCGGGTGCATAAGAGGTTTCAATTTCTTTTCTGCACTTTGCGCATATGCGCGTATAAATTTCCATTGGGTTCATGCGTGAGTGACGCTCGCGATCTCGGCAAAAAGAACATTGCTCGGGAATTGGAATATTTATTCTTCTATAAAATTCCAATTCCATTTTTATTAACTTGTAGTTTTTACCGCATTCGCTACATTTGAATATCTCATTTAAAATTGAATCTGAAACATCTCTTATGTGATCGGGAATTTGTCCGGTAGCAGCTTGATATTCCCGTTCGTCAGGGTCGCGCCATTTAAAGCCTCTTTTTACGGCCTCAGCTTTTGTCCATGGGAAAAACAGATATGCCCTGCTTTCGTTGAATGCCCAAGGGCAAAATTCTGAAGGAAAAAATTCGCCGTACCGGAATTCTATGCCTCGCTCATTTTTGTATGGCAATTCCAACATTTGTTTTTTTATGCGGCCAACTAAATCCAGATAATCTTCTTTTGAATATTGCTTATTTAAAATACAATATTCCCGGTCCCGCACACCAACACAACCAAAACAATTGCCGGAACCATGGCAACCAATGCAATATTCGCTATCGTGTCCGCCATAATTCCAAAAAGAGAATTTCATCATACGCGTATTAATTCCAAGCCACGAACACTCATATATCCACTCAGCATTATAGCTGAAAGAAGTATAGTCATATGCTTTTGCAGTATTGAGCGCCTGTAAATGCTGGCTATAACGCACGTCTTCTGCAGTATCCACCCAATATGAATTTTTTACATTTTTACACTTGTATAAGTAGTCGCCCGAAGAGTTTACATTTTTTAGTCCGTGAAAATTTCTTCGTGGAAACTTCAGAGCGAATTCTTCAAATTGCTTTTTAACATCTTTTACACCCTGAGAAGATCCTAAATTAAATTCTACTATTTTTTCTTTATATTCTTCTTTTGTGTATTGTTCGTTGAATATGTAATAATTTTTGTTCCGAAGCCCAATGCATCCAAAGCAATTAGAACAACCCACCATGTCTTTGCAGAACCAAATCGTTTGGCAGTCGGCGCAATCTTGCGAGTATATGGCCTGATAACAATGGTCCAGGTTTACTGAATCATAGGATAACTCGCAATAATTTACCCAAGAAATATCAAAACATTCTTTAAGAAAAGACATTGCGGTGCAATAACCACAATTTTCGGCCCTATCGGCCATAACGCATAGATAGCAATTTTTAAGTTCGCTTGCGGCATTGCAATATTCGCTCTGCACCATGGTTGAATACTCCACATGAAGCGCAGGCATAGGAACCGAGAGCTGAAGTTCGCGGAACTGTTCAAAAAAAGATTTATTAAAATCATATTCGCGTCCGTATGAGAGAGGGTCCCATTTATCTGAATGCCATATATCCTGGCGATATACTTTATAGGGCAAGTCGGGATGATAAAAAGAAATAATTTGTTCTCCTGTAAAATCACATTTGCGCTTATACAAAGTGCTATACCCCATCCACGCAAAACGCCTCATCATCCTGCAATCTGGGCACCATGTGGGTGCTGGCACTTTCATTGTTGCGTAAAAAGAAAAATCATCGGGCTCGATAGTAAACTCGTTTTTACAATTTTGGCAATTTTTTAGCGTAGCGATATATTTTATTAAATTAATGGCTCTTCGGGCTTTGCCTCGCCGGAGCCTTCGGCGGAGGCGGGTTTGTCTGGCCCTTTCCCTTTGCCCTCAATTATAGATTTCTCGTGCGAGCTTCTCATTATTTTTGATTCTTCTTGCTCCATAAGTTTTTTGGCGGCCTCAGCTGAAATAGTATACTTTTTACGAGATAACTCAATAATTTCTTTTTTAAAAGACTTGTGAGTTGGTGGCATAACTTTGAGGGTTTCGGCAGAAAAAGGGTCATAGGCTTCGCCATCAATGGTTTCTTTAATGTAAAAATTTTGAACACCTAGGTTCACCATGTCTTTGACACCAAATATTGGCGCCATTTCCGGCTCCAATTTAACCGCATCTTCACCGCCAACACGGAACACAATAATGGTTCCTGTATTTCCCAACACCGCCTGCTGAACTTTTGGAATAAGTTGACCCATATATTGGTGAGCCACGGTTAAACAAATGCCATATTTTCTAGCTTCAGATAAAATGTTTTCAAAAGTTTCGGTCATTAAATTATGAAACTCGTCAACATACAAATAATAATCTTTCCTTTCGGCTTCCGGCAAAGACGCGCGTGCCATGCCGGCTTGTTTTATTTTTGTAATAAACATTGAGCCAAAAAAGCTGGCGTTTTCTTCTCCCAACTTTCCTTTAGACAAATTAATTAAAATAATTTTTCCTTCATTCATTAGTTTTTCCAAATCAACCTTATTTTCTTCCTGGCCAAAAATGCCACGCAATGCAGGGTCAGACAAAAACTGCGCCAGTTTATTTACCAGCGGAATAATGGCTTCTGTATCGTATTTTTCCGACCAGTCGGCAAACTCAATGGCCCAGAATCTTTTAACCATGTCGTCTTGAATATATTCCACCACCAGCTGGCGGTAATTTCTGTCGGTTAGCATAGAAATCATTCCTCGCATAGTGCCATGCGGATAGTCTAAAAGCGCCAAACAGGTAAATCTAAACACATGCTCAAGCCTGGGCGTCCAATTGGCGCCAAATTGCCTTTCTAGCACCTCAATCAAACCTTGAGTTAACTGATGCTTAAAACTCGGGTCAATATTGGCTAATGGATTAAAAGAAATAGGAAATTTGGAATCAGATGGATCAATAAGCACCACATCGTTTATCCGGTCTTCGGGAATAAAATGTAAAATTTCTTCTATAACGTCTCCGTGAGGGTCAATGAAACAAAGGCCGTGGCTGTATCCAATGTCTTGGCGGACAAAAAGTTCCAAAAGTTTTGACTTCCCCACTCCGCTTTTCCCGACAATATACACGTGCCTGCGCCTGTCTACTCTTTTAATTCCAAAAATAAACTTTTGCTCTTGCAAAGCCGCTTCATAATTGGTTTTGCCGATAAAAGAGCAGTCTTCGGGCTCTACTGTACCATAAATAGGCAGCTCCGGAGGCGGAGGCGCCAACTTAAATCTGCGAATTCTATTATTATCTACCATAATGGTTTTATTTTAATTATTTTAATCAACGCCAATTTTCCAAACACCTTTTTCTAAGAATGCTTCAATAGTTTGTCGGACAGCTTTATTAATAAGATTTGAATGCGAAATTTTGTTGCTTTTTGCATACTCAACAAGAGTAATAATTTTTTTACCCTCCAAATACGCTAATCGTTTGTGATAACTATTTGTAAGCGCCTTACCCACGATTTCTTCCATAACAGAAGTTATTCCTTTTTCATCAAATTCCTTAAAGGCTTCATAGTATTTTTTCTTATCAATAAATTTTATATTTATCGGCACAAATCCTTCCCTTATAAGCAGATAATTATTTATAACGCGGCCTATTCTGCCGTTGCCGTCAACAAAAGGGTGAGTGTGTTCAAAAACAAGGTGTAATCTTGCTATGCGCTTGATAATATTTTCATGGCTTGTCGCATTGTATTCAGCCAGCATTTTTTCAAGACGACCCAGCACCTCTTTCGGATCGGGGGCAATATGAAATCCAACACGGACAAACTCGTTTTCTTTTCTGAATCTTCCGGCAACATCGTCTCTAATGTTTGAAATTAACATTTTATGAAGTGATAAAATTACATCAAGGGTAAGTTCTTGCTCTCTTGCTCTTTTATCTATGTATTCTACAACTCGTGCCAAATTTTTAGCTTCAAAAATTTCCCGCTCTGTGACAAATCTGTCAAGATTAACTTGAAGAAGTATTTTTTCAGTTTCTTCAAGGGTAAGTGTGCTGTTTTCTATGGCATTTGAGTTGTACACCTGCTCGGCAACTTCGGTTTCAGATATAAGCTTAATAAGCGCATCCTTACCGGTAGCCACTCTATAATATCTCTCACGAAGCCCATTTATCTTATTAAAAATGTTAAGTGTTTTTGGCATATGATTTATTATGACATTTATACTGTCATTTTATTCTTTTTTCACGTTTTTGTCAAGATAATCGTGAAAAACTCCTAAAATTAGTGTGTTTTCACGATTTTGGCTATAATTTAGTCAATCTGAATTATAACCAGCCACTTTTTGTTTATTCAATCAACGAACTACCAAGCATTGAGCGGAACAATATGCTCATTGGTTTATTTTTTACTTTTGCTAAAAATCTATCGTTAATTTCAATAAATGATTCTTCCATTGTGATGCCCGAATATTCTTTATTTAAGATAATTGCATTTTCCAAAATAAAACAAAGTTCCAAAAAACTTTCCTCTCCTTTATATCCTTTGTTAGTGCTTGCATTGTTTTTGAAATAATTCACGAAAAACTTTCTCAAATCTTCTGGGTTATCATCCTTCGGCAAATTTTTTGGAGCAATATGGTGTGTCCAAAATATAATTTTGGGTTTTAAGAGTTCAATATTTTTTCTCATCACATCCAATGCTTGTTTATTTTCTGTCTTTGGGGGCGATATAAATATTATATCTGGTGTACCTATCTCATTTAGTTGTTCATCGGTAAGAATGTGAGTATTGTCTCCAAAATGAGCTAATCTTAAACCATCAACTGTATAATGCCAAGCTACATTTACATCTCCATTGTGTTCGTAGACAACCGTACCTCGTAAATCCAAATTGGGAAATGGGTTGCTGTTTGGTTCAGTTGCAGGGGCATTTTGCAGCCAATCGCCCGGAGCATATGCATGGTCAGCGTCTGGCTCAGACATTAAAACAATATTGGCTCCAAAGGGTTTTTTAAAAAATTCCTTCGGAAAAGAAGGACCAAGTATCCATTCTGGCGCGTCATTAAATGGGTCAACAAGCACGCGAAACCCTTTTTCATTTTCAATTAAAAAACAAGAAAGACCAATGTAATAAATTTTCATATTTTTAGTGTAGTGATATATTTTTATTATACCACAACTAAAAATCTCCCCAAAAAAGCCAAAAACTCTAACTTGTGGAAGCAATCAGCCAATCCTTAAAATCGCGATTCAGACGAAACAGGGCAATTGTGGCCATACAAGGAACACCGTCCTGATAATGTTCCCTGACAATGTCCTCTATGCCCTGAATATGCCTATCTATGGTCATAATGATCATGGTCGCACCCGCCACTTCGGCTACTCCGCCGTTATTCCGAAAAAATGAATTGGTGGGCATAATATCTATTTTGCCCGCCATCCGTTTTTCCACTAAAATTTTAGCGATAGTTTTTGCCGTTTCAATATTTTGACACGGCACGTAAATAAAGATCATATGATTAAATCTATTAATTAAAATTAACTAATTGATTAAAATCGACCTTTTTTTAAATTATTTATGCGACCTCGCTGTTATAACACTGCTCGCAATAAACTATTTCCGGGCGAGAGGGTGCGTAACTGGTTTCAAATTCATTTTCGCAATGTCCGGCATGAAACGCATGTTTTTTGTCACACATACATTTTCTGTGATACAACTGACTTTTATTCCTTTGCGAAAGCCGATCGGCGAAACGGCAATCAACGCACAATCTTGGCAATGGAAGCCCCTCTTGCCTTAAAAAATCCAATTCCGCCTTTATAATGCGATAAGCTCGTTTGCATTTATAGCAAGCAATAAGCTTTGAAACAATATCGTCTTTAACGTCATTTATTGAATTTGGTAGTTCGCTTGCATCAGTATTCGTCTCATATTCTGTTCTTTCAACATCGTCCCAATTATAACCTTCTTTAAGTACTTGTTCCCGTGCTAAAGGAAAATGATCGCTCACAACAGATGTGTTATATCCAAATGGAGAATGTTCAGCAGGAAAAAATTCTCCGTACTTATATATCCTCCCTTTTTTATCCATAAAAGGCATAGAGTCCATCCGCTCAATTATTTTTTTCTTAAGCTCTTTGTACTCATCGGAGGAATATTGTTTATTAAAAATACAATACTTTTTGTTTTTCAAACCGAAACTAGCAAAACAATCAGAACAGTTTTCCATAAACATGCAGTATTCAAGATTAACGTTTTGAGGCCAGCACTCCACACAGAATTTAGAATTAAAGCACCCGTAACCGCATATCGCGTTTTCATAGCATATTTCACTGGGGGACCCCCATACAGATATATCCATTGAGTCTTTTGCGCCGGGGAACATCTGTTCCTGACAATATCGGAGATTATCCGCCCCCTGGACAAGATACCCCATATAAATATTACGCGAATTTGAAATGTATTCTCCCAGAACGTTCAAGTTATTTACACCCTGTATATATTTTATTGGAAATTTTAGCCAAAACTCGTGTGCTGTTTTTTTGGCCTCCATGCACCCACTCCATGTGTTCAGCCGCAATTCGGCAATACTTTTTTGATAATCTTCTTTTGATAGCTGTTCGTTAAAAAAACAGTGACTTTTATTTTTTAAATTCACGCATCCAAAACAATCTACACATCCTTTGCAATTTTTTGAAAATAAAACATTTGTGCAATCAATACACTGAGATGAAAAATGTGTGCGATAGCACTTGGTTGACAAGAACAATTCATATGACAGTTCGCAGTCATTCATATTTGTCGAGTCAAAACATTCCCTACAGCGGTGAGAGGCATTACAATACGCACAAGCCTCCATGGCACTTGTGTTAAAAACGAGATAAGAATCTTTGGCAGTATCAGAATTAACTACAAAATCCGAGCGTAGATTTCCATGTTCGCAAGAACTCCCCTTGTGAGGCACGGAAACAGCAATATCGTGAAACTGCTCAAAAAACGTTTTTGAAAAATCGTAATCCCTGCCATACTGCATCGCGTCCCAGTCGTCTTCGTACCACTCCTCATCGCTATAGACGGGAATATTGGATTGCTTTGAGTATAAAGAAAATACTTTTTTTCCTGATTTTAAACTGGTGTTAAAAAACGCTTTTCGCTCATTTCTGTACGCCGACCTTCTTTGAAACCTACATCTCCAGCAAAACGTCGGCGGCGGCACTTTCATTTTTTCATAAAACGCAAAATCTTCGGGCTCAATTACGAACTCTTGTTTGCAATTTTGACAAACTTTAGTTTGTGACTCCATATTACTTCAAAAGATTCGTGACTATTTTTATTAGCTTATCTTTTTCTCTTGGATCCGAAACCGCAATCAAAAGTGCCAGTGCAGTTAAGGCGTTATCATTAATTTTTTTCTCGCCGGTTTCGCGATAAAGATATTTATTTTTGTCTAAAAAATAAACAAATAAAAACGAAGCGGTTCTTTTGTTGCCGTCAATAAACGGCTGGTCTTTAATTATAAAATACAAAAGATGCGCTGCTTTTTCTTCTATACTCGGATAAAGTTCTTTTTTTTCAAAAGTTTGGTAAATAGCACCCATAAGCCCTTTCAATTTTTCCCCATTTTCCTGCCCAAAAAATTCACTGGCTTCTTTTTTATTCACCAATTCTTTTTTAACTTCTAAAATAACATTTTTTACTATTTCGTGGTCCAAGATAAATTTTCCTTTTCCCTCTTTGTGTAAATTAACCTCTTCCTTGTCGTATTGCTCCAGTAAAGTCAGGGTTTTTGAATAGTCAGCCAACAAACCTAAAATTTCTTTTTCTTGTCCTGCCAATAATTCGTGCTTAGATTTTTGTTTCAAAAAATCAACGGCATTTTGCAATTCCTTAAATTTATTTTCTGTTTCTAGCAGACGTTTTTCATCGATAGCAAAACCTCTAATCAAGAAATTTTTCAATTTATGTGTTGCCCAAACTCTAAAATCTGTAGCTTTTTTAGAATTAACACGATATCCCACAGAAATAATAGTGTCTAAAGCATAAAATTTTGTTTTGTATGTTTTTCCGTCTCTGGCAGTATGTTCCAAAATGGAACTAACTGATTTTTCTTTTAATTCTCCATCCTTGAATATATTATTTACATGCTTGGTTATTGCCGGCCGTTTTGTACCAAAAAGCAGTGCTATTTGATCTTGTGTTAGCCAGATATTTCCCCTTTCAAATTTCACTTCAATTTTTGGTCCTTCGGGCGATTTATAAATAACAATCTCTCCTTTTTTTGGTTCTATTTTTTTCATATTTTTACGCTACTTCGTTATTATAGCACTGCTCGCAGTAAACTATCTCCGGGCGGTCGGGGGAGTACGACGTTTTTATATCCTTTTCGCATTTTGCGCAAGTTCTATCCCACAATTTAAACGGAGTGCGCTGGGCTAGCCTGGCGTAGTGTCTGCAATTGGAACATAATCTTGGTAGAGCAAGATTCATTGCGCGATAAAACGCAAGTTCGGAAGGAATGATTTTAAACGCGCCCATGCACTGATGGTTGCACTTGCCTGCGTGTTCGCATGCAATAACTTGGTTTAAAATATCATCTGTAACGTCTTTTATGTGGTCGGGCAAATCTGCAGGCTGAATTGTAATTTTATGTTGTTTTGTTTCGGGCTCTCTCCATCTGTAACCGGCATCTAAAATTTCTGATTTATTTTTTGGATAATATTCTTGGGCTATTGTTTCGTTATAGGCAAAAGGAGAAAGCTCGGTTGGGAAAAATTCGCCGTATTTGTAAAATCTTCCCTTTTTATCCACGTAAGGTATTTCGTCCATATGCGCAATAATTTTAGGAGCTAACACTTCATATTCCTCTTTGGTATACTGTTTATTTAAAATACAATATTTTTTACTGCGAATCCCCACACAGCCAAACAAATTAGCGGAGTTTTGACAGGCATAAGTATAATTTACATTCTGGCAAGCGTGAGTAAAAACGGTAAAAAGATTACGAGTGCCCTC
>Ga0208375_1004206_pt1 | contig 11523 bp, 10 predicted proteins | sample RifOxyD1_FD_184038 | JGI IMG/M metagenome (GOLD analysis project Ga0208375, IMG submission 184038) | Soil microbial communities from Rifle, Colorado - Rifle Oxygen_injection D1 (SPAdes) | ecosystem: Environmental > Terrestrial > Deep subsurface > Rock core/Sediment | place: Rifle, Colorado... | reverse complement strand
AATAGTTTGCTTGTTAATCGTATTGACCTCTTTAAAATCCCGTACCTTCATCTGATAACAGCTTCTTCCATTATTCTTACCCAGGGAGGTCAACTCATAGGTCTGGGATACCAAGTTATACAGCTTCTCGTTATTGAAGTTTATCGGCAAATCATGTTTGATTTCATAATAGTTGTCACGGGAATCAGAATCCCTGTTATCATGCGCATCTTGCGGATCAGTTGGCTCCAGTCCCAGATTAAATCTAAGGGCCAAATCATCCGGCAAATCATCATGATTGGAGTCAAACAATTCCTTGCGAGATCCCACCAGCTTCTCCTCACAATCAGAAAGCCCGTCTCTATCCAGGTCGGCAGTTTTCTCGGCAGCGGTACAGGCATAATTCATGGCCAGAGCCGCATTACACGCTGGATGCAAACAAGGAGAACCGTTTAATTTATATTCCACCAGATCCCTGACACCATTACCGTCGCTGTCTGAATTAAACAAATTGGATCCAAGAGTTGCCTCGAGGATGTCACTCACTCCATCACCGTCTGTATCAGGGAGTAAATATTCTCCGTTCCAAAGGCTGCTCTTATTAATGACGATCACCTCGTCTAGCAAGCGTTCCACGTTTCTTTGAGGAATTCTAAACGAACTAAAATCGATAGGCTGACTTCCGGCAAATTCATGGGCCTGGCCTGCGCCACTATCTTCTGCAATACTTCTTAGATAATTTTTAGCGGTGGCGTCTGCATCTGTGTCAGAATAATAGTAACCAGTATGAACCTGGATACTCTCCACCCACGCACTATTATTAGCGGTACCGTCCGAGGAGGATTGGGATAACTGGATGATATCATCCACTACATTTCTAATGCTGGTGAGCGTTTGCATTTGAGGCAAACCGTTGACGTCAAAACCCACAACCGGCGCTCCATCAGATATGAAGAATACCACATAATGGGAGCTGATAATCTGGTTGGGATTGGCATTTTTCTCTGCCTCACTATCAAGGTTAATCAGACTTTTTACGGTGGTAAGCGCATTGGAATAATTAGTGGCACCTGCATCACTCGGACAACCGGCTGGATGTTCGCTGATGGGAGGATACAAATTGGTCTCAGGCAATCTGGTTGGAGCAAGGCAGCCACTGCGATATTTTTGATTGATAATCAAATCAATGAAGCCTTCTTCATCGTTACTAAAATTGCGAATCGTATTAGCGGAGCTTGCGAAATTCACCAAAGCATAATAGATACTGCCATCGTCTGGTGTTTCTGTAGTATACGTTCTTTGAATACTATTGATAAAACCGATTATCGGATCATACCTTCGGCTTCCAGTGATATCACTTCCGGGTAAAGTTGGAGGAATATTTCCAGCGTTGCTACGTTCCTGGTTACTCCCTGACTTGTCTAGGACAAAGAGAAACTTCAGCTTGGTCTTTAAGACTTGGGCATCCATGGTACAGAAATTGACTTGAATGTTTTGAACGTGATTTGCTTCCTTTACTGAAAGACGGTCAAGCTTCTTAAGTGAATCTTCACATGATAAACAGAAAAACATAATAATCAGGGCACTAAGTAACATACGCATGGTTTTCCTCGATATAGTTTTTCCTCTGCCGTATTTATTGATTTTAATCCCCATTGACCACCTGCGCCGACAAATCGTCGGAATATTAACTTTATCTAATAATTTCAACATATTAAGTAACATCAACAAAAATACCTTAAATGAATCGTGTGCCCTAAAATCTGGCATATTATTGGGGCAACCTTAAAATAACTCCATAATATCAGCCTGTTCACCTGGTAAGTGTTTTTAATTGAGTTTCATCTGGAAAGATTCGTTAAAACTCATTAAGATTATTGGTATCTGTCCTAATTGATAGAAAATTGTAAGGAGATGTCATGTACCCCATAAAACGCAAAATATTTCGCTATAAGCTGATGATCTACCCACGTTTTCAAGTAACTATCTTGATGTTTAATTTTTTTATAGCTATGGGAATATTCTTTCTAACCAACTGGCGGATTAATGCTTACTTCAATCAAATGAGAAAACTGGGTGAGGATGCCTCATTTCCAGGCGAACATATTTATTTTAAATTTGTTTCATTACAAGAGGCGGGGTTGGAAAGCTCTATGATCCAAATTGCTTTGGTGGGACTGATTTTATCTACCCTGGGTTTTTTAATTTTATCTCATAAAATTTCAGGACCTATGATCCGACTCAAACGTTACTTCAGTAATATTTCTCAAACTCAAAAAGTGGATCCGATTTCCTTTAGAAATGGTGATTTTTTTTCAGACCTACCTGCGCTTATCAACGGGGCCCTATCTTCAATTATGAGCAGCCCTACTAAAGATTCAGAGGATGATAAATGATAAAAGTAATTGCATGCTTGCTATTGGCGGCTATGATATTCAATGCCAGTGCTCAAACCTTGGTTATTCGCCCCAGAAAAGAATCCGAAGTTTTGAGCAATCGGGACAAAATCCAGATTATCAAGGAATTTGGAGACTGGCTGGAATCATGTAATCACTTCGTCATTGACCAGGATGATGACCACCAAATCGAACAGTGTAAATCCATTCAGGATTTCATGAAACAAGGCCATTGATAGTTTAATTTCAGTTTATATCATAAACCAAAGTAACCGACTAAAACACTCAGTGGTACAATGTATAAATAGGCCTCATTGCTCTAAATTATTTTTTTAATAAGCCGATCAAATCAAGCAGCAAGTCAATATTGATTTGAGGCAGATTTCATTATCAAGGAGAAAAAAACATGATGCAGTTTATTCATTCTGGTGGCCCGTTTATGTATGTTATTCTGGGCACTTCCTTTTTTGCTGCTGCCTTGATTTGTGAAAGATTTTTTGTACTGACATTTTGCTATACTTTCAAATCCCATTTTTTTGACAAGGTTATTCGTTCATTAAAACATGAAAATGTTCGAAACACTGTCAAGCTCTGCCGCTCGACCTCTCACCCACTGGCCGTCACCATTACTGAAGTTATTAAAAACATCGGTCAGAGTAAAGATGTGATAGAATCGGCAGCTTACGTCAGCATCCAAAAAACCATCCCCAAGATTCAAAAGCGAACCAACTATATTCAGATGATCGGTAACGTGGCAATGCTCCTTGGACTACTTGGAACTATCCAAGGTCTTATTCAGTCTTTTGCCAGTCTCGCTGCGCTGGATGCTGCCTCCAAGGCCACAGCTCTCGCCAACGGTATTTCCACCGCCATGAATACCACGGCGCTGGGTTTGATTGTGGCCATCCCATGTATCGTTTCATTTACCATACTTTCCAATAAAGAGAAGGCCATTTTGCAAAAATATGATGAAGTGCTTTCCGAGGTTATTCATATTGTCACCAGCGATCCCAGAATAAATGCGGGCAATGAAGAAACTATCAAGAAGGCATCGTAGCATATGAGTTTTTTAAAAAAAATCCCCATTGTGAGTGCTGAAGATGAAATAGATCCGATGCTGCCCTTTATGAGTTTGTTGCTTATTATTATTCCCGTTTTGATTGGTAATATTGCCTTCTATCACTTTAAGTCCATAGAGGTAAATGTGCCGGGAATCAATCAAAATGAAAACAAACCAGACCAGTCAAAAGAAATAACTAAAGCAGACGATGCTGTTATTTTACAACTTAGGATTGACACCAACCAACTGATTTTAACTCTGCTTAATGAGGGCAATGGCCAGACAGTTAACGAAGAAAATATTACCAATAAGGAAGAGGACCTGGAAAAAATCCAGGGTATGGTTTCCAAACTCCAGGAAAAATATCATAAGCTGGATACGGTGCTGGTTTCCATCGATAAAACCATCAAATACGAGGATGTCGTTAAAATATTAAATCATTTTACGGAAACAACCGGTACCCAGAAAAAAATGACCTTGGTTATTATGCCACAAGGGGAGGATGTATGAAATCCAGGGTTAGTTTTCTTAATGCTTCGGAGAGACCAAACCAGAAATTAAATATCACCTCCCTTATGGATGTACTTACCATCATACTTATTTTTCTGCTGGTGAATTATTCAAGCGTTGAACAGGATATGCAGGTTCCTGATTATATCAAATTACCAAAGATACAGGCCAAGACCCTCGAAAGTCTGAAACAAAATTTAAAGGTGGTGGTGGGCAGCGACCGCATCATGATCAATGACGGGAAAGAGATTCAATTTAAAAACTTCGCCTCTCAACAGGAACAAATCCTGGAACGACTGGCGCAATCCATGGCCAAGATAAAAGAGGATAATGATGCCATAAAAACGCCATCCATTCTGGCCATCCAGGCAGATAAGGATATCCCTTACGAAATTATTGATGGGGTGATTTTGAGTGCCGCCAGCGTCGGCATTACCCAGATAGAATTAATGTCACTTAAAAAACCAGACTAGGTAATTATGCAGAAGTTATTTTTATTATTTATTTTTTCAGTTTTGCTTCTTGGCTCATTACCGGTCTATGCCCAAAAAGGCCAGAAACGCTACGGGAACAAAACCCCTGGGCGATCAGTCAGTAGTATAGATGGACAAAAGAAGGCTATCGAAGTCAGGGGACAAACCAGAACCCTTTCCATGGGTTTGGTGTTGAAAAATAAAAAGGAACAAATTGATTTTATACAACCTCGCACCAATTATGATGAGGAAATAAAAGCAACGACTTATTAGGAATTTGGATAGTTTTATGCAAAACCCGTTACTACAAGTCAGCTATTCATATAAAAACCAGACGAGCTATCCGCCTTCAATTCCTCTAGCTGATATTGATGATGAATTAACCATCCCGGTGCGCACCACTTCGTTTAGAATCACCAAAACCATCGAACAAAAACAAATCCTATATATCGTTGACGATTTTGGAAAAAATTCGCAAATATTATCAGCTCATCAACCGGTCATCTTTCAACCCGATGAAGATCATAAATACCGTTTTCAATTGACTAATGATTTTATAGTCTCCGACACCAAAAAATTTTCAAAATTTATCAAAATATCCCTGACCATTCATCTGGCAGTTGCAGTCATATTTTATATAATGGAATTTTTCACCCCTGCCCCTCCTGTCAAGACAGCGGTCACCATTGATTCGGAAAGAATCAAACAATTGATGGAAAAAGTTAAACAAAATAAAAAAATGGACATCATACCACCCAAGGAAATCGTCAAGGTGATCCCTACCCCTGCTCCCACTCCTGTACCCGTTCCCGTTAAAAAAGTAGCCAAGGAAAAACCCATCAAAGCACCCCCAAAAACCAATGTCTCCACTGAAAAAAAGGTCGTAACCCCATCCCCCAAAACTCCCACCGGACCAGCTAAAAAATTAGTAGTAGTAAAGGGCCCCCCCAAAACCGGAGGTCAGCGCATTACCAAAGAATATACTCCAAGTAGTGGTGGTGGACGCAAAGTAAAAAGTTCCCTGGCTGGTTCGAAAGATGCGGGTGCAGCCAAAGCTACCTATGATGCCAAAGTTAAAAGTGCCTTATCCAGTTCGCTGGGGTTTTTATCTGACGGTCCGTCAAAATTCTCTGTGCCAGGGCCTAGCGTCGGGTCACCATCAACCAGATATGCCGCTGGCGGAAATGGTGCTGGAGCGGGAAATGCGGGAAATTCCAACAAGAAAAATTACCTCAACAAATTAGTCGCCAGCTCAGGTGAGGGTGGCTCGGGCCCCATTGAAACCACCGGGGCACGCAGCATTGCCAGCGGAAAAGTGATCTCTGCGGGTGACATACGTGGCAGCGAAGACGGCAAATCATATAATAGCGTTCAAGGCAAGGTCAATTTATCAAGACTCTATGATTACAAAGCAGATGGCCAAGTGGGGGGTGCTATCGGTGACGATCGATCCATGAAAATGTCCGGCAAAGGAAGTCTGGCAGAATCAGAAATCGAAAAGGCCCTGGCCAAACGTTTGTCTAAACTTCAATATTGTTACGAAAAAGCTCTTTTATTTAAGGCCAGTCTGGTGGGAAATTTATGGGCGAAATGGGTCATTGACGGAAGCGGACATGTAAGTTCTGCGCAAATCACCAAATCAGAATTAAATGAAGAAAAATTGCACAAATGCCTTATCAGTGAACTGAAAATGATTCCCTTTCCTAAACCCAAGGGCGGATCTGTGGCGGTGGAATATCCTTTTAACTTTAGCAGCTCCTCCTTGTAATCTTTTTATAAATCATGGTGCCTAGCTTATACTTGACATGCCCCATGGCTCCCACTAACCTATTAGCAATAGCAACCAAGTTTTTATAAAATCACTGATGGCATACAAAATTTGTATTATTTTATCCGTAATTTTTCTGCATTTTGCAAATTTTATTAATATTTGTCATGGCGAGGATAATGAAAAAGAGCGTGGTACCTTGGATGGCGTCTTCATCAAGGCCATTGAGACATACCCAAACCCCAGGACACAAGAATTTAATTTCGGAGTGGGACTTTATCCCTACAATGCATACTACAGTGGCTTTGGTCTGGGAGGATCTTTCACCTACTATTTTAACAAAACATGGGCATGGGATGTGGTGAATGGAATGAGTTTTTTTTCTTTCGACAAGGATCTTATCTCAGTTCTAGCTGAAGATTTTGGAGTTGAGCCGGAAAAAATCGAGCGCATTGAATTTCTGGTGGGTTCTAATCTCAAATATGTGCATTCATACGGAAAGCTGATCTTTTTAAAAAAATTCATCCGCTACTATCGTAGCAGTTTTATTTTTGGATTGGGACTCGCTTCCACCAACGAGCGTAGCTATTTCACCGGTAATTTTGGCCTGGACTTCAGTTTTTTTGTCAATGATTCCTTTTCCGTTAAATTTGAAGCTTGCGACAGTATGGCCTTGAACGGTTCCAGCATTGCTTCCCCTAATTATATTGTAGTTAAAATTGCTACGGGAATCAGTTATTAATTTGATTGTTACCATATGAAAAAAAAAATTCTCTTACTCACATTTATTATTTATAGCACTTTGCCTTGGGCCGGGGTCAAATGGGAGGGAACACTTCCCAAAATCGCCCAAGATCAAAAGTCGTGGGAAATTTTACTGGATGAACTGCTGGAAAAAGAAATGTATTATGGGGCGCTGGTTACCGCCTACCGAGGACTACTCTATTACAACGACTTGACCATCAAGCAAAAGGCATATAAAACCATCATTACCATAATTGACCGAGGTTATCCCGAAAATATTCTTAATATGTTTGTCACAGGTGATATTGAACCTGCGGACAATGCTGATTTTGTTAACAGTTATAATTTTTATAAGGCCATCGCCAACGAAGCCAAGGGCATGCAAAGATGGGCCGATGATTTTTTCGCCAACATTGATAAGGAAAATTTTTACAAATATCTTTTTTATCAGGCGGTACAAGCTTATGCGAACAATGATTATCCCAAGGCGATTACGCTGCTGGAGAAAATCCTTAAGTTACCGCTGGAAGAAAAACATCTGCCCTTTATCAAAAAAGTCGCCAGGACGCTAGCCCGGGTCTATTTCAAACAGGAAAACTATCTTAAATCCCTGGATATCTATGAGAGCTTTCTTACCAAACTAAACCCCATAACCCCCTCTGACTGGCTGGAAATGGGATGGAATCTTTACTATTTAAAGAGATATCAGGAAAGTCTTGGTATCTTGTATAATCTAGAATCCCTGGTAGTCACTCCCCCTTACAATCTGGAAAATTATATCATTCGGGCCTTGGTGTATCTTGATTTATGTGCCACTGATAATGTGGAAAAACTTATTACTAAATTTCAAAAAACATACGATGTCGCTATTCAAGGGATAATCAATGGCAAACCTTTGCGCAACTACAAGGATCTGCTTCTCATCTTTAGCAATCAAAATAAAAACTTCTATGACACCCAAAACGTTATGACCAATCTCATGACCGAATATAACACTCATTTAAAAAAACTCTCTGCAGATGCCCAGCCCTTGGCTGCTTTTATTTATAAAAGTGAATATCTCATGCTGACGAAAAAAATCAATTTTTATTTGGAAAATGTGTACAATGCCTCTGCCACCCAGTTAATCATGACCGCTGAATCGTTAAAATTTTTAAAATTTTCGGTCATGCGGGAAAAATTCAATCCTGATACGGTATTTAACAGTATCATCTCCCAGGAATTTAAAAATTCATTTGAAGATACTGGGGATAAAGGATTTACCCTGATTTGGGAACAAAGAGGTGATTATTGGCGTGATGAAAGAAACAAATTTTTTGGAGATATCTCAAACCAATGTGTAAAATAAGTATTTTTATATTTCTATTACTCTATACACTTTGCCCGCTGGCGGCTGATGACAATGCCACCTCCGAGGAATTTCGAAAAAACCTATCCGAAATGTATAATCGGGCCAACAAGACCATCAAGCTGGTCAGACAACAAATCACTGAGAATCAACATGCACCATTTTTAGCCGATCTTTATTTGCAGTTGGGGGAATTATTGGCCCAGAAAGCTAATATCGTTTATTACATAAAAATGGAATCCAATGACCAAAGCAGTGAAACCGTCACCACTTCCCTTAATAATTTTAAAGAGGTGGTGTCAAATCAAAAAGAAGCCATTGCTATTTTTAATAGATTGCTGGAGGAATTTCCTCATTTTGATAAAAAAGACAAGGTTTTATATTTACTGGCAACGTCTTATAAGTCTATAGATGAGATCCCATCTTTTATCTCAACCACTAAAAAACTGCTGAGTGAATATGCCAAGACCAAAGAAGCCGCCCGGGCCCAACTCTTGCTTGGTCAGTATTTCTTCGAGAAAAAAATGTATCAAGAAGCAGAAAAAAATCTGGAGCCGGTTTTAAAATCGGAATTTGTTCACGAAAAAAATCTGGCCAGGTATCACACCGGGATCATTCATACTTTGTTTGACCGGAATAAACAGGCACTTGATATCTTTGAAAAAATTATTACAGACGAACAGTTAAAGGACAGCCAGGCTTCCTTTGAAGTATCCCTTAAAGACAAATCGGTAAAATCCAATCTCAAGAGAGAAGCCCTGATTGATTCCATCAAACCATTCACCAGCTACTATCAAAAGGATGCCGATCCGGTTGGTTATTATTCCAAAATCGCCCCTACGGAAATTCTGTTTCAAGAAACCATCGAAAAACTGGCCTATCGGTATATTTATTTGAAACAATTTCAATTCGCTATTAAATTATTGCGTACACTCAGCGAAAGAACCGTTAACGTGCAACAAGTAATCAATATCTATCAAGAAGTATTGTTAATGATTCCCGTCAAGGATCGCATCGACCTTCCGGTGGAAGAAATTCAATTTCTGCTGGAGCGATATAATTACTGGGTGAATTATTACAAGGTATCACCCCAATTCACCAAACAGTCCTACGTTTTTTTTGAAAAACAGGTGCGGGATCTGGGCACCCGCTCCCATGATTATACCAAGCAAATGTTTAATTCGCTAAAACAAAATCAAAATGGAAAGCCCAAAAATCTCACAAATCTCCAGGATAAAATGCAATACTACGCCCAAAAGTCCATCCATTACTATCACTTGTACCTGGCCTACTTCAAGGGATCGGGGAACGCTGTAAAGATCGCCATTAATCTGGCAGATGTTTATTTCCAAAGGGAAGATTATATCAACAGCGGAGATTTTTATCTAAGAACATATGCCGACGAATTTGGAAAAACCACCAAGCAACAAAAAATTGAATTGATTAAAAACTCCCTTTACTGTTTACAAAAAGAAAAGGATTTTTCTTTCTATGAACTTTTACGGGGAAAAGGTCTGTTGATAGAAGTGCTGACCATCTATATAAACTCTGACAAAAAACACCAAACTGACCCCAAATTAAACTTTATCCTGGTCAAAAGCCGGTATGAACAGGGCTTTTATGAGCTTGCCATTGAAGAGCTTTATGCTTTTATAAATAAATTTAAAAGTAGCAAATTCGCCATGGATGCTGCCAATTTGATTCTTGATTACTTCAATACCAAAAATGATTTTCCTCAACTGGTGAAAGCATGTGAACGCCTGCTTGCCTTTAAATTGAAGGACGTTTCATTTAATCGAAAAGTGGCGGGTATAAAAAAACAGGCGCAAATGAACCAATTGCAATCACAAGTTGAAGCGTTTGAGGATTATGATTCCTTTTCGCAGGGAAAAACCTATCTCAAGGCGGCCCTCTCCAGCGGTGATGTTAAGTTAATGAGTCTGGCTTTGCAAAATGCCCTGGCTCAAAGCAAGAAGGAAAAAGATATCGAAACTTTTTTTAAAACGGCTAACGTACTTGCCACTAATGAAAAAATACCCTCCAAGCGTTTTAATATTTTCCAATCCATGGCCCAGGAAAATGTCCGCATCACTCGATTTTATGCAGCCATGGCCCTGTATCAAACGCTGGCAGCTGACCCGCAAAACCAGGCAACCAATCGAAGCAGCGCTTATACCGAATCACTTAATATTGCCACGGCCTTGCGGGATTGGGAAAAAATTCATGCCTTATCAGAAAATACCTCATGGCAAAAGGTACCTGCCGCCACCAAGGAACGCTTAAGAAATCAGCTGATTGATATTTTAGAATCACCCATTGCTCTTTCAGATGACATGCAAAACATGCTCATGCGAGTTGGTATGAATGATGAAATGGTGCTTGCCATGTACAAGGCGAAAGATCGTCTAAATGGCAGCCATGTCTCCCTTATGCAAGAGGAAGTCAGCCGAAAATGTGGCAGACAAAAAGGCCTGCCAGTTTGCCTTTGGAAAAAGATTGAACAACTTGATCAGGAGGTCATTGCCTTTGAAGAAAATCTGCAAAAATCCAAACTGGATTTAAAGGCAGTAGAAGTCAATGCCACACATTTTCAAAAGATCTTAAAAGAATTCACCCAGGCCAATAACAGCTCTGATCCCCATTTGGAAATCCTGGTTTCACTAAGAAGTGCCCATCTTTATAATTTACTTGGCAAGTTTCTCACCAGGGTTGCCGTAGCCAATCCACCCTTAAAAGATATTTTGGCAGGCAAGGCTTCTGATAGTTTGAAAACCGCCAACCAGTATTTTACCAGATGTAAAAAGATTATAAAAATCCAGGCGATCTTGACTCCGGCCAATAAATATTGTTTCAAGGGGCAAAACCCCTCCCTAGAGGATGCCCTAACCTATAAAAACCTCCAGGAATATCCTGAAATTGAAAAAATTAATGAGGAAGAGAGTTATCAAAACGAGCAAAAAAATTTATTTTCTTCAAGCAAAAGCGATGAATCTTCGTTAACTCTTGCCACCAAATACTACACCGATGGAAAAATTAATTATGCCCTGGCCACGGCGGAATCCGGGGCAGCCCTGGGAGGAAAGTCATCCGCCCAGTTTAATGCCATCATTGGTTGCAGTGTTCTGGCTTTGGGACATCATAATGAGGCTAAATATTATTTAAAAAATGCAAGCGACTATAATGGTTTAAAAAGTAAATGTTTGAGTAAACTTAAATCAATGGAAAAAGATATTTTATGAGACGCC
>Ga0208375_1004205_pt1 | contig 11523 bp, 7 predicted proteins | sample RifOxyD1_FD_184038 | JGI IMG/M metagenome (GOLD analysis project Ga0208375, IMG submission 184038) | Soil microbial communities from Rifle, Colorado - Rifle Oxygen_injection D1 (SPAdes) | ecosystem: Environmental > Terrestrial > Deep subsurface > Rock core/Sediment | place: Rifle, Colorado... | reverse complement strand
TATGACATCATAAATCCTCTTATTTCTCCCGAACTTCAAAAAGTTCAAGATGCAGAAAACCCAGGACTTTGGAATCCTGCCCAGAAGGAAGTGCGGATAGAGCTCGATAAAACCGCTATGACAACCTTGGGCCTTTTTCCAAAAGATATTGAAGACGGGCTTCAAAGAACCCTGGTGAGTTACAAGGGCGGTTCTTTTCTTTTGGGTGAGAAAAAAATTGATATTCAACTCGAAAGGTCTGTAAACTCTGTCGAGGATGTCCAAAGAATTCTTATTCAAACTCCCGAAAGAAAGTTTATTCCTCTCTCAAAAATTGCCAGAGTTTCGTTGATTGAAAGCAGTTCAAGTCTTAGAATTTTCAAAACCAACGGGGCAAAAAGTCTGATACTGTTTGCTAATCTTAAAAGCGGTGGCAATATCAAAAAAATGGCGGAAGATATTATTTCCGTAGTCGAAAAGACTAAGCTTCCTTCAGATATTCAATACAAAATTTTAGTTGATCCTTCGCATTTTATCCGTGAGTCGGTAAATAACGTCATGAGGGAAGTTGCGCTGGCAGCATGTATTGCGGTGATTGTACTTTTTTTGTTTATTGGAAATTTAAAAAACACAATTACTGCAGCAATAGAGATTCCGCTGTCAATGGTGCTAGCATTTCTCTGCATGAAATTTGCTGGTATGAGTATTAATCTCATTTCTCTTGGAGGACTTGCTTTATCTGCTGGTATGAACGTCGATGCTTCAGTTGTGGTAATGGAAAATATTTTTTGCCACATGGAAAAGATTGTTCACAAATTGTCGATAGCTGAAAGAATCGACCTTATTGTGAAATCAGTAAAAGAGGTCGTTCTTCCAGTGATGGCATCCACAATTGCTTCTTTGGTCGTCTTCTTGCCTTTAGCCTTTACCAGCGAACTGACTTACGCCATCCTTGGTGATCTTGCTAAAGCTGTGGTTTTTTCACATGGTTTTTCAGCATTTGTCGCACTTATTCTGGTACCCACCGTAAGGTTACATATCTTAAATAGAAGTGACGGAATAGAGCATTTTTCACCACCACCAATTAATCGACAGATTCAGTGGGTTGAAAAAAAATATATAGAGTTTTTGGAAAAATTTATTATCAGTCGTTATATTAAATGGGTGAGTATTGGACTTCTCGTATTCTCTCTGGCCCTTCTTTCCATATTTGCAGTTCCAAGTTTGAAAAAAGAGATTATCGGCCTTCCAGACACAGACTGGATGATTCTAGGGATAAATGTTTCTGGAAATAGCATGATTGAGCAAATGGACACAAAGGTTTCAACAACTGAATCTGATGTCTTAAAAAAGTTTGGTGACAAAATCCAATATACTTTCACACAAATATACGATCCCAACAATGCCAACATAATGATCCGTTTGAAAGATAAAGGTGAAATAGATGTTGTATGGCGGGAGATGCAGGATTTTTTTAAAAACACTGCAGATACTTATTTTTGGTTTGAGAGGTGGAATCCGGCGGAACTTCCTATTCCCAATCCACCAGATGTGCGGATTGCCGTGAAGGGAGGAACAGCAGAGGATAAGAGGATGCTTGCAAATGCGATCTACAGGACTCTTCAAGAGAAAGAAGTTTTCCCTGAAATGAGCACCAGGCCTGCTAGTGGGGTTAATAACGAAGTTGTCATGCATCCTTACTGGGAACGTTGGGCTGAGCTAGCTAAGTTAGGAATAAGTTTTACACCTTATGATCTCGTGGATCTTACTCGGGTTGTTACTGAAGGGAAAAACTTAGGCCAGATGACCATTCAAAATAAAACGAGGCAAATCTTTCTTCGTTATCACCAAGGGGCAATTAACAACCGTGAGGAACTGGAGTCATTTCCTATTAGAATAGCGGATAGGCTGCTCCCTTTACGTGCATTTCTTTCTATGGAATTGGTGCAATCGAAGGCGCAAAGCTATAGCGAAAATGGCCAACTCCTCTTCCTGATTGAAGGAAGAGAAAAACGGGGTGAAGAATCTAAAGCTGCTGAAGATATTAATAAGGCCAAGGAAATCATGAAAAAGTTTGATCAGGAAAAGCTCTCTCAAATAAAGTTTGAAGAGAAACCTTATTACTTGTTTGAAGATTCTAAAAAAGAACTTAATGATGCTCTTAAGCAACTTGGAGTAGCTGTCGGTCTTTCAATCCTTTTGATTTCTCTTACTTTGCTTTTTCAATTTGGGAATTTTGTACATACGCTTATTATTTTGACGGCTATTCCAACTGGAGTTTTGGGGGTTATTGTTTCCCTTGCGGTATTTCAAAGTTCTCTATCACTTAACTCGATATTGGGTGTGATTCTTCTCAGTGGCCTTGCTGTTAATAACTCTATTATTTTGGTTGATTTTATTAAACGCCTATACGAGCAAGGACACACGCCTTTAGAGGCTGCCATAATGGCTGCCAAAAGGCGCTTGCGGCCAATTCTTATTACTTCCTTAACCACGATACTTGGGATGTTGCCTATTGCCCTTGGACTTGGTGAAGGTGGAAAAATTCTTCAGCCCTTAGGAATTGCCGTGAGCGGTGGTCTTTGGTTTTCTATGCTTTTTACTTTATTTATTGTCCCCCTCCTTGAAGTGATATTTTTAAATTCACAAAAAAAAACTGGTAAGGCTACATGAAATATCTAATCACAATATTTCTTTTATCTGTTTGTGCTAATGCAGTTTCAGGAGAGATGTCCTTTAATGATGCTTTTAAAATAATGCTTGGTAGAAGCACAGAAATTCCAAGCGCAAATGCTTCACTTGATGCTGCTTCCACAACGAACCTATCATCGAAGTTGCTTTTTCTACCTACAATTGCTTTGGAAAAAAGTAAAACTAAATATTATCCCAATGATTTAGAAAGGGATGATTTAACGTTAGTCGGTACACTTAATCTCTTCCGTTTTGGTGCTGACGTATTTAAGGCAACTGCCGCCGGTTATAATAAACAAGCTCTTTCATGGAATATGAAACTGGTGGAGCTAAACGCTGAGTATGAAGCAGCTCAAATTTTGCTAGACTATATTTCCCAGGGCCTTTCATTAAATGCGCTAAAAGACTATGCAAAGGTAAAACAGCAGGCATTCAAGGTTGCACAATTACGAGCTAAGCGAGGACTTCTTTCTATACAGGAATCCCAAAAAGCAGAAGTAGATCTTAATAATGCTCAGGCACAGCTGCAAAACAGTGAATTGAATTTCATTACTGCAAAAGCGCGTTTGATAAGTACTCTCGGAAGTTCGGAGATAAAAATAGATTGGCCATGGATAAATTTAATTGAAGAAGAAAAACATAATGCGCTAGTTAGCTCAAAGTTTGAGGTGGAAAAATGTCCACAATATAAAAAGTCGCAATCCGAACGGGAAGTTGCTAATAATAATTTGAAAAGTGCAAAGAGTTCTATTTGGCCAAGTCTCGACCTTTCTTACTCATATTCTTCGGTGGATAGAGCAGGTAATAAATTTCATGAGCAAGTAGGTCTCATAAAATTGTCGATGCCCATTTTTAATGGGTTAACCGACTACGCTTATATGGGTGAGCAGCGAGCACAGGCCATTGTTTCCCAGAATAATTTTGAAAAAAAGACAAGAGAATTAACTTCTACTTGGGAACAACGAAGCAGTGATCTTAAAATTAGCAGCAAAAATGCTATTAAGAGCCAGCAAGTTCTTCGATTGGCCCGTTCACTTTATAATGACAGCTTTAAGCGGTTTGAACAAGGGCGATCATCAGTTAATGATTTACTCCTTGATCAAAGTCGGCTTCTTGACTCTGAAACTCTTGCTATTAATTCATGGTACAAGGCTCATCTTGCGCTTATAGGAGTTTGTAATCTCAAAGGACTCTCTATCTTTGAATGCTTGTGATATTTTACTTGTACTAAGTCAGGATCTAAAAATGGTGTAAGGGAGAAAATAATAATAATGGATATCATTATTAAATCATAAAATTACGTGTTTTTATTTAACTATAAGGTAATAGGATGGTTATTTACCGCTTACCTTATATGAAGAACATGAGACAAAAAGCAGAACTAGCAATACAAATACAAAATTCTTTATCATGATACTTCTTTTATTATCCGATACAAGGTTGATCGTCCCCCCCCAATTTTTTCAATGATTTTTTTCTCCAACAAGATATTTAAATCAGAGACTGCTTGGGTTCGCTCGAGGCCCATCATGATAGCATAATCAGCTGCCTTAATCGTTATGTGACGTTTAAAAAGCGAAATTGCCTTGGTAAGGCGATCATTATGAATAAGTTCTTCAGAATAGATCTCTTGCGACAATGGTGAAATTCTTGAAAGTGCTTCCTTGTAGGTCTCTTTTAAACACTTGAGCCAGTAGATAATCCATGTTGTGATATTTTGATAAACCGGAATATCATAATAATTTTGAGCTTGAAGTGATCTGAGCGATTGATAGTAAAGAGATCTATTCTTCTCATGTTGTTTTTCAATCGCTGCATATTTTTGAACGTCAAATCCAGCATTGGTAAGTATCGCATTGGTGATGAGGCGAGCCAAACGACCATTGCCATCCATAAAGGGGTGGATAGTAACAAATTCGTAATGAAAAATGGATGCCAAAATCAAAGGGCTTACTTTTTCAACTTGAGACTTAAAAATGTAGCGAAGAAGTCCTTTCATTAAAGGGAAGACATCCTTAGCTTCTGGTGGAAGATAGACGATGATTCCAGATTTAGAATCTTTGATGACATTTTGAGTTTCTCTAAAATGTCCTTTTAGTTTCCCTTTAACAATTTTTTCAAGAAGCATCGAATGAAGTGAAAGAATGAAATCAATATCTATTTTTTTTTGAAAATGATTTTCAAGGATAAATTTTCTAGTCTTGGAATAGTTCAGAATCTCATGGAGGTCGTGATTTATAGATATTTTTTTCTTACTTTCAAGGGCCTTAGTTACTTGATCTCTTGTAAGTTTATTTCCTTCTATTTTTGTTGAATAGTGAACAGCATCGATATTTGCCAAAGTAGATATTTGATAGTCGTCTTTTATTGCACGTATTGAGATACTAAGTTCGCCCTGCAATGCCGAAATCTCAGAAATAAGATTTATGACAGTAGGGTCAAATGTGAACGGATGGGGGTTAAATTCGATCATAACTGAGGGTAGCATTCTTTCGCTATTCTTTCAATTATCTTTCAATATAACAAAAAACTCGAAAATACTCAAAATATGTACTTAATTTTAAAAGATAATTTGAGGTCAGATAAAAATGGCGGAGAAAGGGGGATTCGAACCCCCGGACCGCAAAAAGCGATCAATGGTTTTCGAAACCATCCCGTTCGACCACTCCGGCATCTCTCCCCATTTTTTTAAGTTATAACTCAACTTTTTAAACGCATCAAGTCCCAAAGGGGTGGACTTATCTATTTCTTTTTTCTTATAGCGAGAATGCTCAAGAAAATAAAGGTAATGAAGAGTATGATACGGGTTAATGAACGATAAATTATTTCGTTTTCGGGAACACCGCGAAGGAAAAAAACTTTACCGGCATCTTGGTATAACCATCCCGAAATAATGATTATTAAAAATAGCGGAGTAATAATGGCGATAATCCATTTTATTCCGCTCCAAAGTTTGATATGTGAGCCACGAACAAGTTCTTCCCAGGAGGCATTGAAACCAAAAAGATAAACCCAAACATAGATTTCAATTAAAGCAAAAAGAACCAGTCCATAAGTACCAGCCAAGGTATCCATTTCATCAATTGCTCCGGGAGCAAAAATAGCCCAATGGCCAAGCAGGCAAACTAGCCCCATGGTAACCAAGCAAGAAACTTTTTTAGAATAACCAACTACTTCAGAAAAAAAAGCTACAACAATTGCACCCATAGAAATGGATGAAGTGATAGCTGCAAAAAATAATAAGATAAACCACATAAAAGAAAAAACCGAACCAAAGGGCAGTTTGGCAAATAAAAGAGGAAGAGTTACAAAACCAAAACCCAGTCCGGCGCTTCCGGCGATACTAATAGCACCAGCAACTCCAAAAAAAGCTACTGCGAGTGGAATGGCAATGGAGCCACCCAGGCAGACTTCGGCAACTTCATTAATTGTAGAAGTAGCAATAGCTGGAGTTACGATATCGTCGTCCTTTTTAACATATGAAGCATAGCAAGCGATCGCACCAAGTCCCAGAGAGAGTGTGAAAAATATCTGACCAGCAGCTGCTAACCAAATTTTAAATTCTCCTAGCCTGGAAAAATCAGGTGTCCATAAAAACTTTAAGCCGTTCATAATATTGTTGTCTGGTAAAGAAGGATCAGGCGTACCAAGTGTAAAAACCCGGATCACCAGGAAAAAAGCAAATACAAAAAGCAAAGGCATAAGAATTTTTGCTACTTTTTCAATGCCTCCAGAAATGCCTTTATAAAGTATGTATCCATTCAAAAATAATATGAGAATAAAAAGAGAATAAGGAAACCAAAAAGACTTCAGTGAAGCATAATCAGAAAAAATAGTTGCCGATTGATCTGGGGTAAGTTCTGCTCCAAATTTCCCAGAGAGAGAAAAAAAAGTATAACCTAAGGTCCAAGATTCAATAAAGCTATAGTAGGACATAATGGTCAATGGAATCATGATTCCAAAAACCCCAATGATTTTAAGTGTGGTGCTATTTTTAATAGCACAAAAAATACCGGGGAGTGTAGCATGTCCCTTGGTTCCCCCAAAGCGTCCGAGTCCCCATTCTACAAACATTAGAGGAATTCCAAGGAGAAAAAAAGCAATGAAATAAGGTATCATGAAAGTTCCACCACCATTACTTACAGCTTGTAATGGGAAGCGAATAAAATTTCCAAGACCTACTGCTCCTCCGGCCATTGCTAAAATTAAACCAATTTTGGAACCCCAAGTGTCTCTATTCATAGATCTCCCTTAAATATTTAAAAAAGCTTAAGGAAAAATTTACAGAACTTTGTGAGGTATTTCAATTCTTTTTCAAAAAGAGTGAAGGTTAGATTCGATTCCAAATAAGATCGAGCTTTTGAAAATAAGACAATTCATTTGATTCGTTGGGCATACTAAAAGATGGATCAAAACGTATTTCTTTAGCAATATCTCGTATATTTTTATATTCGGTCATTATATCTGGATTGGAATATCTTTTGGCAGTTTCCATGGCCCTTTTAGGAAAAATCATTCCACCACAGCGAACATTAAAAGGATTGTCGATGTCGGGAATATAGGCGGAAAAAAGAAGAATCTTTTTAATTTCCAGTCCGGTTAGCTTGGGAAAATTAATTTTTATTTTCAGGGCGATATTTAAGGCAAAAGGGGAAGCCATCGATGTACCGGTATGCTTTATAGTTTTACCACCGAGAGAAGCTGCTTCGATGTCAGAGCCTGGTGCAAGAATATCTACGTGTTCGATACCAACGTTAGTGTAGGGAGCAATTTTATAGCGGTCCATTTCGTCCTCATTGATTTCGTTTGTATCAATAGCCCCAATGGTTACAATATTTTCAAAATCAAAAGAAGCCGGGTAAAGACCATTACGACCGCTTACCAGCTCTTTTCCAAAATCGTTACCGGCAGCTGTAAAAAAAAGGGTGTCAGGATTATTTTTAATTAAGTTTTGTAAAGAGAAGTAGGTTTCTTTTGGTATTTCTTGGAGAGACCAATGAGGAAAAAGAAAACTTAAGTTTGCAAATACTGGTTTTAAAGCTTGAAATTTCCTACTCGCCAAATCTAAGAAATGACTTTCACCATAATCACCCGTAAAAGGTAGTAACATGGCTTGATCAATACTTTTGAGCATGATGTCTGCGACATGAGTTCCATGGGATAGGGGAATGGTTTCAGAAGAAGGATTGATTTTTTCAACGGGTAGTCCTTTTTGAAGTGGAATTGACCAACCAATAAAATCATCAGTTAGGCCGTTTACGTCATTATCGATATCATCAATTTTATCTGCGAAATTGATCATAAATTTATAAGCGATACTAGGATGAGTGTGATCAACACCTGAATCGATGATAGCGACAAGGGTTCGACTAGGGTCATGGGATATTTCAATTTTTCTAAGGACCTCACTTTCTGGTTCATTTGATAGAATGTTTTGAAGATTAAAGGTGAGATTAGCGTTGTTGTAATTAGCAATAACAAAATCGAAAGTGGCATTTTTTCTAATAAAAGCATAAGGGTGCATGTCAGTTGATAGTCGATATGAGAAAGAAATTTCTTCAAGGGTATGTCCGCGGTGATTAATTACCAATCTTTTAGTAATCTGTGAAAATTCATTTAAGTAATCGATAGAAAGCAGCTTTTCTTTTTCAAATTTGTATTGAAATTGGATAATTTTTTTACCATTAACAATTTGAATTTTTTCTCTAAATACCAGCTTTCTTTCCGGGAGTTTGTAATGGGTTTCGATATATTGGTTACCACTATTATCAAGTATTTCCTTCTCAATCAGAAGATCTTCCAAGGCGAAAGAGTGTGGCAAATAACTGAAGGAGGCAATTAGAAGTGCTAATAAAGCAAGGGGTTGAATAGAGAATAGGATAAACTTGGTCATTAGTATATATAGCATACGAATGACCATGACGCAAGGCGTCCTGGAGTTTTTATAACCTTGATGTGTAAGCCATATGTCCTATAAAATACTTAGGTGGATAATATAAAACAATTAATAAAGAAATTTATTCCAAGAAGTATACTTCTTCTTAGAAGGAATTACGTACAAAAAAAATGGGAAAAATATTTTAAAGATAAAAAAACAGTCCAAATTTTTGAAGAGATTTATAATCACAATCTTTGGTCAAGCAACAAAACGAAAAAGTTCGATAGTGGTCTGGGCTCACATGAAGCAGAAGTAGTGGATAAGTATGTGGAAAGCATAAATAAATATTTTGCCAATAAACCCAAACTAGATGCAGTTGATCTTGGATGTGGCGATTTTAATGTAGGCAAAAAGATACGAAACCTTTTTAATACCTATACCGCCTGTGACATCGTTTCAGAACTCATAGAACGCAATAAAAAAGAATACAATAATTGCAACGTTGATTTTAAAAGACTAGATTTTAGTGTTGATGAAATACCTAAGGGGGACGTGCTATTTGTAAGACAGGTATTGCAACACTTGGATAATCAAACTATCCATAAGTTTATTGATAATCTTAATAGGGCCACATTCAAATACTTGGTTTTAACTGAACATATACCGGCAAAAAGATTTATTTCGAATATCGACAAGCCTATAGGTTTTGGTATTCGGCTTGGACGTGAAGGAAAAAAATCTGGTGTAGTGATCACAGATCCTCCATTTAATTTTAGGCCTAAAAAAGAGGAAACACTCTGTGAGGTAAATCAAATGGGTGGAATTATAAGAACAATATTATATTATTCGTAAGAATATGGAGGATTTTGAATATGAAATTTATATGTTTGTTGAGTTTGCTTTTTTGTAGTAGCGTTTTTGCAAGTTTTAGAGTTGGCAAATATTGTAATGATTATCTGGAAAATAAATCTGGGGACAGGGCACCTTTTTTTCAAAATTCATGGGATTTAAAAGAAGACGGTACAGTCGTTTTAAGCAAAGATTCTCCAGACACACCCAATACTTCGATTATCAAATTTGACGAATTTAAAAAAGTAACTTTTATGAAAGAAAATCCAAGATTTACGTCAAAGAAGTTTGCCGAATTTAAATATGATGATGAAAACCGGCTTTCTCAATTAGTTATTAAAAAAGGGGATGAGCAAAATCAAAAAGATTCAGATAAAAAAACCGTTGTAACTTTTGCTTATGAAGATGGAAAATGTTACCCACGGGAAGAAGTCGTGAGCACTAACGATAACAAAGAAAAAAATATCAAATTTAATACATTGCTCTGCCGAGAGTTAAAAACTTACTTTGCCAAAAATCCTAAAGCTCTTGAATGTAAGTGTGGCGACGAAATCACAAACAAGGTTTTGACAGAAATGCTTACCACTTATGGAGTCAAGCCAGCATCGCTTGTGAGTGATTCAGTTATAAAAGTTGATACTACAATGAAAGTTTACGAGAGGGTTGAAGTGGAATTGTTGAAAAAAATCCCAGCTCTTTCTTTACCGACCCTTTATGCGCTTAATAAATTAAGTGAATGCAAAAATGTTCCTGGGGTAAATGAAGCCATGATGGATGACGACCTGTGGAAAATCAAAGAGCAGGGCAAAGATATAAAACAAGTTGGTGATCAAATTAAAGAAAACCAATAATTTAACAAGATAACATTTCTTTTTTACCAATAACCAAAACCGTGTCACCAAGTTGAATTGGAATTGACATATTTAATTTTGAAAGTAAATTTTTGTTGGATAGTTGAATTCCAAAGATCAAACTGATAACTTTTTGAATGAAATAAGCAATACTGACAAAATATTTGAAGTGGTGATGGGCCTTAATGACATAACCGGAACGATGTAGCATGTCTACATAACCACGGTCTGAAAAGTAATAATAATGCATATCCATAAACCAAGGCCAAAACGGTCCCAGAATAATGGAAAACGTTGATTCAATATTAATGGTTGAAAAAATAACATGACCACCATCATTGAGAAATTTATTTAAAGATCGTAGCGTATCAATTGGAGAAGATAGGTGTTCAATAACATCCCATAAAACAATGGTATCAAATTTTTTATTTCCTAAAAGGTTATTTGCTATAGCATTTTCAAGATTTGAATTAACAACATTGATTTCTGGATATTTGTCTTTAATATATTTACAACCGTGAGTGGATGGCTCAATTCCGGTAAAAGATTTAGCAATATTTTGAACTTCGTTGATAAAAACTCCGTAGTAGCTTCCGATTTCTAGGATATCTTTATTTTTAAAATAAGGATTATATTTTTGAATGATGTTTTCATAGGTTTTATAGCGCGATTTAATATTTTCAATGTAAGTTGAATCAATTACGGACTCATACATTTTAAATCCGGAGTTAATAACATCTGTACGATCTTGGCTGATAAGATGAGTTAAAAAACCATTTTTGCATATGGGGCAAAAGCGAATATCAGGATATTTTCCATGGTCAAAAGAGCTACAGGCATAACTGCCTACAGAATTTTTATCAGCAGGTTTTTTCTTAGAGGGATATAAAAGTACACTGTGTTCGTATGAACACATGGGGCAAGGCATATCAGTTTTTTTAGACCGATCCCACCAATTGACAAGTTTTGATATAAATTGAAATATAAAAACTGAAGTAGTCAAAGTAAAGATTGCGGTATCTGGTCGCCTGGTTATAATAAGACAGCTAAGAGCAATTATAAATGAAAAATTAAAAGCAGATTTGAATTTAATACGTCTAAAAAAACTAACTATATAAATCATGAATTAACCTTTTTTATGGAAAAAATATAAATACTCTTATAAGATCAGGCAATGTATCAGAAATTATCCAAGCTTTTAAGAGATATCTCAGTCGAAAATGATGAAATTTACTTTCTAAGAAAATGGTTATTGATTGGACTTGGGCTTCATGT
>Ga0208375_1004204_pt1 | contig 11524 bp, 9 predicted proteins | sample RifOxyD1_FD_184038 | JGI IMG/M metagenome (GOLD analysis project Ga0208375, IMG submission 184038) | Soil microbial communities from Rifle, Colorado - Rifle Oxygen_injection D1 (SPAdes) | ecosystem: Environmental > Terrestrial > Deep subsurface > Rock core/Sediment | place: Rifle, Colorado... | reverse complement strand
GGAGTCGTCGTGGGAGTGGTGTTAGAGGGCGTGCCAGTGGATGTGGTGTCATCGTCACCATAAATAGGATTGGGTTTATAGGGGGAATCCGATGAAAACAGGGATAGATCAAAGGGGTTCGCCTTGACTCGTTGGTTTCTAGTGTTCAGGCATCCAGGTAGAACACTCATTAAAAGAAGAACTAAAAGTAATTTATTATAATTCATAACTGATCCTCTTTACAATACGACCTTACCCAAGTTTATCGGATTGTTTACGGGATTAGTTTAGATATTTAAATCAAATTAAATTAAATATTTAGTGTGGAGGTGTCGAAAAGTCCAAGTGAGAAAAAAAATTCTACTTACTATGTTGTTACTGATGGGGGCATTTGGCGTAATTGGTTATCATGCTGTGAACTTATTCCCCTATTTTATTTATTCCAGAATCATATTAAATGGCATAGAAAGTGAATACATAAAACTAGACAAGGCTACTTACGAACAGGTGACTCCCTCATATAACCTCTCGGATGATGATACTGGTGACAAGCCAGGCGACTTTTTTAAAAATTTTGCCTTTGGGAGATATGAAGTGGTGGTGCCGATCCAGCATCCGGTTATTAAATTACTGCCGGTTATCAGCAAGGAACTGGACGAAAATAGTCTATCTCTTTTGGGGTACAAACTAATCACCCCTCAATATAGTTATTATAATATCAGCTTGGAAGTTGAAAGAACCAGTCGGGTGTCGCTTAACTTTTATACAGAGAAGTTATTTACCCTGCCAACCTTCAAGAGAAATATTTTGCAAAAAAGCTCTTTTGAAATTTGGAGGGATGTGTATCGCAGGGATCTTTTATATAACCGAGATTTGCGTTCATTTAATAATTCTTACCATCTGTCAAGAGAGTTAAGTAAAATTTCCAAAGATAAAATTATAGAGGAGCTGGTTTATAATTTATATATTTTATTTTTAAGGCAGAAAATTTTTGAAATTAAGAAGCCTGTTTACCAATGGTATGCCCGGGGAGGTTTCGGGGTAATGAACCTTTCCCAGAATAATGATATTTTCAAGGTGGAAAAGCTGATTTTTAAGGAGGGAGATACAGTTTTTAGTGTCATCCTCAAAACCAAAAAAAATGATCATTTTGCCCAGGAATACCGGAGTATGCTTTTTAATAAGATTCGCTTAACTAGATCTAGTGAGCAGATTTCAAAAAATATATATGAGGATTATAAAACCCTGTCCTATGAACAGAAAATTGATCAAAAAGGAATGGTTTACTTATTCATGTCCTTTAGCCATGTCAGGGAAAATAAAAATTTTTTACGTGAAATGATTCAGTTTTTGGAGAAAGGGAAAAATAATTTAATTTATCTGGTACCGCTTTACGAATACGCCTTTTATAAATATGGGACTAATTTTTCCAAAATGGATAAGTTCAGGAAAGAGACTTCTGAGGAATTGTTAAAACGCAAAATCAGGGAAGAGGAACAAAAAGAAATTGCCGAGGTCAATGGGCAGGAAGACAAAAATAGAAATAACCAATTAACCGATGATAAAAAATTAGTCGATGATAAGACCAAAATTGATTATATTTTGGAAAAGCTTAAAGATAAGGCTGAACCGGCCAAAGATAAAACTATTGAAGTTGATTGATGAATGCTTGAGGTATTAGAACTGGTAACTAACCCCAAAATAATAGTTGGTACCTTTGAACCGGGTGAGTGGAATGGTATCATTTTCCTCGTTGGAAATCTTGATGGGTGCCAGTCCTGAAATAATGCCACGATGGAAAGATAGTCCGTTGATAAAACTAAAGGTGCTATAAGGTAAATATTTAAATTCTATTCCATAGTTTATGCCATACATTTCGCCGGTATCGTCATAATCTTCATCCAGCGGGTTGTAGGTGCTATCAACTTTAAAAGCACCAGAAAAAAATGCACCAAAGGTTAAATCAAAGTTGAAATATTTATATTTTATGGCCGACCACAGTCCCTTGAGTTCTAAGAGCGGCGCCGACAAAACCAAATTATCCTGCTTTAGATAGAGGTAGCTTAGCCCAATTCCAAAACTGTATCTTAAATTCGGCGGACGATGATCAAAATACACTGTCATATAAAAAGGTCGCAGTCCAACTTCATCCCCAATGGCATAAGAAAGCTCTTCCCATTCCTTGCTAAAAATAAAAACGTTATTAACTAATCCGATATGATTATTGATGCCCAGGTTATCCGATTTTTCCAAGGCAATTACATCGTGTTCAAGCATATTTTCACTATCGCTGTCAGCAATCTCAACAAATTGGATATCTTTTATTTGTATCCAAGCCACCCGACCAGCGATCAAAATGGGCAGGAGAGTTCCATATTTGCGAGGAACTTCGCCGACTACGACCCTTTTTCCCCTGCTGATGTGGCCTATTGGGGTGCTTAGGTTTTGATCAGCATAAACCACCGCTTGATCAGTTCTTACATGCGCATGACGCGTAGCCCAGGCGGTGCTGGATAATAATGAAAAATACGCCATGAGAAAAAAGATAAATGTTTTAAAAAAAGGGCACATATCTATTATTATCAAATATTTTTAGATTTTTTGGAAGTTTTATTTGACACTACTTGTTCTTTTATCCTGAGTTTGCTAGGTTACCGAAAACTGGAATAAAAATTGAAAAAATTTATTGTTTTTCTCCTCGTTTTCCCATTTTATAAATCCTTCGCACTAAGTGATGAATTAAACACGATGATTGAATTGGTTAAAGATGATGTTTTGATTACCCATCCTCTAGAAATAGAGCAAAAATTTAAAAAAAAGATTCAAGTAATAAGGACTAAGACCAGTCCCTCGCAAGTAAATATTTTATTTAAATATAATCTTAAGGCTGAGGAATGTCTTTTATGGAAAGAAATCCTCGTGACCATTCCGGGTTATTATGAACTCAGGTGTGAAATGGTGGGTAACGTGGAGGAGTGTCATAATGTCTGGATCCAAGAGCATCAACAAATAGAAAAAAAATGCCAGGAATTTGAAGTGCAAATTCAAAGGATCTTTAAAAAAATCATTTTGGATTTTCGCTCAGCTACCCAATTATCTGCCAGTCAGCGTGAAGTTTTTGAAGTGGACTTTAATCAACCCAGAATTGACACAGGTAAATTTGAGATCAAGGGAAAGGTTATGGAAGCCGGTGAACGTTACGAGATAGTCTCTCGAAGTGCATTACACAAGTATCAGACTGTTTATTTTGTCAAAAAATAATTAAATCGTATAAAGCAAAACCACTTTGTTGTAATTGAGATTGTTAAGTAAAACTTGATACCGAAACCCCAGATTGGTAAGCGTGGTATGATATCTTGGATTAAGATAAACAATTAGGTCGTGATCACCAAATGTTTTGTTCTCCCTAAGCTTGGAAAAAAAATTCTCTAAAACATTTTCATTGAAAGGGTTATAGAGATAATAAAGATTAGCTCCTGGAGGAGGGGTGAAATTTAAAACATCACCATGTTCAATTTCAATTCTATGATTTAATTGCAGTCTACATAAGTTCTGGCAGGATACATCATACAGGGGTTTAAAGAGTTCAATACCTTTAATGACTTTAAAATTGAAACCAGACGCCAAAATTAAAGCCTTGCCTTTGCCTGAGCCGGTATCAATAAAATTATAATCACTTTGTTGGATACCAAGATTTTTCATAATGCGCTTAAAAACACGCAGTCTGGTTCCCTGGTAAATTTTAGCATTAACCCTACTTGGAATTTCTGGAAAACTTCGGGTGAAATCCACTTTGTCCAGGGTGTCTATATGAAATTTTCTATCGAAAATATAATCGATCAGGTTGTCCAACCAATTATCAAGAGTCACTATGAGTAGTAAAAAAAAATGTTTCATACAGGTTATACTTCCAAGGCACTTTTTAGTAATATGATTTTCAAACCAAAAAGATAAGAACGATTCCATCTTAAAATTACATCAAAATTTTTATAAACCACCAAATGGTTGGTATCTTCCATGATCAGGGTGATGATCCGTGAATTTTCCCTAAGGGGTGGTAGCTGTTTTTGTTGATGATCCAAAATCCGGTGTTTATTCCAGAAAAAATTATTTTTTGACTTGAGAGTCAGGCGCTTTGGATCAAATCGGGCAGGTATTTTCACTAGGTGACCAACCGGTCGTTTATATCTCCATTTGCTTTTTTTTAAATAATTGGCAATAGAAGCAAAGATATCTGGTAGCGAATTAAATAAATCCACTTTTTTATTTTTATCAAAATCAACACCATAAACGAAATAATTAGAAGGCATGAATTGACATTGTCCTATGGCACCGGCCCACGATCCTAGGAATTGAGCGGGACTTAAGTTATTTTGTTGGATGATTTTCAGAGCATGAATGAGTTCATTGGTATAGAAATCCTTTCTCTGGCTGCTATAGGCCAGAGTGGAAAGCGAGTTAAGCAAAGGATATTTGCCGGTCATTTTGCCATACTTACTTTCAATACCCCAAAGTGCCACAATCACACTTTTATCCACTTGGTATTTTTTTTCGATTTTACCAAGGAGAATCTTATTTTCCTTTATTAATTTCAACCCTTCAGTCGCTATCCATGATTGATTTACATCCTCTGCTTGAAACCATTGATTTAAAAATTTTTCCAGCGGTAAGGGGAGAGGTTTTCGTTGCAGATTATAAATATCTTGCACAACTTGGTCGTATTTGGCATGTTTGATAAAAAGAGCAATGGTTGCTTGATTGATTTTGGATTGTCGCAGGGTTTTTTGAAAATCTATTTTCCAATCATCAAAGGTGATGGCTTGGAGACCAAACGAGGAGAAAATAAATAAGCAGCCAAATAAGTAATTCATCAAGGGGTAATATTCCAATAAAATCGATCGGTAGTGTGATCTGTGAGAGAACTACAGATCACATGGCCATTTAACACCAGTGATTTAACTTGGTGTTAAAAAACTACTACCGATAAATTCATTGTAACAGAATATGAATTATAAAAAACAAAAAACGGTTTTTTTTGATATAACTTGACTAAAAGAATCTACTAAGGTTGAAGAAAAGGTAGTGTGAGTTATGATAGGCTTCCAGACCGGTGGCGTAGGTGTCTTTTTTGGGAGCGTCAAACACTCTGAAGCCAGTTTTAATTTTCCAATTATCGTTGAGTCTTTGAGTATAGTTAAAATTATACAGGGTCTCATTTTGGCGTTCTATATCCCGGATCAGGCTTAAGAAGAATTCCCTTCCGAGGGTGTCGTTGAGTGCCAGCCGATATCCCAGCATCACATCGTTTTGAAAAACAGAAAGTTCACTGCGGGCCAATTTATTGGGGCCTACGAGAGTTTGGAATTCCAGCACTATATTGGACTCCCCTCCCGCCTCCATACTAAACCCATATTCTGTCCCCACGGCAATTATTCCATGATCCTGGGGACTGCGATTTCCCTTGAGGGTTTGGATGATAACCTCATCATCCAAAAAATCCCGGTAAGCAGCTTCAGTTTTAATAAGCCATCCTCCATCCAGTGCATATTGATAGGTGCCCCCCAGTTGCAATGCCCGGAAGTAATAGGGTGTAAATTCAATACCAACAGGTAGTGAAAAAAATAGAATATGCTCATAAATAATTCGTTTTCCCACGATCGGGTTCACGGTGTTGAGGTGATAGACAGCATGCAGGGACAGATCACCGGAACCTACGGAATTGGAGTACTTTAAGGCCCCTTGATGATGCCAGTTTTGGATATTAGTTTCATCTTTACTGGTCACCCACACCGGTCTGGTGAGATTGACAGATGCCCCCAAGCGGGATCGCTGTTTAGGATATTTGGGTGCCTGGGCGTAGGGAAGATACAGCAGAGAAAAATTTCCATAGGGGGTTTTAAAGGAAGTGTCCACATTTAACTCGCCTATTTTATCCAATGATTCGATGTTGCTATCGTAATTTTGACTGTTTAAAATGTCTGCTGGATGGAATGCCTCGGTCGCTGACCAGTTAAAGATTTTATAACCAGCCGAAAGAGAAGCACTCTCGTCTTTTTTTAAATAATAAGTGAAAAACAGATCTTCTATGGTGAGATTGTCCCTGGTGTTATCCTTACTATCGGCGAGCGCATAGCCTCTAAATGTGGCATTGTAGGATTCTTGGAAGTACTTTATTTCTGCCCGTGTATAAACCGCCATGGCATCATCAATGGTCCGATCCACTTCATCGTCTTTAAATTTTCTGGTTTCAAAACGCAGTTCACCTGCATCCTGAAATTCGGCCATAAGTGACCGGCACCCAAATTGGGCGAGCACGAGTGTGATGATGGTAAAAACAAATTTCAAGACCATGCTGGATTTTATTTTAAGCTGTCTTGGGCAAAATGATTATTAAGCAAATTTTCGCCTAGTTTCCTTTTATCCCATGAGAAAATGGATTGTTTTTTGGTTTGGACATTTTTCATATGAATTTTTCCAGGACGGAAAATATTCTTACCTGCCACCTGGAAGGATTGATAATCCAAAAAGTCCGCAGTTTTAACCAGGGTGCCTTTGCGATCATAGTATTCTACTTTGGTGGAGGCATGATATTTTTCCGGAATCCACATGACCTGTTTAAGGTATCCACTTTCTTTCACATTGACAGGATAGCGTTCAACCACCCAAACATTACCAATATCAGATTTTTCATCCCTCAGGTGTTTATAGGTGAATTTTTCCACAGATTGTCCTCCCAGATCTTCGTAGGAGAATTCACTTCCCATGAAAGAGGAAGTTTTGGAATTGGAACTTATTCTTTTTACTCTTTTCATGGAAGGAAGATAAAGCCATTGATCATCATTTTCAGCCTTATGACTCCAGGTTAGCATTTTAGTTCCCTTGACATCACTGGGTTGTAAAAAAGTGATGATTGATTTGTCGCCATCATCATTGACTTCTTTTATTTTTCCTTCCATTTTTCGTACAATTTCGGTTCCGTAAGCATCAATGAGGGTCATAGTCATTTCCGCAATTTCCCCGATAAACCCTGAGTTGACTTTATCCATTTTGCTAGCAATTTCAAGTCCCTTTTCCTCGGGAGTTAATGCTAATGCCGGATAAGTATTGAGTGCGCACCAACAAGTTAGACATAATAACATAAATTTCATAACGATTCCCCTCTTAAATTATACAATGGCCGCTTCAAAGGTCATTTGTTTTTGCAGGTCCTGGATAGATTCTATTTTTCTACTTTGATCATTTTTGGGAAGTATTTGATAAATGACTGCAGCTGTTTTTATGCATATATAGTCTTTTAATACTTCACCGATAGCATCATCGTAGTAATCACAAAAAATAATACTATGATAATGGCGTTGAAATTTGGTTTTATAAAGTTGATTTAGAAAAATTGTAAAAATTTCTCTTTTTTGATCCGGGGAAAGATTATGGGACATTTCGAAATGAGTCAGATAGCAATTATTTAAAGGAGAGTTCAATTTCAATTCTTTTTTTCCAACAAATTTAAAAATTTTTCCTAAAATAAGGTAGGGGAGACTGATTTTTTCCACTACCAGTTTCCGACTATTATGGGCAGACCATGGGAGGGTGCAAAAGACAATTTTACCCAAGCGATCTTTCGCTATAAAAAAATCACTGATATTATACTCATCCCAGCTCTGTTTACGTCTCTTCCATTCATCGTTATCAGCCTGATTGAAATATTCCCCCCAGAATTTCTGTTTATTTTGCAAGTGAAGAAAATGGTGAAGTTCCGCCTGATCCGAAATTTGGGCCCGAGACAGGGTAAAATGAGGGGAGGATTCTGTGGGTTTAAAAAACAGGATGGGTTTTCTTCCAAGTATGCTGACAGCTTGGTAATGGTTCAAGGGATGAAAAATGACTGGAAATTTTTCGTTTTGAAATAGCTTCAAGGCCCGGACGTTTTTTTCAAAAACTGCCGCATAGAAATAGGTGATTTCTCTAAATTCATCAATTTGATTTATCTTGGAAAACATTTGACTCATGAAGTCCTTCCACTGCGATTTAGCACTTTGGACTGCGTTGCGGGCAATTCGCAGATCACTTAAGTAGCCAGCCTGGTATTTGGTGCCAAGAATATAATAATCCCTGGTGGAAAAAACCCCATATCCGCAGATTTTCCCCTGGTCGATGAGTAAAAAAACATAGCAAGTACTGCCTTGGTATTTAAGAAATTGCCAGATACTTTCTTTAAACTCGTAGTGTATGCTGATGTTGCCAAAACTCATCGGGGTTGATTTTAAAAAATCAACTATAGCTTCATTATCGGAAGGACTCGCCAGACGCAGATGACTATAACCACTTAGAAGATCAGTTAACTTCATGGATAATAGGTTGGGACAACAATTGTCGTTGATGTTGGTTATGACCTTTCAAACTCCTGGTACCTCTTACCCTTTTAAGTAAAAAAGTCGGTTTAAAAATTGGAGTCAGTAGTAAATCTTTTCTTTTAACTATTTCAACGGATTCGTGATCCGGTTTATCCATTCCGGGCAGGATATTGGTCTCACCTTGAAACAAGACTACGGGGTTGCCGTGAGCGTAGATTTCGCCTAGCTTTGGTTTTTTTAAACTCCAGGCGTAAGTGAAATATTCTTTTTTGGTTTTTAATAATTCAAAATAAACCGTCAGCCAAAATTTAATAGAAGTGCGTTTATGTCTATAGCTATTATCCAACCACAGACCAGTGACCTCAGCACAGTTAGCGAGTTGAGGTTGCCATTTTTGTTCATTAAAATTGGGAATAGAGGTGATAACACGAAAGGGACCTTCCAGTACGATCACAAATCCACCACAAATGAATCCTTCGTTGTTGAAACAGGCGATGACCTTACTTCTTTGTAAGTATTCAAGAGGAAGTCTGACGTCAATATACCTATAAGTTAAATCAGAATACAAAGTTAATTCGTGTTCGGTTTTTAAAGTTTTAAATTTCATCTTAAATTCCTCCTCCAAGAGTCATTCAATAAAATGGATATTTACAAAAAAGTCATCAATTGGCAAAATAATTATGGGATTTGTCATGATCGATCTTTTTTCTTCATCATCCTATTTTAAAAAAATCTTTATGAAAATCAAGTGATTCGCCAATTAAAGTGTTCCGAATGACTTAGTCGGAATGATAGTTTAATTGAAACGCTGGTGCCATTATGGCACTATAAAAAATGATCAAGGTGGACTCTATTGTTTGACTAAACGTCGGGTATTTGTCAGAGTCCGTTAAGTTTTTAAAGGATGTATATGAAAATATTTAAAATTTTTAAAATGGATTCATCAAAAGCATTTTTGTCAAATTTTATCGTGAATAATTCGAAAGCATGTCTTGCTGCCATGACAGCAATCATGATCGTGCTTATATCCGGATTAACATTTTTAGAAAAGGATTTCTCTCACGAAATGTGGTTTAGAAAAAGTGATCCTTATCTAACCCGGTTTAAAGAATTCAAAAAAACCTTTGGTTCTGATGATATGGCCATCCTGGCGGTCTATGCTAAAAAAGGCGTCTTTAACCCCGAGACTGTAGCGCTAGTCAACGAGCTGACAGATCTAATGTGGCAGGTTCCCAAAATCATGAGAGTGGAATCCCTTGCCAATTACAAATGGGTCAGGGCCATCGGGGATGAAATTATCATCAACGATTTTTTACCCGCTGATTTAACTCCTCCCGATATTTTGGAGAGACAAAAAATTGCGGCAACCATGGATCCGATCAAGCAGTATTTAATAAGTCATGATCTTAAAACTTTTGTTATCTATGCCTGGCCGGAACCCCATTTTGATAAAAAACCGGAATATGGCCCGACGGTTTTGGCCATGGAGGAAATTGTTAAAAAATACCAGAATAATCCTGATTATGAATTTCATATTGCAGGTTCAGTGGCAATGGGGGACGGACTTAATACCACAACCATGAGTGATTTAAAGCTTATTATTCCACTACTAGTGATGACCATCGCTATCATGCTGGTTATTATTTTCAGATCGTTTTGGGGTGTGATCATGCCCATCGGTCTTATTTTTACCACCATTGGAAGCACCTTGGGATATGCAGGCTGGGCCAACATCAAACTAAATGTTACTACAGCTATGATCCCTAATATTTTAATGGCAGTTTGTCTCGCCGATAGTATTCACTTGATTTTATCTTTTGTGCATTTTAGACAAGATGGACTGGCCATTAAAGAGGCCCTGTTTAATGCGATCAAAAAAAATATCCAAGCTACTATTTTAACCTCCGTTACCACGGCAGTAGGTTTCTATAGCTTGATGTATACGGATCTTTTACCAATCAGGGATATGGGACTACTGGCTGGATCGGGTACTCTACTGGCGTGGGTTTATACGTTATTTTTTATTTGTCCGATGCTTCTATATGTTCCCTTTAAAATTCCTCCCAAGAGGGAGCAATTTAAATTAAAAATTTTGGGAAACATTTTTAATCCGGAAAAAGCTACTTACTTAATTAATAAATATAAAGTGATGATAATTTTCTTTTGTTTTGGGTTGACCATTGTTTGTACCTACCTAGGTTTTAACAACGAAGTGAATTCTTCAACCATTGACTCCTTTAAAGATACTGTACCAATTAAGAAAGCATACATGTTTATGCGCGAACACATTGGCGGAAGTTATGGCGTTGAGGTGGTTTTTGATAGCGGAAGAGATGATGGTATCAAGGATCCTGCCTTCTTGAACAAAGTGGATGCATTTGAAAAATGGTTAAAAGAGTCAATGCATATCACCAAAGTTTCATCCATTGTCGACGTTATAAAAGATGTTAATAAGGCTCTTAATGCAAATCAAGAGGAGTTTTACAAAATCCCCGATAACGCTAATGCGGTTGCCGAACAGATTATGCTTTACTCGATGGGACTCCCTTCAGGTGTTGGGCTTAATCACTGGAGTAGCTTGGATAATCGATATATGAGAGTTATGGTGGTATGGACCCTCATTGGTAGCAAGGCTAGCCTTCAAGAAATAAAGAGAATACAGGATAATTTTGCCAGATTTGGTCTGAACGGACATGTGGCGGGAACCACCGCCCTGGTCGCAGGTATGGATGGTTATATTGTTTCCACTTTTGTATCATCTATGCTGACGGCAATTTTGTTGGTTTCCATACTCATGGCGCTCTTTTTTAAATCTATTAAGCTAGGGGTTCTATCCATGATCCCCAACGTAATGCCACCACTTATTGGGGCGGGGTTTATGACTTTAGCCGGAATACATATTGACGTGGGCACCATTTTAATTACCAGCGTATGCCTTGGTATTGCAGTGGATGATACCATTTATTTTTTAGCAAATTATAATCGCTTAACAAGGTCTGGAGTATCCAGCTACAATGCAGTACTTGATATATTTAAAAACACCGGAAACGCACTGATATGGACAACGGTGATTTTGGTGGTTGGTTTCGGATGTTTTTTATTTGGGTCCTTTGTTCCCAACATTCATTTTGGAATTATGACGGCGATTATCCTTGGAGTTGCGCTTATCTTGGATCTGGTTCTGACCCCGGCCA
>Ga0208375_1004199_pt1 | contig 11536 bp, 7 predicted proteins | sample RifOxyD1_FD_184038 | JGI IMG/M metagenome (GOLD analysis project Ga0208375, IMG submission 184038) | Soil microbial communities from Rifle, Colorado - Rifle Oxygen_injection D1 (SPAdes) | ecosystem: Environmental > Terrestrial > Deep subsurface > Rock core/Sediment | place: Rifle, Colorado... | reverse complement strand
ATTCGTCGGTCAGCTGACATTCTTCAGGGTTTATTCTGGAACTATTGAATCCGGTTCTTATATTTATAATGCTTCAAACGGAGAAAAAGAAAGATTAGGACGTATCGTGCGACTTCAGGCGGACAAAAGAGAAGAAGTTAAAAAAGTTTTTGCTGGCGAAATCGCAGCTGCAGTCGGTCTCAAAGGTGCCAAAACATCTCACACATTCTGCGATGAAAACAATCCTATAATTTTGGAAACCATCATTTTCCCTGAGCCCGTCATCTCTCTGCGTATTGAACCTAAAACCAAAGGAGACCAAGAGAGAATGGGTATGGCCCTGCACAGACTCTCTGACGAGGACCCGACATTTAAAGTCAAAGCCGATTCTGAAACGGGCGAGACCGTTATTTCAGGCATGGGTGAATTGCACCTCGACATCATTGTTGACCGTATGAAAAGAGAATTTAATGTGGAGGCCAATGTTGGTGCCCCTCAAGTGGCTTACAAAGAGACCATCACGGGGACAGCGGAGGCCGAAACTAAATACATCAAACAAACGGGTGGTAAGGGGCAATACGGTCACGTCAAACTTAATCTCAAACCCCTGGAACCTGAAGTGGAAAATAAAAAGAAACAGAAAAATGTTCACAGAGAAGAAGGATTTGAGTTTATTGATTCCATCAAGGGTGGTGTCATTCCTCAAGAATTTATCCCCGCCGTTGAAAAGGGTGTCAAAGAAGCTATGGAGAGAGGAATTGTGGCTGGCTACAAAATGGTTAATGTCTCCTGCGAACTTACATTCGGTTCATATCACGACGTGGACTCATCTGAAATCGCTTACAAAATTGCCGCCTCTCAGGCCTTCCAGGAAGCTGCCAAAAAAGCTAAACCTGTCATTCTTGAACCTATTATGAAATTGGAAGTGGTGGTGCCGGAGAAATTTATGGGCGATATAACGGGCCACCTTTCTTCCAAGCGCGGACTTATAGAAGGTATGGATGACAGGGCGGGACTCAAAGTTGTCAAAGCCAAAGTGCCTCTCTCCGAACTCTTCGGTTATGTCACTACTCTGCGCTCAATGACCGAAGGCCGCGGCTCCGCTAACATAGAATTCGACCACTATGCTATCGTCCCCGCCAATGTCGCATTGGCTATCGCCGAAGCGAGGAAATAATTTTATCAAAATATAAAAAACAATAAAAAATCGCCCCTTGATTGGGACGATTTTTGTGATATATTATGAATGTTATAAGTAACGCGGGATTATTATTTTTGAATATTTTTGGCTCTAAAGCTGTTTGGGGGCAGAAACATTCAAGAATTATCTCGCTCAAATGAGATGACATCTAAAAAGTTTGAAGTTGAGATTGGAGGTGAAAAGTTAATCGCCGAGTTTAGTGATTTGGCTGAAAATGCCCATGGCTCGGTTATGCTGAGATTGGGGGACACCACCGTGCTCGCCACGGCGGTTATGTCCAAAGGCGAGAAAGATTTGGAATATTTCCCCCTCTCGGTTGAGTACGAGGAGAGATTTTATGCTTCCGGTCAGATTTTGGGTTCTCGGTTTGTGAGAAGGGAAGGCAGACCTTCTGATGAAGCTATTTTGTCAGGCAGAATTGTGGACAGAACTATAAGGCCGCTTTTTGACAGTAATTTGAGAAATGAAATTCAAGTGGTTGTTACCGTGCTCTCTTTGGATAAATATGACCCTGATGTTTTGGGTGTTATTGCTGCATCGCTCGCCCTCGGCACATCCCATATTCCTTGGAATGGGCCTGTTTCGGCGGTGAGAATTGGAAAGTTAAAAGGCAAAGATGAGTTTTTGGTAAATCCCTCTTATGATATGAGGAATTTGTCGGTTGATGGTGTGGAAAAAAAAGAAGATTATGAACTGGATGTTTTTGCTTGTGGCAGAGACGGTACCATAAATATGATTGAAGTTGGGGCGAACGAAGCTTCCGAAGAGGTGCTCATGAAAGCGTTGGAAAAAGCTGCGGAGGAACTCCAGAAATTGCAAAAATTCCAAGAAAAAATAATCAAAGAAATTGGTAAAGAAAAGGCGGAAGTTAAAAAAACAGAAGTACCGGAAGATTTGCAAAAAGCTTTTGAAAAAGAAGTTTTGGCCAAAATACAAAGTGTAATGGGTGAAGCCGGTAAACACAAAATATACGCTTTGGAAGAAGATTGGTTCAAATTTTTAAAGGAAAATATGCCGGAAGCGGACCAAAAAATTGCCAAAAAACTTTTCCACAATGCCATCAACGAATTTATTCATAAAATTTCCATTGAAGATAACAAACGTATAGACGGCAGAGGATTTGATGATTTGAGAAGTCTGTATGCCAAGGCTGGTGGAGTATCTAGCATCCTTCATGGTTCCGGTATTTTCTACCGAGGTGGTACTCACATATTTTCGGCATTGACTTTGGGTGCGCCGGGAGATTCGCAGGTGGTTGATGGTATGGAGTCTCACACAGACAAAAGATTTATGCACCACTACAACTTCCCGCCATTTTCAGTTGGTGAAGTGGGTAGAGTGGGCGGTATGAACAGGAGAATGACTGGCCATGGAGCACTCGCTGAAAAAGCTCTAATCCCCGTAATCCCAAACAAAGATGATTTCCCTTATACTATCCGCATTGTTTCCGAAGCTTTTGCTTCAAACGGCTCCACTTCCATGGGTTCGGTTTGTGGTTCCACCCTAGCCCTCATGGATGCCGGTGTGCCTATCAAAAAACCCGTTGGCGGCATAGCATCGGGACTAATGTTGAGCAAAGCGAAATCCGGATACGAAGGAGACGGAATGGGTTACAAGTACAAGGTGCTTACCGATATTCAAGGTCCGGAAGACGAACATGGTGACATGGACTTCAAGGTGGCCGGTACCAGAGACGGGGTGACGGCGGTGCAAATGGATGTCAAAGTGGACGGTATCCCTCTGCCTATTCTCAAAGAAGCTTTTGAAAAAGCCAAGGTGGCCAGACTTAAAATAATTGATAGAATTGAAGAAGAAATAAAAGAGCCGAGAAAAGAGTTATCACCAAAAGCTCCGAGAATTATTTCTATCAAAATAAAACCGGAACAAATAGGGATGGTCATCGGGACGGGTGGCAAGGTTATAAACGAAATCAAAGACAGTACCGGAGTGGAGATTGATATAGAAGAGGACGGCACGGTTTATATAACCGGCGAAGCTGTTGGTGCCGAAAAAGCCCGGGTCCTCATTGAAGACATAGTCAAAGAATATAAAGAAGGGGACCGATGCTTTGGCGAGGTGGTCAGGGTAGCCGACTTCGGGGTTATAGTAAAACTTGGGCCAAAAAGTGACGGTATGGTTCATGTTTCAGAAATTGCGCCATTTAGGATTGATAGAGTGGAAACATATATGAAAGTGGGTATGAAAGTTCCAATCGTTATAAAAGGTATAGACGACAAGGGCCGACTGAAACTTTCCATCAAAGATGCTGACCCAAATTTCATCCAGAGAAAATAACTCCTGTTTTCAAAGAAAAAATAGTATAATGTAAATATGGATCCTGAAAAAAAGGAAGATGATTCTAAAGAATTTGGCAAAGTTATTGATGCTTTGCATAATAAAAACAAGCTGTCTTCTTTGCGCACCTATCAGGGTGATGTGGCCGAGTTCATGAAAGAAAAAAATGAATCGGTAATTTCCGTTGTTGTAAAAGAAAAAAAGAGAGAACAAGAAAAGGAAGAGATATCCACTCATCTTGCAAGTGACCTCACTGGTGCTTCGGGGCAGATTGGGAGCATTCCAATTAAGAAAGAAGAAGAAGGAAAAAAGGAAGAAAAAAAACTGGAAGCTTTCCCGAAACAAAACAAAGAAGGTTTTCAAATAAACTTTACAGTTATCATCCTAAGTTTGCTTTTAATTGTAGGTGGTTCCGTGGCCGTATTTTATGTTTATAAAACCCTAAAAGAAACGCCTGTAAAAGAGGTGGTTCTTGAAGAACAAATCATTCCTTATAATAATTTGGTCACTTTGGCCAATATAACAGGAGCGACTTTGGGGTCAGAGCTGGACAAGCTGACTTTTTCCGATGGTGTGAACATCATAAAAATATCCGACACCGGTGGCACCCCTATTAAAACTTCAAAAGAATTTTTTGATTTTCTAATGGTTTCTCTGCCGGCGTCTTTGGCGCGAACTTTGCAAAACGAGTATGCAGTCGGAGTATTTTCTCAAAATAAAGAAAATTCTTACTTTTTGATAATCAAAGCCGGTGATTTTGGTACGGCCTTTTCGGCCATGCTTGATTGGGAGGGAACAATAGTGAAAGATTTGTCTTTTCTTAATGTGCAAATAAACACAAATGTCGTGGCAGCCATTCCTAATAATACCGCTTCATCTACCGCCAGTACTACCCCAATTACTACCACAATACCGATGAGACCTGAAGTTTTCAACTGGAAAGATATGATTATTAAAAATAAAGATACCAGGGGCTTTGTAAACGAAAAAGGTAAGAGCAAAATCGCCTACACCTTTCTTGATAAAAATACCGTTCTGATTACGAATAACATTTCAGCTATAGGAGATATCTCGTCCATTTATGCTTCCCGTTCAGTTGTCAGATAAATTTATTGTGTTAATATAGCGCCATGGATACAGAATATTTTAAAGAAAAATTGGAAGAAGAACTCTTTTTGGTGGAAAAAGAACTCAATGAAATCGGCCGGAAAAATCCTGATAACAAAAACGATTGGGAAGCCGAGCCGGCCGATATGAATGTTGATAGTGCCGATTCAAATGAAACTGCTGATAATATAGAAGAATATGAAGAAAATACGGCGGTACTCAAAGAATTGGAAACTAAATACAACGATATAAAAAATGCTTTGGAAAAAATAGAAAAAGGAACATATGGTATTTGCGAAGTTTCAGGTGAACCAATAGAAGAAGAGCGTCTCATCGCCAACCCCGCCGCCCGCACTTGTAAAAAGCATATGAATTAATAAAAGCGCTCATGAGTTATGCCAAAGTTCACAGCGCACAGGCCTCATTATTAAAACCATACATAGTCGATGTAGAAGCGGACCTCTCACGAGGTCTTAATTCTTTTTCCATTGTCGGTTTGGGGGACAAAGCGGTAGATGAAGCTAAAGACAGGATAAGCGCGGCGGTTAAAAACAGCGGTTTTGAATCCCCAAAATCCAAAAATCACAAAGTGGTCATCTCACTGGCTCCAGCTGAGGTTAAAAAAGAAGGCTCGGGACTTGACGTGGCCATTGCACTATCGTATCTTCTTGCCAGCGGCGACATTCTTTTTGATTCTAAAGGCAAAATATTTTTAGGAGAGCTTTCGTTGGATGGCGGTTTGAGGCCGGTCAAAGGCGCCCTGGCTTTCGCCAGAAAAGCCAAAGAAAAAGGATTTAGAGAAATATATTTGCCCATAGAGAACGCCCCTGAAGCGGCTCTCGTTGATGGCATAAGTGTTTATGGGGCCGAAACTTTGGGCGAAATAATAAACCACATTGCTCACGATGCTGATATAAATCAAAAATTAAAACCTGAAAAAAAGAAAGAATTAAAAAATTTACATGAAATTTCTTTTGACCTCTCCGATATAAAAGGTCAAGAATCAGCCAAAAGAGCTTTGGAGATTGCGGCTGCCGGCGGACACAATATTGCTCTTTATGGACCACCCGGCACAGGTAAAACTATGCTGGCCAAGGCTCTCCCTGGTATCCTGCCACCACTTTCCTTTGATGAGATTTTGGAAGTGACCGAAATACATTCTATGGTGGGTAGTTTAAATGACAATCTGGTAGCCGAGAGGCCATTTCGCTCGCCCCACCATACCGCATCTCATGTTGCCATCATTGGCGGCGGCAGTAACCCTAGGCCGGGGGAGGTGACACTGGCCCACAAAGGAGTTTTGTTTCTAGATGAATTTCCGGAGTTTGAAAACAAAGCCATTGAATCTTTGCGTGAACCTTTGGAGGAGAGAGTTGTTTCTGTTTCCCGTGCCCGCGGCACCGTTAAATTCCCTGCACATTTTATTTTGGTGGCGGCCATGAACCCTTGCCCTTGTGGAAACTTTGGTATAAAGGGCAAACCTTGTACTTGTGCCCCCTTACAAATTGAAAGATATAAAAGGAAAATATCAGGGCCAATCATTGACCGTATTGATATTTGGACCGAAGTTTCAAAAGTTGACCACGAAAAACTGACCGAAAAAGCCGGTCAAAGTGAAAGCGTTCCGGCCAGAGAGAGGATAATAAAAGCCAGAGGTATCCAGGGCAAAAGATTCAAAGATGCTGGTCGCAAAATATCTACCAACTCCGAAATGAGCGCTCGCGACATCACTCTTATTTTAAAAATATCGGACGAAGTAAAAGAGATTTTGAATAAATCAGCCAGAACTTTAGACCTTTCGGCCCGTTCTTATCACAAGATAATCAAACTTGCCCGTACCATCGCCGATCTCGACTCCTCATTTGAAATTTCCCCTTCTCATATTTTGGAAGCCATCTCTTACCGCCCCAAACAGAAGCAATATTAAATCAAATCCAGTATAATTAAATTATTAATACAATATCTAAATAATATGGATTTAAATCAAACCCCTTCTCAGTCACCCACGCCTACACCCACTCCGGTCAATAACGTTTTTCCTCCAAGCCGTCCACCGGAAACGAATTTTATGAAGATGACAAACCCGCAAGAACAAAAGTCCGTTAAATGGTTAATTTGGCTTGTTGTGGTGGCCGTAGTCGTCCTTGTTGGAGGAGCAGTCTCTTTTGCATATGTAAAAAAACTTGGTCCTTTTGCCGGTTCTTTTTATACTGAGAGTAATTTCTTTTCAAGTCTTTTGGAAAAATCAGCCCAAATAAATTCATTATCATACTCAGTTTCATCCTCGTTTAGTGTTGTTCAAAGGGAGGCAGACGCCAAACCTTTTGTAGTTCAAGTTTCAAATACTCCGGAATTTAGGGAACAATACCAAAATGATGCTGAGCGAGGAAAAAGTGTCTCGGCAATTATTTCCATGCTTAAAATATACAGCTCTTCATTAAAAAATAAAAATTCTCCTTACCCATCGTCACTTAAAAATTTATTGGCAGACCCGTCCTTAAAAAATAATTACTATAAAGCTGTGTCGATAACCGATCCGGTGTCAGAGAAGGAATACAAATATACTGCGACCGAAAATGGCAAAAATTTTATACTGGAAGTTAATTTTGATACAAAAGAGGCCTTAAATTCAATCAGGAATAGTTATTGGTATGTTGCTACCACTACGATCATTGAAGGCCCAAAAGTTACTTTTACAAAGAGTAGCTACGGATATTTATATTTTTCTTCTGAACCACCAAAACCATTTATGGTAACAATGCAAGAAGCAATACGTCAGATTCCGCCAGATGTAAGTGCCTCGATGTCCTTAAGCGTTTCCTCGGATCTCTCGGAGAAAGCCTCCGGTTGGTCTTTTAATCTCAACGCTGAAGGTAATTTTGGGGACATGACCTACAAAATAAACGCTGATGCCTTAAAGAAGGATACCGATTACTACTTCAGAATTAATAACATACCAAGTTTGTTCTTAACCGACCTGGCGTCTTTGAAAGGCAAATGGATAAAGGTTCCTACTGATATTGCTTCATCCAGCACCGCTACAAAAAATTATTACTCCGAACTCGGGTATCTTTCAAAGGAATTGCCGGAATACGAAAAATCATACAAAGAAAACAAACAAAATTTTATAGAACTAATGAAACAAATTGTTTCTGTTGCTGATTCGGAAAAATTAATTGTATTTAAAAAATCTCCAAAATACGAAAAGATAGAAAACAGAGAATTAACGCGATATGAACTGTCAATTAGAAAAGAAGCTATTTTACCTTTCTACACTAAAATTACAGACTTAATAAACAAAGACGATAAGTTTAAAGATTTTCAATCTTTTTCCGATCAGGGCATGGTGGAATATTTGCAGAGCAAGGAATTTAATGAAGTATTCGATTATTATGATAAAAATATGAATTTTATATTTTGGGTAGATTCGAATGGTTTTCCGGCGATAACAGAAGTGGTTATGCGAGTTATCCCTCCTGATACGGCCACCCAGCTTGCAGACAAACAAATGAAACTGGTTTTTAAAACAATTATTAAAGATATAAACAAATCGATAGACGTAAAAGTCCCAGATGGGGCAATTCCTTTAGATCAAATAATGAAAGATCTTGAAAAAAATGTGTCCGGATACGATACTTCTAATTCTGGTAGCATGCGAGCAAATTTGTCTTTACTAAGATCTCAAGCGGAACTTGTATGGGATAATAGTGATGGTGGGTATGGTCTTAAGGCATTTGCCCTTGGACCATGTAAACAAACAGCCTCGACTTTATTTGGAGATAAAGAAATATTTTCGATCATTGATAAAGCAACCAATGGAGACCCCTCTAATGCTACGTGCGTATCCAAGATGTTATCTGGGAAAGTTAATTCCTATGCTATCTCGGTGCCTTTTTCAGATTCTCCCGGATATAGTTGGTGTGTAGATAGCAGTGGAAGTTCTAAACAGATAACCGGAGCACTCAAGAAGGATGGTTGCAACTAGTTTTCTGATGAAAAAAGTTTATTTATTTATTTTTGTTGGGATTATTTTATTTACGGCTTTTTTTATGTATGAAAAAAAGGAAGTGAAGATTTTATTTGTGGGAGAGATGATGTTTGATAGGTATATAAGGCAAGTGGGGAATACCAAAGGAGAAGATTTTGTTTTTTCTTGCATTGATAATTTTTTGAAAGACTCCAATTTGGTGGTGGGAAATTTGGAAGGGCCGATTACCGATAACCCTTCGGTAAGTATGGGAAGTGTGGTGGAAAGTCCAGAAAATTATACTTTTACTTTTCCGCCGTCTACAGCCAAACTTCTGGCGCGCAATAATATAAAATTGGTCAATTTGGGCAATAACCACATGCTCAATCTGTCACGCGACGGCCTTTTGCAGACCAAAATGTATTTGGAGGAGGCGGGAGTGGGATACTTCGGCGATCCCGATTCGGTTGAAAACGAGAAGGTGGCTCGGATGGAACTTGGAGGAATGCCTGTTTCGTTTGTGAACTGGAGCGATTGGAATTCCGACAACACGGACATAACCGTGGCGCAGATAAAAAAAGAAGCAAAGTCGGGGCAGAAGGTTTTTGTCTATACTCATTGGGGAGAAGAATATGTGCCACCGCCCGAACGAGTCAAAAGACTTGCGCATTCATTCATTGATGCGGGAGCAGAGATGGTTATCGGTTCGCATCCTCACATAATTCAAGAATCTGAAAACTACAAAGACAAATTAATTTATTACTCTTTGGGTAATTTTATATTTGACCAATACTGGAACAAAGAAGTCTCTACCGGACTTGTTTTGGAAGTTGATATTTCCGGCGGTAATAAATTAAAAATTATTGAACACAAAGTTTCTTTAAATAAAGACGGCAGAACTTGTTTGGTGAATTAACCCAATAAAATTCGTGGATAATATGCTAAAGTATTGAAATGGAACACGAAACATTTTGGACATTGCTAAAAGATCCGGCCCATTGGATGTTTGAGATATTTCTCATTGCCTTGTTTGATGGTCTTTTGGGGCTCATCATTTGGCCAAAAATCAAAAAATTTATGCAACATTATAAATCGGATGATAAAATCATTCACGATCTGGAAGAGAAGATGAAATAAAAAATCAAATTTGTGGAGATGCCGATATTGAAACCGGATGCAAACAAGTTTTGATAATGCTTCTACGCGATGTATTCAGCTTCAATCCGCTTGGTAGCGAAGATTTGGCAATTATTCTGTGAAGTTGAAGAAAAAAATAATCACCTAGTTTCTTATTTCAAATATGGAGCGAAACACTTTCCATATTCTAAGCCCGATTTATTACAATCATTCTTCCCTCCGGACGAAAGAAAGAGGACCGTCGCCAAGGTCAGCTTTTAAGTTCTGACGTAAGCGAAAGCAAAATCGTTGACTCCAAAATATGGAGAAACAACAGACTTGGCTTGTGCAACAATGTTTTTAGCATTTATGCTCTCTGGACTTTTAAAGAGTTTCCAGAGCTCTACCGCGCACATTGTCAAAGAATCTCATTTGTCTAAACCTGTCATCCCCTCGAAATTTACCTTACAGACAAACTTTGAGGGAAATTTTGGTTATTTCAAATCTCTTCTAACTTCTCGCTCAACATCACGCTTTTTGATTGTTTCGCGTTTATCGTACTTTTTTTTGCCGCGGACTATGGCGATTTCCAATTTGAGTTTTCTGCCCTTATTATACACCGAAAGCGGTACGATTGTCAACCCTTTTTGTCCCTCTTTCTTTCCCAAGTCAACTATCTCTTTTTTGGTCAAAAGCAAGCGGCGATTTCGGGTTGGGCCGTAGTCTTTGGGGGTGTTGGCTGGCTGATAGGGTGGGATGTTCATATTTATTACGAAAACTTCGTTACCCCGTATGGTCACATGACTTCCTTCCAAAGAGCCCTGACCTTTTTTGAGTGATTTAACCTCAAAACCAAACAATTCAATACCGGTCTCGATTTTTTCGAGGATTTCGTAATTAAAATATGCTTTTTTGTTCTGAATTAAGGACATATTTTAATAATACCATTTTTGTGTTATGATTACTAAATGCCAAAACCAAAATCAAACAAAAAAGACCCGTCAAAAAAAATTATTTTGGACAAAGTCCCGAGTGGAGGAATGAAAAATTCGTTTTTGAGCAATTTCGTTATAAGTATTTTGATTTTGTTTTTTGTAGTTTCTCTTTATTCTCTGGTTGCCGGGAACAAAAGCAAGCCCGAAATAAGCATTTCCGAACTGGCCAAATCGGTACAAGTCGGTGATGTTAAAGAAATTTTAGTTAAAAGTGGTTCTATCGAAGCGACTTTCAAAGATGGTGTTATTAAGACTTCCAAAAAAGAAGATGGCACTAATATTGCCGAAACTCTTTCTGTTTACGGAGTGACCACCGAAGAACTTGGCAAAATAAAAGTGAGCGTTGACCAGGGTGGCGGCTTTTTCTACTGGTTTTTGAATCTCTCCCCTATATTGTTCCCCATACTTTTCATCGCTGTTTTCATCTGGATGATGACCCGCCAGATAAAAGGGGCCGGTATGCAAGCTTTTTCCTTCGGTCAATCAAGAGCCAGATTGACGGCGCCCGATGACCAAAAACAAAGAGTCACTTTTAAAGACGTAGCCGGTTGCAAAGAAGCTAAAGAAGAATTGGCTGAAATTGTTGATTTTCTTAAAAATCCCAAAAAGTTTTTTGAAATAGGTGCCAGAATTCCCAAAGGTATACTGCTTATGGGTGCGCCCGGAACCGGTAAAACACTTTTAGCCAGAGCTGTGGCCGGTGAGGCGGGGGTGGCGTTCTTCTCCATTTCCGGTTCTGAATTCGTAGAAATGTTCGTTGGTGTCGGCGCCTCCAGAGTCAGAGATCTTTTCAGTGTAGCCAAGAAGGCGGCACCGGCAATTATATTTATGGATGAGATTGACGCGGTTGGCAGAGTGAGAGGCGGAGGGCTTGGT
>Ga0208375_1004197_pt1 | contig 11539 bp, 10 predicted proteins | sample RifOxyD1_FD_184038 | JGI IMG/M metagenome (GOLD analysis project Ga0208375, IMG submission 184038) | Soil microbial communities from Rifle, Colorado - Rifle Oxygen_injection D1 (SPAdes) | ecosystem: Environmental > Terrestrial > Deep subsurface > Rock core/Sediment | place: Rifle, Colorado... | reverse complement strand
CCGAAGTCTTATCAAAAATGTTCCCGTCTTCACCAATGTGAATGAGATTTAATTTTTGAAGCCTCAGGATGGCAAGCTTTACTTCGGCAAGGGTTATATTAAGTCTTCTGGCTATCCAGTTAAAATCAGAGTTAAAATTCTTAGTCGAGAGAAGTTCCAAAATAGCATCATAGTACCAATCACTAAGCAGATGATATTCATCTGCGTTCAGGGTATCGTAAGTCATTTCGCCTTTGGCATTTTTAGAAAATTTATTTATTTCATCTGGTGACAAGGAAAGGGCCAGGCCCACTTTTTCAATCATCTCTTTGGACATTTGCCTTTTACCCTTAAAAAATTGGCAAAGCGATGAATGACTGATTTGAATATCTCTGGCAAATGCACGCAAGGAGTAGAGGGGATTCTTCTTACACCTTTTGGCAAATTCTAAGTTTAGATATTCTTTGAAGCTCTTTGTTTTCATGGGACGAATATGCCACGACATGAAATTATTATCAATGGCGTTGTAAACAAAGTGGTTACAACGCTCTGAACCATGTAAAATTTTCCAACATAGCTAGTTGTATATCTAACCATACGAAAACATGTCATTTGTTTGATTGATTTGGAAAAAATACATATAAGATAAAGTAAATGGCGCAAAGCGTAAACATGAGTTATAATGTCGATCTTAATGAATAATGTTTTTATGGAGAACAAAAATGCATAACAAATTATTGGGTTTAGCTCTGGCTTTTTTATCAGTTCCTATCATATCCAGCAATTCCTACTCTTTTGAATTTAGCGATCTGGTTATCCTGAAAAACAATCCTGATATAAGTGAAATCGAACTTGGCACTCAAATTGATGAACGCAATAAACTCTACGATAAAATGCATCCACACTATATTGAGATGTGTACTGCCAGCCAGTATATACCTGAAAAAGAAATAACCATTGCCAAAAAAGGCGGAACAGGCGGACATGCCACTTTATTTATCAGTAGTGCATGTGTAGATGGAGAAAAAAATTTCCCCTCTCTAAAAATGTGTGATGAAGATGAGGCTATAGACCAACAGGATAGAGGTGTGGGTATCAGTCTCAATCTTATGTTTTCCAATATTCGTTTTATCGCCATTCCTGGCAGAGATAATTTTTACAAGGGCCCGCTTGGTTGGGGAGAAGCGATCACTCCCGAAGCAGTGGATGAGATTAAAAAATATTATTATGAAAAACCCTGGTTTAAAGGAATAAAATTGGTTGAAAAACAAACTACCACTTGTCGATGTGCAGATAAGCCATGCACTGATGATGAAATCGTCAGATGTTATGTCGATAAAAATATTGGAATTGATTTTGGGTCTTCGCTTGCCAGGACTTCATACTGCACAAGACTGCCAGTGCCCAAAGCGGGTATAGAGAGAATGATCAGGTATTTAAATAAGCGAAACGAGGATGCTCAAAAAAATGGTTATAAGTATGATGTTATTTTGGATAATTGCAGCCACATTATTCATAATGCCATTGCTCAAACTGGTTTTTTTGATTCAAAAAAACAGCTGAAGTCAACCCGCTTGAATCAAATCAGGGGAGTAGTATCTGAGCCCTTTGCTGATATTCCGCTTAAAGTTATCAGAGATAGGGTGGGAGGGGAATTTGGTTATATGTCTGTTCCAACCCACAATTTATATAGATTGGTGCACAGGTCGATTGATTTAGACTTAAATGATCTAAAGGGTGCTATGAATAATCAAAATTTAATTGAAACCTTGCTTGATCCAGATTATGCCTGGTTGCCGACCGGCTCTGGCGCCTTGGTGACGGTCATTGCGCAACGGAGGAATAATGAGGCCTTTTTACAAGGTAAGGCAGGGGTTAAATTGTTTTCTCTAAGGAAAGGGGAATTTCAAAAATTTACCGACCCGGCATACTCAAAATTTCAGGGTTATTATTCAGATCTTTATAAAAATTTAAGTCATCATCGAAGAAAAATGATTAATGCCGTTTCAAAAATTGAAAATCTCTCCAGTGCTTCGCTTGCGGAACTTAAAAGCCTTGATAAGTATGAGATACTGGACTTGCTTAAAGCTTCCATCAAGGAAAGCATCAGAAAGATTGAACAGGATTTGGATTTTCTAGAAGCCTACGTCAAAGATCAACAAATTTAGAACATATTTTTGGAAAGTTCATCGTTGATGGCCTGGGTTTCATCCAATTGTTCCAGGTTTTCCTGGTCGACGATGAGGTCTTCCTTGATGTTTTTTACTTCCCAGCTTTCCACCAGCTCAGAGCGGGTAAACAACGGTTTGATGGATTGATCACTTTGGCGTTTGAAATGCTTGGAAAAATCAGGCCAAATCAAAAGTTGGGTTTGGACCCAACAGGAAATTCCATCGAATTGGTTGCATGCATAGTTTGAATATCTGTCAATTTCGTCAGGATAATTGAGCAAAATGGCCAGGAAGTTTTTCATTTGAAAGACTTTATCCGGAATGTGGGTGGTAGTGGTCAGATCAAAACTGGCAAGTGCTTTCCAGGCTTCCAAGTAGTTTTTGTTTTTTAATAGGAATATTGATCTTAAAATCGATAGAGTGGTTTGATTGACTCCGGTAAATTCAAGTTGATTGATGGAATCCAAACCGAGATTATAATCGGAAAGGACATAGGAGAGCGGAATAATTTTTTCCAAGGCATTCCGGGAATTGTGTTTTTTTAAAAGTGCCAGTTTATATTCGGCAAAGGCAAGTTCGGTTTTATTTTGTTTTAAATAAATGCTTGCTAAAATATTGTGAGCGTTGGCAGTGTCAACGTTTTCAATGAATTTTTTGGCATTATCGTGATCCTTGTTTCTAAAATAAATGAGGGCCATGATTTCGCGAAATCTGAATGATTCAAAAATTTCCTCTGGCAAATTGGGCAACAACTGGATGATTTCGTCGTGCAGACCGGTATAGAGTCCCAGCTTGAGCCACAACAGTGCAGAATTGACCGAATCAACATAGCTCAAAAGATCCTTATAATTTTTAGGGGTGAGGATGTGTTGGATAGTTTGAGTCGAGGTCTTTTCTTCGCTGTTGCTACTTATTTTTAGTATATTCTCTTTGACCTTGATTAGATTATTCAACCAAAAGTAATCGTCCTGGTTGTAAATGCCGGTGCGGATTTTGCAATTTATAAATTCCTGTTTGGTTTGATTGATATCACCCTTGATCAGATAGGACAATACATCCAGGGTGCATGTCTGCGGGTAAAATTGAAAATCAGAGGTTGAATGATTAAGCACACCATCAAAATCGTCTTCTACAAATGCGATATAGGAAAGGTATCTGCGTTTGATAAGCTCTCCATGGTGGCCTAGATCAAAAAGAGTATTTAAATGGTACTTGGCACGATTCAAATCCCCGTTAACCAGCAAGAATTTAGCCAGTTGAATTTTTTGCTTTTTATTTAAATTATCTTCAAACTGATTGCGTACAAACATCTGTACCAGATCCGAGTGATCTTCATCATAGAAACCCATGGATTGCCAGGCAAAGAATACCAGGGCAAAAAGGAGAATTAATGGTCGGAAGTTCATGCTCATGTTATCGGATAACCATCCGATAACATGAGAAATATGATTTTAGAAATACTTGTGACAATATCTGCTTGGGAGGTTTTTTGGTAAAAAGGTTTGTGTTAAAGGTCCTATTGGTGGGAGGAATTGTCTTCTTATTTATAGTGAGCACTTACGGTGTGGAATCGATCAATGCCTTATTATTTGATGAAACTGCTCGGATTCTAAATCCATCCCGGGTGGATCCATTTAATTATATGTTTGACACTAAAAGTTTAAAAGAGGGACGCCATGAAACCTTGTCTGCGGAAAATGTCGAAACCCTTGGGTTGATGCGTGGCTTTTTCCAAGAGGGTAATAATCTGGTGGAGTTTTGTCAGAAAAATAATTCAATTGATTATACGAGTTTGTGGAATGAAAACACCGTCAAACGGACGCTACTTGCCAATATCCAGTATCATGGCCTGAAGACTGTTATGGCGGCAATTGGTGAATATGCTGCCAAACTGGAGTATTCCAAGGATGATTTTTTAACTTTAAAAAATAATTTAATTGAAAATCATTGTTCTAAGAATATATCTTTTATCAGCAGAAAAAATTTACATGTCTGGTTTGAATCTTTTTTTCAAGAGAACTTGAAAGCATCGTCGCAGATCGTTTCCGATCAATTGTTTGGAGTGTCTCAAGATGAGAATTGCAAGGACTGCCTGGAACTTGAAATGAATTATAATATATTGCTCTTTAGATCATTTTGTTCTTGGGGAGGATCTGCCAAACAGTTAAGATTTTTATCCCCCATTATTAAAAACCCCATGTTTTATGCTTATTTTCTAAGAGAAATGTTTGGTGAAAAACTAAATTTGGAACTTACCAATAATGTTATTTTCAAGACAAAACTGGCCAAGGAGAAAATTATTCTCTGCGAGGATTTAATGTGTAGAAAGGTCTACATGGACGAATTTTATCGGAAAATACCCAGAAGTTTGGGCGGTGCTGAAGTTTATGATGATTTCCAGCGAATATATTGCAGCGATTTCATGAATGCCACCTTGAATTTAGAAAATGATGATGAAATATTCAAAAGCTGGTCCAAAGAATTGAGAGCAGATGATTATTATTTTCAATTATCCCAATTGAGTGTCTTGATCAATAAAGTTCCTGATGTTATTTTGCGTCACTTGCCCCTATATTCCCCGGAAGATTTCTTTTTAAAAAGTCTCGATCAATCATGGTATAATTGGAGCAAGCATCAACTGAAAAATTCCATGGACAATGTTTACTATGAAGAACCCCTCCGGTTAGAGGTGGTGAATCGAGAACTTTTTTTTGATGTAACCGTGGCCGATTTCAGGGTGATGATTGATATTAACCTGGGGGAGATTGATCGAAGTAGCCAGATTCTCTCGAAAATACCAATAGAATTCAATGTGACTGTGCCCAAAAGCCTGCTTAACTGGTTTAGAAAAAAAAGAAAAGAATTTGATCCATCGAAAAAACAAAATTATACGCTAACAAGCCTTGGTACCCGATTTGAAAAATATATTGTTAAGGATATTGAAAATGTGCGCAATAAATTTATTATTCCACCGTGGGAGACTGGATTGGAGCGGCTGATTGCCACAGAAATTTTGGAGCAGATTGCCAAGTACGAGGGAAAATATTTTGAGCAATCGGGGAACGAACTCATTAAAATTCCCATCCAGTTGAACTATGCCCCTTTTGCGCTAAAATATATAAGGCATAAATATCTGACTCAGGCGAGAAAAAATGATATGAGGGCTTCACAAAGTAAAAAATAATACTATCTTATAAGACGTGAAAAAAAATAACGAGGAAAAATCCATAGTGCCTAATAAAAATGTTGTCCTTCTTGAAAAAGAGGATCTTGCTAAGAATCTTCCTGCGGTGGTTTCCAAAGATCATTATGATGTCACGGTTTATGCCCCCGATAAGTATGCAGACCCCCTTGTCACTTATATTAAAGAGATTAATAAATATAAGCTGTTAAGCCGGGAACAGGAACAAGCTCTTACCAAAGTCCTGTTTGAAACTGGAGATATTGAGGTGGCCAAGAAATTGGTTTTACACAATCTAAGATTGGTCGTTAAAATTGCAATGGATTATAAAAGTGTTTATCAAAATGTCATGGATCTGATTCAAGAAGGCAACATAGGTTTGATGAAGGCAGTGAGCAAATATAACCCCAGTCAAGGCACCAAGCTTTCTTATTATGCCAGTTGGTGGATAAAATCCTATATTTTAAAATTTATTTTGGACAATTTTAGATTAGTAAGAATAGGTACCACTAACGATCAAAAAAAATTATTTTACAATCTTTTAAAAGAAAAGGAGCGCTTGACGTCACTGGGGATTATTCCTGATCACCGGATTATATCTGAAAACCTGGGGGTGAGTGAAAAGTCCGTGGCCTTAATGGAAGAGCGGATGGGCAAGGGCGGTAGTGAAGTGAGTATGGATGCCCAGGTTCATGATGAAAGCACCACCACCCTTGGTGAGCTAATTTCTGATGACTCATATTCCTTTGAAGATGATGTCGAAAATCAACAAGGTGTGCATATTTTAAAACAACATTTACATAAATTTTTGGAAAATCTGAATGTACGAGATAGAAAAGTCTTTGAAAAACGGCTACTTGCTGAAGTTCCGGCTTCATTGCAGGCGATTGCAGACGAATATGGCGTTTCCAGAGAGCGGATTAGACAGATTGAAGAAAGATTGCTAAATAAATTAAAAGTTTACATGTCTGAATTTATTAGATAATACTGTGTATCAATTTTTTATTTTTTTCTAGGTTGGAATTGAGCAATTCTTACTTGGATTTAAAAAGGAGTAGCAAATGATTACGAAAGAAAGAACCGCTGAGCTGATTAAAAAGTTTGGAAAATCCCCCAATGATTCAGGGGCCACCGAGGTGCAAATCGCTTTATTAACTGAAAGAATAAACGGTTTGAAAGACCATTTTCAGGCCCACAAAAAAGATTTCAGTTCCAATAGAGGGTTGATGAAAATGATTGGACAAAGAAGAAGACTGCTGCGCTTTTTAGCAGCTAAAAATGAAGAAAATTACGCTTCACTTATTAAAGAACTTGGACTTCGAAAGTAAATTATGTTTAAATAAAAGGGAGCATGCAGATGCTCCCTCTTATAATGGTTATAAGTCATTTGTAATGGAGGATAGAGAGGGAATTTGGGAGATATATAAAAATAGGATATTGATTGATCATGTTTTTATCTATCTTTTAAATGCCTCAGAATCCTCATTTACAAATAAAATATTTTTCTATGCGAAGTTTTTTTTAAAAACTTCAATTATGTTTTAGGAGTAATTTTAATGAATGAAAACAAAAGAGAATTTAAAGTTAATTACGGTGGAAAAGAAGTCGTAATTGAAACCGGTCGTTTGGCCAAACAAGCCGATGGTGCAGTTTTAGTAACTTGCGGTAAAACCCAGGTTCTGGTAACCGCCTGTTCCGATACTGTTGCGAAAGACGGGCAGGATTTTTTCCCCCTAACCGTCGATTATAGGGAGAAATTTTTTGCGGCGGGAAAATTTTTGGGCGGATTTATGAAAAGAGAAAATCGCTCATCCACTCAAGAAACACTTTGTTCCAGGTTATTAGATCGTCCACTTAGACCTATGTTCCCCGAGGGCTATTTATTTGAAACATCTATTCAGGCCACTGTATTGTCCTATGAATCTGCGTGTGATCCAGAGGTATTAGCGGGTATTGGTTCCTCCGCAGCACTTACCGTCTCGGACATTCCCTTTGTTGCACCGATTGCTAGTTGTAAAGTTGGAAGAATTGACGGGCAATTTGTTTTAAATCCAGGCCGGGAAGATTGGGCAAAATCTGATTTGGAGTTGGTGGTGGCAGCTTCTAAAGATGCCATTTTGATGGTGGAAGGTGAGGCACACGAAGTGAGTGAAGAAGTTATGTTAGATGCACTTCACTTTGCCCACACCAATATCAAAACGATGGTGGAGCTCATTGAAAAAATGGGAAAAGAAGTTGGCAAAAAGAAAAGGGAATTTGTCTCCGCTGCAGCTAATGAAACATTGATTAAAAAAGTTCGAGAGGATTTTACCGGGGAAGCTAGAACAGCTTTATCGATTCTTCCCAAACTCGAGAGACAAAAAGCCGTTGCCACCATGACTAAAAAAGTGGTGGAGAAAATCAAAAATAGTCCTAAGGATTATGGCCTTACCGAGAGTCATGATGCTTCCAAAGAAGCTGCCAAGGTAGTTGATGAATTGCTTTATCATATGATGAGAACGGATATTCTTAAGGAAGAAAAAAGAATTGGTGGGAGAAAACTAACCCAAGTGAGGCCTATCGAAACTGAAGTCAATATTTTAAAAAATACCCATGGGTCCGCTTTGTTTACCCGCGGAGAAACTCAAGTTATGGGTGCAGTCACTATTGGTGGCTCGGAAGGCGAGCAGATGAGTGATAATATTGCCGGTATTTTTTATGATAAATTTTATTTGCATTACAACTTTCCACCATTCTCGGTAGGTGAAGCCAGAAGTCAAAGGGGTGGAGCTGGTAGAAGAGAGCTTGGACATGGGAATTTAGCCGAAAGGGCCATTAAAAATGCTATGCCAAAAGGTGAAGCCTTCCCGTACACCATAAGAGTATGTTGTGAAGTTTTGGAATCCAATGGATCATCTTCGATGGGATCGGTTTGTGCAGCTTCCATGGCACTAATGGATGCAGGAGTTCCTCTCAGTGGACCAGTGGCCGGTGTGGCCATGGGACTAATTACCGATAAAAAAGATTTTAAAATTCTTACCGATATTTTAGGTGACGAAGATCATTTGGGCGATATGGATTTTAAAGTTGCTGGAACCAAGGATGGGATCAATTCCATTCAAATGGACATTAAAATCACCGGGATCACAGAAGAAATTATCAAGAAGGCCCTGTCCCAGGCAAAAGAAGGTAGACTGCATATTCTAAACGAGATGAGTAAGACGATCACGTCTCACAATGAAGTTATGCGAGATAATGTTCCAAAAATGGAGAGTTTTAAAATCGATAAGGATAAAATTGGCGCCTTAATTGGTCCAGGTGGCAAAAATATCAAAGCGGTACAGGAAAAGTATAGTTGTAAATTGGAATGCGGCGAAGATGGAACAATCCGGGTTATGGGAAGTGACAGTGAAAAAATTCAAAACCTTATTGCTGAAGTTACACTGCAAATCAACGGTCCGGAACTTGGCAGCAAGTATAAGGCAACCGTAGTAACCATCAAGGAATATGGAGCCTTTGTAGATATTGCTTCGGGTGTATCAGGACTGGTGCATGTGTCTGAACTAAGCGATGAACGGGTGCAAGATGTCTATGACTTTGTAAAAGAAGGCGACATTATTGACGTGGAAGTTTTGGAAATTGATCGCATGGGGCGGATAAAATTATCAGCAAAGACGGTAAAGCCTTTAAAAAATAAAAATCCTGATAAATATAAAAACGAAAAAAAAGCACCTAAAGCTGATCATGAGTAAAATTGAAGTCAAGGTAATGAAACTTGGTCATTTTGATAATGGGTATTCATTACCATCTTATGCCTCGTTGGGAGCAGCAGGGGCGGATGTCCGGGCAATGCTTGGACCAAACGAAAAGATAATCATTAAACCCGGTGTGCGGACCTTGATTCCTACCGGGTTGATTTTTGAAATACCACTTGGCTATGAAATGCAAGTAAGGCCCCGTTCAGGGCTTAGCTTAAAAACATCCCTGATGATTTTAAACTCACCTGGCACTATTGACAGTGACTATCGGGGCGAAGTCAAAATTATCGTGGGAAATCTCGGCACTGAAGATCAAGTGATCTGTCATGGCGATCGGGTGGCCCAATTGGTTTTATCTGCGGTGGATCTGTTTGAGTTTGTGGAAGTGGATGAGATACATAAGACCCCGCGGGGGGCAGGCGGATTTGGATCAACTGGAATCTAGCTCAAATAATACTATGGATAAGCTGATTAATTTTAACATTGCTAAAAATAAAAAAGAGGCCTTTTTAATTGTTAAAAAGAACTTAACCCCCAAGTATTTATCGCAACTTAAAATTGAGGTTGAACTTGAGTATGATGCTAAAAATTTGGAAATCAGGGCCTGTGGTAGCGGATTTAATTTGGAAATAAAGTTTGAAGAAAGCTATGTCAGTTATGCCTTGGATTTATCCCTTATCTACAGACCTTTTAAAAATAAAATAGTGAATGCTCTGATCAAACAACTAGCGCAGGTAATTTGACCTATATGCCGGATAAAAAACACAAAATAAAAATTCTTCCACTTAATAAAGAAATCTGGATTGATGAAACAACCGATGTAAGGGACGCTTTATTAAAGGAAGGTATTACACTTAGATCTATCTGCGGAGGATATTCCCAATGTGGGATGTGCAAAGTCAAGATTGTTGAGGGAAAAGAGTTTATTTCTGAAATTAAGTTTTTGGAAAAGGGACTTCTGGGAAATGTTTTTCACATCACTAAAGAACGCCTGGCCTGTCAGCTCTATCTGCGAGGTGATATTACGATTGAAATACCCAGCGCATAGGATATTATCGGTCAGTATGTGTTAATCCTCGCTGAAACTTTTTTTGTAATGTTTGCCTTTGCATGCTTGTTGCTTCTGGATTGGTAAATCGGCAAGAATAATATCGCTGGGGTCGTTGACATAGATGGTTGCCAGTCCGCTTGAATATCCCAGTCTGCCCACGGCAAATTCCAATTTTCCACCAAGACCTTGTAAAATTTTTCTGGTAAAACACATATGACTGGCCGGATCCATGCGGTGTGAAGTGACAGGATTGTCAAAATCTTTGGATTCAATGTTGCCCACCGGTTGTCCATTTATAACTTCTCTGGAATCAAATGCCCTCGACCATGAGAGGGCAAGCCGCTGATGACCAAGCTGAATGTAGTTGCTATCATAAATGCCAGTAACCAGCAAAGGAAGAGGATTTTTTTGTGAGTTAACTTTTATGCATTTACCAAGGTAGGTCGAATCATAAAGATTTAAATCTTTAGCTTCAGGATAATTTTTCAAGGAGGCATCATCCTTTTGGCATGTTTTTACTATAACATTTAGAGGTTGATCAGTTTCTTGATTGATGAACGCACCTGGAGGGAAGGTGGTTTGTAGTGACGGCAGATTTGATCCAAGATAATTTATTTCAAGATAGATGGGAAGATGATCGGAAAATCCATGTCCACTAAAGCGGGTATAAGTTGCATAACAACGACGATTTTTTTTCTTTTTGTGGGTTGATTGATGGCAATTTCTTGCTTTGAGAATATTTTCAAGCGGTAATGCAATTTCCGCAGGCAGCTTAGAGGCCTCGATTTTTTCTTCTTGCCAGCGGAAGGGATTACCGTCTCCGTTTAGCAGAAAATTTTGCTGGGGAAGGTGATGTCCGAGCACATTATAGGATTGATGGGCATATTGAATTCCATGGGTGTCATAGAGAGTATAGGGAATGAGAGCGTGAGACAAATTGGTATAGACACCCTGGTATGAGGCTTCCCATCTTTTATTTGGGGGGAGTTCATACCATAGATTATAAAGGTTTTCCCTAAGTGTTCCCGATTGAACAAGATCCGCACGTTGTGTACTCCCAAGGTAGAGAAGCGGGTTATTATCCAGGGAAGTATTGAGATCACCAATGATTAAAAAATCCAGTTGAGGATTTTTTTTGAGTTCAGCGGTGGCAGTATCGTGCACCAATTTAGCTGTGATAATGCGTACCTGTTCTGACATAGCACAACTGTCTTTGGAATTACAGCCTTGTGATCTCCAGTGATTGACGTAGATTTTCAGCAGACTATCAAAGATTTTAATATCCACGATTTGAATGTCTCTTGTAGTAAACTTTATAAAGTTTCTATCTTTTTGAGAGACGGTTTTAAATTCAGGTAAATCGATATTAAAAGGTATGAAGGCATTCTGTACAATAGGAAAGCGACTTACCACTGCCGTG
>Ga0208375_1004196_pt1 | contig 11539 bp, 14 predicted proteins | sample RifOxyD1_FD_184038 | JGI IMG/M metagenome (GOLD analysis project Ga0208375, IMG submission 184038) | Soil microbial communities from Rifle, Colorado - Rifle Oxygen_injection D1 (SPAdes) | ecosystem: Environmental > Terrestrial > Deep subsurface > Rock core/Sediment | place: Rifle, Colorado... | reverse complement strand
AAATTGAAGGAGATCAAGTCATAATACTTGAGGAAGGAAAGTCATTTTTAAGAAATATATGTATGCAATTTGATAAAAGGTTATCGGTTGTGCCTAAAAACGTTAAATTTAGTCGAACCATTTAGGAAAATCTATGAAACTAATTAAAGAAAGTTTTCACGAAACATTTCAAATATTACGAAAAGATAAAATAGTGTTGCTACTTTCAATTATTCCATTAGTAATTGGTATATTTTTGTACGGTTTAGTGGGGGGCTGGTTGTTCAATCTTATTATGGGATCTGGAAAACAATGGGTGATGGATAAAATTTCAGAAGGAGCTGTTGGGACTATTGCGTATTATTTTTTAGTGACATTGGTGACGATAGTACTGCTAGTGGCCGTAAATTATTCTTTTGTATTGGTGGTCTCTTTAATTGCCTGTCCCTTTAACGATTTGATATCGTCAAGAGTTCATAAACACATAACCCAAGAACTTAAAGATACGCTTTCTTCTTCGTTGAGCAAGATGCTTAATAAGTTGGTGGTGACTCTGCTAAATGAAAGTAAAAAAATTATTTTGATAGTTGTTTTGTCTATTTGTAGTTTTTTATTGAGTTTTATTCCACCACTTATACCACTTAGCTTTTTACTTTCAGCTATTTTGTTAAGTATCACTTTTATAGATTATAATTGGTCTAGAGATAATTTAAATCTTGCTAAATGTTTAAATAATTATAAATCATTATTTTTCAATTATACTTTGTCTGGAATAATTTTTTTGTTTGTATTATCTATTCCCGTCGTCAATCTTTTTTGTTATCCACTTGCAGTAATTTATTATAGCGTAATTTATACCCGAAATAATTTGGGATATGTTACAAAGACGGGTAACTGATGGAAACATTTCTTATAAAAGGACCTTTGACAGATCAAGAAGTGGTTTCCAGTTTCCCCCTCATTCATCTTATAAAAGAAAGAAACCCTGACGCCAAAATCTCTATTGTTTTAGATGAAGGGCAAAATAATTTATATAACTTTTTATCATTTAAAGTAGATGTTTTCTTTTTGCCTGAATCCAAGGCGAATCTTATTGGTGTTCATCATTTTGCAGTTAATCTTTTGGAAGTATTTAATATTGATGTGTTTATAGATCTTGAAAATTCTCTAAAGTCTTCATTCTTGGGATTTTCATTTAAAGCCAAACATAAACTTGGTTACAAGAAAGGAATGAACTCCATTTTCTTGTCTCACAAACTTGAAATTATTTTGTTCATATTTAAATAAGAATTATCTCGATTATAAGGTTAAAACTTTTATTGAACAAAAATCAAAGTTAGATGAGAAAAAGAATCGGGAAATTTTGGTCGTTTTAAGTAATACTGTAGATTATAAAAATGAATTGATCAAACTGTTTTCAGAATTTGAGAAAAAAAATTTTTTAATTTCACTTATCAACAAAGTTAACTTGATTGATAGCGGAGATTTCTTAAAGGAACTTAAAGCGCAAAATTCAAGTAATAATTTCATTTCTCAAAACTTTTTGACTTATACAGAATTACAAGCAGGTATAATTGAATCAGCAATTGTCATAACCGACATTGAATGGGTTAGTTTTATATCTGCGTATTTGGGGCGAGATTCTTTTTTACTCTCAAGAAATAACAAGGATATGCCAAAATTTAAATATTTTGAATCTTCACCAATGAGGATTTCATTTGAAAATGGTTCTATTATTTTAAACATGGAAAAAGAAAATCAAAAAGTTAGTGATATAAAAGGGTTGGTTGATTTTATTCATAAGTTTTTGGATTTGAAATTATAAATGATACTTTATGTGTTCTTGAAAAATTAATGATCAATAATTTAAGCTTGTACGAAGATTCCTTAAAGTCCGTATTTTTCAAGTATGATCAGGTTACGCTTATATTGATCATCGTTAAGTTGAATATAACCAACCTGTCCAACCATACTAGGTGCAACTTCCATAAAAAATTTCATAAAATCACGCAGGCTTTTCTTTTGTTTTAATTTATCAGTATTAATATAGAGATAAAGAATACGTGTTAACGGTTTATAGGTACCATTGTTAATTGTAATCAAATTCGGTACGACGCTAGGATTATTTTGATGGGAAAGAGCAACTACTTTTAATTTATTCAGGTATTTATTAAAATGTGCGTAACTCAGATACCCGAAAGCATCAATATCTTCAGCAATGCTTGTGGCGAGAACATGGTTATCGTCGTTTTTAATATAATCATTTCGAGATGCTTGAGGTTTGCTATTTATTGCCTCCATAAAGTAATCAAAAGTTCCTGTATCAGCACTCGGCCCATATAATTTTATAATTCTATCTGGCCAGTTGGGACGAACATCACTCCATTTTAAAATTTTACTTTCGCTATTCCAAATTAAGGATAGGTCTTTGGTAGTCATTTCAGATGCCCAGGTGTTGTTCTTATGGACGACAATAGTGATCCCATCATAAGCGATAGGTAATTCGATGAAGTTGATATTTTTTGTCCTGGCAAGATTAGCTTCTTCGGTTTTAATCGTTCGGGATGCATTACTGATGTCTGTTTCGTTTGCCCAAAATTTTTTAAATCCACTACTAGTTCTTGAAATATTAATGTTTATTCTTGTCTTTGGATTTATCTTATTAAATTCTTCAGCAATTGTTTTAGAAATTGGAAAAACTGTGGACGAACCGTCAATGGTTATTATCTCTTGTGTGTTTGGTGTACACGATATTGTTATGAATGAAATAAGCCAGCTGGCTGCAAAGATTTTGTAAATCATGGTGTCACCTATCGGGTTGAAAGAGAAATATCAAATCCTCTTTTCTTGTAAGCTTCTTCAATTTTTTTTATTTGTTCTGGGTTAAACTTCTGTCCTCTCTGAATTTCGACACATTGGATATCCAGTTGTGCAACCTCACTTGGGCGTAGGGGAACATTTTTCATTTTCCATCTTATTTCTTTTAAAGCTTGAGGTTCACCTTGATTTTTTAAAAAGCTATGAATTGAATTGCCAAGCTCAAAACAAAAACCAAGCCAGCTAGTTAATGAAGTGAAAACAATAAAAAGAAAAAGAATAGCGAGTTCCCTATAAATGTTTCCACCAACTCGGTAATTTCCAGAGAGCATGCTTCTTCTAAGTCCGATAAGAGCCATGTTGGCATCCAAAAGTGATTTTTTAGAAAATAAACGGTAAGTAGACCAAAATAAATCCCAAATAAAAGTTGATATAACACCAGTTAGATAAATTTTTAATAACATTTTTTCCTCATGGAGATTTTTCTAAATTATAAAATTTAGTAGCATATAACTTATTATAAATACAAGATCAATATTACTTAATTTATTTGGATCGACTACTATTGTAATTATTTTAGAGTTTAAATTTTTGAATGAAAAAAAATCAGCATGATGTTATATACTGAGTGCGACTAGATTTAGAGTATATGAAAAAAATCCAAATTGCTTTGATAATGTAGTTTGAGTTTTGTGTGTGGTTTAGATTAGTTTTTTCATGTGGTTCTGAAGTGATTAGTAGATTTCCTATGCAAAAAGCAAATGTGGATTTTCATTTTTACGGGGGCTGGCCATGCTAGCCCCCGATGTGATTTTTTACACACCTAATGTGAAAATTTTATCAGTCAATTTTCTTATCTTCTTAGTTAAAAGAGCATCTTTTATCCTTTAATTAAAATTGAAAACCTATTACGATTAGAAGGGAACTAGTTAATTATTTTAAGGTGTAAATCATGCAATCTTCAATTCCAGATAAAACAATCGAAAGATTAAGCTTATATAGAAGACTTCTTACTTATGAAAGTGCTTCGGGTAGAACAAATATTTATTCTCATGAACTGGCTAAATTTGCTAACTTATCAGCTGTACAAGTAAGAAGAGATTTGATGTTTTTAGAGCATTCAGGTAATCCCAAGAGTGGTTACCAAGTAAATGAAATTATCAATCAAATTTCAGATTTGCTTGGAAAATCTATGCGACAAGAGGTTGCCATTTTTGGAGTTGGTAACTTAGGTAAAGCGATTCTTTCCTATTTTGGTGGAAAAATGCAGGATCTTCCGATCGTAGCTGCCTTCGATAAAAATGAAGAGCTAAAAATTAACCCTAATTTACATTGTCCTATTTATCATACTTCTAAAGTAAAAGAAGTTTTTGAAAAAAATAATATTGAGATTGTTATTTTGGCGGTACCTGAAAATGAAGCCCAACCAATTGTTGATTTGATTGTGCCTATGGGGGTACGAGCAATTGTCAATTTTGCTCATATTCCACTACGAGTTTCTTCTCACGTCTTTGTCGAAAATATAGATATAATGCTTACGATTGAGAAAGCGGCTTATTTTTCTTTGCAAAACAGTAATCAATTGCATGAATTAAACATACCGTTTAGAGAAAGCAGCTTATAATTTAGACCATAACTTCCATATAATATTCGCTTCATTTGGCCATGGATAGTGAGTTTGTGGTAATATTCATTATATTAAATCGGTTATTAATGAGTTTGAAATGAAAGTAAAAATAATTTTGATGATGACGTTATGCTTTTTGGTTACCGCATGTTTTATTCTCAGTAATGACAAAGTAATAAAAATTGGAACAGGAAGCACCGCAGGGATTTATTATCCGACCGGTAAAGAAATAGCTTCACTTCTCGAAACAATTTTAAATGAAGAGAATGTTAAAGTAGATTATATTAGCACAGGGGGTTCTGTATATAACATACATGCTGTCTTATCTGGTGATATGGATTTTGGGATAGCTCAGTCGGATAAACAATATTTGGCTTGGAACGGGTTTGGTGAGTGGGAAAAAAAAGGGCCGCAAAAAAAATTAAGATCAATTTTTTCAATTCATCCAGAAAGCGTACTTCTGATAGCTTCACAAGAGAGCGGAATTTATAAAACTATAGATTTGGTTGGTAAAAAGGTTAATTTGGGAAACCCCGGATCGGGACAACTGGGTAATGCTATGGATGTATTGGAAGCCTATGGTCTTAGCGAAAAAAATATTATTCCAGAATACTTAAACGCTTCAGAAGCAACTGAGAGATTTTTAAAGAATAGGATTGATGCCTTTTTTTATACTATCGGTAATCCCAACGACGTAGTGTTGGATATAGTAAAGAAAAATAAAAAAATAAACATTGTTCCGCTTGATAGTGTCTCTATTTCTAGATTGGTTGATAAATATTCATATTATGTAGAGGTGGAGATTCCTCAAAAAATTTACCCCAAAGTATTAAATGTGGATTTAAAAACTTTTGGCGTAAAAGCCACCCTGGTAACTTCGGCAGATGTGGATGATCATTTGGTTTACTTGCTTACCAAAGCAGTTTTTGATAATTTTGAAAAATTTAAAAAATCTCATCCTTCTCACGAAAATTTAACAATTGAGAATTGCTTAATGGGACTAACAGCACCTATTCATGCGGGTGCGCTAAAGTACTATAATGAAAAAAATCTTACTAGATTTATCCCTAGTGAATTGATTAAGGAGTAGATTCTTGCAGTGTTTTAAGTTTGTAATAAGTGGAAGAGTTCAGGGTGTGTGTTTTCGTGCGAATACAGTCCGCTTTGTTGTTAAAAAAAATTTAGATATCCGAGGATATGTAAAAAATTTATCCAATGGTGATGTAGAAGTCCTGGCCCAAGGAGATAGTGATAATTTAGATATTCTTCACAACTGGTTAAAAAAGGGACCTCCTATGGCAAAAGTCGTTGGCATAAAGGTTGTCAAAATAGATTCATTTTGTGATTATGATGATTTTAAAATTATATCTTAAGGCTTGTTGTGGGTGAAATAATTGAAAGACCTCCAGTTAATTTAGTTATAGGTTTTATTTATAAAACCAATGACCAGCTTATAAAATCAAAAGAAAAGTTGATCCAATGTTACGGTGACTTTGATTTTGAATCACCTGAACTTATTTTTAACCACACTACGTATTATATTAAAGAAATGGGCGGGCCGTTGTTCAGACAATTTGCCAGCTTTAAGAATTTAATTTCACCAGAGGAATTACCAGATATAAAAATTAAGACCAACGAAATTGAAGATACATTTCGTGATGATAAATTGGTCAGACAAATCAATCTAGATCCAGGCTACCTATGTGCATCTGCGCTTATATTGGCGACTACCAAAAATCATCAGCAACGAATCTATTTATCCAAGGGGATTTATGGAGAGAGCGAATTATTCTATCAAGATGGAAAATTCAATCATTGGGGTTGGACTTATCCAGATTACCAAACCCAGGCTTATAAGGATATTTTCATAATTATTAGAGATATTTATGCTAAAAAAATCAAACACACGTCATACCGATTTATCTAATATAAGCAATTTAGTCAGGTTTAAATAAATTTAATATTTTTCTAAATGAATGTATAATCTGACTTAATAAGACATATTTTTTGGAGTGCCATGTGAATTTTCAAGGGAAAAGGGCGTTGATAATTGAAGATGAAGAAGAGATCAGGGAGATTCTAAATTTTTATCTACAGAGTGAAGGGGTGGAAGTGGAAGAAGCTTCTTCTGGAGAGGAGGGTATTCAGAAAGCTGAAAAAGCTAATTTTGATTTAGTAGTCACTGACCTAAGTATGCCTGGAATGAAGGGGGAAAAAGTAATAGAGATACTTAGAACAATTTCCAATGTAGCCAAAATTGTAGTTTCCACTGGAAGTTTAAAATTTGAAGAATCAATCGTTGATGGAACATTATTTAAACCGTTTAACAAGGATGATGTAACCGAAATGTTAAACAAGCTTTTTTCCTAAATTATTTTTTAATCCACACAGCCCAGTTATTTCCTGAATGATAAAGCTGCCAAATGTTTAAATCAGGATGCCAGCTTCTTTGACCTATTTTGATGGCGATTTTATTGTCGATAAAAGCGGCATAAAGTCCGTAGGAAGCCTCTTTAATATATAAAGTAGAGGTTGATTTAATAGCTTGTTGTTTTCTAAGAAGGGTAAGCTTTTTAATATCTTCTTTAAGTCCCCAATCAAAAAAGTGATCCCAAAAAACACAAGGAGTTCCTGGGTGAGTAAGAATGTATGCATAACCTTGCATGATCTGGTTTTTATCACCAAAGGGCCAATGGTTCTGAGTAGAACCAGTATCGTGATTATCAATGAAGGTTATAGCTTTCTCTGGCATAATACCAATAAGTCCAGGTGCTTTTTGTTGTTGATCAATTAGTCTCCAAAATTCGCTTTCTTTTATAGCGGTCTGTAGTATCCCTTTAGTGGTAAAATCAAAAGCATCTGGTGCCTTACTCACGTCAATGTAGTTAGGCCATATAGAATTGATCCAATTAATAATGCTATTTCTGTGGGCATCTTGATTGTAGCAGATTTTCTTTCCTGGGCAGCTCCAATCCATATCTGTCCAGTATTCTCCGATTGAATAAAGCGGTCTAGTGTACTGGTTGATTTCTCCAATAAAACGTCCAGAAAAGCCTTTGGCAAAATCAAACCTAAAACCTGAAAAGCCTACATCAGTGATGAGCCATTTCATCCAGTCTTTGAGATAACTTAATATGTATTGATTGGTAAGATCCAAGTCGTATGCATAATTAGTAGCTTCTCCAGTATCTTGTGCGCCTTGACCGATGAGCCCATCACCACCCGTAAATGCCCAAAGACCCCAATCTGGATTCATGAAGATTGGATTTTCAGGTGTGCCGGCATGTTTGCCACGATGATTAATTACAACATCTGCCAGGGCATAAACTTTTTTAGATTTTAAATTATCAATTAATTTTTTAAGTTCAAGATAGGTTCCATAAGGCGTATTTAAATTGTAATATTCCAGCGGTATATAGCCTCTTGAATGAGGGTAAATTCCCTCACCGTCGTAACCTAGATTGGGAGGAGGTAGCCAGATATAATTGAAACCTGCTGTAGAAATTTCTGATGTGACAGAATTAACAGCATTATACCACCCTGTTGGATTTGCATAAGATTCCCAGTTAAAACCTTGAAGGATAATGACGCTATCTTGAGGATTAGTCTTACCAGCGTAAACACTGATGCTAAAAATAAGGCATATCAATAGTGCAGATATTGTTAACAAATAATGAATTTTTTTATATCCATAAATGAGAGGTGTCATGCGTTAAAAATAATCTAAATCTAACAATATCGCAACAATTCTATTATAAATATGTCTTACATCTGTAAAATAGCACAACGCGGTGCGTCTTGGCTTTGCTATGTTATGAAATTGTAGTGGTCGTTTAATTTTTAAGATAGTTGTTTAAATAATCTTCAAATGATTTAGAATTATCATTTTCCATTTTTTCTTGTAAATTGAATGAGTTTGTTGCAGAAGATGTAAATAAATTATGCATATCATCTGTTAGTTTTTGCTGGAGAAAATAATTTTTATATAGGTTGCTTTTCTCTAGTCCAAGTTGAAATAAACTATCTTGGAGAGTTTCTTTTAATAGGTTAGCTGAGTAGGTTTTTTCTGGATAATCCAAGCAAGTTTTATAAAGTTTAATTGTTTCAGAATATCCATCATCAGTTGCCTTATCAAACAAATTACTGATAATCTCCAATTCTTCAAAAATTTCTAGCGCCCAAGTGGCTAATTTGATTTCTTTTTTTTCTCTTCGCAGAACAAGATTTTTGGTTCGCCCATATAAAACCACCATTTCTTGATTATATTTTTGATGGGTTTGAGCTTCGTGATTACAGTTTAGACTTTCACGCAAAAGACACCAGGTCAAAAAAATATCTAAAAATTTTACTTGGGATTCGCCAATTCCAATTGCAAAGAAGGGGTTTATATCAACGTTTCTAACTTCGACATATTCAACTCCCCGTTTAAGTAGCGCTGTCGTCGGACGCTCATTGGGTAAAGTTCTTCGCTTGGGTCGAATACTTGAATAATATTCATTTTCTATTTGTAAAATAGAATCACTAATTTGGATTCTGTTGCCATTTTTGAAGATACCTAGCTTTTCCCAATTAGGGTCTTTGGTTAGAACTGCAAGGCGTAAATCTTCAATGTAATTATCTAAATTTCTGTGACAAATAGCAATTTGGGTGCTGACCTTGTTTTGGTAGCCTAGGTGGCTCATTCTCAAACTAGTAGCATAAGGCAAATAAAAGTTTTTATGATTATCGGACAAAAGCATATTTTTTGTTTGCTCTTTGGATGTGATGAAATTGGGACAAACGCTGGGGGAAGCGCCGAACAGATAGTTAATAAGCCAGCCAAATTGATGAACGTTTCTTATGAGATTGAGGTAACCCTCGGATTTAAAATCCATAATGGATTTTTGACTTTTAAGATGACTTTGATACGCTAACCAAAATTCTTCGGGCATGGAAAAATTATAATGAATACCGGAAATAGTTTGCATATTGCTGCCGTAACGGTGGTGAAGACCGATGCGATATAACTTTTTAAATTTTCCATTATTAGAATTACCGTATTCAGCAATTGGTATGTTTTGATTTTTTTGAAGGCAAGGCATACTAAGTGGCCAAAGTTGTTCTTCGCCAATATTTTGAACTGTAAAAACGTGGAGATCATTCAAGAACTTAACAAGTTTTTTAGGAGTATTAAATACTGGAGTGGTGAATTCAATCATTGACTCTGAAAAATCAGTAGTAATAAATGGATTGGTGAGGCTTGCACCCAAACTTTGGGGATGTTTAGTTTGAGCGATAAACCCATCTGGATTGATTCTTAAACACTCTCTTTCAATTCCTCTTGATATGTTATTAAGTAGGTAGTGATGGTTAGAATGTTCAAAAAAGGAAATATTATCTAAAGGTGTTTTTTTCAAATTAAACAACTCAACAAATTATTATAATACATGTATTGTGATATAAAAGTTGGGATTAAAAGTCTATTGATAAAGGGTTGGCAATGAAAGTTTTAACATTTTTAAGTTTGATAATGCTGGGGGCATGCGCAAGCAATAAAGCACCCGAAGTTGAGGCAATCTATTTTTGCAAGACCTTGGAATGGGAGTACATATTTAGAATCTATGAGGATTATAAAATTGCAAGGTGTATGGAATCGACGAGAATCAGAAATGGCCATCTTATGCTGGATCCTATAGAGAGAACACCTGATATGTGTAAAAAGATGATCGAAAAAGAAGCCAAGAAAAATCGCTGTTGTCTAATTAGTAAAACTCTTAAGTATGGCGAAGTAAGTCTGCCAAAGTGCAAAGATGGAATAGTAGATTCGCTGTAGGTAAGATTTTTAAAACTATTTAGTCTTTAATTCGTCTTCGTTAGCTTTAATGAAGGCTCGAATGTCGTTTGACATATCAAGAAGTTTTAGCCATTGCTCCTTGTAGAGTGTTACTGGAAATCTTCCCATACCATAAATAGATAGAGCGCCCTTTTGGCTGACTTTCATAGTAAGACCTTTTGAGCTGGTTTTTTTAAGTGCTTCATTTTCAGCGCGTAGTCTCTCTAATTCAGCTTTAATGTTTTCATCGTTCATCGTTACTCCAATTTAAATAAAAAATGTTATCTTGAGTATTATTTAATAAATAATAGTAATTGTTAAGAGCAAATGCTAGAGTCCGGGTTACTTTAATTCAGTGGCAAGTATTAACGCACCGAGCACGAGAGAGGGTCTATGAGCATTAAAGTATGCATTTTTGACCTAGACGGAACTATTATCGATTCTGGGGACATGATTTTTAAAAGCATTGATCATGCTCTATCTCCTTGGAACATCAAAATGACTAACGACGATATTGAGATAATCCGGGCAAGAGCACCAAGTGAGCTTTTTTCTGGTTATCTGCAAACGCCTGAGGATGAATTAACGGCCCTTAATAGATTAATCGAGTTTTCTAGTAAGCATGCAGCTAAAAGTGTTTTTTATGATGGTATACCTGAGCTTTTGGAAAATTTATATCAGCGTTTTCTTTTGGCCGTATGGACTGGACGAGACACTGAGTCGGCTAAAAAAATTCTTGAAAGAAATAATCTGAATCATTTTTTTCAAATGGTAGTTGGATGTACTAGCGTCAATAATAATAAGCCTTATCCCGAAGGGATGGAATTGCTTGCTAAAGAACTGTGTGCTACCCCAGATGAAATTGTCCTCATAGGTGATCACGCCCACGATATCGAAGGAGCACGTCGTTTTGGATGTAAATCAATTCATGTTACTTGGAGTAAATATTTAATACCTTTAACTGAAAAAGATCCAAAGCCTGATTTAACCCTGGCTTCAGTAGAAGATTTGCTGGCTTGGTCAAAAAATATGTAAATATTTATGAATATTGTGAGCAAAAAAAAGGGCCAAATTTTTTGACCCCTTTTTTATGAATGCTTAAAATAATAAAAGCTTATTTATTTTTAAGTGCAGCCTGTGCAGCAGCTAATCTAGCGATAGGTACTCTATAGGGTGAACAACTTACATAGTTCATACCAACTCTGTGACAAAATTCGATAGAACTTGGTTCGCCACCGTGTTCTCCGCAAATTCCGACTTTAAGGTTTGGTCGGCTTTTTCTGCCCCTTTGGGTTCCCATTTCG